>SXGU01375300.1_pt1 | contig 34454 bp, 26 predicted proteins | sample 3174531 | NCBI WGS metagenome assembly SXGU01 (sample SAMN11356863, study PRJNA531348) | freshwater metagenome | isolation source: freshwater sample F1-140 | place: China: Fuxian Lake, Yuxi | collected 2017-12-25 | reverse complement strand
GAATAAAGTGCACAAAGTGGCCAGGTTTATAGATTTTCTCACTCATTATTCTTCCTTTCATCGAACTTGGCGTTACCACCGACTTGAGATCGGTTGGTGATCGTCATAGGGCCAAGCCCCTCAGATCGTCTGGATGATTACGAGAGAAATTATACCATAGGGGTGTCATACTGCCGGTTTAGGAGTGTTTTACATACGCATGAGGCGTGAGTAAAACATCTATCAATAATGAAGTCAGGTTTGACCAAAATTTGTCAAACGATTACGATTGTCAAAAGCAACCAAAAGGAATCTCCAATGCAACAATTAGTTTGCCCAAGTTGTGGTCAAGCCTTTAAAATTGATGAGTCAGGATATGCCGAAATTCTGAAACAGGTTCGTAACAGTGAGTTTGAAAGCGACCTTCGCGTACGACTAGAAATAGCGGAATCTGAAAAGCAAAAAGCTATCGAGTTAGCAGAAGTCAAGATAAAAAGTGAGCTTGACAAAATTTCAGCTACTAAAGATTCTGAAATTCAAAGTCTGAAAGCGAAAGTCGACTTAGTTGAAGCAGAGCAAAAGTCAGTAACAGCAGAAGCATTAAACCGTGTTGAAAAAGAGAGAGATAAGTACAAGTTTGATTTAGAGCTAGCTCATCAGAAGAGCGAACTTGCTGAAAAATCGCTAAAGGATCAATTCGAACTGCAGATCAAAGATCGTGATGAAGCGATCGAAAGATTACGTGACATGAAGGCTCAATTGTCAACAAAAATGGTTGGCGAAACTCTTGAGCAACATTGTGAAACCGAATTCAATGCGATTCGCGCAACCGCGTTTCCGAATGCATACTTTGAAAAAGATAACGATAGCAAGTCAGGTAGTAAAGGTGACTTTATCTTTCGTGATAAGGACGAAACTGGTACAGAAATTGTTTCGATCATGTTTGAAATGAAGAACGAGTCAGACACTAGTAAGAGTAAGAAGAAGAACGAAGACTTTTATGCAGAACTAGACAAAGACAGAAACGAAAAGAACTGCGAATATGCAGTGCTTGTCTCAATGCTCGAGCCAGAGAATGAATTATTTAATAGGGGTATTTTAGATGTTTCTTACAAGTACCCGAAAATGTATGTGGTCAGACCACAATTCTTTATTCCGATGATTGGCATTTTGAGAAATGCGGCATCAAACTCGATGGACTTAAAAAATGAATTGGCTTTAGCAAAAGCGCAGCAATCTGACATAACAGATTTTGAAGACACCCTGGATGAGGTCAAGACAGGATTTGATAAAAATTATAGACAAGCTTCCAAAAAATTTGAAGAGGCTATTGCAGAAATCGACAAAGCGATTGAACATCTTCAGGATACTAAAGATGCATTGCTTGGCAGCGACAAGAACCTGCGTTTGGCAAATGACAAACTTCAGGATGTGAGTATTAAAAAGTTGACCAAGGGAAATCCGACGATGCAAGCGAAATTTGCAGCGTTGAAGAAAACTACGTAGGAAAGTGCTTCTATTCAATTGATATAGGCAAGTCAGTAATTGGCTGAAACAAACACTGACAATTCGTGTCACACCCGTCTGTCATAATCTGAGTGTGACTATCGATGCACTTGAAGACGGCCAGATTTGCAGCTATTGCGGCACACCGGTGTTTTTTTATGGAGAGGGTATGACTGACTGTCCAGGTTGTGGTGCAGAGTGGGTTAATGCCGAAGACGACCCTGCTGATGACTTAGACGGTCCAGCAGTTGACGAAATAGAGTTCGACAACGACCCCGACATAATTGAGAACGACGACTTTGAAGATGCAGACGAGTTAGAAGACTAGGGATAATTGCTCGAAACTTTCCTGCACATGTGACAGTTACTCGTGCGTAACTAGTGTGTGAGTTTAAAGAAAGGATAGAAATGACTGAAGTCGTGATAGTCGATGAGCAAATTGGTGCAGACTCGAGGCGAATTTGGGCGTCATTAGATACCGAAGGTAACCTTGTAATTTCGGGTCAAGACATAGGTCCGAAGGTTGAGCGATTTTTCGGTACTGATGAATACGAGTTTGCCCATACAGTCCCAGTTGTACACCTTCGGGCTTTCTTCTTACTGCTTGGAGTAGAGAATTTTGAGAACCCTCTTGACGCCATTAAACAGTTTGGTGGAAGAAACTACGAAATACTCGCCGATACATTGGAAGTGGCAAAAGAATCAATGGCCATAAAGTTTTGGAGCCAATAATAGCTTTCTATTTTTAAAGACCAAGCGAGAGACTCAGAACCATTTTTTACGTTTGAAGTAAATGAATTGTGATACCGCTAAAACTGCGAGAGTCACAGCGGAGATTTCCCACGCCCAAGCGGCATCCGCCCAAGGAGTAATCTCGAAATTTTGACCAAAGAAGCCGACGATCAGCGCTGGCAACAATAAAATGCTTGCGACGGCGGCGAATCTCATTTGTGCGGCTGTCTGACGACGATTTTCTAGTGATTCAAGACGTTCGTATAGTAAGCGCACTTCTTGCTCTAGTCCGCTTCGTTGCGCCTTGAGACTTCGGGTTCGCATCAATAAGTCATCAACCCAAATTCTCTGATCCACAGAAAATGGTGCGGTATCCCGATCTTCAATGCTGAAAGGCGGCCGAATGACGACCTTGCGGTCATGAATTGCCTTAAAGACATTTTGTGTTTCGCTGATAGTTGAGGAAATCGCAATAATTTCAAACTTCAATCGCCGAATTCTTTTGTAAGTTTCAGTCGTGTTGCGTGACATTGACTGATACTCATCATCAAATAGTTGGCTCTCGATCTGAGTCATTTCATTATATGCCGCGCGATGAAGCCTTGAGATGAGCATTTGAAGGTCTTCGACAATTACTTGTGCAACTTGCACAAAGATGTCGCCTGGTTCTTGACTCGATCCGTCGGTCGCGGGTGTAATTTGGGATTTTGAACCACTGATCCGCGCAAAGAGTTCATTTGAGCGAGTTTGAGCATGTGTTTCTGGTCCCCAAAGAATCACTAATGACATGCGCTCATGCATTACGAACTGGATATTGAAAAATTCGCTTTGACCATCTTCGATATCAGTGGGCGTAGCTAGCACACCATAGATATATGATTCGTGCGACTCAATTTTTGGAAATGGCTCTGTGAAGCTGAGTTCGTCCTTGCCCGACAGGCCTTTAAGGGCAGTGACGTGGATTTTTCTACTAGTTAAGTTCTTCTCAAAATCGTCAAAGGCGCTTTTGAGCTGAGTCTCATTTGGGCGATCAAGAAATGTGCATTTAAATTGATGGATAACCATATTCACTCGAATCTAATCGTATTTCACTCGAATAGTTGGCACGCTTTTAGTCAATCGATTTGATCACAACAGAGATCATTGGGATCTCGGGGTCGCGATTCCATATCAACTTACATTGGACTTTCACACCACTGCCGATCTGATTCTTGACGGAAGCCGCAAACTCCTGGGCCACATAGCCAATTACAAAACCGTGTACGCGCAGAATAACTGCATTTGGATCATGGGCATTGGTCGGTTCGGGCTCGAGGATGCCATCAATGTCAAGTTCCTGTGCGAAACCAGTTGTTTTGTTCTCGAATAAAGAAATAATATTTCCGCGATAATGATTTTGTCCCCGAATTATGAGCTTTGAGGCATCAAAGTTATTTTTTACCATTGCCGAAGCCTAGCGACTTTATTATGAGGGCGACTAAAATACTGTCATGTCTCTTGCTTGGTACCTGGTTCGCAATCATGAAAAAGGAAGGATGCGATCAGGAGAAGAAATAGGGGCTGAGTTTGACGAAAAACTTGCCGAATTCGAGTCCGCCACCGGTGTTGTGATGGATGATCTTTTGAAAGAAGTGATCGGCGTCGGACCGTGGCTCCCATTGAGTGAATCGCCGTCTAATTATTCCCATCCGATCGCAAGAATCGAAGCTCATGGATCCCTTACTTTTATTGTGCTTGCTGTTCCATCTTCTCTCCATAATGGAATCTCGGACTTTACAAATGTCCTGATGGTTGCACATCCACGCGCTCTTCTCACCATAATTCGTGATCCAGTGGGGACATTTGCTGCAGACTTTGGTGGTCGTCTCTTGGCTGACCATATCGCTTATAACGAAAACAAGAAAACTTTTACAGCGGGAGAAGCTGTCTTTCGTGCAACAAGATCTTGTGTCTTAAGTTTTGAAAATTCGCTTACCACGCTTCGCGCCACTATCAATAGTTGTTTCGATAATTTGCGCGCGATTGAATTGCGACAAATTCGGGTCGGCAAAAACTTTGATTTGTTAGAAGCAGAGTTCGGAAAAACCTTTGCTGAGCTTCGCTCAATGACGCGAACACCTGGTCAGATTCAGGAGATTTGCGACAAGATCGAGCAATGGTCACTCTCGGGCGCACAAGAGGAAATTTTTGATAAAAAAATTACTCGTCAGATCACAGTTCTGCGCGCAAAAATTTTGCAGGTTGATGCAATCATGGCAACTTTTACTTCTGATATTGAGCGAGCAATCAAGAGATGTGACGACGTAAGTAAGCGAGAACTTTTAGACGCTCAACGAAGAAATACATATTGGACCAGTGCGCTTTTGCTACCTAACTTGATCTTCGCGTTTTTTGGGCAGAGTTTTCTAGGTGATGTTCGGGAAGGCACTTTTTTCTGGTGGATCTCAGGTTCATTTCTAGTGCTTTACGGTCTTGGTTCTCTTTTCTTTGTCTTTAAAGACAGTCGCTAAGGTAAACGATAAGCTTTGGAACATCTAGGGAGTTTTCTTGAGTAAGGATCAGGCTAAGTAAGAAATATGTCGCATGAGTTTAAATGGGGGCAACTCTGCAAGCCGCAGTTTGTTGAGCCAGATACCAATATCAAAACACTTTTTGGCATGGCTGCTGAAAAATCTGGTCGAGTTGCTTCAGGGGTTGCTCTCATCTCGACATTTTTTGTAATCCCGTCAGTGTTTATGGCCGCGTCAAAGGATTCGAGTTTGAAGTCTGCAGGAACCTGGCTTGGGTATGTCATTTGGGCGACATTTTTGGCAGAGACTTTGGTTTTTATTCGCCTTGAAAAAGGTTGGGGTGGTCGTTGGTTAAAAAAACATTGGTTGCAACTTGTTGTTATCTTTGTAGCTAGTCCCCTTACAGCGATTGTCCTTGAGAATGCGATAATGCCTTTGTTATCGGTGTTGTTTAGTGTTCAAAGCTTTATTAGTCTGGCATCTTTGGCGCAGTTAATTAAGAGTTTCAAAATCATTAAGTTGCTTCATTTAGAAGAAGTTCGACGTAATATAACAAAGTCTGTCAAGCGCATCAGGTGGTTGTATCGAACGACTATGGCGTCAGTCTCGTTCTGCGCCTTAGGAATTTTAGGTTCAGCTGCATCAGGTGATGTAGCGACTCCATTGCATGGTCTCAAAATATGGTGGATACTTTTAGAGCAGGCGATTTCGGTGGCCCCTGAACTTTTCATTGTCTCCTTGCCGCTTGTGGCATTAATTGGGGGATTTGCGCTCATACAAAATTTGTGGTCGCATCATTCGAGCCGTCAGGGTATTTAGAAAAGACGTGGTCCAGTCGTGAATATGTTCTTAAGTTCTTGCTTCGTATAGCGTGGGACAGTAATGATTGCTCGTCCCTCTCGCCCGAATCGAGTCTTAATTGCGTCACTTTTCACATTAGTTGCATTCGGCGCTATCACATTTCGCGGGCCGCTTGCGGTTGGAAGTAAGTACGCCGATCTCTTTGTTGGGGTATCTGTTTTGTTTGCATCTGTTGTGCTCTATGGAAGTTATCGAATTGATGTCTCGTATTCCCGTCGTGTTCGAGGTTTTCGTGAGTGGTCAGGGTTGCTGACTTCTCATCGGCTTATGCAGCTGTTGCTTGCAGCATCGCTGGTGTTGGGAGCCTGGCATATTTATGACGGGTGTTTGAAGATTTTTGTGAAAGTTTTTGAGTGAAATTGCTGTCTAGAATTGCGATTGCCGCGCTCTTCTTTGGGATATTCCCATTGCAAGCGGTAGCGACATCTGTAGCACAGCCTCGCCCGCAAGCGACTGACACACCTCTTCAGGTTTGCGTTGATCAACAAACTAATAAACTTCTCACTGGGGATATCGAATTGATGCTCGTAATGGATAACAGTTTGAGTTTGAAAACAAATGATCCCAAAGGTGAGCGCTTTTCGCAGGTGAGAACATTGCTCAAGTCGGTTCACGATCGAATTTCAAAGTCACGAAAACCTCGTGCCGTCAGATTCAGTCTGGTCACTTTCGCTAATAGAGCAATTGCGGAGATACCTTTAGCAGAGGCTGTTGTTTTGAATCCTGAGAATCTCAACTCGGTCGGTGACGAAGTCGAGTCCGCAGCGCCCGGAAATCAGCAGAACACCGACTACGTTGCAGCTCTCGAAAAAGCTCTAGAAGAAATGAAGTCTGCACCATCCCAAAACTGTCGGGTCATTGTATGGTTCACAGATGGTGCATACTGGCCAGCCGGTGGTGCAAAGAATTCGACAGAAGGTGGGGATCTTCGTGAGGCTGTATGTGAATCTGGAGGCTTTTCTGAGACTCTTCGAAGTCTGAACATCAATATTTTTCCGTTGTACATCGAATCTAAAAACCCAGATGATAAGGAAGATCCGACAGCGTCTCGTGATGTAATGGCTCATCTCACTGGGGACCAGAACGCATTTGACAAGAGTCCATATCAACCTGGGGCGCCTTGTCAAACCCAGCAATCACATGTAGGAGAAGTGCTAACTGCATCAAATGTGAATCAGCTTGGACAATTTTTTGTTGACTTGCCCAACATCATTGAAGGTGGTGTAGCAGTTGCTTGCCCAACAAAGGAAGGGCAAGTTGAGTCAAAGCCATTGCCTGCTGGGCGATATGTAGCTGAGATTTCCATCGTTAAATATGCAGCTACTGGCAAAGAGCTGAGTCCAGGTGACTTGGTCGCACGGCAACCCGACGGCAGTGAGCAGGCACTTGATAATTATTACTCAGGCGAAAATGGTCGCTACGAAGCGACAGACAAAGCCTTAAAGCTTGAATCTGGTTGGATAATTAAAGGTAGCGGTGAAGAGCATTGCATTCGGGCGTTTGTGAGAGAAGGTCTGGCTGTTCAGATTCGAAAATCTGGGAATACGACCGAATTAATCCCGTTTGGATCTTCGTCAAAGTGGCTTGTAGGTGAGGATCTGATCTCATCAGTTGAGGATTCGGAAGTCCCGAAGGTGAGACTAGGCGAAGAGGCAAGTTGTAACCCTCTGAAAGGCTTTACAACTGATGTCGATGGACTTGATGACGCATTCGAAAAGCTCTCCGGTCGTGGAGAGGGGGTCATTTGCGTTGATCCACCAGACAGTCAGGTTTTTCCAGATGGTGTGAGTATCAATGTTGCCCGGGAAGGAGAGCCACTTATAGATTGCGACGCAATTTCAATTCGTCGAATTGGTGCCAAAGAATATGTAAAGGGAGATCGCACAGAACAATCGACGACGTGTGAAATTGACTTCAGTGGAAGTGGCACTCGATTTGAAGGTGTTGCCACAAGTTTTGATGAGCTGTTAAATGCAAATGAAGCAAACGCATGTAACGTCGATAACAAAAAATCAGCGATCATTGCGACTAAACAAAACGAAATTGTTTCGCTCTTTTTGACTTTGGTTCTTAGGGAGAATCTTGCAACCAAGTGCAATATTTCTGATAAAGAGGTCATTTTTAATTATCAAGATCCAAATGGAAATACGCAGTCAGGGAGAATTGAAACCTCGATAGTTTTGGATCTTCAACCAGAACCCAACCGACTCAAGGCATTGATTGCAACATTTGCTACGGTATTCGTTTTGCTCGGCCTGGCACTTGCAGTCTTGCGACGAATGACTGTTCGGGCCGCAGCGTTAACTCCTGCCAGCAAACTTTTGGCGGTGCGATTTGCTGCACAGGCAAGTCAATCAGTTGATGGGCGCGTATCCCTAGTTGTTGAGAATCGATTGCTAAGAGACTTGCAGCTCAACATGGAGCGTGTCGAGCGAGCCAGAGTTGAAGGCAGTGATTCAAAACTCATCGTTAGAGACCAGTCGGATGAGATTGTGATCTGTCGTGAATTGCCACCGCTACGACTTATGTTGCGTGAACCATGGGCGTGGTTAGATGATGTCCGACCGTATGTAGTTCATCCAATGGGTCGGCATGCGCCAGCAAACCAGAATTTGACCGCACCATTTCGTGACGCAATAGTCGCAGTTGACGACGGTCCGGTAAAGGATTCAGAAAATGAGCGATTGATATCGATTTGGGTGATTCATAACAAAGGAGCATCGGGGGGCGATCAAATTGCCATGGAGGAAAACTTAAAAGAGAATGGGCAAGCTCTTGTCCAAGAACTTTTAGACCATATCAAGGCAGGCGATGATGGCGTGAGTGGGTCCAGCGGAAAAGAATTGTCCGCCAGCGATCCGCCAGATATGGATGTTGATTCGACCGGAGGTGTTGATGGGATACCTCCTCCCCCCGCTTGGGAGTGAAGTCGACAGTACATTTCAACTCCACTTGTAGAGTGGAATCAATCGGACGCTAAGTTTATTGGGGGAGAGTTTATGTATCGCAGAATGCTTTTTGTCGGTTTGGGCGGATCGGGTGGTAAGACGCTTCGTTTTATGAAGGCTGGGCTAAACGAGTGGCTCGAGCGACATGGATGGGACGAAGGTATTCCGACCGGTTTTCAGTTCGCTCATATTGACACGCCAACCGAGCCAGACGGCAAAGATGTTGGAGATAGTTCTCTGATAACTTCAGAGGAATATCTTGGTTTGGTCGGTCGCGGGATCTCTTATGATGCTGTAGCGGACAATCTTGATAGGAGTCCCACACCGCAAATCGATTTGGGCGGTTGGAGGGTAGAGCCGTCCAACCTGATGGTGTCGATTCAAGAAGGTGCTGGTCAATATCGTGCGATCGGTCGTTCAATTGGTGCTGCATACTTACCGCAGATAAGAAATTTTCTGAGGCAAGCAATTGTCAGAATAAATGATGTTGAAGCTCAACCACAGTTGAACAAGTTGTATGCACATGTGACTAAGAAAGCCGACCTTTCAGGTGCAGGCGGTCAGTCTGAACCATTCGTAGTCATTGTGTCTTCTTTGGCTGGCGGCACTGGTGCTGGAATATTTATCGATACCTGCGACGTTTTGCGTTTGCTTGAACCGACTTGGGGCCATCACTCATTTGCTCTTCTTTACACACCAGAAGTATTTGCAAATATTCCTGATTTACAAAGGGGCGGCGTTGAACCGAATAGTCTTGCCGCAATCTGTGAGTTGGCCAATGGTGCGTGGCTTCAGCGGAGCAACGAACCAAACGGACAAATGGTCGGTGACGTTGAACTAGCCCCGCTTACGTCGCGACTTCCTGGATTTTTTCGGGCTGCTGGTTTTGCTAGAGGCCTTGATCGGTCAGGGCCCGCATATCCGTTTCTTGTGGGATTGCGAAGCAGCAAAGGCGCCGCCTATAAAGACGATAAAGAATTGTTTCGTATGGTGGGGCAATCTATGGTCGCTTGGGCAACCGACACCATCATGCAAGATGGTTTGTTGGGTTACGTAAAGGCAAACTGGATGCAGTCGGCATCAAAAAATAGTCCAGTAGATTCGAACGATATTTTGGTAAACACTGGTGCAGGCGAGCAGGGTCTACCCAACATCAGCGGTATCGGATTCTCGCGTATTTCAATTGGAACTAAGCAGTTTGAAGAATATGCGGCAAGGCGGATAGCAAAAGATGCAGCAAATTGGATTGCCGCCTATCACACCGCGAGTGAAGAGGCCCAAGCTTTACGAGGTGATGGCAACGTAGTTTCTCCCGACCAATTAGCAACAGAAATCGCCGAGCGGCACTTTGATTGGTTTATTAGTCAATGTAAATTACAGGAAAGAGGACCAGAGCAGAATGAGATTCTTGACTCCCTCAGGCCTGAAGGTATAAATCAATTACAACAAGAACTTAAATCGCGAGTCAAAGCCTCTTTGAAAAATGTTGAGTCTCAATCTGGTAAAGCTTGGGGTCCAGAGATAAGCACTGCGATTAACAATTGTTTGCGGGACTACGAGAGAGAGTGGAAAATCTCTTTAAATGTCGCATTTGAGAAGTGGGCGCCTGCGACATCTGAGAGGGTGTTGTCAGTTGTGCGTGAGGCGGTAGCAAATTATGGCTCAGCCGTTGCCGCAAAACTTATTGCTCGACTCGTTTTTGAGTTAAGCGATGAGGCAGAAGGTGTTGCCGTCGAACTTCTGGGCAAGACTGAACTGGGCAAGTATGCGCAGTGGTCGTCTCGTGACTTCTGGAGTGGTCGCGTGACGGCGGCATTGATCGAAGCAGGTGGTGGCAGACTCGAGTCAGACGATCCTGCAATTGAAAAAGCGGTGTACGAGGGGATTGGATCAGCTCGTTTTGCCTTTATGGTGCCTACCTGCGAGCGCGGCTCGCTGATGCTCAAGGAATTTTGCTCTGGTTTTCTAAGACCATTGCAACGAAAAGTTGGCGATGCAACTGATGATCTCCGAAATCAGTTGAAAAAAACTTCAGGATGGCCAGGTTGGCCGTCACCGGGCGAAGTACAGGAAGTGCCGGAAGACCTAAAGCCTGGCGCCGCCGAGAGAACTTTAATCAATGTTGAAAAGTTTCCAGAAATGTTTACTAACAATCTTGCCATCACTTTTGCTCGAGATATTACTGAGGATGCTCAGAGCAACCGAGATGTTCGCCATGATGTTATTTCGGGAAAATTCATTGATAAAGCGTTGGCAACTTCGAATAAGAACAAGAATCTGCTTCTGCCACTCGTGGCCATTCAGATAACTGGCGCTTGGCGTCCAAGTTCTGCCGTCATCGGTGGCGCACGTGCTGGCGACTCTGTTCGGTTGGATGTTCGCTTTTCGGTAGATGATCTTTTGGACAGAGCTCGAGCCTGGTTGAACAATGGCGACGGAGTATTCCCAAAGCTCCTTAAATCGAATCTGCGTGAGTTCACGGATCCAGGCGACACGTTTGACCCTGCATTTGGAATGACGCATGAAGATTTTGAAAATCGACGCACGCGTTTCATACAGGTTCTCGAAACCGCAATTGGGCTCTCTGATCCTCTTGTTGGCTTGGACCCGGAGCTCACCCAGCGGCTTCACCCTGAGGCAAGGGTTCCATTTCGGCGTTTCAGTGCGATCCCGTTCGGAGGCGATCACAAGTTGAAGCTACCGGTAATCAGCAAACTCATAAATGTGATGAAAGATGAGAAGGCGCCTAATCCAGAAGCGCTGATGAACGAGGATTCGCGTCTAACTCATATAGACATGTATTCATTCCTAGCTGCGCCGCACAGTCCACTTGTGATTCGAAGTTTGATGGAGCCAATCGGTCAAGCGTGGGCGCCAATTCATGCAAAGGGAAATGACGCTGATGTAGCAGTTTCTAATTTCTGGTTTTATCGACGCACTCGTCCGCTAATGGAGTTTATTCCTGCCCCCCGTCCTCACATTTACGCAATGATTCGTGGCTGGTATGTCGGCCATCTTCTTGGGTTGATTGATAATGTCAAGCCAGATGAGTCGGTGAAGATTGTAGATGCGCTAGATGAAAATTTACATCGGTACGACTTTCCGTATCCGACACTTTCACCATCAAGGAACGACAACTTGTCGAGTTTGCTCGAATCACTTGCTCTTGCTTATGTAAGAGTCGGTGTAGATGACAACATCGAACCTCTTTATCCTTATGTATTGTTGCGCAAGTATGGAACTGGTGATCGTGGACGATCACTTTTGGCTTGGGATAATTTAAACGACTTGTGCAGTACTTGGTTAGCTAAGGGTTCGGTGCCGGGCTCAAGGAAGGACCTAATGCTTACGCCTGCCGCTGCAGGGATCGAAGTCTTGCCGACAGAGCGTAGAAGGTTGGCAGTCGAGGTTCTTAACAAACAAGTTAGTGATTACAGAAGCGACTACAAGAATTGGCTTCGCGAAGTTGATGCAGCTCCGACAAGACTCGGACAACCACCACTTTGGCCGAGTATTTGGCAAGCGATTGAAAGATCTCTTGTCCAGCTCATAGCCACCTTTGAAAATGAGCGTGCAGAAAAGCAAATAAATAGAGCTCGGTGATGTCACCTGTGACAAATGGCGATGACTCAACGGCGGGTCGTGTCACCCTAATTGTCAGCCATATCGATGATGCGGAGGCAGATGGTGTTCGTCGTTTTTTGACAAATCTTGCTGAATTGGGTTTAATTCGACCCCTTTACTGGCTGACTATAAAAAAGGAAGTTACTGCGGTTATTGGCGATTTTGAAGTTGAGGCTCTGCAAAAATCCGGTGCTTCAAAATGTCAACTATTTCATGAGTTATCAGCAAGAGGCGGCATCTCTGCTGTAGATATTGCATCACTTGTTGTAAACCATTCGGATGAAAAGAGTGTTACTGCACTTACTGCAACAGCCAGAACAGTTCATAGAACTTTTGATAGGTGGCTGCGAGATGCACCAATTAGTGACATTCGTGTGTGTGCTGGAAGATACGGTGAGCCTTTACCCGACAAAATCTATTTTTCTCAATCAGCAACAACACGGGTAGTCGTCTTGCCGTTGGATCCATCGCACGACTACTCAATCTTTCGACCATTGATAGGTGAGCAACCGTCCGGAATGGTTGGTCATGTCGCCGTAGAACTCGCTTCGTTACTCGGCTGTTGGAGTGTGCAGGACAAAGTTCCAGCAGATGAGTTGAAAGCTGTTGGAGATGGTGCAGGCGGAGGTGGAATTCATCTTGTGATGTCGGCGATACGGGCTTTAGCAGTTCCAGCACCGCCGGTAAGCGAGGCGTTAGGGGGAGATACTCAGCTTCCCGTGCCTACAGGCTTCACAGCGGTGCCTCGACCCGAGCGACTCACAGGAAGTCTTGTCGAACAAATTTACCCTAGGGATCTGGTCTTTCAACCTACCGCACAGCCTGAAGGTCCAACTGAATTCGTAAGAGTAGATCGGTTTGCTCTCAGATTTCTCCGCCAGTTTTTTGTGGCAGTCTGGTCGTTGCCGCGAGTCATAAGAAATGGAATTCAGCATGAGATGGACACTCTCGCAATAGCGGCGATGGAGGATGCAGTCGGGGGTGCTGCTTCGACTGTTGGTTTAGTGAGCTCTCGTTTAAAAAGGTCTGCAAACGAACCTGTCGATTTTGATTTACTAATTGATCAGATGATTCAAAAAGCAGAAACCGAATTAGATCAAAATTATCGATTTGGAATACCAGCTAAAGACTGGGAAGTTATGGCTCATCAGATTCTCTCTCTTGCCGATGGTGATGGTGAGCCAACTAGTCGTTTATTAGTCGATGACACAGTCATATCAGCGATTGATATTCTCGTGCCACGGTGCGAGCCGACAGATTCCGGGACGGATGTGGTGCGAGGTTTGATAGAGATAGTTGAAGATGCTCCCGCTGAATCGATAGTTGAAAGAATTAGCCAAAAGTTTCTTGGGCAGATAAAAAATGCAAAGACTGCAACAGTAGATGCGAAGAATGGTTTGCGCGAATTACCCAATGCGATTCGATCTCGACCAGAGATCAAGGGCGATGAAATTATCCGAATAGGTGCAGTAATCGGCGCAGCTCTAATAGTGATATCACTTGGAGCATTCTCACCTCTCCGCCCTATGTTTGCTTTTGAGTGGCTTCCCAATTCGTTGAGAGATGCAGCTTGGGCATTACCGGCGACTCTTGGAATGCTGCTATCGGTTTGGGTGCTGATACATCTTGCAGTAAAAGAAGATAGGGCTCGTCGAATAGTAGATGTTGTCAGTTCGCTTGTTATTCCAGTAGTCCTTTTGACCTCGTTAGTGCGGTTCACGGACATTCGTCGTTGGGCGATTCAGAACGGCGGTGGAGCTAACTATCGATATGCGGTTGCTTTATTTATTGTTGTTCTTTTGCTTGCGATCCTTGCGATTCGGCAAGCGTTGAAATCGTCGAATGTTAAAGACAGAGCCTTAGCGCGCATGGCGATAGCAGGTGGTTCGGGTTATCTGGTTATATCTGTAGTTGTTGGCTTGGCACAAAATAAGCAGCCCCTTATTGATGGTTTACCGGACGTGCGAGGCACGATATTTATCGTTCTCTTTCCTTCGGCCTTGATTTCGTTTGGAATATCAGTGTCAAGAATTGCGATCTCTCGAGTTCGAGAAATCTATAAGGCTTTGTTGGTTAGTCGGCTTATCGAGTGGGGTATAGACGAGTTACGACGGGGGCGCGATGCCGAAATACGTTTAGAAGTTCTTCGTGTCCAGTGGGCGGCACTCGGTGCATTGCTTACCCGAATGATTCGATTCCCGTTGGGTCGAAGGCTTGCATCGGCACTGGAGCATGGTGATGTTTCCTCTGAAAGTGTTAATCCTCTCAAGATTGACTTTGCCCGACTTGATCTCACAAGCCGAGGTCGCAGTGGACTTGAAGCGCGTCTGCGGCAGTCAGTGGTTCGACAAGGCTGGCTAAATCAGCAGGTTACTTCAGTAATGAGAACTTTTAGCAAAAGGGCTGGCTTTGATCGTGGCTTAACTGAAGATGAGCTGATAAAGATTGATCCACTTGCATGTACTTCAACCCCAACAGCAGAAGAAGCGGGAAGTGGGGGCGCTGAAGGTGATCGGTGGTTGCTAGTTGAAGAGCTGTTCAGTGGTGCATTTGAAGATTTGTTGCGTCTGCCCGCTGATCAAATTCGATTTGATGCTGTTTATGAGACTGTGCTCGCTGACCCTAAGTCGATTCAGGTTGTTGGCGCTAATCATGTCTCCACGAGTGCAGTGCCTTATTTAGGTCAATCAATAAGCAATAAACCATTGACGGTTCCTTTAGGTCTGTTGAATTTACTTGTGACGGGAGGCGACTCGCGACTCAATATGAAGCGTTTAGTTTGGTGGCCTTCTTCGTTTGTCGAGCTAGACGCCGAACTTCAACCAACAGACTCTGAATTTCGCGAGAGCCATCTTGTAAAGCCTTGGGAGGAATACGGTACCCGGTTTGCAGTAAGTGTTCAGATGAATTGGTCAGAGCCATTCGGTTATGAAGACTTCACTGCCTCAAAAACAACTTTGCCTGAATTGTTGACTGAGGTCGCCGAAAACCAAGGGTTGTAACGATCGATGGTTGCACCATGGGATGCGCAACGTAGGCGACCTGAAGCTTGGAAGTCGGATGAGGAAACAAAAATCTCTGATCCTGTTGGTGAAGAACCACCGCAGCTGAGCGACCTTTCAGATTTTCCAACACCTTCGAATTGGCGTCCTGAACCTGACCTACCAACGCCACCAAATTCAAATGGTCCCTTGTCGCCGAGTGATAAGAAGCCAGAAATTAAGGATCGAAAACCTTCTGGTTCGCAACGCCAACCACTTGCACTTTTTGCTTTAACTCTAGTTGTCGCTGCTTTAGTGTTTTTCGGTCTGCGAGTTGTACGAGTTAATATCTCTAGCAATTCAGGCTCTGCAAATCGAGACGTTAATTCAGCTGTCACCGAAACGACGAGTGAATTGTTAAATGATGTCGTATCCACAACTATTGTCGCTGCTGAAACACCATCTGAATCATCAGATGTGGGGAAAGTCGATTGGGTAGAGCTTGCGCGGTCGGTTGTATATTTCGAAGTCGGCGGAAATTGTCAATGGGTTGGTTCAGGAACACTCATCCTCGACGGTAGCTATGTGTTAACTAATTGGCATGTCAGCGGTGGTGGCGAGTGTCCGTTGCGTGTTGGTCTGACTGAGAGTCCTTCAGCACCGCCCAGTGAGTTCCATCCAGCGACAGTTGTAGATTGGGACTCGCAGATTGACTTGGCCATTGTGCGACTGCAGAATTCTTCTGGAGCGCCATATATTCCGCCTGGACGGAAGCCTGTTTCACTTGCCAGTACTGAAGCACGGCTGGGTGATCAAGTGAAGTTGCTTGGATATCCGGTTGTTCGAAAAGATCAATTTGAAAGTTCCGAGAGATACACACTGACTCTCACCGATGGATCAGTGTCGGGGACAGAGGACTTTGGCGAGAGATCGGGTTATGCACCAACCGACGCAATTAATAATGAATATGAGGTTTGGGGTGAGTACATCAAACACACAGCAAAACAGAATGGCGGGGTCAGCGGTGGTGGTGCTTTCAATTCAGCAGGTGAACTTGTTGCGATCCCTACTGCTGGTGACGAAAAACTTGAACTAATGCGCTCTGTCCGTTTTGCAAAAATACTGATCGAAAAGATAAGTAAGTAAGTAATGAGATTTCTAAAGGTTGTTATAGCAATAACCCTAAGTCTTGGGGCATGTTCAGCTGTTGAGTCTGTGCCGCCAACGTCAACAGGTTTAGTTCAATCTCTTTTTGATTCGCCTAGAACTACGGTTTGGGATTTTCAAGAACCACCAGCCGTAAATGTTGGGGGTAACGGCTTGGAAATTCCACCTGCGGATGAGCCGGATGAAATTGACTGTGTTGACGCTGAAAGCCTTTGTGAGGAGGGCGTTTATGCTTGCGATGACATTGCCGATTACTGCGACATCGGACCTGACGGTCTTGAGGAGCTCCCAGATGAATATGACTGGGATGGAAACTGAGTGTTTATGGGGGTGTCTCGACGAGCGTTAACTTTCGCAATTGCTGGTGGGCTGGCAATCGGTTTTGCACTCTTTTGGGCGGATGGTCAGGTTAATCAGCGTTTGGGAACTGTAGAGATCGGCATTGCGTTCGGTCCGGCAGATGCCGTCAACAGTTCAGCAGAAGTGACATCTACTTCGTCGAGTCTGCCTTCATCTGACGAAATGGTTGAGACCAGCACCACGACGACTTCGACCACTGTCGCACTCACACTTCCTTCAAACGTTGATCAGACGTGGCGCGACGAAGTTTTATTTCTGACCAATACTGAGCGACTAAAAGAAGGACTAGATCCGCTTTTAAGCTGCGACAATTTGCATGAGGCAGCTCAGGCACACACAGATGCAATGCATGAGCAAAACTTTTACGACCACGTCAATCCTTACACTGGAGATGGTCCGGGTGAGCGGGCGATTAAGGCAGGCTACGGGTGGTCATCGGTTGGCGAAAACGCGTACAAGTCCCCGCAGTCGCCTCGTGCCGCAGTGCGTGGCTGGATGAACTCGCCTGGACATCGAGAAAACATTTTAGGCAATTACGAGCACCTTGGTATCGGCATTACGCTTGGAGGCTCTGGTACTTATGGCGATGGAAACTGGTTTTGGTGGGTGCAAAAATTTGGATCGGGTGGCGACTGTTGACGACGCTAAATCACAAAACTCAATTTTGTTCGTGGACATTTAAAAATGTTATGGAATCATGAGCTAGGAACGAGTTGTTTTGTGCTTGAGCGTCACTTCTCTCTTCGAAAAACAATTTCTCTTTTACGAGAAGTTGAAACCCCACCAGAAAGTAGGTTTTGGTTCGGCTCGCCATGTCGGTTCGTAAGACGTATCGACATTTTGGTTCACATTGTGCTGCCAGAATTGCTTGAACATAGAGTGCCAAAATTAGCTTTGCGCTTACGCAAAACTTCCCCACGATGGGGTAGCAGTTGGCGAAACTGGTGAATTGATATCCACGAAAGTCAATACTGCACATGATTGTGCGCAGTGCTAAGGTTTTGGTTGTGGGTTTTATAACTAGGGCATTAATTCCGCGTTCGGTACGTAGAGCGGTACACCCCGTCAGAGCTGTGAGGCGTGCGGTCACGCCTCGTCCTATTAAGAAGGCAATGCGAGCTCTGCATCCGATAGATAACGCAATATATGGAGTAACTAGAAAACTCAATACGCGTCATCGATCCTCTAACTCTCAAAAATTTGAACACGCAGGATGCGATATCCAACATAGGAGTGTCGAAGCATTAAACAATTGTAGAAACGGTCAGGGTAATGAGTCGGTTCGAAAGACTCCTCAACGAGTAAATCAAAACGAACGTCAACAATTTTTAAACGACAGGGCTATTCGGCATGACGTTCAGAGAGATCGGAAGCTTTGCTTAAATTGCGGTGAATACTATTTTCAAGATGGTAATAGTACGCATTGTTAATTGTTTTAAATTTCAGAATTAAGATGTGGCGCGGCAAATCTTAATTAGTTGATTTAATGCCATGGCAAACGATTCAACGGCAATTCGGTTTGAGAATGTCGTGTGAATAGGGGGATCTGATTTGAAGTGAATATCAAGGTCCCAGTTTCTGATGAGAAAAGTTTGTGGGTTGTAGCTATATCTCCTATCTGGTCCGCCATCCTTGTTGACATAGGTGAAGCTGTGCCCGATGACTTCGGCGTTGTGCGGTACGTAATCTAAATATGTTGCGCGCTCGATGACTTCAACTTGAGCAGCTTGTAAACCATTAACTGTTGCGTCAACAGCATTTTTTATAATCAAGATCATGTCCGGGAAAAAACTAATAGTTGAATTTGGGACGTCAAATGTAACGGGATTGAAATTTAAGTTAGCCCGCTCAGGCCCAGAAATTCTGACACTCAAGGGTTCGGAGTGAATTGCGTAAGTTCCACCTGACCTACCTTTTGTGCTTTCCTGCCCGTATAGAGGTTGTTGACCTAAGTCATGGCGTTTGTAGGGGCAGGAAGCGAGGAGTCCACCTGCTTTAACTAGTTGTTTATATGCAGCAAGCACAGTGGCATCGAGTTCATAAAATACTGGTCGAGCTGAATTGACTTGCCAATCGAACTTTCTTTGACTGTATGAAAATGGACCTTTAAACCAAGACGGGAGTGCTGGTAGTTCCGACTTGAGCATTAAATTGGCGAACTCTTTGGTCGAGGACTTAACGAATCTCTCTTCTGGTGGCTCTGAAGAATTCGCTCGACTTACACCTAGTGTTTGTTCCGTTTTCTGATGGTTGACACCAACGAAAATTCGTGATGCCTTCGGTCTACAGAGCGAAGATAAATTTAAATTAGGAAAAGTTGTTAAGAACGAATCATTCGAAATTTCGAATTGAAGTGCACCAACTCTTAAAGACATACCAAACTCGCTCTTAGTGGTAGGGGTATAGAGCTGGTAACTGGCTCTTCTACTGGCCCTAACTTTCAGAAATACAACGACGACTGCGACAATGAAAAGAAATTGAATTAGACGCACACCATAAATCTAGGCAGGCAAAAGTTAGGCTGCAAGCGAGACTTATCAAATTTTGTCAGGCTAAGTGTGCCGAAACATAGTGAGCGACAGCTGTCTAAGTGCCGTTGGAAATGCACTATAAACCAGCGATTGCTTTTGCTGGATCGACCTTACGAATCAGAACAACATCGGGCTTTAACTTAACTCTCTTCAACTTCTTCTGCCAGATTATCTAAAAACTCTGAAATTTCTTCGAGTTGGACTGAAGCATGAAATAAGCCATTCTCGTGAATCTCAATGACTTCAATGTTCATAGAGGTGCAAAGAATCTCAGCCATTACGTTAACTTCATCAACGAAGCTGTCCTTATCTCCTTTGTTTGCATCTGGTTCCACAAATTGAGAAAACAGCATCATGGCCACATGCTCAGTTATTTTGACAACTGCGACTTCAGTCGGGGTCAAATTGTCTTCAGGTGCAATTGAGTTTAATGATTCATCAGCTGCGCCCTCAATATTTATTGAAGTAATAAACTCTTTATCTTCATTGACCTCGATGATGCTGAGGTTCATAGATTCGCAGATTTGTTTTGCTGCTTCCTTCAATTCACCAACGTAGATGTCTTCTTCTTCTTGGTTAAGTCCTTCATCTGGGAAGAAAGCAAACAGCATCATTGCCACATGGTCAGTTATTTTTGTAAGTGCATATTCTGATGGATTCAAATCTGTTTTGACTAACAACCGATGCTTATCATCGTTGTCTTCACTTATTAGGGTCATTGATAGAGGGTTATGCCAATTAGGATTGGGAAGTTTGCGGACGAAAGTGTTGGCATGCGCTCTGAGTGCCGTTTGGACTTCGCGCTCTGCAATCAGTTTGCTCAAGTCTTTTCCGAGGTCGCAGGTGACGATTATTGAGTTTTCTATATTTTTGAAACCATCATGGACTCGCATTGACTGAGGGCCTATAACTTGAGGTTCACCAATCAAGCACATTAACGCTCTTCCTTCTGGGTAAGCCTTGGTAACAAATACATCGACGAGGTATCTGTTTGAGGTATTCACCCGAAGAATCGACTTGGAGTCGGCGCAAAGTGTGATACCCCATGTAATGCCAATATTTTCGATATCAAGGTCGGCGACAACTATTACATAGTTAAGAAATTCAACAGCTTTGTCTCTGAGCGGATGTTTCGTAAATTTTTCGAATTTTGTTTTCTGAACGTCGGTCGGAGTCGAAGTCATATTGTGCTCCAGTCAGAGATCGGTGACATCAAATTACACTATCTAAGTGGTGTCGACTGTGGTTAATCCCTAGCGTGCAAAGCCCACAATTCGTAATTGGAGTATGACGCTTACTTGGGTCATTTTCGTTGGTGAGTTGCTATCTGGGCGAAGACATTGCCGAAGGGAATATTCCATCGTCAGACTTGACCTGTAGCAAGGCTCAGGTATTGTTTGCTCGTCTTCGAAAATTAATAATCGCAGGCAAAAGGGGGTGTTGGAAGTGGCAATTGAAGTCATATCGGCACAATCTGCCAGCAGGTTTCTTCCAGTTTTCGCTGAACACCTCAAAGAGCCAATGGTCGACATTTTTGCACCTGACATTGTTGTCGTGCCAGGAATAGGTATTGCCAACTGGATCCAGGAACAACTGTCGTTGCAGTTTGGACAGACTGGCATTGTCGCAAATGTCAAATTTTGGTTACCAAATCAATTTAAGGCAGCAGTTGAGTCGTCTTCTGTGGAGACAATTGAAATTCCTAAAATTTCCGACCTGACATGGGCAATATTCGAACATCTTTCACGCAATGGAGCCGAAGGTGTCGAGCCAGCGCCAGGCTTTGTTTTGGCAAAGCGGAAGCTCTCATTTGCCAATCGTGTTGCTGAATTGTTTGATAGATACTCCGTACACCGACCTGAAATGATTCTCGACTGGAATGCAGGACGAGATACCGATGGCTCGACGGCGCTTCCTGAACATCACTTGTGGCAGCCAAAGTTGTGGCGGGAAATTAAGAGAGTAATTGGCTCGGACCACCCTCGATCATCAGCAAGTTCTGACCTCTTACTTCAAGATGAATGGCAACGATCACGTCTAACTCTGTTTGGCTTTGAGTCCTTTTCACGGTCAAAAGTGAAATTGCTCAAACTGATTGGTTCTCAACGTGAAATTAAAATTTTCCATTTATCGCCGATAGCTGATATTCACTCAGTGCTGCAATTTAATGGTGTCACCGTTGGAGATAGACGACGTGGATGTGACTTTACAACTCAAGTTAAGAACCCTTTGCTGAGGTCGTGGAGTCGTTCGGCGCTTGAATGTGCTGCATTGTTGTCAACTATCGCAGATACGGCAGAAAATATTTATTCAGAACACCCCAAGACGGTACTCGGCGCATTGCAAGCGTCAATTGCCTCTGACGCTAACCCGCATACAGAAGAGAGTTCAGGTGATTTGTTAAGTCAATCTGACGGGACAATCCAGATACACCTTTGTCATGGCCCAACAAGACAAGTAGAAGTAATGCGAGATGCGCTGCTGCATATCCTTAATTCAGATTCCTCCCTGAGACCTCGGGACATTCTCGTTCTGTGCACAGACATTGAAAAGTATTCGTCATTGATTGAGCCAGTTATGAGCGCAGAACTGGGGTCGAACAGCCAGAAACTTTCCGTTTCAATTATTGATAGGTCAGCATCTACTTCTACGCCGACGGCTACGGCAGTAGACACAATTCTTGGTCTCGCAGCAGGTCGCTGTAGCTTGGCTGAAGTTCTTGAGGCCATGTCTCTTGAACCGGTTCGTACAAAGTTTGGTTTTGATGATGACGAGTTGGCGACGATATCTAGTTGGTCAAATCAGTTAAGTATCAAGTGGGGTATTGACCCTTCTCATCGCTCAGCTTGGAAGTATGACGAAAAATTTGAAGATGGGACATGGCAACTAGCTATCGATCGACTTGCGGCTGGGATCGTGTTTCAGTCCGAAACGATTGAAGAGCATTTCCCAGGGGTTGCTGCGTATGACGATGTCAGTGGCAGCAACATTGAGACGATCGGAAAGCTTTTTGTTTTTTACGAGGCTCTACGACTACTTCAGGAAGCTGCCATCATGCCACTCGTTTCGAGAGAATGGTCCTCGTTGCTGTCCCAAGTAGTCGAAAATTTTCTTTTCATTCCGCATGGCGAGAAAGAGCACCTACACGACCTCTATCGAGTGATAAGCGAATTAGAGATGGCATCCGAGTTGTCTCCAACTGCCCAGTTTCCTCTTGCCGAATTCAGGCAGTATGTCGCTAGCAGTTTGTCAACGGTGCGTGGAAGCGCACTGAAGTGGGCAGACGTTATTCGGGTTGCGTCGCCAAATAGGGTGCGTGGAGTCTCGGCGCGGGTTATTGCCATTCTTGGTTTTGATGTCGATGCTTTTCGTGGGCGAAATTCTGGTGGCGACGACATATTGTTAGCCGATCCCCTCATTGGTGAGCGCGATATTCGCGCAGATACGAGGCTCGGTCTTTTAACATCGATTCATTCAGCCAGCGATTATCTGGTGATCACATGCAACGGTCACGACATAAACAAAAATACAGAGATTCCGCTAGCAGTCCCAATTGAAGAATTAAAAGATGCGATTGCACTTGCAATCTCAACTATCCCGATTGAACAACGAAGCAATAAGCCTGTAATAGTCAGCCATAGTAGGCAAATTGCTGATCGATCAAATGTCGGACTTCGTTCAGATTCTCTAGATAAAAATATTCAGTCTTTGGTCGGCGAAGGCGTTGCCTGGACTTTTGATAAAACTGCGCCAGATGCCGTAGAGCAGATTGCTAATTTTGTAAGATCCCGAGACGAAAAAGGTAACGATTTTTGGCACTCAGTACTTCCGCCACCTACGGAGGATGAAGTTCAGACAGAAATTAGTCTCCCTGACTTGTTTGATGCGGTGCGTCGACCGATTGACACTTTTGTCAATAAGCGACTCGGCTTGATTCTTCCCGGAGAGGAGAACGGAGCTGAGTCTGATTTTCCTCTTTGGCCCGATGCATTGTCGTATAGCCAAATCGGTCGCGAACTACTTGACGCACTGCAAATAGGTGATTCGGTCGACGGATGGAAAAAGCGCAAGCACTTATCTGGTGGTCTTCCCTTGGGCTATTTGGCAAATGACTTATGGATAAAAATCGAAAGCGAGGTTAATGCAATATATTCTGCGGTGGCAAAAGTTCTATCGCGGACAGCTTCTCATGTTTCTATTTCGTGTGCCATAAGAGACGTTGAGCTGGAGTCAATTAACGGTGGATTGTTGAGGGTGATTGATTCTGTGTCCGTGCGCGAAAATACCATTTTATCCATGCAATTTTCGACTTGGAATCGACGGTTACGTGTACTTCCGTGGCTTCAAATCGCGGCGCTTACACTTCAGCAACCAGATGAAGTTTGGCAAGCAGTCGTAGTTTCAAAAGCACCTAAAGACAAGAGCAAGTCAAAAGAAACAGTTGATAAGCCACTGTTTGCACTCGAAGAATTTGTTTTAAAGGGCGCGGACGCTAAAGAGCGAATCGACTCCGCAAGGCAGGTGCTTGATTTTGCCAATGCTATGCGTTCGCGTGCACGCCGTATTCCTATCCCACTATTCGAACGCGTTTCCTGGGTGGTTGACAAGTCTCCCTCTCAGCAACAGAGCGAATTGGAATACGAATTAGAGCGGCCTTCACAAAGGCTCGTCTATTTCGGTTGGGATTTGGATGATTTTAAAAATGAGAAGCTGATCGATGAAGTTGACAAAGATTTGCCTCTCGCCGCATCACGTTATGAGGCCTATGCAACTTGGTTATCTAATGTCTGGAGTAAAACTGTGCATGTCAGCAGAGAGGCAGAGCCAAAGAAAGTAAAAATAAGTGCCGCAAAGAAGAAAACTAAGTCATCTGTTGAACGTGACGACGAGGATGTTGACTAATGGTTCGCGTCAAGTTGTTAATACCATTTCTAGGTCCGTTTTTCAAAGCCCGTTCGTTCCTCCGAAATCCACTACGGTTCATCGGCCGGAGACTCTTTCGCTTTAGTCTTAGCTTGGGTATTTTTGGCATTAGTATCGGACTCGGTGGAATTCGTCTTTCAATCAGACTTGGAATTTTCAGACTTGTTTTTGGTGGCGGTAGAAGAAAATCATCTAGAGGCGGACGAAAGTTCGGTCGTGGGTCGGGAAAGTCTCGCGGTGGTCAGGCAAAGTCGGGTGGTGGCGAGAAGAGGTCGGGCGCGGGAGAGAAGAGATCTGGCAGTGGCAGCGGGGGCGAGAGAGAATCTGAGGTAAGAAGCAACGGCGAGTCAGATCGCAGCGAGTTAGGTGAACGAGTTGCCGCAAAAATGAGGGGAACTTCTCAGAACTTGAGAATGAGGCGTGAAGAATCGCTTCGCAGTGAGCGTGCCGAACAAGAGGCATACGAAAGTGTTGAACGTGAAAAGCGTGAACAACCAGAGCGTGAAGCGCGTGAGAAAGTGGCTCGTGATGCTCGCGAAAAGGCACCTCGTGATGCTGGCGAAGAGGTTAAGCGTAAAGAGCGTGAGGCTCGTGATGAGGCGGCTCGTGATGCTCGTGTTGCTCGTGATAAGGCGGCTCGTGATGCTCGTGATAAGGCGGCTCGTGATGCTGGCGAAGAGGTTAAGCGTAAAGAGCGTGAGGCTCGTGATGAGGCGGCTCGTGATGCTCGTGAAAAGGCAGCTCGTGATGCTGGCGAAGAGGCTAAGCGTAAAGAGCGTGGCGCTCGTGAGAAGGCCGCTCGTGAGAAGGCCGCTCGTGACGCTCGCGACGAGGTTGAGCGCAAAGAGCGTGAGGCTCGTAAGAAAATTGAAGAAAAAGACTCAATCAATCGTCCCGACCACGGGCTCATTGAAAGAGTAAATCAAAAGGAATTCAACATCAATGGTCCACTCCCATTTCAAAAACGGGTACTCCTTGAGGCAAGTGCAGGAACAGGGAAAACATTTTCGCTCACTTCGTTAGTTGCACGTTATGTAGCTGAAGAGGATCTGAAAATCGACCAATTGCTTATGGTCACGTTTACTAATGCGGCCGCAAATGAGATGCGTGAGCGCTCACGAGGAAAATTAAGAGAAGCTCTGGTAGCGCTAAATGTGGGCTTAACAGCCGACGCAGTTAAGCCTGATCAAGACTGGATCAAGTGCATCGTTGACTGCACTGGTGAAGAGCGTGAGAGGCGAAAGTCACGACTGGGCGACGCAATCACAAGTATCGACTCTGCAACGATAACGACAATACATGGATTTTTTCAACAGGCGCTTAGAGAGGTTGGGCTAAGGTCAGCAGACTCAGCCAATTCAGAAGTGAATGAGGGCAAAGACTCAATCGGAAAACAAATATTGCGAGATGAATTGGTAATAATGTTTGCAGCTGGTCGGGTCGACCTTATGGATGCCTTACCTAAAAAGTCTCCAAGTGATCTCGAAAATGAAATTCTTCAAATTATTAGAGGGTTAGATTCAAATATTTCTGCAACGGCGGCGCCAGAAAGTAGTGAAGATGTTCTCGCCAATTCTTGGTCGGTATTTGTAAACCGAATACGTGAAAAAATTAACGAACAGCGTTTAGCTTCTGGCGCTTTAAGTTTTGATGATTTGATAACGGGTCTTCGCGACTTACTCAAACCATCAAACCCCTTAAGCACCAGCGTGATTCAGGGTATGCGGTCGCGCTATCGGTTGGTGTTAATTGATGAGTTCCAAGATACAGATGACACACAGTGGGATATATTTTCAAAAATATTCGATGTCGAGTACATCAAAGCACAGCAGGGTTCAACTCGGACTGAAACTACATTTCTCGCGATGGTGCTGGTGGGTGATCCAAAACAAGCGATTTATCGGTTTCGAGGTGCTGACATCGCCGCCTACTTAAAGGCAATTGAAGATCCAAATCTCGATCGTTTTGAGATGACAAGAAATTTCCGATCAGATCGCAATTTGATCACCGGTCTAAATCGTTGGTTTCAAGGTAAATCCACAGAGAGTGGGACGGGTAATGGATTTAAGTTCGGTAACAAAAATATTGGATTTATTCAGGTTGATCCTGCTCGAAAAGGTGCTGGCAGTGGTCTTGTGATTGAAGGCCATATTGAAGAGTCGAAGTCGCTTCAGTTGAGGTGGATAGATACTGATAGAAAGCCCACACCAACGGTGAAAGTGCTGCGGCCAAGAATTGCAGAGGACCTTTGTAATCATGTGACTCTCTTACTTAACAGTGGAAAGATTCTTGATAAACGCGGTGGAGCAATGGTGGAAAGACCTGTTCAGCCCGGCGATATAAGCATTTTAGTTCGCGCGCACAGTGACGCAGATCAAATAGTTTTGGCGCTTCGTGAACGCAGAATTCCTGTGGTGAAAAGCAATGTTGGATCTGTAGCTCAAAGTGAAGCCGTTGATCAGATGCGCAACTTGTTGTTAGCGATGTCATCTCCTAATGACAGTCGCAGAGTCAAGGCATTAGGTCTAACCTGGTTTGTCGGATATTCGGCACTTGACATCCTTGATGAAACAAAGATTATTGACTTAGGTGTTCGTTGCAATGAATGGGCAAAACAATTAGTTGACCTTGGGATTGTTGGTTTTTATCAAACTCTCCGATCCGAGGAGTCGGTTTTAAAATCAATTTCTCGATCATTTGACGCGGAGCGCCGTTTTACAGACTTAGAGCACCTTGCAGAACTGATACATAGTAGAAGTACTGGCAAAAAGCTAACCGCGTCAAGTGTGTTGCGGTACCTAGAAGAGATAGCTGCCGAAGACGACGAGAGCGAAGAAATGCTCAGACGTATTGACTCTGATGCTAAAGCAATTCAAATAACAACGATGCATGCGGCTAAGGGCTTGGAGTACCCAATTGTTCTTATTCCGTATCCGAAAGCTCCGATTACAAAAGGCGCAGAGGTATTTACATATAAAGGGCGACGCTATGTAAATGCGGCGCCCCATTCTCAATGGGAGACTGGTGAGCTCAACGCTGCAACCCGAAAAGCGCTTACTAGCGAGGAAATAGAAGGCGACGACTTGCGCCTAATGTATGTCGCATTTACTCGAGCTAAACATCAATTGGTTGTTTGGTGGGCAAATTCAAAGGGAATGAATAGAAGTCCTCTAGGTCGTTTACTGTTTGGCGACCATGAAGATATAACAAAGCCAACTTCTGTCTTAGATGGCAACGTCGCAAGAAAACACTTTTCTGAAATTCAGCAGCAAATTGGACTAGACGAAAAAGACGGAGAAATTATGCATGTCGCTGAACTGAGCTTGGATGAAGATTTAGTTTTGCCACGGGCTGAGCTTGAGAGCTCCGGTGATCTCATCGGAAGAAGCTCTGACTTCCCACAAAACGCGGTTCGTGATTGGAGATGGCGTCGCTGGTCGTTTTCGTCGATATCTAGTTCGCTCAAACATGAAGAATCCGATAGCCATCGTGGTGGCTTTGATGAAGGAGAAGTTACCGGTGAAACAGTTTCTACTAATCGTGGTGCTGGTGACTTTTATTCTGGCCCAGGCTTATTCGCAATGCCAGCTAGTGCAGAATTTGGAACATTGGTTCACGAGGTTTTAGAAAAAGTTAATTTCACGTCATCAACTCTTAAAGACGACTTATTCGAAACTATAGGTAGGTATGGCAGTGAGGCATTACGAAATATCGATACAGAAAATTTGGCTCAGGGCCTTTTTGATTCATTAAGCTCACCCTTAGATCCACTGGTTTCTGGGTTCAAGCTCACTGATTTAGACGCACGTGATCGGCTAGCAGAGATGGACTTTCATTTTTCACTGGCGAAGCCTGAGGTCTCAGCCGAACGCATAGCGCAAGTTGCAGCGACAGATAAATCATCCATGTTTAACCAGTATTTTGAAGCGTTGGCACAAAAGTGGCAATCAGATGGGGGTTATGGCATTGCGGGATTAATGACTGGATCTATAGATGCTTTGTTTCGAGTGGCAGTAAATGGGCATGACAAGTACTTTGTCGTCGACTACAAGACCAACCGACTGCATGCCGCACACGGTGAGGTTCGTCATTCGGATTATGAAGTCGAAGCAATGACAAAGGCGATGAAACAACACAACTACCCGATTCAAGCCCTGTTTTATTGTGTAGCGCTTCACAGATTCTTGACAACGAGGGTGAGTGACTACGACATAGATAGAGATTTAGGTGGGGCTGGATATCTCTTCGTCCGGGGAATGGTCGGACCAGAGACTCCTATGAATAATGGATGCCGGAATGGCGTTTTAGCTTGGCGCCCCAGCACCGAAATAATCCTTCGGATCAGTTCTCTTTTGAGTGGAGGTGCAACTTGAACGCATCTGTGTCGCTGAGTCAGACGCTAAAGGATTTGAATGTTTTTGGTGGTCCTGAAGAGGCCGTTATGAATCTCGTGCGACGGCGTTCAGGTGTGACTAATGAATTGATCATTACAGCGTTGGGTCTGACGGTTTGGGCACACCGGTTTGGGCATCCGTGCGTCCATTTAGAAAACATCCACGATCTCATCGCAAGCGAAGTGGACGAGGAAACATTAGTAAATTTAAGGACTGTTATTCCTCCTGTCGAAAATTTCATCATTGCTCTGAAATCAAGTCCCAAATTGGTGCGCGTTGTTGAAGAAAAAAAAGTTGGCACTTTTGGTCAGGCAAAATCTGATTCCCGTCCGTTGGTGCTTTTCGGAAGACTTCTGTTTACCCAGCGTCAATTTTTAGATGAGTTATCAATTGCTGCACAGCTCGCCGATCGTGCACGCAGAAAATCAGGTATGACAGTCGCGACCAATATCTTAAATAGTTTCGTGCCGATACCACGCAACGATGATGTTGAGGCAAAGAAAGTAGGCGATACCGGCATAGCCAATCGAACCGCCCAGTCTGTGGTGTCGAACTGTCTCACAGTGCTTACTGGTGGCCCTGGAACTGGGAAAACTTTTACTCTGACGCGTTGCCTTGCTGTTCTCCTATCTGCCAACGAAAGTAAATTAGAGAATTTATCGATAGCGGTTGTTGCGCCAACTGGAAAAGCAGCAACACGAGCTAAAGAACTTCTTAGTGAGTTTGTGGCTGACGAGAGAAATCCTGAGAAAGCGAATGTTGGGGTTTCAGAAAGCGTTTTGCAAGTACTTTCCAAGATAGAACCGAGAACGATTCATCGCGCGCTTGGTCGAAAGCGCGGAATGAACACGAGATTTCATCATGACTATCGAGTTTGGCTACATCATGACATTGTGATTGTTGATGAGATGTCGATGGTCCCTTCGTATTTGATGGCGCGCTTGTTAGAAGCTATTCGACCAGATGCAACTATTCTGCTGGTAGGTGATCAGGCACAGTTAGAAAGCGTTGAATCTGGATCAGTGCTTCGCGACATCGTTGACGCAGCTTCAGGAGTTGATGGGCCACTTAATGGATGTGTCTTCGAACTGCTTCGAGTCTGGCGTCAGTCAAGTGAAACTAAAATCGGTGATTTAGCACGGCATATACGCAAGGGTGAATCAGAACAAGCTTTATCCTTGGCATTGAGCAACCCCGCTGGTATCGAATTTGTTCAAACCGATTCGCGCGGAAATTTATCGACAAAAATTGTTGATAAGACTGTTGAAAGATTGCGAGTAGCAGCACAACTTGCGGCAAAGGTTGAAAAACAAGAGCATCAAGAAGCATTCCAAATCGTTGCGCATAACAAAGTCTTATGTGGCCCACGCGAAGGTATTTTTGGAATTTATTCATGGAATTCCTTACTAAGTGAAGGGATATACGGTTCTTTGGATAATGATCTGTTTCGGCCTGGCACTCCACTTTTAGTAACAGTCAACTCGCCACGCTCACAGCTGGTGAATGGCGACATTGGAGTTGTTGTCAATGTCCAAGACCAAGATGGACGCGTCTATCGTCGCATATTTTTCCCTTCCGAGTCGGGTGGCCGATATCTCACACAAGCAGAACTTCCAAAAGTTGAACTTTGTTTTGCTATGACTATTCACAAAAGTCAAGGAAGTGAATATCAGAACCTTGTTGTAATATTGCCGAGTGAATCGTCCCCTCTGCTTACTCGAGAGCTTGTATACACAGCAGTAACGCGCGCCAAAAAGTCAATTTTGATAGCAGGTTCATCCGCGTCGCTATTGCGTTCAATTGAGCATAAGTCGACCCGTTATTCTGGATTAAGCGAGTTGATTCGTCAAATGTAAATTTTGGCAGATCATTTAAACTGAGGAGCAAAACTGATGAAAGCCAACTTATGGCAACAAGATGACGACACAATTGAGATCTTTCTTGATCGGGCCACTCGATGACTTATGTCTACCGGCGTAATTCCGATGACTGATGACGCTCAAGATTCGCCTCGTTATGAAAGTTCAATTGATAATATGGCGGATGAGCTTTTTAACGATGAGAACTTATAGGTTGCTTTCGGTTTGAGGAAATTAATGGACGAATCTCTTGGAGCACCTTAATCTAATTGCAACAACAACTAGGAGAATTTGATGAAGATAAACGGCTGGGAGATCGAGCCCGGCGCAAATTTGGCCGAAGCAGATCTTGCTGAAACAAATTTGAAATCTGCAAACCTTTCACATGCAAATTTGAGAGGCGCAGATTTGTTCAGAGCAAACCTTTCAAATGCAAATTTGAGTGGGGCGGATCTGGGCGGTGCAGATCTTCCCAAGGCGCAATTGGTTCGCGCCAATTTGACCGGCGCCAACTTGGTTAGATCAAAATTAAATGATGCGAATTTGACAGGCGCAAATATCTCGAACGCAGACCTTACTGAAGCGGATCTTACTGAAGTCGACCTCACTGACGCTGATCTCTCAAATGCAGTTCTTGTAAACGCAAATATGAGAGGAGTAAACCTCACGAACGCAAACCTAAAGAATGCGAATCTAAACGGCGCGATACTTACTAACAACCCAGACCGCTACTACTTTAACCACGAGTTGTTTGAAGGTATCGGTGGGTCCGATCATGCAAACGACAAGGCATTTGATGAACTTCAGGCTGAACGAGAAGCGTTAGCAAAAAATCCAGACTGGGGACGAGCAGACCTCCGAAACGCAAATTTGGTTGGCGCGAGTCTGCTCAACGCAAACTTAGGTAATGCGGATTTGACTGGCGCAGATTTGACTGGCGCAAATTTGACTGGCGCAATATTGACTGGCGCAATATTGACTGGCGCAATATTGGCAGATGCAACTTTTTCGACTTAGTGATTTTGGTGCATTAAATGTACAACAATTGTCTCTGACGAATGAGATTGTTGAGATAAAGATCAGTTATTAGAAATTGTCGAAAATGGATTCATGATTAGTTTGTTGTGGGTGTAAGTCTTGTGTAGAGCGGCAGCGTGGGGAAAAGAAATGTGGCGACGCACGAGTCGGACAAGTTCGTTGCGAAACTCGGGACCGTGGTTCTTGTTAACGCAAAGAAGATGGGCCATCTCGTGTAGGAGTAGTAACTGGGTCGTCTTTGACTTGCGTACGGCGATGCACCAATCGGCAGGCAACGCGAGCGCATCGTAGTTTTTTGACATTGTTGACTTGAAGACAAGTGGCGAGTCGACGCCTTCAGCCTCGGCGATTACTGCTAGCCAGTCGTTGGCTTCAGTGAGTGACAATATTCGGGTCGACATTTCAAGTTCGAACACATCTTCAGCCGCATATGTGCGCTGGGTTTCGCTAGTTGTCACGCCGACCTGAGCCGATTTGATGTTGGCCGTTGACGCCGTTGCGACCGGTTGAAAACCGTGAACCCGCGCGCTTTCCTGAACCGTAGGCGTCTTCGTCGTTGACATAGCTAGATGCCCGGTGTCGCAGGCTGGGAACATCGCCATACATTTTTGCGCGAGCTCGTTCGGCACGCTCGATGAGCACCAAGCCGACGCCAGGTGACTCTTTGACGATCACTCGGAGTTCGGTTTCGAGTTTTCGGGCGATACCCGAGCAAAAGCCGAGCCACCAAGATGTTCGATGACAGCGATCGCCATAGGGCATCGTGCGCACAGCGAGAAGTTCGGCGGCGTTGAACAAAGTTTCGAGGGCAAAGAGATCTTTGGCAGTGCCATAAGCGACCATGACGACTGTTTGATGATCAGGAACATCTGTGTCGCGATACGAATGGCAACTGAGTGCTTTGGCAATTGTGTAGAGAAGCGTGCCGCGCCGAACACGATAAGGACCGGTGATCTCAAAGGTTTGGATTTTGATTTCGTCACTCACCGCATGTTCGCCGGCGCTTTTAGCGATCTCGTATTCGTCCAGATCATATTTCTGCATCAACCGATAGGCGAGGCTCAACGCAGTTTCTGCCTCGGCCTGTGGTGTGTTGGGGTGATTGGCTCGCTCCAAAATTAAACGAACTTTGTCTCTAATGCTGTCTAGTTGAGCGGTCAATTTCAGTCTGCCTTAAGTTGGATTTTTACCGGAGATTGCAGAATAAACCCTCTATGTTGCAGGGTCGACCAAGACGGCAGACTTTGGCGGGTCTAGGTGGTGGTCAAACGACTGTTTTGGCTGATCTGGACTGAAATTCATTAAAGGTTCTGGAATGCAGGCGTAGGCAACCGTACAACACCCCTCAGTCATAATTGGGTAAAACATGTGTACAAATCCGCCGACCAGTGCTTCAGATGCGCCAAAAATCCATTGGACAGATCTCTTGCTAGGCCACCCGGAGCTTGTGGCGCAATACATCCTTGAAATATCCGATGGCCAGTGGGAGTGTCGCTGTGGCAACACCCATGATTCTGACGGGTTTCAGCCCTGCGATGAATTCGGGGTAGAGGTTGCCGCTGAACTTGGACCTTGGGATGGCGCCCTATATGTGTGTACACGGTGTTGGCGAGTGATCAGCGGAGACACACTTGAGATTCTTCGGGTCGCAAGACCTGCAGTGATCGACAAGAACACTGAGTATCGCTGGTCATATTTAAGTAACTAAGACATGAATATATTCAAACACAATGGAGGTAAGGCCCTGAGCTTTAAATTTTACGTATTTCTATTCCTCTTTGCCTCACTCTTGGTGGGGTTAGAGGCTCCCACTTGGATTGCAGGTCCTCTCTTCATATTCGTCATCGTGTTCCCGTCATACGCGTTCGTGCGAGTTGCTTGGAGCTGGTGTCGCTTCCTTAATTTCCCATCACCATTTCAATTACTGAAAGGATTTAGAGCACAATGGCAATTCGTAAAAAAGGGTCCCGTCGTAAGAAGAGTCCACCTACCACGACCCCCATCGCCACCTACACCATAACGGTGGCCCACGAGAAGGGGTCAGAATGCGACTCGTGCGCGCAGCCGCGACCTGTGCTTATCGAGCAAGAAGGCGGCGTTTGGATGTGCGAGATCTGTCTTGGTCTTTACTCTTACGACGATTTTTGGCGAATCGCGCTAATTAACGGTGTTTATTCGTGGGTTGATGTCGATTTGTAAACAAACTCATTTGTGATTTAACTGGAAACCACATCATGGGTTGGCGACTGGTAGCGGGTTGACTCCGGTTGGGGAACCCACCCTTTAAACCTGACTCATTTGACAAATTGCTACTCTAATCAAGTGAACGAGAAAAGATTTTCTGTTGGGCCGACGACTAATGTCAATCAATTTTTTAGTAAATCTGAGAATCTTTCTGCGCGTTATGCGTCATGGGACCATTGCTATATTTATTTTCGTACTGCACACGCTGAGGGACGTTTGTCCAATTTGAGTGATGGCAAAATGTTACAGACGTCGTGTATGTTCCTTGGCTTTTATCTTGCAAGCTGGGGGATGTATCGAAATTCTGAACTACAGCGAAGAAATGCCTATGCCTTGGCACCGGTGATTCAAGAAATTGTCGCAGCTCCATCCGAAGTGTGGGCTTTAGACGTCGAAAATTATGACGAAGAGTCGATTAAAAGTATCCTGAAAACCGCGGAGATGATTCGTAAAGCGCTCCCTGGATACGCAACCGACACTTTGGTGTCAAAGACGATGTTGGGTACTTTTGGAAATGTGCCCGCATTTGACACCTATTTCCGCAAGGGATTTGGCATTAATCGGTTTAATGCAGAATCTCTAAAGGAGATAAAGAGGTACTTTGATCAGCACCAGAAAGAATTTCAGAGCTTGCGGCGCCAAACGAAAGACTTTGAAGGCAAGCCGACCGATCTTAAGTACACGCAGGCAAAATTAATTGATATGGTGTTTTTCGTTGAGGGCGGCGGCATCCGCGATATTTGAACGGCCATCAAGATATTGCCTGTCATTTATAAGCTTCGGACCAAACGAGTAAG
>SXGU01143061.1_pt1 | contig 34455 bp, 36 predicted proteins | sample 3174531 | NCBI WGS metagenome assembly SXGU01 (sample SAMN11356863, study PRJNA531348) | freshwater metagenome | isolation source: freshwater sample F1-140 | place: China: Fuxian Lake, Yuxi | collected 2017-12-25 | reverse complement strand
GTAAAGGATCCATCAACATTGAAAGATTTGCAGAAATAGACTTCTTAGATTTGTCAGTAGAATGGAGAGAATTTACTAAACAAATAAATTGTCCAAATTGTAAATAACTTATTTCTTTTCTTCTACTTTTCCAGTCGTAACCTTGTAACCTTTATTATATCCTGCCTGCCCAATCCAGTTTTTCGAAGGTCCGCAATCACCAAGCATTGTGCAGACATTTGCCCGTTCATTTGCCCATTCTTGTTTAAGGCATTCACAATTTTCTACACAAGTTTCAGAACTAAACAATCCTTTCTCAAATTTAACAATGCAAATAGCGTTTCCCAACGAACATAAATTTGTGCTCTCACTATCGCTCCAGAAATTAAATCCTGGCTTATTTTGAGCGAAACAAGTTCCAGTAATTTTCACGTCAGAACTTCCATTTTGCAAAGCCCCCAGAAAAACGTTCTCGCGCCAAACACAATCTCTTCTGTCTTCATTTTTACAATCAATCTCACTCGTTTGACTTAAGCAATCCTGCCAACGATTAACTTTACAAGCAGCCTGTGAGAATCCTCCAATCTTGTTTTCAATACATTCTTCAGCTCTAAAATCTTCACATTGTTCTAAGACTTCTTCGCCATTTATGCAAATGTGTTTGTAAAACCTACTTCCAACAGTATTATCTGAATTTCCAAATGTTCCAGCGTCATTGTAAGCACACCAACTCTCGCCGTGTTTATACTGTTTTTTGTTTTGGGTATTTTTACAGTTTAAATCTGCGCAAATGAAATCTCCATACGTCGGATTCTCGCCCGCAAGTCGTTCATTTCTACATATGCTTCCTTGCAAATAATCACAGTTTCCACAAGAAGAACTCAAAATATTTCCAGAATTGGAATTACACGACTGGTCCTTTCCTTTTACCTTTGTCCAATATTCTTGGTCTTCAACTTTTGAAGCATCATAAATATTAGCTGGATTTCCGCACGTATCAACAAAATAAACTCCATCTTTTCCGTCAACGCAAGTCGTCTTTGTCGTCGGTCCACAATTAGTATTCAGCTCTTCAGCAGAACACAATTTTCCACCATAAAAAATTCCGCCTTGTAAAGTGGCGTTTCCAGTCGTTTGCGTGTTACATTCAGCTCGCGTTCCAAATTTACACGTTTTCTCAAATTCAAATTCATAGACGCATGCGCCACGTTCTTGTTGTTGCACTTTTTCAATACACACAACTTCATTAGTCACACCATTATCATAATTTGTTTGCAATCCCAAAAACGCTGAAAGTCTTTTACATCTAACTAATGAAACATACGCTGCTTGGTCTCCAAGAATGCAACATCCAAGTTGGCACTGAGGCGGTCTCTCCTGGCTCCATACTCCTCCATTCGCATTACAGATTAACTTCGGGGTGTTATCTAAACAAGTTCCTTCAGTTGAGTCATAACAAGTTCCTCCTCGACAATAACTAGTAGACTCACAAGAAGTCGGTACTTGGCTCTTATTTGGTTTACATTCACTAGCAGGTACATTTTGGCAAAACGCTCCATTATTCGTCTGCTCACAGCAAACAGTTGTTGTCTGACTTCCTACATTTGGGTTATTCGGGGTTCCAGATTGTGCAATGACAATTCCAAATGAGCCACACATCAAAAAAATCAAACTTAAGAACATTAAATTTTTACGAATCATTTAACCCCCTGTGGCCACACCAAACTTCGCGTGGCAAAATCAAAAGTGTCTCCCGTCGTGACATCCGACAATTTGTAAATAGTTGAGCCATCATCTCTTCTCGTTTTATCAATCTTTAAATTAGGATAATATTTAATATATAAACTTGTCTCACTGTCTCCATAAGTAGACTCAAAGTCAAGAATACTAACGGCAGTCAGGAGCAAATTATACCATTCGCTTTCAACAGAAATCGCAAATTTCCTGAATGTTTGCGTTTCCTCTTTGCTAATAGTCATAGGTGCGATAAAATAAACCAAAATCTTTGATGGAATTATGCTAACATTTATTGAACCAGACGAGCCAGAAACATCATATCCTTTCCGTTCATATTGGCTTTTCAAATCCTGCAAGCATTGTTTCGCTCTAGGTTCAATGTAATTTTTTATTTCTTCCTCAGTATGTTTTACAAGCAATGGCTGTTGAACTACACACGGAACATAATTTTCCGCAACATAGCACAAATAAGAAATTTTCTCATCTTGATAAAGCGTATAACTCAGAGGAGTGTTATATCCCCCTTGTCTGCTCAAAATATCTTTTATTTCAGTAATTTCTGGTTCAATACAGTCCTTTAAATAAGCATTTGGATTTAAAGCAGTGGAAAAAACATTCACTTCTGGAAATGCAAAAATAATCACTACAATCGCCACAAGCAAAATTGCGAGAATAACAAATATCGCCACCTGTCCTTTTCTATCCATAAAATATTTCAGTCATGCTTGTTTATAAATTTAGTGAAAGATATTTCATTTAATTAACATCTTTCAATTATTTTAAAATAATAACCTCCTTTCGAGTTTAAAATTTCTGTCAATATCCGCCAGTCACACTCATACAAGTTCCAATATTGTTAAATGCGTCTTTACATTTTATTCTATAAGTGATTCCATTATTATACTGCATCGTGTGCAAAAGATTAGAGCCACTCAACAAAGTCCCATTCGCAAATTCAAAACTACACGCATTATTGCTCCACACACAAGTCGAAGGTTCATTCGTAACAATATTCAAATAAGCTCCTGCATTATAGATATGCGTAATCATCGGTCCATTTGAGTCAACTTCAATGCTGAATTGAGCATTTCCATTTGCGATATTTTGAGCAGAATCTACGCATTGTAATCCAAGGTCATAATTTCCAGGAAATAATTGTAGATTTTGTTGTGTGTGTATATTCGTTCCAGTGGAGAAGAATGGACTAAATGTTGTTCCAGCATAACTGAAAGAGCATAAAGCATTTCCATTATTTATTCCACCAGCAGTACGGACTTCAAGGTTCACATTATGAGGCACACTTCCAACATAAATATTCGCATTAGGAGAAATAGATGTAATTGTTAAAGGTGTTGTAGTTCTTGTCAACTGATAAATCTTATCTTCTCCATTCGCATTTCTTCCTTCTTCAGGAATATTCGGATTAGTTGCATTATTCCCTAACCAAGGTTGATCTGCACACCTGAAATAATAATTTGTGGTATCTGTCGTTGCATTACTAATCGGTAAATTTGTTTGACAAGACCATCCGTATAAAGTAATTTGATTCAGTTCGTTATGACATTGAACAGGGTTTTCCATTTGAGAATAGTCTTTCCCTGCGGTCAAATCCCATCTACAAGTCGCAGGTTCATTAGTATAGAATTGAATTTGTTTATTTGTAGCATTCAATCCTACAAGTCCAGGAGATACAGGACTGAACCCACTTAAACTTGGAGCAGTGATATCATTTGCAGGTGAAACACAAAACTCTACAATATACTCTGCAACATTGCTATTTCCGGACGCATCTTGACATCTCACATATAATTTATAATTTCCGCGACGTGCAGGGTCAGCCCCAGAAACATCTAAAATATCCAAGGTAGGCATAGCAACAGAAGTAGTCTGATTTATTGCAAGATTATTTTCGTTTATTCTTGAGAAATAATCTTCCATATCATCATAACTATCTGTATGACTTCCAGAAATTTTGCATTGTCCCGGTTCATTAAGTAAAATTCCAAAGTTTACAGAAGAGTATTCTTGTAAGCACCCATCGTTAACATTAGTATTTTTTATCTTAACTCCTATATTTGTTTGAGGATTAACATAACTAAAACCCGAAGACAAAGCAGGATTATTAATATCAATTTGAGGAGGAGAAGTATCATCTGGAGCGATATTTATACAAATTTCATTTCCAGTTCCTTCATTCAAATATCTACAATTTTTACCAAATGTTTCACACTTATATTTCGTACAAGGCAAGTCATCAGAATTACACAAGTTACATTTTTCTCCTCCAACAGGTGGTTGCCAAGGAAGACATTTGAACTGAACATATCTTTCGCGCATTTCTCCAATTCCAAAAATCTTGAAAAGAATCAAGATTATGATTATTATAATAATTAAGACAGGAACCATTGCAAGGAAACTAGCAGCTGCAGCACTACCAAACGCTCCGGCTCCAACCAATGCTCCTCCCGCAGCTCCTAAAACCATCACAGCAGTCATAGCATCTCCCTCAAGTCCAAACATTTCTCCTAAGATATATCCCACCGCCGCACCTATCGCAGCACCTTGTAAAGCTCCTACAAATGATCCCCCTACTGCTGCTGGAGCTGCTGCTCCTCCCGCTCCGGCTCCTCCTGTCCCTGTCCCAGCTGCTGCTCCTCCCGCTCCGGCTCCTCCTGTCCCTGTCCCAGCTGCTGCTCCTCCCGCTCCGGCTCCTCCTGTCCCTGTCCCAGCTGCTGCTCCTCCCGCTCCGGCTCCTCCTGTCCCTGTCCCCGCAGTAATAGTCTTAGCAGCCGCTGCAGTTTCACCTCCAAATCCTAGGGCATCACCCAAAATACTAGCAATTTTTCCTGCATGCAAAAGACCAACAGCACCGATACCCAACGAGGCAAAAGTAGCATGTATATTATCTGGTTCAAAATTGCTCTCTGGCATTCCAAATATTGCTGCAAGTTGAGAATTATTCAAAACATCAGCACTTTGTCCTTGAATAGGAGTCTTATACGATTGCATTTCAGAGATATATGAATCGTCCAATCTTGGAATTTCACCACCCTCATTTCTCTCTTCATTCAAATAATTTCCACCATAGCCATCATGTGTGAAATCTCCATTAAGATTTATCTTTCCCCCACAATCTCCCAAACTAGAACAAAAGTTGTTCATGGAGTTAACAAATGCGTTAGTTTTACATTGACAATTTAATATGCACTTCCAATAAGTTACAGCTGGCCCGAATAGGCCACCATATCTAATCTTCTTCTTCTCAATATATGTACATTCTTGAGAGGCCATAGAGCAATAACTTTCATCATCAGTAGCTATATCTTCAGAATTATAAAGTCCAGGAGGATATTGTGGAATACATACATCAAATTTATAAGACTTACCCACTCCAACATGTTTCAAAAAGCAATCAGGATTTTCCTCACATTTGTTCAAGGTATCCTCATCCTTATTAGCTGGTAAACACATTTGCCAAGTATTCACCCTACAACTTGCACTAGTATATCCAGTATTGGGTTGAGTATTTTGAGCACATACTTCAGAACGACCCTCTCCACAAGGTTCAGTTCTGACTTCTCCATCTAGACAAATTTTCCTATAATGTCTGCTTCCTGGCAAATCAACACTTCTTTCGTTATTTGAACCACTGACTCTTACTCTGGATATCTCTGTTTCATTAGAGCAGATTGTTTCCTTAAGATAGGGACTTGAAAGAAGATCAGCTAAGTTGCTTGGAATAGTTTCATTTCTGATAGTTATATTAGGATTCAAAGGAGTAGGCGGAGTAGTAATTGTAGCAATTCCTCCAGTTATGCACCAAGTTTCTCCAGATTCTATTGGTAATTCCGAAAATAAAGATTCCGAATTTAGTGCTGGAGGTTCGGCAGAGCCATCTAAACCTATACGTCCATCAAATGCACACCAGCTTTCTCCATTTTGTCTTTCATCCCCCCATTCATCAACACAGCTCAAATCTCTGCAAATATAACTTCCATAACTCGCAGGAATATCCGCCCTTTGAGGAGTTCCACAAATACTTCCTAAAAGATAATTGCAATTTCCACAAGATGCTTGATTAGTAATGGAAGTTCCCGTAGCTCCAACAAGACAACTTTGAGTTATTGGAATAATATTGCTCCAATAAGAAACATCATTTAATTTTGAAGAGTCATAAATATTAGCACGATTGTTACAGCTATCAATATAATAAACTCCATCTAATTCCTCAAAACATTTTGTGTTCTGTGTTCTTTCACATTTAGTGTTCAAAGAAGGGTGGGTACATAACTGCCCCGAATAGAAATCTCCTCCTGAAGTAATGCAATCTGATTGAGTAGTCGTTTCACAATTATATTTTTGTAATTCAGGAAGGAATTCAAGCACACACGCACCTCTTTCTTGAGAGCTGGCTTTCAGAAGGCACTCTACTTCTCCTTGTACTTGAACGAAAGAAATTTGTGTCCCTAAAGATTGTCCTAAATAATTACATTGTTGTTCCGTGGTAAACTGTGCTTGTGCAGCCCCTCCATTTCCATTTGGGTTTATCAAACAACATTCTCTGTTACATTGTGTTGGTGAATTAGCAGACCATTGCCCCAATTGTTGTTCGCAAAGAAATTTTGGAGTACCAGAAGAACATGTTCCGATGACTGGATCAAAACAAGTTCCTAAATTACAAGCCACGAAATTATTTCTCATTCCAGGAAAACAATTAGTTGTACAAACAGAATTGCAAGTAGTGGAAGGATATTCTTGGCAAGCACTCCCATTAACATTGCTTTGACAGGTCCATAGTGCCAAGGATTGTGCAGAAACAAGCCCCCCAGAAAGGCTATTGAGTAAACTTTCTCTCAATTTAGATATGAATTTAGATTCTCTATCAGAAAAATTAGAGACTCCTAAATCATTAGTTTTTCCAATCACATATGCAAATGATACACTAAACATCACAAAAAGATAAATTTCAAATAAAGCTATTGTTTTCTTGTTCATCAGAATCCGTTAGGAATTACGCACCCCCTTATAGCAAACGTCATTTTTTTACCTGATTTTTTGTGCTCAATAGTATATATTTTTGTTGAGTCTCCTAAAGAGTCTCTTCTAATATCAAAATCATTATATAACATCATAAACCCATCATTACTAAAATAACACCATCTTGCTTCTTGCGAAACAATCTCTTGAGTAATTAAAGCCATATCATACAAAGGACTTGAAACAAACACGTCAAAACTATTATACTTTCTTGAGTCTCCTCCTTTAGAGATTACTAAACTTTTGTTAACAAAAAATTGAGTTATTTTAGGTTTTACATCAACATTCAACGAAAGCGGTCCGGCATCAATTAAGTAATTTCTTTCAATGAGTTCTTGTTCCAATAATGCGAAACATTGAGCAACATCGTCTGAAACAACTTTAACAATTTCATTCTCCACTTCTCGCAAATATAGTGGATGTTGGACAACACAAGGTTCATAAAAATTTATATTCTTACATAAATAAGAAATTCCTACTCCCTTGTAAAGCACATTATCTGCTGAATCCGGAAATCCACCATGAGCTAGGATATTATCAATTGATTCCAAAGATTTTTGTCTTAGACAATCATCAATATAACTTTCAGGATTATCAAAATCTTGTGTTCTGTTTGTTGTAGGAGTTCTATCAATCAAAAACAGATATGTAATCGCTACAGCAATCATAACCCCAACGATAACAAATATGGCTACCTGTCCATCACGATTCATTATTTAGCTCCCTTAAAAAAAATAATGTGCACTCAATCAATTTTTTCATTTTTTGGCTTAGCATAATAAACACAATATATTCACCACATTATAAAACTGCTACAAGTATAATATATATAAACTCTCCTCTAAATTACGAAATTATTAAATTTGAAAAACTAAAAGTTTTAGGATTAGTCTAAAAAAATAGTTTAGTCTTAAAAAAACTCTTGCCCTCTTTTTCATCTCAAAATGGAATTCTTAATTTCAAAGCTAAATAGCTCAATTTACTTGAATCAGTTCCCTTTTTTATTCTTGTTTATCGCCACTAGTACCACCAGTAGGTAATGGTCTGTCCTCGCATACTCTTTCTTTTCCAAACTCACAACAATTAGGAGATGAACCTTTGGGCACATCGATTACACCCCAAGAGTGACATATACCTTCAGGTAGACAAGCGGGTGGTTCAGATTGTGTTTTTTGTCTTTCTTTGAAGATCATTTGTGCAGCAAGACAATAAACCTCTTGCGGAGCGTCTTTCATAGTGCTAAGATCGTATCCTCCTGGACAACGTCCGCTAGGTGGTATTTCCATAAAGACTGGTCCAGTAGGGGTTGCAGCACTACAAATATAATCACCCGCACATATTTTAACCGACATTTTTTCATTCCTACATCCCATTGCAGCATTAGGAGCAAGTCCAGGGTTTTCATTCGCAGAATTAGAATCTTTAACTATAAGATAAATAGTTGAAAAACTCAAGAGAACAACAGCAATAGAAATCAAAAACCCATTTTTCACAAATCAACATTTCCTTTAACTATTTAAACTTTGCGAAATAATAATTCTAATCTCTCCAAATCTAATAACTCAAATCAACATTTATACCTCAATTACATATGTTAGAAAAATACAAAACTTCATTAGTCAATTCATCAATTCAGACTTTAAATTGTCAGTATATTTAATAAACGTCAAATACTCTAAAAAAATCTCTAATTACAATTACCTCATAATTTGAGAATTTTCCTATAAATAGAAATAATAATTTAAATGAACCTCTTTCAAAAATTAATCTTGTTCAACTCTCGGAGCAAGGACGAAAGAAAGCATGATTTTACCTGAAGGAAAGTTAAGGCGCATAGGATGATTATCCGAAAAATTAATCTCTGCGCGACTAGCAATCTTTGCACCCTTGATAAACTTGCTCAAGTATTCAAGTGAAAATCGCGCAGAACTCGCGTCAGAAAATATCTGAACTTCTTCATTAGAGAATTCATTTCGCGCAGAATGTAAATTGCTCGATTCAATTATAAATTTATCTGGTTGCGCAATAAATGTGCAAGCATCCGCAACAACGCTACAGTCTTCTATTGCGTCTACAAACGCTTGCGCATCCATTTTTATCACACTCTTAAATTCCCATGCAGGCATTTGCTTGTCGTCGCCTTCAACATCAATCAGAGCCAAAGAAAATTCCCGCTTTATCTTATCATTTATCGTGAGCTTAAGCGAGCTCTCTTCTTTTTCAATAATAAGCGAACTCCCTAACTTACATCGCTTCATGATAGCGTTCAAATTTTGCAAATTCACTCCTAAAACCTCATCCTTTTCAACATTAAATTCTACAAACAAATCATTAGGTATATTGAAATAAGCCATCGCAACATTCGCAGGATCCAAAGCTGTTAAATTCATTCCTTCTTTCGTAACTTTTATCCTCACTTCAGTCACAAGTTCAGAAATAATTGCAATCAAATTCGCAAAAATTCTCGGGTCTTCAAGCTTTAATTTCATAAAATATTCCTGGCGTCTTTGCTTATAAATATTGTCGTGTCAAACCGACATAAAAAATAGAAAAAAATAAAAAAACTGTTTAAGGTAGAGTTACTACAGCAAATCCCCCATTATTCATTTCGTTGGATTCACTAATGATTGTAGTATTATCAGCCAACGCAGAAGCAAAGTATGTTCCAAGTGAAAAATACATCGAAGGTAAAGTCACCGACACAGTTTGCCCAGCATTTATCGCAGGAGTATTCAATAAGAAAGGGCCATAAGCATCAAATTTGACAGCTGTAAAACTCGGTCCGGCATTTCCTGTTCCATTATTCAAAATAGAATAGGCAACATTAAATGCATAACCAATTGTTCCGTTGATTCCATTAGTTCCATTTATAGTTGTAGTATTAATCAATGTTTTTAAGATAATAGATATAATCAAATCTATCAACAAAGTAGTATTCCCTTGAGTATTATTTGTTCCATTAGTGCCCATAAATGCACATCTTCCAGCAACGCAACCGAAAGAAGAATTAGGAGCAGAACAATCTACATACAAAAGTCCAGCAAAGCCAGAAATATTTACTGAACTTCCACAGACTCCTTCAAGTAACATGGTGTTACTTACACAAGCGTCTGCCAAACTTCCATTATAGGTTACATTAGTATTATTTGCACCAAGCCACCAGAAATTTCCAGAAACTGTTCCTTGATTGAAGTAATTTAAACCCCCTCGGTCTCAGAACAAATATTAGCATTAACTTAATTGGAGGAGGATTGCTCAAAGGTGTTTGTGCAAAGACGAATACACCCAAATAACTCAACAAAATCACGAATATAGACAAAAATTTCCTCTCAACTATTATTATGGCTATCTGAAAATTCATTAATTATCTATTTGTTATCAACTGACTTACTTTGAGAACTTAAAACCTTTATTGTATTGCCTACAAATGCTCCCTTTATAGTTTCATTTTCAATAGGAGAGTATTTAGTTAACCCTTCTAAATAAATAATTTTTTGAGTTTGTTTAGTTCTTGGAGACTAACCATGTTGATAAGCTAAAGAAATCTAAATAACAGTAATTACAACAACCAGCACAATCATACTATTCAGCAACATATTGCCCATAATAAGAATAAAATTATTAGACATATAATAATATGTCTTTTCAAAAAATTATTATAACAATTCATATAAAGCATAGCTTCGCAGAAAATATATGTCCGATAAAGAGGAAAGAGAAATATCTGAAAAAGAAAAGCGAGTAAGAGCAATAACAAAAATATACTATTCAAATCCCAAAGTTCAGGAAGACCTGTTCAAATTCGCAAAAAATCGGGAAGTCGTCCCAAGATATTTTGAATCATTCGGCAGACGTCCAGACACATTACAGTATCCTTCAGACATCATGGGTTTAGTAAATAAAGGCGCAACATCGTTTCACGCATCAGAAGAATTATGGCACAATCCTTTAGAGATAAATTCAGACATGTCTCAAGAGGAGATGCAAAACGCAAGAAAATCTTGGGATTTAATTATAGATATAGACTCACCATTTTTAGATTATTCAAAAATCGCCGCAAAACTCCTCGCAGAAGAATTGGAGAGACAAGGAATAAATAGTTGTGGAATAAAATTTTCAGGTTCAAAGGGATTCCATCTAATAATTCCTGCAGGAGCATTTCCGCAAAACTTCCAAAATCAAGAAACAAAAAATATGTTTCCAGAATGGGCAAGAACCATAGTTCAATATTTAATGGTGCGTATTCGTCAAGATTACAATGCACATATCAAAGCATTAGGAATAAATTTTCAAGCAATAGAAGAGAGGATGAATCTATCAGAAAAAGACATCTTGACAATGAGTTGTCCAAATTGTAGCGCTCCCGCCGTAAAAAAAACAAGAACCGCCTTCAAATGCGATCGTTGCAATACAACTCACGAGCGCCCAGATTATAAAATAACTAAAAGAAAAGTACGTTGTACAGACGAACGCTGTTCAGGATTTTTGGAAGTCATAAACACAGAAGAATTTTTCTTCTGCGAAAAATGTGGGACGTCATCATCAACAAATCAATTTAAATCTGATAAAAAAATAACTTTCACAAAGGAAGCCCGCTCAAAAACAGAATCCCCATTTACTGAAGATATTGCAGGAGAAAAAATCGCATCTTTGGATTTAGTATTAGTCGCTCCAAGACATCTTTTCAGAATGCCATATTCTCTACACGAAAAAACAGCATTAGCCAGCGTAGTATTAGATAAATCCGAGTTAAGTTCCTTCTCGCCAAAAGACGCAAACCCTTTAAAAATCACAATCAAAGAATTTTACAAATCTCCCAATTCAAACGAAGCCACCCGCCTTCTGGAATCAGCATTAGCTTGGAAATCTTCACAAGCGGAAAATATAGGAAAACCAAAAAAAATATCTGAAGAATTCGTAGCAGATTTTACTGGGGTCACAGAAGACATGTTTCCAAGTTCAATAAATCGCTTGCTCAAAGGTCTTCCAGAAGGCAGAAAGCGCGGACTTTTTATTTTAATCACTTTCTTAAAATCTTTGAATTATCCCAACGACTACATCGCACAAAAAGTTAGAGAATGGAACGAAAAAAACACTCCTGTTTTGAAAGAAGGTTATGTCCAAGCTCAGCTCGATTGGCATTTCAAACAAAAAAAGAAAATTCTTCCTCCCAATTATTCAAATGACAATTTTTACAAAGATCTCAAACTCATAGATGTGCTTCCTGCAGAAAAAAATCCAATAGTAGAAGTCCTAAAAAAATTGAGAAAACTCAAAGATAAATAGTTTAATAAATCTTAATCTTCCATATCTATTTTAATAAATTGTCTCTCCACACTCTGTCCCTCGCGTCTCAAAACGAGTTGTCGCCTAATCATTTTAATGACTAAATAAATTCCAAAGCTAATAAGCACAAGAATTCCAAACCACGAAATAGTTTTTAAATTAGTGTCAGAAATCGCTAAACCAGTAACTCCTTTCGCGCTCAATTTTAGTTCTTGTTCGTACTTATTTGTATCAACTCCATCGTTGACGTCTACCAATATTGTGTAATCTCCGATGGAATTTTTAGGCAACTCAAACTCAAAACTATTTTCAACACGTTCTCTAGCAGGCACTCTCACATTTTCGATATTCCCTTCAGCAACGGCGTCTTTTTTGCTGTTGACTAATTGGTAATGTATCAAAATTTCTTTTTCTTCTTCGCCAAAATTCTCAATAGCATAAGTCACTTTCAATTTAGTACCAACTTTTTCAGAACTCAATAGCGTAAGTTCAAAATCTCCACCTATAACTGAAAGAGAATATTCTTGAGTTAAAGATGCCTCTTTACAATTTATGTTCAAATTAGTCGAATATTCTCCGCGTTCAGCGTCAATAGGCACGTTTATAGTGAATACATAATCAATTTCTTGTCCGGGGCTCAAAGATTCTATCTGACTCGTTGAAACCCAAGGGTATACTCCATTCGTCGCAGACAAGAAACAACCATTAAGGAATTTATTTCCGAGATTCTTGACTTTAAGAGCAATACTTTCACTTTCACCTCTTCCAATTTCTAATTTTTCCAGCGAGTCTGCTCCAAGTTCGAAAATATCTTTAATAACTGTAGCAGTTATTCCCCCACTACTACTACCTCCTCCTCCTCCACCTCCGCCAGAGCTTACGCTTCCACTGTCAGCAGTAACAACCAATCTCAAACTCGGGACATTCTCACTATCAGCTCCAAGCGAATCATTAAATCCTAAAACTGTCGCCTGACAGATTACGTTAAGTTTTCCATAATATGAATTTATAGCTGGTTGGCTAATCGTCAATGTCAGAGCGATATTTTGTCCAACAGCAATATTAAAATTATTCAGATTGAAACTTCCAAATTCAGATATATCAAATCCGCTTATCGCTGGCTGGCAATTTGTCAGCGCAAAACTTCCAGTGTTTTTAATTGCCCATGCAAAGCTCTTGATTTCATCATTTTGCATGGTTGTATCAACATCACAGCTTCCTGCCTGACAAATGCTCAAATAAGGTGTGTCCAACGCATCAGCGTTTCCACTTGGAGGATTAATTCCTATTTTCAAAGGCACAGTATAATTCTTCCCGTCTAAATCTCTTTGAATAGTGATATTTCCTTCGTAAACAATATTTTCAGTAATGGTGCTCACAGTAGTTATTATTATTTGATTCTTAAATAAATTAGTGTCGTTATAAACTGCCTTGCTCATCACAACACTACTATTTGTAAAACTCAAGTTAAAGAAAGTTGAATTCAAATTATAGCTAAAAGTAAAGTTATAATCTTCGAGCGAATTATGATACATTGACAAATTCCAGCTTAGCGTTTGATTCTTAGGATTAGGTGTCACGATATATTCAACAGGGAATATTGACAAGTCGCTCAAAACTCTAAAACTTCCGTTTTGCTGACTGAAGTTTGTTCCGTCTGAAGCAAGCAAGGACCAATTCCAATAGCCGTAATCGTTAATCGTATAATTTGTAGAATTCCAGATGCTATAAGTTCCAACACTATAATTTATTCCCAGAACATTGTCCAAAACTCGTGTCCCATTTGGAGCAATTATTGTGAAACCGACGCTGACAGAATCATTTTCATGGTCAGAGATATTAGTCTGCACGAAAAAACTTTCTCCGAAAACAGGAATGGCAACGCTCCCATTGACCAAAGTATAATTTGAGTGAATAGTCGGAGCAACATTAAATATAGGTGTGTAGTCTATAGTAGCATTAAACACATAAGGGGTATAAGTTATATTTTCAGTTCGGAAATTAAATCTATACTGGAAATATCTTGTATAATTAAAGTCTAATAAACTTTGTGGCGAAGTCCGATTTAATTCAACAAAACTCTCACCACTACACAAAGAGTCGTCACAACTCTGCACACTTAAATTCAATTCCAAAATTCCTCTTAAATAATGTTCTTTAATTTCTTGAGCACTTAATGACCTATTATATATCGCAACCTCATCAATAATTCCGTCAAATGGAAACGCAAGCGGATTAGACCCACTCCAGCCGGAGCCTACCAATAAAGCTCTATTTGTCGTGACTACATTTCCAGTCAGTCCCACAGGAGTCCCATCTAAAATTCCGTTCGTGTAAAGTCGAATATCTGATCCATTATAGACTGCCGCAACATGATACCAAACATCTGTAACAAACAGCACATTCCCCGTGACTGTTTGGCTACTTCCAGCAACTACATATACTACTAGCCTATTTGTTGGAGAATCTATAAACAACGAAAACTGGCTCAAACTCTTATCAATAATAGTTGGGTCGGTTGGAATAGACTCCAATTTAATCCACGCTTCCATACTTAACTTATTTCCATAGCTGTTTAGTTGGGCAGGGTTACTGAAATTAATATAATCATCATTTGTAGTACTCGTCTCAAAATCAGTAGAAGCGTTAAATTTTCCGCCAACTCCTGCGACAGGACAATTGACTCCAACACAAACTCCATTATTTCCATTTCCAGAACTATCCGCAAAATTTGTTGCACCAGTTATTTCATTAAAATGTGCGAGCAAAACATTTCCAGACATATTGGCAGGTCTCAAAAATTCTCCTACCTCAAAAATTCTATTATTTGGTAACGCGCATCCATAACAAATTTCAGGCATCCACGAAATATTTTTCCAAGTCGCGTTGCGACCAGCATCAAAAATCTGCGAAGTATAAGTTCCATTCAAAAATCCTCCAGATAAATTAAGTTGCACAGCAGAGAATATAGGATTATAGAATGTTCCATTATATGCTCCAGAATCAAATGTGGTTTGATTATTATCTTGGAAAATATTTGCCGCCACAAACGAGAAAGCCAAAATAAAGAGGATTGTCGCAAATTTTACCTTCCTCGTAGTTCTGAGTAATTCCAACATAACTATCTCAATCTTCTTTGATAAAACGATTGCATTTCTTTCACAATAATCTTTGAAAGAATCATAAACTTTAGAATCTATATTTAAGGTCACCTTCTTTTTAGTCATCTCTTTAAAAATAACGGGCAATATATAAATATTTCTTTATACAGAAATATACACCTAATTAAAGAAATAGGTGTATATTAAATTTATTTCTATTTTCAACAAACTAAATATTTATTCCAAATTTCACAGTGAGCAACAATAAATAATCTGTCAAATTTTTGAGAATCTTTATAAACACTATAAGTCATATAATTTTATGTTAAAGAAGTGGTCATCATTGATTATATTGTTGTTCTTTGCAGCAGGAGTTCTTGCGCAGTCAAATCAATCAAACAATACCTCTGTATCAACACAGGTATCAACAAATGTAATCGATAAGGCATATTCTTGCTTACAAACTCAAATAAATAATAAGGCAGAAACCGCAATCTCTCTGCAGGAAGCAGTTTTTGGCACTCTCGCACTCGGTTCAAATCCAAAATTGCGTTCAGTTATCGAAAGCAAAGCAGCATCTAGTGGAAACTACTGGGCAGAATCTTCAACGAGCCAGATAAAAGACACCGCTCAAGTTCTTTTGGCTTATGAAAGAATAAATCGCAACACTGAGGCTATAGAAACATGGCTCAAATCAAATCGTCGAACAGCAACAGACTTGAATTGGTATCTACAAATAGATATTCAAAGTCACTCTGCCTCGCAATGTACTTTATCTTATGGTGGCGAACAAAAGACAATACACATAAATGACGAGATGGTCCTTTCTGGAAATCCTGGTAGTTGTCTCACAATTGCTCAGAGCGGATTCTGGCTACGTGTAAATAATAATTGTATAGACCAAAACTTCACAGTTTCATGCGATCAGGACTTCATCACCACGACAATATATCAGCGTTCAAGCTCATCAACAATATTCATCTCGCCAATTACTCATGCAGCTGCGGGATTAGGCACAACCCAAGAAAGTTTAAACTCAAAATGCTTCTCAACAACAAGCACATGCGATTACGAAGGAACTCTCTGGGCAGCACTCGCTCTTGACAGCACTAATAACGATATCAGTGACTATTTACCTTATCTTCTCGCCTTAAGTGAATCAAATCCGAAATTTTTGCCAAGTGGATTCCTATCTATGCTGATAAATGGTCAGGATCAATATTCTAATTTAGTACAGGCGCAACAGCAAGGCAAATTTTGGCAAGCGCCGAACTCCCCATATGGAAGGCATTACGACTCTGCAATAGCTCTTCTTGCATTACATAGCTCAAGTGCAACAGAGAAAGAAAGTTCAAAATCCTACTTTGAAACAATCCCTACCTCAGACGGTTGTTGGAATAATAACAATATTCGTGACACAGGTTTCTTACTTTACGCAGGCTGGCCTCGTCCAGTCGCAACTGGTCCTGGACCAAGTCAAGGTTCATTACAGAACTGCGAAGAATCAGGATACGATTGTATGACTTTATTTCAATGTACAACTGGATTAAATGGGACAAACTTAGAAGATTACGACTGTTCATCTGGAATATGCTGTTCAAATTCATTAGACGAACAAACTTGCGCGGAGCAAGAGGGCAAAATCTGTGGGGCAGATGAATCATGTTCCGGAACAGAGTCTTCAGCTTCCGACGGCACTTGTTGTTTAGCCGATTGTAATCCTATATCACAAAATAATGCTTGTGAGCAGGCGGGAGGAAGTTGTTATTCTTCATGTAATTTAAATGAAGAGCAAATTCCAAAATCGTGCGACGCAGATTCAAGCGAAATATGCTGTCAACAAGCACAAACAAAAGAAGGTGGAACTAATTGGACTCTTTGGATAATTCTTTTAGTAATTCTCATTGCACTTGCTGTCACTGGTATTTTGATGCGCGACAAAATTAAGCTCGCACTGTATAAATTCAAGGCAGGTGCCTCAACTCCACCAACAGCTCGTCCAGGTGTTCCTCCAGGAGGCAGACCTCCATTCCCTCCAGCTCGCGGGCCAATTCCAATGATGCGAGCTCCACCTCCAAGAATTATTCAAGGACAGATGCCACCCTCACGCAGACCAGGCGTATCAAAATCAGACACCGAAATGGAAGAGACAATGCGCAAACTCAAGGAAATGGGTAAATAAATTATTAGTTCAGAACATACAAAGAGTATCTATCTTTTCTTAAACAAAATCAAAGATATTTTTCTATTTCTTCTTTTCCTTATGTCAAATCTTTAAGTTCCACACTAATAAAATTAACATTCAAAGCAATCACTATGAAATTAGATGCCTTACAAATTTTCATAAATCGGAATATAATTTTAATAATCACATAATAATATCGTAATAAGAATTAATTTGCTCGTATAAAATAAATTTTCCGCTAAAAACGTTTATATAATTACAAATCTTCCTGAAATTATGAAAAGGATTTTGGTGTTAGTTATATTATTGATTTTCTTGCCTCTATCTCAGGCAATTACTACAAATATGGCTCAAACATATCAACCGGGAGAGACAATGATAATAAAAGTTCAGGGAAATATTTTACAACCTATTACTCTTGAAAATATTTTATTCAAAAGAGCACACGTTCCAATAGCCGTAATTTACGACGTCAAACGAATCGGTTCAGATTATTATCTTTACGCACAAATGCCTTTACAGTCAAATAACTATTCTCTTTTCATAGACAATATAGCAACAACAGTTAATGGTGTAGCAACTCAAATAGATTTCAATCAAACATTTTCAGTTTCAGGAAATATAACTGATTACAACATAAATCCTGGACTCGCAGTCGTCACCGACTCGTTAAATTTGAAGGTAATTTTGAATTTGGATCAGCCAACAACAATCAACATCGATTTTCCGGAATCGCAGACATTTACACTTCAGCCAGGAACAAATATAATAAATATTCCCACCTCAAACGTCGTCCCAGGAATTTATCAGGCAACAATTGGCCATTACACGCTTCCAGTCCAAGTTTTAGGTGCATCAACTCTTCCGATTCAAACTATGAGCCCTAATATCAGCATCAAAATCACGCCTCCGGCAATTCGAGCAGTTGCCTTAGCAGGCAATCAAACATCTTACACATTCTCAATTCTAAACATGGGTGAAAAATTAGTGAGCAATATATTTCTATCTTACAATACAAATTTAATAAATATTACTCCTTATTTACTCAGTAGTTTACAGCCAAATATCTCGCATAATTTTAATTTATCTCTAATCAGAGTCAGCGGTTCGCCAATAATCACTCAAATACTTGTTCAAATCGGCGAATATAATCAAAGTATTCCAATAAATATTTCATTCACGACAAACACAACTGAAGCAATTCTAATTGAAAATGTCTTTCCTCAGTATCATTGCGCTGAACTCGACGGCAGATTTTGCACAACTTTGGAAACTTGCTCAACTCAACCAGTCCAAAGTTTAGACGGCCCTGCTTGTTGTACAGGCACTTGCAAATTGGAAAATAAAGGGGGCAGTTTTAGTTGGATAGGTTATATTGCAGTCATAGCAGTCATAGCAATCTTGATTTTTATCTTTCTAAAATACAAAAAGTCATCAATACCCCACCCCAAATCTCTGACCGCTCCACCTCCAAGAACAATCTCTCCGCAATCAGAAAACAAAATTCATATACCTCCAGGATTCCAGTCAAAACAACTATCAAAATAATTAATTTTTCTTTTTCTTGCTATTCTTCTTTTTATCTTTAATTTCTGGCTTAACTTCTGGCATTTCTACCTTCGGAAAAATATCTTCGAGCTTTCCGCCATTGCGCAAATGATCCAATTTTTTAATTAAAATTTCGCGTTCATTCATTAATTTCTTCGCAACAGAATCATAGTTATGCAATCGTCCAACGATAAAATTGGCTAGCTCATTAATTTCAAAAGTGGTAAATTTCACACTTTCAGGATTAAACACTTCAACGTGCGCAGGCATATAACTCATAACTACATTAAAAAAATGAGGAAGTGTTTCAAATTCAATTTCAACGTCGGCAAATGCAGTCCACAAATTATCAACTTTCTCGACAGGTTTGGGCATATTCAAAACTTTATTTACAATTCGCGTACCTTTTTCATTTCCCAAACGTGTAATCAATTCACTCAAAGTTGTAGACAAATGTTCCGGCGGTCTACCTAAAATTTCAATAATAAACTTCGCAGATATTTGTTCCATACTTCAGATTTGTTTTGTGCAGTTTTAAATCTTCCCTTAATCCTTAGACAAGTCCCATTACATCTTACAGATTATTATATCTCAAAACTAATAATTCATTCGCATCTAAACTTACAATTAAAAACGTATTTAAGCCAGCTTATTCTAAAATGCTCATGGAATTACCTCAAAAAAGTTATCTATTTGTCATATCTTCTCTCTCGATAGTTATCGTGTTATTTGCATATCTAAATATTCAGCAGGAACCACCTGTAAAAATCACGACGGAAGATTCGGGAACATGTCATTCTTTAATATACAACGGCGAAGACCGAATAGATTTGCTTTTTCTCGCTTCAGAAGAAGACACAAAAAGATTCAGTGACTCAATATTTAACACTTCCCCGTATAGTGAACATAAAACTTACTTTAATGTATTTTTCATACCTCCATCCGATTACAACCCAACATGCAATGACTACAAAGGAATCGCAATCTTGTGTGACACAAAAGAAAACTTAATAGCTTCCCATCGCTGTCCAAGCGATTATATAATTATAGTAAAAGATTATCCTTCTAATATTAGAAGTTCCGCACTCGGTAATGTCATAAGCTTAAATAAAAACCATGAAGATTCTGTGATTATTCACGAATTTGGTCACGCTTTCGGTAACTTGGCAGAAGAATATGTCCCAGCAAGTTTACCAAGGGGTTCAAAAAACTGTGTCTCTTCTTGCGATAAATTCGCATCTCCAACAGACTCTTGCGATTTAGAATGCTCAAAAACAAATTTCTATCGTTCAGTCCGTGCCGGAGTCATGCGCACGTTGATAACAACCGACTACGGACAGTATAACCTTAACTTGCTAAAAAGACTTCTTGAAAAAAACAAACCATCAGAGTCAGCAATCACTGGCAACCTAATAAATAAATACATTGGATGTGAAGGTAAAGAAGCCGCCGAAATTAAAGTAACGGGAAATATTGCAGAGTTATCAAAAGAAATAATTAACGGTTGTGTTCAGAACAATGCTGGAGATGGCGAGCTTTGTGTAAATGGGCTATGTCAGCCAACTACTGCATTTACAGACGGGCAAAACATTCATGACGAAACAATCACGGGCGAACAATTCACACCTATAGAAACAAATCTATATGTAGAAATAACGGTGCCAGAGCAAACAGCGACAGTAACTTTAGACGGAAACGAAATAATCACTTTTAATTTGCAGGAAGTAGGAGCCACAACATGCAACATCTAAACAAAAAAGGTGTTTCAGAAATAATCCAAGTAATGTCAATTCTCGCCTTAAGCATAGTAGCTATCTGGAGCATAGGTAGTTATGTCTTGGGCCTATCACACGATTTAGAAAAGAACTTGTCTCCAGTAGTAGATTGTGTGCAACTTCAAACAAGAATAACAAAAGCCTGCATAACTCCAGACGGAAAATTAGAATTAATTATAAACAAACCATCAACAGATAATTTAAACAAAATATTTCTAACTGGAGAAAACGGTTTCAAAACATCTTGTGGTGGAGATTGTAACACCTGCATTCTTAAAGACGGAACAAAAACCTTCTTCTTAGAAAATAGTGAGCTACAATCAGGAAATAAAATTTACTTAACCACTGAAACTTGTAATTCCCCGTTAAATGAAGTAATTATCTCTCTTTGCTAATCACAATTTTCTTAAAGCCATTAGCACAACAAGCAAAACACAAATTACAAGAAACGCGTAAATAACTCCAACTCTCGTCCTGTATGATTTAGTTACAATTGTTTTTTCATCTTCTTTTTCAAACTTATTTAGAACTATTTTTTCAGGTTTATCGTTATGAATCTTAATCGTATTAAATATAGCTTTTGACAAATTCTTAGAAGAGTTAGTAACAGGATTCTGGAAATTGTTCAAATCGTTGTTAGTCAAATACCTCAATTCACTATCTTCTTCAGTTTCATTTTTTTCTTGCGCAATTATCTGTGTTGCTCCTTCGCATGAATTGACGGCATTCTGCGTTCCAGAAATAAATTTCCAGTCGGAGCAAAATGACCATGTTTTGTCATCATTAGTAGCGTCATTAAATGCAATAGCTTGATCAATAATTTCTGCTCCATGTTTCAAAAAAACACTCTCATTAGAATTATCTAACCACGCTCCTGGAAAAATTATAGTAATGTATCCGCTAAATATTCCGCTTAAATTATATATCTCGTTGTCCCCATTTTGCAAAATATATCCCTCTAAGTTAACTGAAGTTTCAGAATATATCTCTACCCACTCAAAGCCTGCGTCCTTACCAGCAGGATTTGGTTCAAATTCATTTATGCGCAAAGCAAAGCACCCATCGCTAATAAGAATCGTAAAAAACAAGCAAGCCGTCAGAATCACGTATGAAAATCCTGTCTTTATCGTCGTTCCATACATTTTTTCTTTTCCAGTATCGCGTATCTCCAGAGTTTTCTCCCTCTCCAGAGTAAACAATAAGCTTCTCGCCAAAATCCTCTTCAATCTTGTAGCTTTTTGTGCTCTCATCTTTTATTGTCCATCCCACTTCGTTTAAATCGCACAAATCATTAATTATAACATATTCCTCATATTTATGGATTATGGCCCTAATACATTTGGTATTTTTCGAGGCGCGCCAAATTCCTAACCCTTCTTCAATGGCATATTTTTCTGCGCGCGAAAACTCGCGCTCTTCATCTTCAAAAACAAGATATGCGTGAGCCATCCCCCTTCTTACAATTTCAAGATTCAGGTAGATATTTCCGAAAAATAATTTTCCCAGCGTACGATCATATTTATCCCATCCAAGATTTTCCATTTCAATATTTTTTCCGATAAATTTCTCAAGATAATTTTTAGCAAGTTCAGAATAAGCAAATTTCTTTTCTGGAGTGTTTATATTAGCAAATCTTACTTTTCTACCATCGTTAAGTTCGACGGTATCTCCGTCAAGTACACGCATAATTTTAACATTTTCTCTTTCGGTATCATCATTGACAAAGAAAAAATAATTACCTGCGACTAGTAAAGTAACTAAAAACGCGAATAGCAAAGCATATCTCTTTTCCATCACTCAAGCTCAAATATCGCAGTTTGCCCGACTTGAATTTTTTTTTCGCGAACAGTTCCAGCATTAAGTTCAACAACAAAAAGTGCAGAACCTTCATGCGAGATTATTGGGCAAGGATTTGCAGTGCAGGGTTGGGCGTTCTCAAAGATATATACAATCTCTTTCTTACTATTTAGCCAAATCATATCTAAAGATATCAGCGTATTCTTCATCCAAAATGGATAACTTCCTTCGTTCTCAAAAATAAAAATCATGCCTGAATCTGGTGCAAGATACTCTCTGTTCATAAGACCTAAAGCCCTTTCAGCACTCTCATCAACAATCTCTACAAAAAAACATTTCTCATTGAAGCAAACCTGTGGCAAGCGAGTAGTATTATTAAAATAAAAAATCATAATCAAAACAGTCAAAACAACTATCAAAATAATTAATTTAGAAAATCTCATATAATTATTAAGAATTATTATTTATAATCTCTATGTCTCTGCAAAATCCTCCATATTTTCAAATTCTAAAATTATAATCCCCTAAATAAGTAGGGTTTCTATATTGACCTGTTCATATTAAACTCCCGTTTTAGAAAGAGGTTGGTGCGCTGAATATATTAAACACTATTACAAATCAAACTCTAAATATTAAGCATAGTCTCTAAATTTTTTGATAATAAAGTTTATATAACTCCCACTCAAAACATTCAAGAGGTATTATGAAAATAATTCTTTACGGAACTTCACATTGTCCTTGGTGTCATAAGGCTCGTGAACTTTTACAGGAAAAAAATGTTAAATTTAAAGATATAAATGTAGAAAAATACGAAAAATCAAAAAAAGAAATGATCAAAAAATCAGGCCAGCTTGGTGTCCCCGTAATAGATATAGACGGAAAAATTATTGTAGGCTTTGATGAAAATGAGATTAAAAAATATCTCAAATTAAAATGAAAAATTCAGAATACGATTTTGTGATAATAGGTGCAGGAGGAGCAGGATTAGCTGCTGCTATGTATGGCGCACGTCTTGGTCTAAAAACATTATGTTTAGGAGCATCTCACGGAACAGAAATGCCATTAGGGGGAGTAATCACGACAACAAATGTAGTTGAAAATTATCCAGGATTTATTAGTCTTTCAGGCGCAGAATTAGCCGACAAGATAAAAGCACATGCTCAGACATATGATTTAGCAACATTAAAAGAAGAAAAAGTCGAGAGCGTCAAGCAAAAAGGAAAAATTTTCGAAGTAAAAACCTTAGAATCAATATATTTTGGAAAAACAATTCTTTTTGCTACAGGAACAAAATGGCGCAAGTTAGAAGTTTCTGGTTCCAAAGAATTTGAGAACAAAGGTGTAGCCTACTGTGCATTATGCGATGCACCATTATTTAAAAATAAATTTGTGGCTGTTATTGGTGGGTCAGATTCAGCAATAAAAGATGCACTCGTTCTTGCAGAACATGCAAAGAAAGTGTTCATAATTTACAGAGGTGAAAAAATAAGGCCAGAACCCATAAATTATGAAAGAGTCACAGCAAATAAAAAAATAGAAATCATAAACAATACAAATGTTATAGAAATAAAAGGAAAACAATTCGTTGAAAACGTTATTTTAGACAATCCTTACAAAGGTAGTGCTGAATTAGAATTACAAGGGGTTTTCGTAGCGATAGGTCATATCTCCATTTCAGATTTGGCAAAATCTATCGGAGTAAAAACAAATGAAAAAGGCGAAATAATTCTTAATCATAAAACTTCAGAAACAAATATCCCTGGAGTTTTTGCGGCAGGAGATGTGACGGATAAACCTTTCAAACAGCTCATAACTGGGGTAGCAGATGGATGTACGGCAGCTTTTTCGGCATACGAATATATTTCACGAAATCAGCATAAATCTTAAGATATAAAAATTTCATCTCTACTTTCTTCAAAAAACTGTCCAAACTTCTTAGCAATCAAACGTATCTTTTCTAAGTTAACGACCCAATTTTTACCAGAATCCTCGAGCTGTTCTGGTTTCAAAAACAACCATCCTTCACGATTAAATCTAACAGCCACAACAGGTGTCAAACCCATAACACTCGTAAACTGAATAAAATCATCAATCTGCTGTTTAGTAATATAAATGCGGGGCTGTTTGCTTGATTTTGCTTCAACAGCATAAGCTTTACCATATCTTCCAGCAATTAAATCACAAAACGTATTTTCATTTACTCCACTTCCAGCAACTCTTGCAGCTCTCCAGCTATTATCTGTAAACAACTGTAATAATTCTCTTTCTGCACGCGAACCCTTAGCTTTGTTTGACATGTTAATAAAAAAAGCAAGGACTATTTAATCCCTGCGAAAATAAAAAATAAAAAATAATAAAAAACTATTTATTCTTAGTCTTTAAATCCAAAAACCCTCGCGAATCTTTTCCAAAATCCTTTCTTTTTTTCACTATCGGAATCATCATTCCACGCATCATCAGAAGAATCATCGGATGAGTCATCAGAAGAATCATCAAAAGAGTCGTCTGAATTTGAATCAGCAAAAGATCTTTCAGGAACAGAGTCATCTTCGCGTCCTCGAACATCTTTAGGAACACCTCTTGGAGCATTGATAGACACTTTCATTTCTGTCAGAGATATTGTCCCTTCAAGAATTTGTCCGTCTTCAAGCGTCGCCTTCAATGAACCAACCCAAGCATTACCATCATATTTGAATTCAGCACGTAAGGTAGCAGAAATTTTATCTCCTTCTCCAGAAGGATTTTCTCTATCGAACTCTTTAGCTTCAAGTCTACCTTTGTAAACTCTGACACCATTCATTTCACTCACAAGTTCAAGTTCCACACTTCCTTTAGCAGTTTCTCCACCTATCTTCATATCTAGTTTCTTCGCACCAGATATTTTTTCAGTTGAGAATTTGAAAGCCCATGCATCTAAGTTCAAATATCCGGAATAAATAATTCCAGTTTGAACTTGAGAAGTTTTTATTTTATCTTTATTAACTATCTTTTCACGAGTCATTAATTGAACTTTAGCAGATAAAGCTTCTTTCGCACTGTCTAAATATTGTAGGCTAATTGTTCCATCCCATCTCGAAATTTCACCATTGTATGTCTTGATTTTTTCAAGAATCATTTTACCGGATTTTCTATTTCCATTTAGGGAATAAACAATACGATCAGAACTTCTTTCAGTAGCGATTATTTTGAATGGAGTCCCTCCGATATGGACTTTACCATTCGCAGAACTGCGCACCTGATTTCCATTACTACTCGTTCCTTCCTTTCTAACAACAATCATACTTAAGACATCGGCATTTTTTTCGTCAGCAGATACAAACCATCCAGTAGAATATTCAATTACAGGATAAGCTGAGACAAGAATGTCTCCTGCTTGTTGTTGTAAGTATTCTTCAGCAGAACGTTCAGATTCAAATACATCGTCCTCACTAAGTTCTGGAATTAAATCATCATCTATTCCAAAATCATCGGATGAACCACTGACAGCAAGCACTCCGCCAAATGTTCCCAATACAATAAGCAAAGCCACAACTAAAATTGTTAATTTCATATTTATACCTCCTTTCAATTTTTCATTTTTCATAATATTTCAAGAAAATCTGGATATATTAACTCTGCGTGGAACAATTGTGGAACCAAAACGGAACATTTTTGAAACATGAAATCCTTTAATTAAAATGAGCAATCTATCAACTGAAACAATAAAATTAGAAAACGCATTCAGAAATATAGACTTCAAAATCTATCCGAGACTTAGTCAGGGGCTTCAAGATTTCAAAGCTATTCAATATATTATAAATACACATATTAAATTTATAAGAGAAAAAATAAAATGATAAAACTAACAGAAATAAAATCTAAAAAGTCCATAAAAGAACTTTTAGAATTCGGCATAATAATCTTAGATAAACCGACAGGCCCAACATCATTTCAAATTTCACAATTTGTAAAAAACGCATTGAATTTAAACAAAACTTCCCATTTAGGAACTCTTGACCCGATAGTCACAGGAGTTTTACCCATAGCTCTAAACCGAGCTTGTCGTTTAAACGAATACTTGATGCATAGGGATAAAACCTATGTTGGAATAATGAGGTTACATAAAGAAATTCCAAAAGATAAATTAGAAAAAGAAATATTAGGTTTTGTTGGAAAAATAATGCAATTACCCCCAGTTAAAAGTAGAGTTAAAAGAGAAATAAGAGAACGCGAAGTAAAAACCTTTAAAATTTTAGAAATTGAGGGCAAAGATGTTTTATTTGAAACACGAGTTCAAGCAGGAACATACATAAGAAAATTATGCAGTGATTTAGGTGAAAAAATAGGGGGGGCACATATGTTAGAGCTTCGCAGAACACAAGCAGGTTTATTTTCAGAAACAGACAAACAATATCCTTCAATAAATCTTTATGATTTTGAAAAAGCAGTAGCTGAATATAAACAAGGCAAAGAGGAATTATTGAGGAAAATTATAATTCCCGGAGAAATAGTTTCGGAACTTCTTCCAGTCCTTCAAATAAGAAAAGACGTCGTCAAAAAAGTATTAACTGGCTCGCCAATATTTCAATCATTTTTAGAAGAAAAATCTCCAGAGTTAGAAGAAGGAGAAAAAATTTGCGTTTTTCAAAACACAAAGTTTATAGGCTGTTACAAATTCATAGGTAAAGGAGATTTGGTTGCAAAACCAGAATTCGTACTTAACTAATGAGAGAATTTATTTATTATTCAAGGACTGCTCCAACTGCTGGACACTATATCAAAGAAGACTTACAAGAGTCAGGCAGAATAGACATAGCAGTTCATACAGTTATAGCGGCTTTTTTTCTAAGTCATAAAATTAGAACAGATGTAAGATTGCACATGTTATTTGCAGGACCACCCGACCCAGTAAAGCATTTAGAGTTATTTCCAAAAACAGAAGGTAAAACCGGAGTTGACAAAATTTATTTAGGAAAAAAAGATGTTTCAGGAATTTTAAGAAAAATGCTTTTCAAGTATAAACATGGGATAAAAAATGAAGTTTTTCCGGGATATTGGATAGAAAAGAAAAATTTTATGCAATTAGTAGACGAGATTAATAAAGAAAATAAAAAAATATTTATTTTAGATCCAGATGGCGAAGACATAAGAAAAGTAGAGATTCCAGACAACCCTGTTTTTATTTTAGGAGACCATAAAGGACTTCCAGCAAAAGAATACAAACGACTTGCGAAAATATGCACCCCTGTGACAATTGGCCCAAAAACATATTTCGCATCACAGACAATAGCAATAGTTCAAAACGAATTAGATAGGCGAGGAATATAAAATAGAGTCAATAGGTTATGTCTTTTGAAAAATGAGAGTCTTAAAGAGAACAGATAGTTAAGAACAGAACAATAATCAAATTATAATTTTTCTACAAGTTTAACTCTACGAATAATTACATCAAAAGACAACAATCATTAAAAAGCCAAGGCTTCAAAAATAAACATGGCCAAAGGAGTTGCAGTCAATTTAAAATCTTACGAGGAAACTATTCCTAAAGTTCTAAAGTTGATAAAATTTGATGAAGAACTGAAAAAACACGACAGAATAATAATCAAGCCACAAATTATTGTTGGCTCACCAGATAAATCTACGAAATCAGAGTTTTTAGAACCCCTTATTCAATTTTGCATGGCAAACAAAAATCCCGGAAGCGAAATAATATTAGCCGATGGAGTGGATGGCGCAGAAACGCACGAAATATTTGATGAATTAGGATATACGAAATTAGCCGAAAAATATGGTGTTGGTTTGGCGGATTTGAACGAGGCGGCATCAGTTGAAATTCAAAATTCAGAGTTCTTGCGTTTCAAATCAGTTCATTTTCCTGAAATGCTTCTAAATAGCTTTGTCATCACTGCAACGCCTCTGACAATACATTCAGAGTTAGGAATGTCGGCTTCTTTGGATTCAATGCGTAGTGTATTTCCTGCCTACAAATATCGCGGGTTTTTCTCAAGCACAAAAAACAAATTGGAAAAACATCCGCTCAAGTATCAAATTCACGACATTCTAAAATGTAAGATGCCTGATCTTTCCGTAATTGATGCCTCAGAAAAAGGATTGCTTATCGTCGGCAAACCCTTAGACATGGACAAACAGGCAGCGAAAGCGCTTGGAATTGAATGGCATCAAGTTCCACATCTGAAGTTAGTTGACGAAAGTTTTTCACCGCCTAAAAAAGAAGAAGGTGTAGACCATCTGATAGGTGCAACTTCAGAGAAAAAATGAAGCAAATAGTTTATTAACTCATCCATAATTTCAAGACCATGAAAAGAAGTATGCGAATAACAGTAAACGGCTCAATCCAACCAGTTTTTTTCAATCGTTTTATTAAAGAACATGCTGACAAACTCGGCTTGAAAGGTTTCGTGAGAAATGCTGGGGATGGAAAAGCAGAAGTGTTTATAGAGGGAAATTCCGATGCGGTTGAAGCAATGATTCCAATTTGCAAAAAGGGCCCACAACATGCACTAATAAGAAACTTCACAGAAAAAGAGGAAAAATTTCAAGACTTTAAAGAATTCAAAGTAATGAACTTTTAATCTTCCTCATCATCACTATCGTCTTCCGAATTCTCATCATCTTCAACGAACTCATCTCGCTCTTCTTCAATATAACGGTCCATCATTTGATAATAAGAAGATTATATTTAAGTTTTTTTACATAACAAAATACATATAAACCAAAATAAACAACATTCTTTATGGGCAGAGAAGAATTAATCATTCAAGAACGCTTGAAAAAATTACACGCTTTAAGAACTGCGAAAATAGATCCTTATCCTCAAATTTTTGAAGTAGAGGACTATTCAGAAGATTTGAAAGAAACTCATAAATCTTTGAAGAATGGTGGAAAGTCAAAAAAGAAAGTAATAGTAGCAGGTCGATTAATGAGTATACGTGATTTTGGAAAAATTGCCTTTGGTGTAGTTCAAGATAAAAAAGGAACTATTCAGATAGCTCTTCAATCTGGAGAAACTCCTTCTGAAACGCAGGAATTTTTCAAAAAATATTTAGACTCTGGGGACATAATCGGTGTAGAAGGAACAATATGGAGAACTGAAAGAGGAGAGTTATCGGTTTTAGCGAAAAATGTAACTTTACTTACAAAATCTATCTTGCCTTTACCAGAAAAATGGCACGGTCTTCAAGATAAAGAAGAACGTTATAGAAAAAGATATGTTGATTTGATGATTGACTCCAATGTAAAAAAAGTATTTATTACAAGAGAAAAAATAATTAATTGTGTTCGTTCACTTCTAAGAGAAAAAGAATTTGTAGAAGTTGAGACGCCAACATTACAGACATTATATGGTGGAGCTTCAGCAGCACCATTCAAAACACATTTGAACGCTTTAGATATCGATTTATACTTATCAATTTCTCCAGAATTATATCTTAAACGATTAGTAGTTGGTGGAATAGATAGAGTTTTCACAATATGTAAGAACTTTAGAAATGAAGGAATAGATTACCAACATAATCCAGAATTTACCATGTTAGAGTATTATGCTGCTTACAAAGACTACGAGTTTCATATGGAATTCACAGAAGAATTATTCAGTCGTCTTCGTAAAGAATTGAAATTAGGTGATTCAATAGAATATCGTGGTAAAAAAATCTCTCTAAAAACTCCTTTCAAAAGAATTACTTTTAGGGACTTAATTCTAAAAGAATCAGGAATAGATATTGATGTAACTAATGACTTTGCCAAGTTAAAAAAAGCGATTACGGAGAAAAAAATTAAAGACATCAATTTAGCAGAAGGCCATCATTATGGGGCTTTACTTGATGAATTGTATAAACGAGTTGCACGTCCAAATATCATACAACCAACTTTTCTTACACATTATCCTGTTGAAATGATTGCTCTCGCAAAAAGAAACAAAAAAGATCCTACAAAAATTAATTCAGTTCAACTTATTATAGATGGATCAGAAGTCTGTAAAGCTTACGATGAACTAAACGATCCTCTTGACCAAGAAGCTCGTCTAAAAGAACAGCAACAACTTTTAGTAGGTGGAGATACATCCGCAATGCCTTTAGATGAGGATTTCATCACGGCTCTAAAATATGGGATGCCTCCAACAGCTGGTTATGGCATGGGAATAGACAGAATCACTATGATTTTAACAGGCCAAGAATCTCTAAGAGATGTTATTCTTTTTCCATTTATGCGTCCTGAAAAATCTGACAAAATAGAGGCAAAGAAATAAATGGATTTACAAGAAGAAATAGATATCATAATCAAAAGTAAAATTAAATCGGCAGTTCCAGATTTACAAGTCGCCAGTGAAATTCCAGATGCACTTAATAAAAAAGTAAAACAAATATTAGACGACGCAGTTCAAAGAGCAAAAGCAAATGGGCGAAGAACATTACAAGCACGAGACCTCTAATGAATTTGAAGCTTATAGCATATTTATATAAAACAAATACTTGACAAGAAAATGAAATTATCCCTGATATTTATTTTAATAGTTTTAACAACAACGACAACATCAGCATCAAGTTATATAACTATATATTTGCAAGAAAACGGTGACGCAGTTTTCATTGGCAACTCCGAAGAGCAAATAGTTCTCCCAGAGGGGATTAGCCTAAGAAATGATGCTATTTCTGGCAGAACAAACACTTTGACAAATAAACAAGGGAGAGTTTGGGAGTTCTCATTTATTCAGCAGAATTCAGAAATAACTTTATTTCTCCCAAAAAACGCAGTGTTAAAGTTAAATTCGCAGGGAGACATATCAATAAAAAATGAACAAATTTCAGTTCAAACGAAAAACACAATTTCTGTTTCTTATGAATTAAATAGGATAGCCTCTTCAAAAACTGGATGGATAAGTCTAATAATTCTAATTGTGTTGGCGATTGTAGTTTATTTCATACTACTCAAAAACAAAACCTCATCATTAAAGAAAAAATATCGTCCTATAAAAAACAACTCCAAATTAATTAGCAACTTCCTCAACAATCGCGAAAAAATTATTCTTGAAAAATTAAAAGAAATTGGCAAAATTAAACAGGCAAGTCTAAGAAAATTAACTGGAATTCCCAAGGCATCTTTTTCTAGACATATTCAAGAATTAGAAAAAAAGCGAGTGATAAAACGCATAGGTGAAGGCAAAAATAAACTATTAGAATTAATCAATTAATAATTATTTTTGCAGAGCCATTCTTTGTAGAGGAGCCTTTTGAGCTTTCTTATCTTTAGCGACGTGTTTCTGTGCCTTTACTTGTTGTTCAGCAAGCTTCACGTTTGATTCTGCAACAGATTGTTCTTTTTCAGATTCAGTTTTCTTCTCTTCATCCGTTTTAACTTCTTCTTTCTTTTCAGCAGGAACGGTAACTTTCTTATCCGTCTTGACATGTTTACGTGCATGTCTCTCTCGAGCGAATTTGACACGCTCAGGGTCTTGAACAAACGTAACTCTAACTATATCTCCTTCCTTAGTCGCTTTTACGCGGACTCTATTTGGTGGGGTTCCAGCGCCTCTAAACCAGACATCATTATTCAAAAAATAATCAATTTTTACATTATCAATGTTTCTGTTTGAAACTTTCATATGTTTTGCAATGAACTCCTTAATAGCCGTAATACTCTTTGCAGTTCTCTTGTAACTTGCAACTTTAGTCCACTCACGTCTCAAAGGAATAATATATTCTCTTTCAATCACAATATTTTTTATTTCAGCCATTATCCGAGATGTTTCTTGCCCGATCGGCGTGGTTTAATTTTGAGTTTCGAACGTCTCCAGTGTCTTCTGATTTTAGTCATTTCCGAAGGATGCACTCTCTTACCTTTACCAAATCTTCGCACAACTGCCCAAACCGGAGCCCATTTTGTTCTGCGAGTTTGCACACCTAACTTAATTTTCTTCTGTTGTGATAATGTCATTTATTTCACTCCCTCCAATAATTTCTTTCCATCTTCAGTTAAAACGCGACCTTTCTCTTTTCCTGTAGCTTTTATAACAAGTCCAGACTTTTCCGATTGTTGCAATAACATTCTGATAATTTTTCCGCTTGAACGCACAAAGTGTGGTGGTTGTTTTCCTCGGTCTTTTCTATTACCATATCTCGTTCTCAAACGTCTGACTCCAAATCCTCCGCGTAGATAAATCTGTCTTAAAATACTCGCTCCACGTTTGTACCAAAAGTCTTCTTCACTAATCGGTCTCTGTTTTCCATGCCCACTTTTAACAAACGTGACCCATTCAGGTGGCTCAAATTCTTTGTATTTCTTCAAAGCTTCAGCTAATTTAATATTGAATGTTTGCGCATCTAAAGTATGTAAAGATTGCATGATGACTACTAAAAAAGTGACTTTATAAACGTTACTTATTCGGTCTATTCCAAGCGTGTTTTCCAGCAAACTTCTTCTTAATCGGAGTTTTTTTCATAATAGTCCTTTTCATCAGTATAATTGTAAAACCAATAATTCTATAATTATATCTATCTGGTAGTCCAGAGATAATCTCTTCAGCTACTTTATCCATTTCTGCTCTATTTTCAGCAGCACTTTTCAGCAACTGAACTTTAATCGTCTTACGAGTCTTAAAAACAAGAGATAGATGTTCTATGAACTCTTTAGTTAATCCGTTTTTCCCAATATGCAAAGTTAATGTTTCAACCATTTTTTTTAAAAGAAACTCCTCCAGCAGGCAAGGCAGAAAGCAATTGTTCAGTATTTAATTCGTTAAACATATTATTTTTAACAGCTTCAGCTTTATCAATCTTGCCAGAGCAGACATAAACTATAATCTCTTTTTTATTTGCTGTAATTTTAGGAACTGCACGAATAAATTTTTCTTGCATAATTAAAACTAATTCCAATTTAACAATCTGGGTTTGTATTTTTCCAGTCACAGACCACGTTCCAGATTTCATTATAGAACTTTTGTTTAATTGAGATAAATTAAAAATATCCACGCTTGTTTTTTCCAAGTTTTGCTTCCAAGCTTTGCTAAAACATCCTGTAAAAATAGCACATTCCTCTATATCTGATTTGTTAACCTCTTTTATATTGGAAATTATTGCACAAAAAGGACTTCCAGGAGATTTAGTATGCATGACAACATAATCTTCTTTAGTTTTTTTCAATTCTCTAAGTAAGGAATCATTACTTTCAGCATTTTTGCCCCCTACCACAAGTTTACCAGATTTTGTGAAAAACCATTTGTATTTTTTGTATTCCATAAAAAAACAATAAAAACTACCCTTTTAATGCTTTGTAAGTAATTATCTATTTAAATCATAAAGTTTTTTAATAGCTCATGGAATTTTTTCACCCATTCATGCCAGAAGTTTTAGAAATATATTGTGGTCCAATGAAATCTGGAAAAACACGAGATTTAATTAATCGAGTTGATCAATTAGACCAGTTACCTCAAAATGCGATGTTTTTCAAACCATCAACTGATACAAGAAATACAGTAGTTCATTCAAGATATTTTAATGGAACAAAAGAGATTCCTTGCAAATTAGTTGACAAAGAAAAACCATCGGAGATTATAGGTTATTTAGATGGAATAGATGTTGTTGTAATCGATGAAGCACAATTTTTTACCAATGATTTAGTAGAGGTAATTGAAAGATTACTAAGGATTAAAAAAAATATAATCATTGGAGGATTAGATTTAGATTTTAGAGGAGAACCATTCGGACCAATGCCTTACTTAATGGCGAAAGCAAATATAGTTAGAAAATTAAGAGGTGTGTGCGAATATAAAGAATATAACCAATTAAGATGCAATAAATCTTCAACAAGAACTCAAAGGTTAATCTCTGGTGAACCAGCAAAATATGATTCACCTATAGTTGTCGTCGAGGGAGCAGGAGTAGAAACTTATGAAACTCGTTGTTTTGAACATCATTTTGTCCCAAGAAATTAGTTCTATAGCAAGCAGAATTTTTTAAAAATTATCAAATCAAAATTGATTTTTACTCAAATAAATTTCGGTATTCTTCTTCAGTCC
>SXGU01458972.1_pt1 | contig 34481 bp, 23 predicted proteins | sample 3174531 | NCBI WGS metagenome assembly SXGU01 (sample SAMN11356863, study PRJNA531348) | freshwater metagenome | isolation source: freshwater sample F1-140 | place: China: Fuxian Lake, Yuxi | collected 2017-12-25 | reverse complement strand
TTGAATTTGCGGCATTCGTCTCCCTTGCCACGGCTGGTTCCCGCCTTCAATCCCGGACCGGCCCAACTCAGGTTCAGGTCTCTTTTTCGTTCCTCTCTCCACCTCTTCGCTTCAGGTGCAGGTCAGGATGTCTGAGCCTTTCGCGTTCGAACGCGCGTCCGGCGTGGGGCGGGCGGTGATGTTGTGCGACTCGTTTTTCCGGGTGGGTGGGTTGGCGGCGGACGTGAACGCCCAAACGCCGCTCCTCCTGAATTTCCAGCGCTTCGTCAGCCTGTGGAATTGGAACGCCACCACCAACCTGGCCAACCACGAGATGCTGGCGGACCTGGCGGAAAAGGAACGGCCGACGGTGGTGATTGAACAATGGACGGAGCGCTATCTGCGGACGCCGCCGCCGGACCATCCGGAGTTTCAGCGGGCCCGGGCGGCGGCGGGGGGAAACTGACCCCCGGCGCCGGGGCGGGGGCGCGGATCAGAATTTCTTTTGCAGCGCGGCCTGGAAGCGCCGGCCGCGGGGATCGACGGTCCCGAGAATGGGGGCCTTGCTCACGGGATCGAGAGCGGGCTCCTTGTTCCGGAGGTTGTAAACATTCACATTCAGCCGGAGGTCGGCGAACAGGTGCCGCGCCCAGCTCCGCGGCTGCCACCGCGCGCGGCCGAAATCATAACTCGCCTGCGCGTCCCAGAGCGTGATCGGCTTGTTGATCGTGCCGTTGTTGAAATACGTGCCACCGGGAAAATAACGGCCGATGTAACGCGACGTGTAGGTGGCGGTGCCGCCGGCGCCCCAGGGACCCTTGGTCCAGCCCAGCACGCCGGTGCCGCGCCAATAGCCACCCGGCAGATTGTTGACGATCCCCTGGTTCGGCGCGCTTTGGGTCTTCGAGGTCTTGGGCTTGTTGGCCGTGAGGCGCACATTGATTTCGCCGAGCCCGTCGAGGCGGCGCGAATAACGCGCCTGATAGTCGAGCCCGGTGGTCCGGATGGCCGCGAGATTGAGCGGCGTCACGTCGATCTTGGTGACGAGCCCCGGCCAGCCCCGGGCGACATCCTCGGGCGACGGCGCGGCGCGGGTGAGCCGCTCCTGGAAATTGGGCACGACGAGCGCGAGGGAACCGCCGACGCGATCCGTCTGTTCGATCTCATAGTAGTCGAGGCCGAACGACAGACCCTTGATCAAGGGCACCTCGACGACAACGCCGAGATTGAGGTTGTCGGAACGTTCCGGCTTCAGGTTGCGGTTGCCACCGGAAATCTGCTGCACCGGGCCGGTGACGAGTTCGCCCCCGCGCCTGGCATCGACCACCCCCGCGATGGCCCCGATGCTCACGGTCGATTCGCGCGCCGGTGAATAAACGGAGGACAGGTTGGGCGCCTTGTAGCCCTGGCCGACGCTGGCGCGCAGGGCGACTGACTTGATCGGATGCCAGATCCCGGCGGTGCGCGGCACCGTGCTGGCGCCGAAGTCGGAGTAGTCGTCGCGGCGGGCGGAGAAGTTGACGCTGGCCTTGTGCACGAGCGGCCAGTTCTTCTTTTCGGAAGCGAGCGGCACCTGCACCTCGAGGAAAACACTGTTGGAGCTGCGTTCAACCGCGGAGGCGAGGCGGCCGAAGATGTCGGTCGGAGAAATCCGGAAGCTGGCGTACTCTTCGCGCCGCTCGACGCCAACCGCCGCCTGGAGGTCGCCGGCCGGCAGCGACCAGACGGGGCCGTCGGCCTTGGCATCGTAATTCCAATTGGTCGGGCGCTCGGCGTAATTGCCGTCGAACAGCATCGTCTGCATCACGGCGGCGGAATTGGGCGAATGGCGCAGGCCGTCGTTGAGCAGGATCGGGCGGAGGGCCGGGTTGTTGACCGCCTGGGTGATCGCGGTGGTGTTGAGCGTGCCGCCGGAGCCGAGGCCGGTGACGCGGTACTCGGAGCGCTGCTGCTGCACGCCGGACTCCCAGCGCCAGCCGCGGGCCAGTTTGCCGCGCAGGCCGGCGAGACCGCTCATCGTGGTGGTCTCGAGCTCGGTCTGGAGGTACGGCACCATCTCCCAGAAGACGCGCTGCAGGGTGAGGGAAACGCCGAAGGGATTGCCCGGATAGCCGGCCGGGATGTTCGTCACGCTGATGGTGCGGTAGTCGCCCGGGCGGAAGGACTGGTCGCGCTTCCACGAGGCCTCGGCGAAGAGGGTGAGCTTCGGGTTGATCTCATAGTCGCCCTGCACGCGCATATTGCGCGACTGGCGGTCACCATAAACCTGATACTTGGGCTGGTCGAAACGGTCGGTGCCGTTCCACGGCCCGGCGGCGACGTAGTCGGCGGCGGTGACGGTGCGCCCGTCGGAGTTCGCGGGGATGACGAAGTTGTTGGAGGTGGTGCCGGGAAACGGCTGGCCGGTGGAGGTGCGGATGAGGCCGGTGCCCGACGGAATATTCGCGCGGCCGTCGGTGCCGCCGAGCCAGCGCCGGTCGTTGGTCGACATGTACCAGCGATCCTGCGGGGAGAGCGCGCCGGTCCGGGACCAGCCGACGCTGCTGTTGAGGGTGAGGCGGCCGACGCGGAAGCCACTCGCGAGCTGCACCTCGCGATTGGCGGTGTCGCTGTCAAAAGTGTTGGCGCAGGCGATTTTCAACTGCGAGCCGCGGTAGTCTTTTTTCAGGATGATGTTGATCACGCCCGCCATCGCATCGGCCCCGTAGATCGCGCTGGCGCCGTCACTCAGCACCTCGATGCGATCGATGGCCGACATCGGCACGCCGCCGAAATCGTAGGAGTCGAGGCCCATCGCCTGCCCGAGTTTGGGCACGCGCCGGCCGTTGATCAGCAGCAGGGTCGCGGTGTTGCCGAGACCGCGGAGGCCGCCGTTGAAGTTGGAGCGGCCGCCGTCGTTGGCGAGGTTGACGAAGCCCGTCTCGGGGGTGCTCTCCCACGCGATGGTGGGGAGCTGGGGGATGTAGTTGTTGAGATCCGTCATCGTGGTGATGCCGAGCGCGTCAATTTCGGCCCGGGTGTAGACGGTGAGCGGCTGCGCGGTCGCCTCGCCGAGCACGCTGCGGATGCGGGAGCCGGTGACCTCGACGGGATCGAGCTGGATCGTCGCGCCGCCGGCGGAGGCGGGAGGAACGGCCGTGGTCTGGGCGGTGGCCGGAGCGAACAGGAGCGCGCCGAGCGTGGCGGCGGCGAGGGCGGTGCGGTGGTGCATGGTGGTAAGACGGCGGAGAAACGGGGCGGAAACCGGCTGGCTGGCATCGTTCCTCGTTCTCCCGCGGGCTCGCGAAAGAGGAAAGCGAACGACTGAGGGTTGAAATTGCGGGTGGACTCCTGCGCCCGGGTTAAGAGCGCGGGGCGGCGGCGCCGAGGAGTTCCTTGAGTTTGGCCGCGAGGTGCTCGCCCCTGACGTTGTGGCCGACGACCCGGCCCTCGCGATCGAGCAGCAGGGTGTAAGGGATGCCCGACATGCCGTAGGCCACGCCCAGGCGGTGGGCGACGGGGCATTTCCAGCCGGTCAGGCTCGAGACCTGGTGCCAGGGGAGTTGGTCCTCGCGGATCGCCTTTTCCCATTTCTCGCGGTGGTCGTCGATCGAAACGCTGATGACGTCGAAGCCGGCCGCGTGGTACTGCGCGTAGAGTTTGGCGACGTGCTTGTTTTCCGCCCGGCAGGGCGCGCACCAGGAGGCCCAGAAATCGACCAGCACGTATTTGCCTTTCAAGGACGACAGCGAGATCGGCTTGCCGGACGGATCCGGCAGGGTGAAATCGGGCGCCACCACGCCGAAATCCGTCTGGCGCAGAATCTCGCAGCGCTCCTGCAGCCGGTTGGTGTACCAGTTGGTCGCGGTGGCCGGATCCAGCTTCGAGAGGAGTTCGCGGAAATCGGCGTAGGTGAGCTGGCCGGTGCCCGCGGAGAGGAACTCGGCGGCGAGGATGGTGCGGTTGTGTTGGTAGGCGAACGCCCGCCGCAACGGGTAAAAGACCCCGCTGTACTGGTGGTCGAGCTCCTTGGCCAACGCGGCCTTCGCCGCCGGCTCCGTCACCGTTTTTTGCCGCTGCCTTAATTCAGCGATCCGCTGCTCGGTGGCGGCCACCTCCGCGAGGTAGAGATTGTGCGCATCGTTCGAGATCGTGCCCGCGGCGACGATGGCCCCGGCGGAGTTTTTCGTGACGGTGATGGTGCCCGGCTCGAGGTAGAAGTTGGGGCGCGCGAGCCCGGCTCCGGAGAGGAAGACCTTGTTGCCGACGAAGTCACCGGCCTGGCGGAAGGTGAAGCGGCCATCCCTGGCGGTGGTTTCATCCAGCACGGCGCCGTCGAAAACCGCGTGCAGCTTGATCGGGCCGTCCGGCAGGCCGCTGATCGTGCCGGTGACGAGGTAGCCGGTTTGCGCGTGGAGCAAACCGGTCGTCAAAATCAAGAGGGCGAGCGAGGAGGATTTGGTCATGATGAAAAAATTGGAGAGTGGGCAGCCGCGGGCGTGAGCGAGTGTTTGGTCGGCCGCTCGCGCCCGCTCGCGAGCACGAATGCCGACGGTCAGAATTTCTTCGCAAGTGACACCTGGTAGCGGCGGCCGCGGGGGTCGACGGTGCCGGTGGGTGAGCCGGAAACCATCTGCGGCTCCCGGTTCTTGACGTTATAGACGTTGGCGCCGAGCCTGAGGTCGTGGCAGAGAAAGCGCCACTTGCCGGCGGGATTCCACTTGGCGCGGCTAAAATCGTAAGAGGCGTTGGCATCCCAGATCGCAAGGGTGTCGTTCATGACCCGGTTGTTAAAATAAGAGCCGCCCGGGAAATACCGGCCGAGGTAGGCCGAGGTGTGGTTGACGGTGGTGCCGAGCGAAACCGGGCCCTTGGACCAGACGAGCGTGCCGGTGCCGCGCCAGTAGGTGCCGGGGATGTTGGTCGCGATTGGGGCATTGGGGGCGCCGCGCTGCTCGCCGATCTTCGGCTTGCTGGCGATGAACCGCAAGTTGAACGCGCCCACGCGATCAAACTTCCGGAAATAGCGGAGCTGGTAGTCGAAGCCCGTGGCGCGGTAGCTCGCAAGATTGATGGAGCGCACGTCGACGGCGGTGATGATGCCGGGCCAGCCCTTGGCGATGTCGGCCGCGGTGGCGGGCGCGCGCGTGATGCGTTCCTCGAAATTCGCCACGATGATCACCAGGCCGCCGCCAATGCGGTCGGTCTGGCGGATGTCGTAATAGTCGGCGCCGATCGACAGGCCCTTGATGAAGGGCACCTCGAGCAGGGCGCCCAGGTTCTTGGTGACGGACGATTCGGGGCGCAGGTCGCGATTGCCGCCGGCGATCTGGCTGACGGTGTAGCTCGTGCCGCCGGGGGTGACGTTGACGAACACGTTTTCGCCGCCGCGCCTCGGATCGAAGACGTTGGCCCCGGAACCGATGCCGACGTTGCCGACGTTGCGCGGCGCGTAGATGGAGGAGAGGTTCGGGACCTTGTAGCCCTCGCCATAACTCCAGCGCAGCGCGAGCGCCTTGAACGGATGCCAGAGCACGCCGTAACGCGGCGCGGTCTTGGCGCCGAAATCGTTGTAATCGTCGCGGCGCGCGGAGAGGTTCAGGCTGAGTTTGTTGACGAGCGGGAAGTTCTTCTTTTCCGACGCGAGCGGCACCTGCACCTCGGCGAACATGCCGAGCGACTTGCGGCCGGCGGCCGACTTGAGGCGGCCAAAGATGTCGTTGGCCACCACGCTGAACTTCGCGTATTCCTCCTGTTCCTCGAGGCCGACGGCGGCCTTCGCCTCGCCGGCGGGGAGTTTCCAAATCGCGCCGTCGGCCTTGAAATCGTAAGTCCAGAGCGTGGGCCGCTCGGAGTAGTTTCCGTCGATGAGGAACGAGCGCATCATCTCCGGCGAGTTGGGCGAGTTGGACAGGCCGTCGTTGAGCAGAATGGGCTGTCGGCCGGCGACGACCGCGGCATTCAGCGGCGTCGTGCCTTGGAACACTCCACCCGAGCCCGCCCCGGTCACGCTGTAGGTCGACTTCTGCTGCTGGATGCCCAGTTCGTAGCGCCAGTCTTTCGGCAGCCGGCCGCGCGCGCCGATTTGCCAGGTGTTGGTGATGGTCGAAAGATTGGTGTTCTCGTAGGGCGTCATCTCCCAGTAAACGCGGCGCACCGAGACGGGAACGCCGAACGGATTGCCCGGATAACCGGCGGGAAGATTCACGGCGATGGTGCGGGGCAGGCCGGGGCGGAAGGAGGTCTGCTCGCTGCGGTTGGCCTCAAAGAACGGCGTGAGCCACGGCCGATACTCGTATTCGGCGCCGAGCCGGAGGCTCTTCAGGCCGCGGTCGCCGTAAACTTGGTATTGCGGCCCGTCGAAGAGGTCGGGGATGGGGCCCGAGTTGGCGTAGTCGGCGACGGTGACATTCACGCCGTTCGAGCCCGCCGGGATGGTGGCTTGCGGGGAGTTGAGCCCGGGGAGATTTTGCGTGGTGACCTGGTTGCGGATGACACCGCGGCCGTCAGGCACGGTGCCGCGGCCGTCGCCGCCGCCGTAGGGCCGGCGGTCGTTGGAGGCGCTGAAGGCGCGGTCGCGCGGGGAAAACGCGTTGGTCTTCGACCAGCTGGCCGACAAGTCGAGCGCGAGTGGGCCCGTGCGATAGGCGGACGAAAACTGCACGGCAGTCGAGCCCGTGTCGGAGTCGAAGGTGTTGCCATAGGTGACGTTCAACTGCGAGCCGCGGTAGTTTTTTTGAGGATGACGTTGATGACGCCGGCCGCGGCGTCGGCACCGTAGATGGCGGAGGCGCCGTCGGTCAGAACGTCGATGCGCTCGATGGCCGACATCGGGATGCCGCTGAGATCGTAGGAATCGGAGCCGGTGGCGGTGCCGAGTTTCGGCGCGCGGCGGCCGTTGATGAGCATCAGCGTGGCGGTGTTGCCGAGATTGCGGAGGCCGCCGTTGAAGTTGGTGCGGCCGCCGTTGTTGGCGAGGTTGACGTAGCCGGTCTCGGGCGTGCTCTCCCACGCGACGGTGGGGAGTTGGGGGATGTAATTATTGAGATCGGTCATTTGCTGCACGCCGAGGATGTCGAGTTCCTCGCGGGTGTAGGTGAAGACCGGTTGCACCGTGGCCTCGCCGAGCACGCTGCGGATGCGCGAGCCGGTGACCTCGACGGGTTCGAGTTGAACGGTGGCGCTGCCGGATGAAGTGGCGGTGGAGACAGCCGTGGACTGCGCGCCGGCGAGGGCGACAAACAAGACGCCGAGGGCGGCGCCGGTGAGGTTGGTGCGCTGGATTGGCATGAGGGGAATGCGGCTTTGCGTTAGACGGGTGGAAGGGGAATCGGGTATTCGTGCGGCTCAAAGTTTCAGTCCGGCCTTGGTGAGGAGCTTGGCGAGGCGATCATCTTCCTCGCCACCGAAACCCACGATGCCATCGACGATTTTGCCGGCGCGATCGAGGACATACATCGTGGGGATGCCGTTGACCTTGTAGGGCACACCCAGTCCTTTGGCGCGCTGCCCGGCGTTGTCGCGCGTCGCCTTCACGCCATTGGGATCAAAGACCTTCGGATAGCTGGTCTTCACCTTGGGCGTGAGCATCCACTGATCGAAGGCCGCGCGGTCATCGGACACACACAGACCGAGCACGACCAGGCCCTGGTCCTTCAGCTGCGTGGAGAGTTTCTCGAGCGTGGGCATCGAGCGGACGCACGGCCCGCACCACGTGGCCCAGAAGTCGAGGACGACAATCTGGCCGCGCAGATCGGAGAGTTTCATCCCGGTGCCGTCGGGGAGGAGGGCGGTGAAGTCGGGCGCCACCGTGCCCGGCGCGAGGCCGACAAATGGACGCGGCACGGGCACGCCAGCCTTCTGCGCGGCGCGTGTGGTCGGCACGAGCGTCAGCCGCGAGCCATCGATCGCGGCGCGCGCCTCGTAAGTCCGGCCGCCGAGCGCGAACGGCCGGCGCGCATCGAGGGTTTCCGTCTTGCTGAACAGGCCGTCGCCATCGAGGTCGGCGAGCAGCCACATCGGGCGTTCGACCTTGCCGGGGCCGGTGAGGCGGTGGTCGTCGTCGAGCGTCTTGTTGAAGAGGGCGTCGTTGTCGTTCTCGATCAGCACGACGCGCACGTCGCGGCCGGCGACCGGCAGCGTGCCGGTGCGGCCGGAGCCCCGGCGGTAGCTGACAAACTGGCCCCGGTTGGGCAGACTGGTGGAAACCAGCATGACGGAGTAATCGGCGGACGCCGTTTCCTTTTCCGGCGTGCCCCACGAGGCGTGGAGCAGCGGGAAGAGCGTGCCGAGGCGGGCGGCGTCGCCGCGGGCCTGGACGCTCGGCCACTTGCCGTCGCCGTCGTCGGTGAGATCGCCGTTCTGGTTCACGTCGACGTAAATCCGGCTGAGATTCCAATCGATGGGGGGATTGGGCCGATCGAACACGACGAGGGTCACGCTCTGCGGGCCGTTGCCGAGCTTGATCTGGCCGTATTCGGGCGTGCCGTTGTAGGCGGGCTCCTTTTTCACGGCGGCGGGGCGGACCCCGGTCATGGGGATGTCGTCATTGAAAAAGATGAGCTGGCCCCAGAGCGAGCCGTCACTGGTGAGGATGGTGGGGTCGAGCTTGAGCGGCACGGAGATTTCCTGGGCGCGCGCGGCCGGGCCGGAGGCGAAGGCGAACACGAGCAGCAGAAGCGCGCGGGAGTTTCGGACGGAGGAAGGGTGCATGGTTGGAAGAGGGACTAGTTTTTCACCCCGGCGGCGGCGAGGGCGTCGTCGAGCTGCTGCTTGGTGGCATCGGAGTTGCCGACGGCGCCGAGGATGATTTTGCCGTCGCGGCCGACGAGAAAAAACGAGGGGATGCCAGAGACCTTGTAGCCGGCCGCGATGCTCGTGGCGTGGTTGCGCCCCGCGGGATCGAAGAGCATCCGGTAGGTGGTGGTGACCTCCGGGAACAGCTGCCACTCGTCGAATTTCGCGCGGCTGTCCCACCCGCAGACGCCGAGCACGACGAGCCCGCGATCCTGGAACTGCTGGTGGAGCGCCTCGACGTGCGGCATCGCGGCCTTGCACGGGCCGCACCTGGTGGCCCAGAAATCGACGAGCACGAGCTGGCCGCGAAAATCGGAGAGCTTCACCGGTTTATTATCCGGGGTGAGCGCCGTGAAATCCGGCGCGAGCTCACCGGCGGCGAGCACGGGCCGTGGCGCGGCCGGCGGGCGGGTGGGCACGACGGCGCGGACTTGCTGGGCCACGCGCTCGGTGGGCGTGAAATCGAGGCGCGCGCCGTCGACCGACGCGGCAATCTCGTAGGTGGCGCCATCGAGGGCCAGGGGCCCGCGCGCATCGAAGCGCTCGCCGCGACCGAAAGAGCCATCGTGATTCAGATCGATCAGGAGGCTGAGCGGGCGCGCGGTGGCCCGGCCGCGGAGGGCGCGGCCCTGATCGTCGAGCGCCTTGTCGAAGAGCGCATCGTTGTCGTTGTCGATCAGCGCGACGCGCACGGGACCGGCGGCAAGCGGCAGCCGGCCGACGCGCGCGCTGGTCCGCGTGAACGTGAGAGCGTAGGCCTGGCGGTCGGCGGGCGGCGCGTTGTAGAAAAACGCGACACCGTAGCTGGCGGAAGAGGTTTCATCCGTCGCGGTGCCCCACGACGCGCGCAGCGTGACGAAGCTGCGCGACGCGCCAGAGCCGTCCTCGCCGGGGAACAGCTCCTGCCACCGGCCGTCGCCGTCATCGGTGAGGTCGCCGTTCTGGTTGGCATCGAGGTAGAGGCGGCGTTGCGCGAACTGGCCGGCGGGCTCCGCGACGACGACGAGGAGGAAGGTGTTGCGCGGGCCGTTGCCGAGGCGAATCGAACCGTAGCGGGGCGTGCCGGAATACGCGGGCTCGCGCGCGAGGCCGGCCGGGCGCCCGGGGGAGAGTTTCACCGGCTGGTTGACCGGCTGGAGCTGGCCCCAGAGTTCGCCGCCATCGGCGAGAATGCCGGGGTCGACGGTGAGCTCCGTGGAAATCGGAGCGCCCACGCGATCGGCGGCAAGGGCCAGACTTGCGGCGAAGAGAGGGAGGAGGAGTTTGGGGTTCACTAAAGAATGACGGTGCTGGTTTGGCGGGCGGCGCCTGGTCGCCGCCGAAAGAACGGCGCTGACGAGGCCGCGCCCTCCGAATGATGCCAGGTCGAAATTACAGCCGATACGTCGCGCTGAAGTTGTAGGTGCGCATTTTGGCACTGTGGAAGCCGCCGTCGTAGCCCCAGACGGTGTTGGCGAACGGCGGGGACCGGTCGAAGACGTTGCCCACGCCGGCCTGGAAGCGAAGCCGGTGTTTGGTCCATTCGAACGAGCCGCCGATGTCCCACGTGGTGAACGAGCTCACCCGCCGGCCGCTGCGGTCGAAGTCGCCCTGGTGGTAGCAGGCGAGGGAGGCGCCGAAGGGGCCGCGGTTCCAGACGGCCATGAAGTTGCCCTTGAGGTCCTGGGGGAAGCCGAAGGTGCCCTTGCGCTCGACGAGGGGGTCGCCGGGGTTGAAGGCGATCTTGTACGAGGCGAGGTAGGTCGCGGTGGCGCGGAAGTTCACGCGCCCGAGCGTCTGGGTGGTGAGCAGGTAGTTGACGCTATAGTCGAAGCCGTCGGTGATGACCAACCCGAAGTTGAGGTAGCGATCGTCAAGATGGGTGACGCGTCCGGGCCAGCCGGCGGCCTGCTCGGCGGCGGTGGCGGCGAGGCGGGTGACGCGGTCGGGAAAGAACCGCTCGAAATCGAGCAGGTTTTGCGGAGGGAGGCTGGTGGTGAGATTGCGCTGCTCCTTGCGGTAGAAATCGACGCCGAGGCTGAGGCCGGTGACGCGTGGGACGTTGAGGACGAGGCCGTAGTTGTAGGTCTTGGAGGTCTCGGGCTCGAGGTTGCGGTCGGCCCCGGAGACGACGAGCATCGGGTAGCGTTCGCCGCCGCGGCGCGGGTCGATGAGCGTGTTGTTGGCGTTGGCCTCGGGCCGCTCGAGCTCGGTGAGGGCGGGGGCGCGGTAGCCGGTGCCGTAGGAGGCGCGCAGCAGGAGGGGCTGGAACGGCTGCCAGCGCAGGGCGTACTTGGGGTCGGTGGTGGCGCCGGCGTTCTGGATGTCCTCGTGGCGGGCGGCGAGCGAGGCGTCGAGCTTGTGGAGCAGCGGCAGGCGGCGCTCCTTGCCCACGAGGGGAACGGAGGCTTCGACGTAGGCGGCGTAGTTGTTGCGCACTTCGCGGCTGCGGGCGGGCAGGATGGTGGTGGGGAGGTTGGTCGTGCGCAGGCGGTCCTGCTGGTTCCATTCGCCGCCGACGGCGAGTTGGAGGTGGCCAGCGGGGAGCCGCCAGACGGGGCCGCGGGCGGTGAGTTCGCCGGTGTAGACGTCGGAATCGGCTTTTTCGACGGTGATGTTGACGACGCTCTCGTAGAGGCCGGGGGGGTTGGTGGGGCCCTTGGCGTAGAAGTCGCCGAGGAGGTTGAGGGCCTTGGTGGGGTCGGTCTGGTTGAGGGCGGCGATGATGGCGGCGTTGTTGGGGAGACCGCCGTTGAGGGCGTGGAGTTGCTGGCTGTAGTACATGAACGAGGCCTCGCCCTGCCACTGGCGCGGCAATTCGACGCGGGCGCCGAGGAGGCCGCGCAGCGCCTTGGTCTGGGTGAGGAGCTGGCGGGGGCCGAGTTCGGCGTGGGCGATCGCCACGCCGAGATCCTGGCCGAAGGGGTTGAACGGATGGGAGGCCGGGATGCGCGGCAGGGTGGCGGAGCCGTTGGGATTGTTGGTCGGCAGCGGATTGGCGCGGGTGTTGGTGGAGTTGCGGGTGTAGGAGACTTCGGAGAAAAGCGTGAGGCGCTTCGTGAGGGCGTATTCACTGTTAAACGACACCCCGCGGCGCTCGGTGGGGGTGATGATGGAATAGAGCGTGGCCTGGTTGTAGTAGGCGCGCTGGCCGGCGGTGGCGGCGAAGTCGGAGATCTTGAGGCTGCGGCCGTCCTGGCCGGAGGGCACGACGGCCTGGGTGGCGGGGGTGCCGTTGGGGTTGGTGAGGCCGCGCAGGGTCTGGCCGGGCAGGGCAAAGATGGTGGCGGGGTAGCCGATGGAGCTGCGGAAGTCATCGCCGCCGCGCGCGGCATGGTCGCCCGATTTGGAGAACCAGCGCTGGCTGGCCCAGAGGGGTTCGCGGCTGAACCAGTCGAGGACGGTGGTGAGTTTCCAGCCGGCCTTGGTGATGCCGTGGGTGAGCGTGGCGCCGCGTTCGAAGCCGCCGCCGTGCCACGTGCCGCCGAAGCGGCTGCGCACCTCGGTCTGGTTGAAATCCTTCTTTAGGATGATGTTCACGACGCCGCCGATCGCGTCGGTGCCGTAGATGGCGGAGGCACCGTCGGTGAGCACCTCGATGCGCTCGATCATGCCCATCGGGATGGTGTTGATGTCGAAGAAGCCCTGGGGGGGCGTGGTGCCGTTGTTGCCGCGGCCGGAGAGCGGGGCGCGGCGGCCGTTGATGAGGACGAGGGTGGAGTTGGAGCCGAGGCCGCGGAGGCTGACGCCCGACTGGCCGGCGTTGCGGGCGAAGAGCAAGGGGTTTTCGTCGTTGACGGCGCCGGCGCGGCCGGAGGAGGCGCCGCCGAAATTCTGCGGCAGCGTGCGCAGGAATTCCTCGGTGGTGGCCAGACCGGTGGCTTCGATGAACGGGCGATCGAAGGTAAGGACTGGCGACGGGCCCTCGAGGTCGATTTGTTTCAAGCGCGAGCCCGTGACTTCGAACGGCTCGAGTTGGACGAGGCTGCTGGCGGGGGCGGTCGGTTTGACGGCGGGCGCCGGTTCGGCGGCGAAGACCCAGGCGCCGGAGAGGAGGGCCGCACAGGCGGTCCGGCAGGAGCGCTGGCAGAACGGTTTGGGAGTCATCATAGGGAGTTCGATTTGAGCTGGTCAGAGTGTCTGTTTGATTTGGATCGAGACGAAGCGCTGGCGCGGATCCTCGTAGCGGCTGTAGAAACCGAAACGATCGGTGCGGTAGGCGGGGGCTTTGTTGAGGAGGTTCTGGCAGCCGAGGGTCCACTGGGTGCCGCCCAGCCATGGCGCCAAACCGCGGCCGCCCTTCTGGCGGGCGGGAAAGCTGTAGCCGAACTGCAGATCATAGGTCTTGGCGGAGGGAATCTTGTCGCCGTCGAAACCGGTGGCGGTCGGGAGCGACGGCGAAGGCGTGGTGCTGTCGGCGGCGTAGTCGTCGATGTAGCGCGCGGTGAGGCCGGCGAGCCACGGGCCACGCTCCCAGAAGAGCGAGGCGTTGCCGCGCCATTTCAGGGGATTGGGTGAGGCGTTCACGCGCTCGACGATGGGGCTGATGGGCAGGATCTGATCGCGGAACGAGTTCGTCCACGTGGCCGTGGTGATGAAGGTGAACTTGCCCAGCGCCGCGGTGTTGCGGGTGTAGCGCACGCGGAGGTCCGCGCCGTCGGTCGCGGTGAAGCCGACGTTGACCGGGCGCCAATCGACCATGGTGACGACGCCGAGCCAGCCGTTGGCGAGGTCGGTGGGCGACGGCGCGGCGCGCGTGAGGCGGCCGGGATAGGAAGCGGAATTGGCGACGACATCGGAGGGACCGGTGATGACACGGATGGCGTCCGTCTTTTCAATTTTCCAATAATCGACGCTGAGGTTCAGGCCGGGGAGGAAGCGCGGCGTGAGGACAATGCCGTAGTTGAACGCCTTCGACGTTTCGGGTCGCAGGTTGGGATTGCCGCCGCTGATTTCGCCGTGGGCGTAGTTGTAGGTGACGTTGCCGCGGAACGGATCGGTGAACGGCGTGACGGCGGCGGGATTCTCGCGCGGGCCCTCGTAGTTGGACTGGTCGGGCGGAAAAAATCCCTCGGAGTAGGAGAAACGCACGGCCACGTCGCGCGTGAGCGCCACGCGGAGGCCGGCGGTCGGGCTGGCCTTGTCGGAGGAATCGTCAGTGCCCTCCCAGCGCGCGGCGAGGTTGAGTTCGGCGGAGTGCAGCGGGAGCGGGCGCCACTTTTCGCCGAGGAGCGGCAGCACGCTCTCGATGAAGGCCGACTCGGTGCGGCGGGAGTTGCGCGTGACCGACGTTACGCCCGGCGTGCCGCCGAGGTTGGCGAGGTAGTCGGGCGCGGTGGTGACGATCTGGTTCGACCGGGCCTGGAACCAGATGAACTCGGCGCCGGGCGAAACGCGGAGCGGGCCGGCGGGCAGGTCGAGCACGTCGCCGATGACGCGGAGATTCGCCTGCGCGAGGTAGTTGTAATAGGAGAACTGGCGGTTGTAGCCGATGAACGGCGCCATCGCGGCGGCCGAGGAGAACTGCGTATGATCGGCGAGCGGATTATAGAGCGCGCGGCGTTGCGCCTGCGTGAGGCCGAGGGTGGCCGTGCTGCTGAGAAACGTGGAGAGATTCTGCGTGGGGTTGCGGCCGTCGGAGTGGCTGCGGCCGTATTCGCCGGAGCCGTCGAGCGACCATTCCCAGCGGTGGCCGAGTTTGCCCTTGAAGCCGAGGACGGTGCGCGCGCCCTGCCGTTCCTGGAAGAGGGAGGGATCGGGCAGGTCGAGGGCGTCGACGTAGACGGTGATCGGCAGGCCGATGAAGCCCGGCGTGACCCCGGTGCGGAACGGATTCAGCGGGTCGGTCGCGGTCAGGCTGATGGCCGGGGTGATTTGCGGGAAACTGTAGTTCGAGCGGAAGTAGCTGGCGCCGAGCTCGGCGTAGAAGGAGAGCTTGTCGGGGATGAATTCGTGCTCGAGCTGGGCGTTGAGCGAAGAGCGATCCTCGGGGCGGTAGAGCACGGAGCGGCCGTAGCGCGTGCCGAGATTCGCGCGGCCGGCGGACGCGGTGAAGCTCGCGGGTGTGAGCGCGCTGGCCTGCGCGGCGTTGAGCCCGGACGGGATGGCGGCGATGCGCGCAGTGGGGTTGCCCGGGATGTTGAGGCCGCCGGCGGTGGCGTTGAGCACGATGGTGCCGGGGTTCGCGGCGAACGCGGGAATGATGTATTGCTCGTAGATCGGCCGGCCGCTGACGAGCAACGCCGACGATGGCGGGTAACGATCGAGCGCGCGCTGGAGGAACTCGCGATCGTCGAGGTAGAGCGGCTCGCGATGCTGGTAGGTGAGCGTGAGCGAGAGGCGCGTGCGACCGCGGTTGAAGGCGCGGCCCTCGAAATACGAGAAGCGGTATTCGGTCGCGCCGCCGTCGGTGCTCGTGCCGACGTAGGTGGTGAGATCGCGGCCGGCGTAGTCCTTGCGGAGAATGACGTTGATCACGCCGCCGATCGCGCCGCCGCCGTAAACGGCCGAGGCCGACGACGGGAGAATCTCGATCCGCTCGATGGCCGAGATCGGGATGCGGCTCAGATCGGGGCCGGCGGTGAGATTGCCGCGCTGGAGCCGGCGGCCGTTCACGAGGATGGAGGTCTGCGTCGACGCGAAGCCGCGGAGCTTCACCTCGGAGTTCTGGAAGGTGGCGCCGCCGGCGACCTGCGGGTTGCCCACCTGCCCCTGCAGGCTGACGCTGCCGTAGTCGCTCGTCTGCGGGACAAAGCGGAGGAGTTCCTCCATGCTGGTGGCACCCATGCGCTCGATGTCGGCGCGGCTGATGATGTCGTAGTTGAAGACGCCGTTTTCATCGGAGTTGAAAATCGTCTGGTTGACGGCGCCGTTGATCCGGGACTCCGACACCTCGAAAGCCGCGAGCTTGGTGGCGGGCGGCGCCTCGGCGGCAAGGAGGGCCGGGGCGGTCAGGGCGAGGACCGCCCGGGCAACGGGACGAATGGCGATAGTCATATGAGGAAAAAGCTGCTGGCGGTGAGCCGTGCGGGCTGGGACAACGGTGGCAGGGTCTCCCGACCCGTGATTGCCGATCCCACGGGTCGGGAGACCCGTGCCACATTCAGAGCTTGAGGAGGCGTTTCACTTCCGACTCGAGGAGCGGGCCGCGGGCGCTGGTCGAGACGACCTTGCCCTCCTGATCGAGGAGATACATCGCGGGGATGGAGTTGATGCCGAAGCGCGTCGAGATGTCGTTCTTCCAATACTTGCCGTCGAAATGCTGCGGCCACGGCATGCTTTCCTTGGTGGTGAAATCGGTGAGCACCTTGGCGGCTTTTGCCATTTTTTCGGCGGTTTGGTCGGCGGTGTCGGCGGGGAGCAGCCGGCCGTTTTCGAGCGCGATGCCGACGATCTCGAAGCCCTTCGCGTGGTAGTCGGCGTAGACTTTCTTGATGTTCGGAAGCTCGGCGATGCACGGGCCGCACCACGTGGCCCAGAAATCCACGAGCACGACCTTGCCGCGGAGTTTCTTCAAATCGACCTCACGGCCGTCGACCGCGGTGAAGGCGATTTCGAGCGGCTTCACCTTGAGTTGGGCCTGCTGCTCGAGCTTCGCCAACTGTTCGCCGGCCGCCTTGCGCAACCCCTCATGGGAACCGGCCTGCAGGTGCCGCCACTCCTTCGAGCTGGTGCCGGGCATGCTCTTTTCCAGCGCGCCAAGATAGTCGGCGGCGCGGGCGGGCATGTTGGACAGCGAGCCGAACTTCGCCACGTGCGCATCGAAGCGGGCATGAAACGGCGCGTAGTCAAACGGCTCGCCCTTGGTCTTGGACGCGGTGGTGACCCGGAAGGCGGCGGCAAACTCGCCCCAGCCCAATGACTCCTGGACTTGGAGCGGCAAGTCGGTGGCCTTCGCCATCGCGGCCTTGAGTTCGGTCACTTTCGCCTTCCACGCGGCGGCGGCGGGTTCGTCGATCACGAGGGCCAGAGCGCCTTTCGCGTCGGGCGCGCCGTATTCCTTGATGAAGCGCGGCGAAGTCGGGGTCAGCGCGTTCACGATCGTCCAGCGACGCGGGTCGGTCGGATATTTTTCGATGAAGGCGAGCGCCACCTTCTGTTGACCAAGCGCCATGGTTTCGAAAAACTCCGTCTGCTCGCGCCGCGACATGCCCTGGGGATTCGGTGGCATCCGTTTCGGCGCGTCCAGATAAGCCTGCCAGTCTTGGTCGGCCGGGGTGGACGCGGCCGGAGCGGCGGCGGGTTGTGGTGCTGGCTGGGCCGGAGCGGTGAGCAGCACGCCAAAGGCGAGCAGCGCGGAGAGGAGGACGGCGGTTTTTTTCATGGAAACAGTAAACAGGATGGGCGACGCGTGGGATTATTCGGCCAGTAGTGAGACGATGGTTTCGCGCATTCGGTCCATTTTTTCGACGCTGAAACCGAGATCAATTCGGCGGATCTTGCCCTGCTTGTCGACGAGCGTGAGCTGCGGGATGCCGGTCACGCCGTAGGCGGAGAAGGTCCTGGCGTCGGTGTAGACCATCGGCCAGGTGACCTGCTGTTTTTCCAGCATCGCGGGCATCCGGGCGAACTCGACGTCGGCCGGCATCTTTTTACCGGGCAGACCCTCCGGGCCGAAATGGCCGTAGAACCGGGTGACGCTGACGATCTCGAAGCCCTTGCGCTGCAGCTCGGCGTAAAGTTGGACGAGCGCGGGCAGCGCGGCGTGGCAGGCGTGGCACCAGTGGGCGGTGAACTCGACCATCAGCACCTTGCCGCGATACGCCTCGAGCCCGGTGAACTTGCCGTGCACACGCTCGACCGCGAGCGCCGGCGCCGGCCGGTCGAACACCTCGTAACGCTGCCGATCGCCGCCGAGTTCCTTCTTGCGATACACATCGTCGTCGAGCGTGGCGAGGGCGCGATCGATCACCGCGATGGCCTGCTGGTTCTGGCCAAGTTCGGAGAGGTAAACGGCGCGGGCGGCGGCCAGCTGGCGGCGCGCCCAGCCATTGCTCTTGCGCACCTCGTCGTTGGCGAACGGGCCGGCGGGAATCACCGACTCAATCTTGTCGATAATCTCGAGGCACGCCTTCGCGCCCCTGGCGTTGAAAACGTAGTGGTGATACGTGCCGCCGAAATAGGAGCCGAGGTTCACGGCGTGGTCGGGCGTGACCTTCATCGCCTGGAGCGTCTGATAAATCGGCGCGCCGTCATTGAGCTTCACGCACGTCATCATAAACTCCATCTCGGCCGGGGTGCGCGCGCTGTCGGCGAGTGGCGTGGCGAGCAGGCGGCGGAGCACCTCGCGGGCGGCGGCGTGTTTTTCCGCGAGCGTGAACAAGCCCGCCCAGTCGCGCGCCCGCGCGAGCTCGATCTTTGCAGGATCGGCCGCGCCGAGGGCGGCGGTGGCCTTGGCGGCGATGTCGGCATCGACGCCCTGGTAGTTGGGCGTGGGCGCGCCCTTGACGTATTTAGTGCGCTCAGCGCGCTCGGCCCGGAGGTCGCGGAGAGCGGTGGACGGATCGACCTCGGCGGCGCGGATGAGCGTGGCGGCGACGACTAACGCGACAAGAGTGCTGAATTGCCGAAAGCGGCGGGATTTCATCGGAGATTATGGGGTGGCCGGGTGAACGCACAAGTGGTGCAGGCTGCCGCTTACCGCTGAATCGGCAGGGAGGCGTTGCCGCCGCCGAACGACTTGGAAAAACTGAGTTGGTAGCGCAGGCCGCGCGGATCGACAATGGCGGAGTCGGGCATGCCGACGGAGTTCATCGGCGGAATGTCGTCCATTACATTGAAGATCGCCAGGGCCACGCGCGTGTCGGCCAGCCAGCGGCGAGACCAACGGCCGGAGTTCGCGCCGGCCCACTTGACCTTGCTGAAATCGACGCTGCCGCGCCAGTCCCAGCGGATTGCCGACGGCGTGAGGCGCTCCGTGATGGAGCGCTTGAGCGGGGCGCGATAAGACACGAGCGCGCCGGTCTCGTAGGCGCCTTTGCGCCAGGTGAGGCCGCCGCTCATCTTCATCGGAAACGCGTCGGGCGTGCTGCTGGTGGCGAGGGGCGCGCCGGGCTTGGTCCGGCTTTCGTTGCGATACGTGCGGCTCGCGTGGAAGCTCAGGTTGAAATTTCCGACGGTCGTGCTGCGGAAATATTTCAGGCCGGCATCCCAGCCGGTGATGCGGTTGACGGAGATGTTCATCGAGCGGCCATCGTAGGTGAGGACCGGTCCGAGCGGGCCCGGCCAGCCCGGGGGATCGGTGGGGAGGTTGGAGCCGCGCACGAACATGTCGGGAAATAGCAGGAGACGATCCGCGAGCGAGATCGCGGCGATGCGGTTCAGGTATTGGTGGTCGTAGAAATCGTAGGAGAACGAAAGCCCCTTGAACAGCTTGCCGGGCACCTCAAGCACGGTGCCCGCGGTGCGGCTCTCGGATTCCTCCGGCACGAGGTTGGGATTGCCACCAGTGGTCAGGAGTTGGTTGCCGATGAACGGCTGGTTGCCCCGGTAGATGTCGAGGAGGCCGGTGCCGCCAATCGTGCCGGTCGTGGTGCGCGGGGGCGCGTAGAGCTGGCTGAGGGTGGGGAGCTTGTAGCCCTCGCCGTAGGAGCCGCGGAAGATCATCCACTTGAACGGCCGGTAAAGCGCGCCGTAGCGCGGCTTGGTGGCACCCTTGAATTCCTGGTATTCGTCGTTGCGGCCCGCCGCCGTGACTTCGAGCCGGTTGACCAGCGGGATTTTCTGCCGGTCGCTCAACAACGGCAGCCGCACCTCGGCGTAAAGGCCCGTCGTCTTCCGCGGCCGCGCGCGCGCGCCGAACAGATCAGTCGCCACCTGGAGCGGGAAGTTCACGTATTCCTCGCGGTATTCGACACCGACCGCGGTGCGCAAATCGCCGGCCCAGAGTTTGAGGGCCGGGCCGTTGGCATTGGCGTCGTAGATCCAGGCGGTGGCGCGCTCGAGGGTCGAGTAGGCGCCGCCGATCGAGTCGAGCACGCCGGGGGCGTTGGGATTGGCGCCGGGCGTGGTGGCATCGTAGAACAGATTCGGGCGCTTCGTGGGATCGGGATTGGCGAGGGCGGCGGCGAAGCGGGTGGCATCGGCCGTGCCGCCGACCGGGTCGCGATACTCCGGCCGGGAAAACGTGCGGGAGATGGAGGTCTCCAGGCGCCAGTCGCGCGGCAGTTTCGCCCGCAGGCCGAGCACGGCGCTGTTGCCGGTGGTCTTCGAACGGCGGACGATGCGCGGCTGATCGATGAGCATGCGGCGCATCGTCACCGGCACGCCGAAGATGTTGCCGGGGGCGCTGGCCGGGACGGAAAAGGTGTTAACCCACAGCGGGCCGCCCGAGATGACGGTCTCGTTCGTGTTGGCGCGGAACTCCGCGAAGCCGGTCAGCCACGGCTGGAACTCGTAGTCGAACAACGAGGAGAAGTTGCGCCGTTTGTAGGGCGAGTTGTAGGAAGCCCACCACGCCATGTCGGAGGGCGGCGGGACCGCGCCGGCAGCCTGGAAGTCGGCGACGGTCCGGTTGGTGCCATTCGCGCCGCGCGGGATGGTGAGCACGGTATTGGCGGGCAGGCCGGCGGAGTTGCCGGCCGGCAGCGTGATGGAGCCGTTCAATGACGGCACCGTGGTGGAAAGTGCATTGAGCCCGCCCCATGGCCGCCGATCGAGCGTGCGGAGAAAATCGCGGTCGGACCACATAAGGCTGCCGGCCTCCTCGACGTTGAGGGTGACCATGCCGGAGAACTTCCCCTTCGCGAAACCGTGCGTGAGGCTGGCGGTGAACACGTGCTGATCGGGCTGGAGTGAGTCCTCGTAACTGAAGCGCACGTCCGTGCGCTTGTAGCCGCGCTTGAGGATGACGTTGACCACGCCGCCGACCGCATCGGAGCCATAGATGGCGCTGGCGCCGTCGAGGAGCACCTCGATGCGCTCGACCGCGGCGAGCGGAATGCCGCTGAGATCGTAGCTGTCCTGGCCGGACTCCTGGCCGTTGCGCGGGGCGCGGCGGCCGTTGATGAGCAGGAGCGTGCCGCCGGCAGGGGCGCCGCGGAGGTTGACGGTGACGCGCTGCGAATTGGAATCGCCGGAGAGGGCGCCGAAGGAGTTGGGCGAGTGCACGAACTGGCCCTCGGTGTAGGACGTGATCTCGGGAATGTAGCGAAACGCATCGGCGATGGTCGCGGCGCCGGTACGTTCCATGTCCTCGGCGGAAAGGATCATGGTGGGCTGGACCGCGGCGTCAGCGAGGAGGCCGCGGATGCGGGAGCCGGTGACTTCGACTTCTTCGAGTTTCACGGGCACGGCGGGTTCCGGTTCGGCGGTGAAGGCTGGAACAGCCGCGGCGAGAAAGGCCAGGACGCGAAGGAGGATGGATTTCATGGGAGGAAACGAGGTGAGTGGTCGGAAGCGGAGGGCGGCGCCACGTTGCCGCCAGGCCGCGGCGCCGACGGAGCAGCCTCCTTCGAAAAAAAATGCGTCAGAGGCGGAGCAGTCGCTTCACCTCGACCTCGAGCTGCGGGCCGCGGGCGTTGATGGCGGAGACGACGCCGTGCTGATCGAGGAGGAACGTGGCGGGCACCGAGTGGACGTCGAAGCGGCCGCGGGCGATGTCGTTGCTCCAGTATTTGCCGTCGTAGTGGTGTGGCCAGGTGAAGCCGCGCGGGTTGATGAAGTCGAAGAGCTTCCGCTTCGCGGCGGCGTGCTTGGCGGCGACCTGCTCCGGCGTGTCGCCGGGCTTGAGTTCCGCGTTTTCCAGCGAAATACCGATTACCTCGAATCCCTTTTCGCGGTAGGTGTCGTAGACGTGCTTCACATTGGGCATTTCCGCGACACACGGCCCGCACCACGTGGCCCAAAAATCGATCAGCACGACCTTGCCGCGCAGCTTCGCGAGATCGACCTGGCGGCCGTCGGCGGCGGTGAAGGCCATGTCCATCGGCTTCGAGGTCTCGCGCACGAGCACGTCGAACCGATTCTTGAGCGAGGTGTTTTGGAGGACAACCGGATTGGCTATCAGCGCGCGATACTCGGCGATGGTCTCGCGGGCGTTGTGGTCGCGCTCGAACATCGTGAGGTAGCTGTTGATGATGCCACCGATGCCGGGCTCGTCCTTGAACTTCGCGGTGTGGGCGTCGATTTTTGCGCGGAGCGCGGGCCAGTCGATTTTCTCCTTGGCTTCCATCCGGGCGAAGAGCGTGCGGGTCTCGGCGAAGATCGCGCGCACCTCGTACTTTTCCCGCAAGCGCGCGGGCAACGTCGGGAGCGCCTTCGCCATCGCCTCCATCATTCCGGCCTTTTTCGCGTTCCATGCGTCGCGGGCCGCGGTGTCGATGATCGGTTTTCTGTCGGCGTCGAACCCCTGGTAGAAATTCGGAAAGTAGGTTTGCAGGATCAGCGCGGCGTCCCAGCGGCGGACATCGTCCGGGTAATTCAGATGGAATTCGTGGTGGGCCTTCCGAATTTTTTCCGAGCGGTTTTCCATCAGCTGCAGCTGTTCGGGACGCGACCTGCCCTTCAGGTCGCCGGGGCCGTTGGCAATGGTCTGCTGGGCGTCGCGCCAGGCCTGGTCGGCCGACGGGGCCGTCGCGGGGGCTTGCGCGAAGGCGATCGCGGCGGAGGCCACCAGCAAGCTTGAACCACCGAGACCAAGAGGCCTGGAGAGTCCAAACCCTCGCTTCCGCGTTTTCCCTGGGGCCCCGCTGTCTCGGTGGATCTGCATGACAGCGACTACCTTCGCCCCACCGGCAGGCGGTTGCCAAACGACCTTGTCAGGCTGAGCGAGAAGCGCTCGCCGCGGGCGTCGACGATCACGCTGTCGGGCAGGCCGTTCGCATTCATCGGCGGGTTGCGGTCGAAAACGTTGAACACCGTCACGTAAATCCGGGTGTCGGCCAGCCAGCGTTTGTACCAACGTTCCGCGTCGGCCCGCGCCCATTTCGTTTTGCTGAAATCGATTCCACCGCGCCAATCCCAGCGGATGGCCGAGGGGGTGAACCGCTGGGTGGTCGTGACCCGGAAAACGTCGCGATAGGAAAACAGCGCACCACTCTCGTAGGCTCCCTTTTTCCAAAAGAGCGAGCCGCTTTGCTTCAAGGGGAGCGCCTGCGGCACGGCATTCAACGCCGGAGGCGCGCCGGGCCGCACCTGATTCCGATTCCGGTAGGTCTTGCTCGCATTGTAGCTGAGCATGAAATCGCCGAGCGGTGTCTTGCGAAAGTACTTCGTGCTGGCGTCCCAGCCGGTGATGCGGTTGACCGAAATATTCAGGGACCGGCCGTCGTAGGTGAGCACCGGACCGAACGGCCCCGGCCAGCCCGGAGGATCGCCGGGGAGACGCGGCTGGCGGACAAACAAGTCGGGGAAGATGAGCAGGCGGTCGGCCAGCGTCGGCGAAGCGATGCGGTTCAAGTAGCGGTAGTCGTAGAAATCGTAGGAGATCGACCAGCCCTTGAACCATTTGCCGGGCACGTCGAAAACCATGCCGGCGGTTTCCGTCTTGGTTTGCTCGGGGACGAGGTTGGGATTGCCGCCAATGGTCAGGAGCTGGTTGCCGATAAAAGCCTCGTTGCCGCGGTAGACGTCGGCCAGCCCGGCGCCCCCGATGGTGCCGGTCGTCGTGGTCACCGGGGCGTAAAGCTGGCTCAGCGAGGGCAGCTTGTAGCCTTCGCCCCGGGAGCCGCGAAACATGAGCCAGCCGAACGGCCGGTAGAGCACGCCGTAACGGGGCTTGGTGCCGCTGTTCGATTCCTGATAGTGATCTTTGCGAAAGGCGGCCGACCCCTCCAGCCGATTGACCAGCGGGAGGTGCTGTTTGTCCGACAGGATCGGCAGGCGCATTTCGGTGAACAGTCCGGTCACGTAGCGGGTGCGCGGCTGGGTGCCGGTGCCGGGCGCAGCCAGCGGAAAGCGGACGCGCTCCTCGCGATACTCGGCCCCCACCGCGGTCCGCAGATCGCCGGCCCAGAGTTTCCAGACCGGACCGTCGGCCTGCGTGTTATAGGTCGTGGTGAAGGCCGACTCCAACTGGCGGCTGCCGGCGCCGAGCGAGAGGAGCAGGCCGGGTGGGTTGGGGTTGTTCCCCGGCGTCTGGGAGTCGTAGAACAGATTCGGGCGCTTCGTGGCGTCCGGGTCGGCCAGCGCCGTATTTAGTCGGGCGGCATTGATGGAGAAACCCTGCGGGTCGTTGTATTCCGGGCGCGTGTTGGTGTAGGCGAAAGACGATTCAAACCGCCAGTCCTTCGGCAAACGGCCGCGCACACCGAGCACGGCGGAGGTGTTGGTGGTCTGCGACCAGCGGGCGGCGATCGGCAGGTCGGTGAGGTAACGCCGCATCACCACCGGAACGCCAAACACGTTGCCGGGCGCGGTGGCGGGCACGGTAATGGAGCTCACCGCGAGCGGGGCCGCCGTCTGTTCGGTGCGGCTGGTCGCGCCGCGCAGTTCCGTAAAGGCCGTGATCCACGGCTTCAGATCGTATTCCAACGTGGCGGCGACACTGCGGCGCTTGTAGGGCGAGCTGTAGGCCGCCCAGATCGCGAGGTCGGTACCCGCCGGCGCACCGATGCCATTCGCCTGATATTGGGCCGCGGTCCGGTTCGTGCCGTTCGCGCCGGCGGGAATCGTCAGCAGCGTGGCCGCCGGGAGACCGAGCGAATTGCCGGCGGGCAGGTTGATCGAGCCGTTGAAGCGCGGAATCTGCGCCGCGGGGTTGTTGGTGCCGCCCCACTGGCGGCGATCCTGCGTGCGCAGGAAATCCCGGTCGGTCCACATCATGTTTCCGCTCTGCTCGTTGCTCAGCGTGATCGTGCCCGAGAGTTTTCCCTTCGAGAAGCCGTGGTTCAGGCTCGCCGTGAACACATGGGAGTCGCCGTCGAACGTGTTTTCATAACCGATCTTGACCTCCGTGTTCCGGTAACCGCGCTTGAGAATCACGTTGATGACGCCACCGACGGCATCGTTGCCGTAGATCGCGCTCGCGCCGTCGAGCAGCACTTCGATGCGCTCGATCGCCGCGAGCGGAATGCCGCTGAGATCGTAACCCTCGGAGGAGGAAAACTCCTGGCCGTTCTTCGGCGCGCGGCGTCCGTTGATGAGCAGCAGCGTACCACCGGCCGGCGCGCCGCGGAGCGTGGCCGTCACGCGGTTGTCCGTCGGGCTGCCGGACGACGCCCCGAACGCATTCGGCGACTGCACGAACAAGCCTTCCGTATACGAGGAAATTTCCGGCACGTAGCGAAAGGCATCCGCGAGGCTCGTCGCACCCGTGCGTTCGATCTCCTCGGCGGTGAGGATCATCGTCGGCTGGATGGTCGCATCACCGAGCAGGCCGCGGATGCGCGAGCCGGTGACCTCGACCTGCTCCAGCATCTGCGCTGCCGCTGGATCGACCGGGGAGGAGGAGGACGTGGGGGCCGGGGCCGGACGGGCGCTTTGGGCGACCGTCAGCTGAGGGGCGGAAACTGCCAATCCGAGGAGCGAGACGCAACGTGCGCTCGCGAGGAGGAATCGCTTCGTTTGCATGGTGAGGAACGGAGGGGGATCAATCGGGCGGGGCCGGGGCAATCACTGGCCTGGTCGCGTGAGACGTTACCACGTTGCGCAGTCATGTCCAACGAAAGCGCGGTCCGCGCGCCAAGTTCAAACCACCACCCGATTCCCGTCGCGACGAACCGAGCCGAACGTCACATCCAAGCCGGTCGCCGCGAGCGTCGCGTTCTCGAATCCACCACGGACTGGTTGTTCTCGGAAGATTCTTCCGTCCATTCCTTTCCGCCGACTGGCTCTGGTCAACGCGCAGGTCGAGGACGCCGTGCCGCGGCTGTTGACGGTCGTGCTGAATTGGCAGCCGCCGGTGCAGTCGGATGAAACCGTGCCGGTCCTGGCCCAGGCCACACTCACGCGCGAGGGATTTGGCGCGACACCCCGCCGCCGGCGCGCCACGCTGCCGGGCATGCCGTCGCTTCCCCGTATCCGCCTACTCACCACCGGGGGCACCATCGCCGGCGCCCAGGCGGGTGGCGACACCCGCGGCTATCGGGCGGCGGCGTTTTCCGTCGATGCCCTCATCGCCGCCGTGCCGCAACTCGCGACCCTCGCCCAGCTCGAGGTCGAGCCGGTGGTGGCCATCGGCAGCCAGGACATGGACGACGCCACCTGGCTCAGACTCGCCGCGCACACGCGGGCCGCGCTCGACGAGCCGGCCATCGCCGGCGTCGTCATCACGCATGGCACGGATACGATGGAGGAGACCGCGTTCTTCCTCAATCTCGTGATCCGGTCGGAGAAGCCCGTCCTGTTGGTGGGCGCGATGCGTCCGGCGGATGCGATCAGCGCGGATGGGCCGATGAATCTTTACAACGCCGTGGCGGTGGCGGTCCATCCCGGCGCCCGCGGCCGCGGAGTGCTGGTGGTCGCCAACGATGAAATTCACTTTGCGCGGGAAATCGCCAAGACGAACACGACCCAGGTGGGCACCTTTCGCAGCGGCCACCGCGGTCTGGCCGGCCTGGTGAATGCGGGTCGGCTGCATCTTTACGCCCCGCCGGTGCGCCGCCACACGAGCGCGAGCGAGTTCCGGCTCGACGGAGCCGCCGCGCTGCCCCGCGTGGAGATCATCTACGCCCACGCCGGGATGGGGCGCGAGCTGATCGACGCCGCGGTGCGGGCCGGGGCGCAGGGCCTGGTGATCGCCGGCGTGGGCGATGGCAATTTTGGCGCCGGCGCTCGGGCCGCCGCGGCCGCGGCGGCGAAAGCCGGGGTCGCCGTGGTGCGCAGTTCGCGGACCGGCGGCGGCGTGGTCGAGCGCAACATCGAGATCGACGACGACGCGGCCGGGTTCGTCGCGGCCGATGAACTGAATCCGCAAAAAGCCCGCGTGCTCCTGATACTGGGCCTCACCCGCACGCGTGATCCCCGTGCGTTGCAGGAGATGTTCTTCAGTTACTAGTGTGCCGACCGCAAAGTAGCGTGACAAGTAGCGGCGAGCGCCAGCGAGTGGAGCACCGGCGCGCTCCACTCGCTGGCGCTCGCAGCTACACGTCACGAAAGTTATTGGTCGCGCTACTAGCCCGGCTTTCAGCCGCCGCAGGAAAAGCCCAGGCAAGTTAACCGCGAAGGGACACGAATCGACCCGAGTGAGAATACGCGGGCGACAAAAGTTGGCGGCGGCGGTGGCCGCCACGCGGCCGGCCGCTCAAAACTTCAGGGTCATCTCCGCGTCGTTGAGCGAGAGCGTGACACTCCGGCCGGCGATTTCCTTGATGCGCAGATAAATTGCCTCGCCGCGCACTTGGGTCTGCACCACGTCGCCCTCCTTGTAGGTGCGGGCGTTGATCAGGAGGCGCGCGCGGCCGCCGATCTCCAGGGTCCCGCCAAATTTCAACGTCGCGGCGCCCTGCTGCAGGAGGGCGAGGTTGGAGCTGGGCATCCGGTCGGGTACCTGCCCGTCGGCCGCACCTGGCGCCGCGTCGCCGCCCTCCACTTTCGGCGGCGGCACCTGCGCGGTGCCCGGCGTGCGAAACGGATTGAACCGCGGATCGGGCGGGGGCGGAGCTTCATTGCGGTGTTGGTACAAGGCCGCGATGCGTTCCTGGACTTGCTTGAAGCGCACGGTGAGCGGATTCGCCACCGCCGACTTTCCCGCCGCCGGGGCCGGAGCGGCGCCGGCCGCCGGTGCGTTGGCGGCGTGGAGCGCCCCGGCCCCACAGGCCAGCAGGGCGGTCACGATCGAGGTGAGAGGGCGTGGGTTCATTTCTTGCCGAGGAGTTCGATGTTGAGATCGAGCGAGACCGTGCGTCCGGCCGGATCCAATCGCGCCAAAGTGAAAGTGGTTATTTTTACCAGACGCGGACCCGTCTCGAGCGCGAGCAAGAAGGACACGACCTGTTCGTACGTGCCGGTGACGCGGAGACCATACGGTACGCGCCGGAACAGCGTCGACTTGTCGGTGTTCGGCGAACTCACCTGGTGAAAGTCGGGCAGATGCGCCTTGGTCTGCTCCTCGATCTGGTAGAAATATCCCGAGTTTTCGGCGAGGTTGGCCTCGACCACGAGGTTTTCATCGATACGCTTGCCGACGGCCTTCGCCTCGGCGAGTTCCTGGCGCAGCGTCGATCCGCCGATCAGCTGGGAGAGCATGGCCTCACCTTCCTTGCCGCGATCGCGAAGGACGATTTCCAGCCGGGTGCTTTCCGCGTGCAAATACCAACTCCCGGCCCCCAGGACCACCGTCAGAGCCCCGCACGCCACACAATAGGGCCAGCGCCGGACAAAATCGAGGATGTCACCGACGGAGGCGCTCATTTGCGGTCCTTTAGCGCAAACTTGATTTCAAACCGCAGGGAGTCGCCGCCCGCGCCGCGATCGATGTCGGTGAGCCGAATCGTCTGGAAGAGCGGCCCGATCTTCTCGTCCTTGCGCAGCAAGTCGACATAAGCGCCGAGCAGCCGGCTCGCGCGCTCCGCTTTCTCGCGCAGGCCGCCGCGCAGCACGATGCCACCGTCATTCCACTCGATGAGATCGATGGCCATCTGATCCGGTCGCGTGCGGCCGAGATTGGCCACCAAATCCGAAACGAAGAACGGCTGCCCGACCAGCGCGTACGCTTGATCGATCTTCATCGATTCGATCGTATACTCCGTCTGCATCGTCTGGTTGGCGGTGACCTCCGTCTTGTTGTCGTTGATGCGCCGCTCCCAGTCGCGAATTTGGTTGCTCAGGCTCCAAGTCAAATAACCAAACCAGCCCGCCAGCAGCAGCGTCGCCAGCGCCGTGCCGGAAAAGGCCAGGTTGATGAGAAACCGGGTGCCAATGACGGTGTCATCCGGCAACTCCGCCTCGATGCGGTAGTCGACGTGCCAATGCGGGCGCAACGCGAGCGGGTCTTTACTTTTGCTCATTGGCGGGAGGGGACAGCCGGCCGAGGAGGCTCAAGGTCTGAAACCAGGAACGCGAGGGTACGGAAGTTCCCGGGACGATCTGGACACCGGCGAGGGGCAGCCAGACGTGAAGGTCGGGAATGAGAAACTGCAGGTCGACCGCGGTGCACAGCGCTTCCTCCAGCCAGCCGAGCGCGGCGGGCAGGTGGGCGCAATACAACGCCCCGATGGGCTGCCCGGTCTGCATCTCAAAATAGTCGATCGCCGGTTTCAGATGCCGGGTGAGCACGCGCACCAGCCGGCGGCTGTGGCCGCGCACTTCTTCCGTCGGGGCGAGGAGGGCATCACGCGCCTGGCCGATACCGGTGGCGCCGAGTTCCTTCATGGCGGCCTCCATGATTGACACCATGCCGTGCGGCAGCGTCGCCGGGGTGTGCACGCCATCTTTGGCGAGAAAATAGACCCGGGTCTGGCCGAGGCCGATCTCGCAGACCACGGTCGCATGTGGATAGGAGGTCTCGCGCGTGTAGCGGGTCAATGCCCCCAGCAGGGCCACCGTGCCGAGTTCGAGGCGCCGGGGCCGGATGCCGAGTTTGCGCAAGCGCTGTTGGGTGTCGCGCACGGCTGTGAGGGGCAACCCCACGAGCAGGCCAGGGCGGGAGGGGGTGGCCGCCGTGAATACCTCGCCTTCGATGGGGTGCAACGCACACACGTTCCAGTCGTTGATCGCGGTGAGCTTGGCTTGTTCCGCCAGCAGTTGCGACAGGTAGTTGGGCTCCACCATGCGCTTCGTGTTGATCGACTCCCGGAGCAGCACCCGATCGGTGGGATGAAAACCGCAGTAGCCCGGCACATACCCCCGGCCTCGTTCCGGAAAGGATGCCTGCACCCACTGGGCGATGCGTTCATCGTCCCCGGCGGGCAGCTCCACCATCTCATCCACGACGATCGGCTTCACGTCCGCCCGGCTCAACCGGGCCAGTTGGATGACGTGCTCATTGACGTTCCAGAGGACACAGGAACGAGAGCTGCGCGATAAAATCGAAAAGAAGGCCATTAATGCAGAGGGGCACAGAAGGCTGCCCCGAAAGGAAATCAGCGGGAACGCCGGCCCGGCGCCAGACGAATCTGGCAGGCCCGACTAGCGGACGCTACCCAGTGAGGACTGTCGCGTCGGGACCGTCAACCGCCAGAATCCGCATCGCAAGGAGGGAAAACCGGTTCCGCAGCAGGTTCCTGGGGCGGCGGCGCGGCGTCACCTGGCCGCGGAACCGGCAGAAAAATTCGGGTCCCGGGGTTGGGGGATCCGTTGGACCCCATTTTTCTTCATCTCCGACTACGGCAGCACGACGCGCTCGTTCAGGTCGGCCAGTTCGCGCCACTCGACGATCTCATACGGAGCGTCGACTCCGCCGAACACGGCGGTGCGGAGCGAGGTGTCGTAGTGCAGGGCGGTGGCGTGGTTGAAGTAGATGTTCTTGGCGGACAGCGCACCGTAAAAATTCTGGGTGTTCGAACTGTTCCAGATGTGCAGGTAGGCGTCGGGCATGTAGATCACGCCGTAGAATGAGACATTGGCCCCATTGGTCGCCATATAATGATAACTGGAGGAATTGTAGGTGCTGGTCCCGATGAGAATGCACCGCTTGGGGTCCAGCGTCAGGTTCTGAATACCGCCGAGGACGTTTTGGCTGTAGATAAAGAGTTCGTCGCCAAAATGGATCTGCAGGGAAGCCGTGGCATTGGCGGTGATAATAATCCGGCCCTGGCGCTCTATATACAGGTCGGCGCTGCCGGCTGGCCGGACATCGATGACGACCGGAGCGTCGATGGTGAGAATGTAGCCAGTGTCGAGGTAGAGACTGCCACTCGTGTAGTAGTGGTACTTGCCGTCGGTGGAGACGGTTTCTCCGACTCGCGGCAGACTGAGGCCGCCCGAAGAAGGCACCGACAACAGGTACTCGGGCGTGAATCTCCCGCTTTGGTTCTGGATATCGAATTGCGGCACGTTGGGGCTCCGGCTGACGCGCGTCAGATCAATCTTGGTCGAGGGCGTGCCCGTCGCCGTATTCGTCACAATGCCATTGGTGCTGTTGCTCATGAGCGGCGCATAAGGGGCGGTGGACGCCGACGGAGCGGCCACGTAGCCTCTCACCCGCACATTGGTGATGGCCACCGCCGTGCTGGTCGTTTCACCACCGGCCAGCACGGCGGACGAACCGACATTGGGACTGCCTACACTAAAGGGCGCGGTTGTTTGATTATAAGTGCCGGCGGTAAAGGTCCCCGCATTGGCGCCGAGCACGGAATTATAGCTATCCACCGCGCCCGTGCTGGCCAGTCGGGTGTAAGTATAGGATCCCGCGGCGTTGGGAAAGAGCGCCGCCGGAGCCAGGGTCGCCCGCAACTGGGTCTTGATGGCGGTGGCGCTACTGTCAGGCAAAGTCGCCACGCCTTCCGAGTATATCACCGGGGCGCTGACCCAGTAAGTCGTGTTCGGCGGAAGCTGATTGGAGTGCGCCAAAATACAGCGGTAAGGAACACCACCGGAGAAGACGACGTCGTCCACGACGTACGAGGTGAGAATACTCAACGGCAGAACGGTGGAAGCGGTCCAATAGGTGGTGTCGGGCGGAGTCCGGTTGATGTGGCTCTGGCCGGCTTTGCAGATGTAGGGAGTGCCATTAAACAGCACCATGTTGCCCGGGCGGTAGTTGGCATGGGGACTCCAGGACTCGGGGGCGCTCTTCCAATTCGCCCAGTAGGCGGTTTCGGTCGCGGGGGCGTAGACCCCGGGCACTGCGGCGCAATGATACCACGCGCCCTGATGCCAGACATAATCGTTGACGGCGTAGGCGGTAAACGTGTTCCAGGCGGTGGCCCTCCGCGTATCCAGATAATGGTCCACGCGAATTTTGATGGAGGTGGTGATGCCGCTCGTGCCGTAGCGGCTGCTCGCGATGGTGAAGGTCCGGGTGGCGGTGGCCGTGGCGGCATCGAGCGTCCAGCCGCTACTGAAGGTGTTGGCATTAAACGAACGCAGGGCTCGCTCGAGGCCCATTTCGGCCAGCTGTTTGCTCACCGACTTCGCATAGGAGCGGGTGCTCAGCTTCATCGCCTGATTGCTCACCGCGAGAAAACTGGCCATCGCGATGCCCAGCACCGTCACGCACGACAGGGCGACGAGGACGACCGAGCCTTTGGGCGGCAAGTGACGCATCACAGAAGCGGCGAAAAGTTGCGCACCAGCAACCGGGGCGAATTAACCCGATACAATTGAGTCAAAGTGCCGCTGGCGGCGGTGCCGGCCTGGGCGGTCAGCGCCAGGGAAATTTGCTTAATCCCGATTAAATAATTGGTGTAGCTCGTATACGGATTTCCCGAGTTATCGTAGTAGGTGAAGGCACAGGTGAGCAGGCTGGAATGCAGCTTCAGAATGGCGCCGGTTTTGACATCAATCCGCGCCAGAGAAAGGGCCGGGACGGAATAAAGGGAAAGGAGCGTAAACGGCGCCGCCGTGCTGTTGTAGTAGTAGATGATCGTTTTCGTGCCGCCCGTGCTCAGCGGTACCGTCAGGGTAAGGTAGGCCGTGGGCAGGTTGGTTGGGTAAATCAGGATGGCCGAAGCCGACTGCACATCTTGCGAGAAATACGCCAGCGTCTGCCGGCCCTGGGCTTCCAGGGTTGGCGAATTCGGCGACCCGAAGCCGACCGTACGGGTGTAACTGCGCGCCACGAAAATATAACTGGCCAGCACGGCCGCCATGACCATCAGCGACAGGCTGAAGGCGATGAACATCTCGGGCAGCGTAAACCCGGCGCTCCGTCGGGGTGAAGGGATGCTCACGACTGACGATAGCTGAGGGACAAACCGTATTTGCCAAACCATGCCGAGTTGGAACGGGACGACGTGAACGACACCTGGGTGCCGGCGTCGGTGCGACGACTGGATTTCACCACCCACGTCACGGTAAAGTTGACCTCCCGGATATTGGTGACCGGGTTGGAAGCGGTTAGAGTGCGGGCGAGCGAAAAGCGAACGGGCGCGGTGGCGCTCTTGTTATCGCCCAAGGCAAGTCGCGCCGCGTCAAACTGGCTGTCGATCGTGATGGCCGTGCTGGACGTGGTCAGGTCGTTGATGGCAAGTTCATTGGGCGCCGCCACGGCGACATCCCAGGGCAGGAGTCGCAGTTTTTCGAATTCGTGTTCCATGATCTGGGTGGCGAGGGTTTGCCGCCGCGCCAGATCCATCGCGGTGGCGGACACTGTGACGGCTTCAATCACGCCGACGAACCCGACCGTGAGGATAAGCGAAGCCATCATCACTTCGACGATCGTGAAGCTGGCGGTGCGGCGGGTGCTGGGAGGGATTTTGGTCAAGACGGACGAGAACAGGCCTGAAAACCCAATCTACGGAGCGTCGGAGCGCGGACAAGGCCTAAGACGTCGGTTCGCACGCCGAGGTTTTGAACAAATGCGTCGAAACGTGCCCCAACGCCGGGGTGCAGCAGAGTGCAGGGTGGCCTCTTCCCGCGTAGTCGTTCAGACCGCCCGCCGCTTCCGCGCCGCACGCAGCGCCAGCGGCGAGAGCCACACGAGAATCGTGACGACGCCCAGCGCCCCCGCGATCGGGCGGGCGAAGAAGGCGCCCAGCGCACCGTCGGCCTTCATCAGCGAGGTCACGAAATTTTGCTCCAACATCCCGCCGAGCACGAGGCCGAGGATGGTCGGCGCGATTGGAAATCGATTCGCCTCCATCCCGTAAGCCAGCAGCCCGAAGACGAGCATCACGCCGATGTCGAACACGGCGTTGTTGATCGCAAACGCGCCCACCACGCAAAACAGCAAGATGATCGGCATGAGGATGCTGCGCGACACCCGGAGCACATTCTTCGCCAGCTTGATTGCCACCCACCCGAGCGGCAGCAGCAGGAGATTCGCGAGGACGAACACGATGAACACCGCGTAGATCTTCTGTGGATTCTCGATGAAGAGCGCGGGCCCCGGGTTCATCCCCTTCATGTACAGCACGCCGATGACGATGGCCGTGATCGAGTCGCCCGGGATGCCGAAGACCAGCGCGGGAATCCACGCCCCGGCCAGCGCGCTGTTGTTGGCCGCCCCGGACTCGATCACGCCCTCGACATGCCCGGTCCCGAATTTCTCCGGTGTTTTCGAAAAACGCTTCGACAGCCCGTAGGAAATCCACGCCGCGATGTCCGCGCCCGCCCCCGGCAGCGCCCCGATCGCCGTGCCGAGCACGCTGCCGCGCAACACCTGCACGGGATACCGGCGCAGCAGGGCGCCCTGCCCGCGGAAGATCCGGCCGATGTCCTGCGAAATCACCGCGACCGGGCCGCCCGGCGACACGGCAAACCGGATCACCTCCGACACCGCAAACATCCCAATCATTACGGGCATGAGCTGCAAACCGCTCATCAACTGCTCCGCGCCGAAGGTGAATCGCGGATACGCCGCGGGATTCTCGAAGCCCACCGTCGCCAGCAACAGGCCGAGCAGCAGCGAGACAATGCTCCGCAACGGCCGGCCCGGCGCGATGAAGACCGCGCACGTCAGCCCCAGCAGCACCAGCCAGAAATACTCGAACGAACTGAACTGCAGCGCGACCTCCGCCAGGGCCGGCGCCGTGGTGATCAGCACCGCGGTTCCAAACAATCCGCCGATCACGGAAAACACCAGGCCGGCGCCGAGCACGAGTTCGGCCTGGCCGTTGCGCGTCATCGCATGGGCCTCATCGCAATACGCCGCCGACGCCCTCCATGAAACGGGGCACCAGGGCAAGCCGATGCAGGACATCCCCGGAGGTTTGCTCCGCCAGCTCCCACAAACCCCGGTGCGCCGGTAGATCACCGTAATCCGCCCC
>SXGU01535017.1_pt1 | contig 34482 bp, 32 predicted proteins | sample 3174531 | NCBI WGS metagenome assembly SXGU01 (sample SAMN11356863, study PRJNA531348) | freshwater metagenome | isolation source: freshwater sample F1-140 | place: China: Fuxian Lake, Yuxi | collected 2017-12-25 | reverse complement strand
GCTCCTCGCTGGTCGCCGTCACCGCATTCGGGCTCACCACCGCGTTCAACTATGCGCTGTCGGGCCTCGTCGACTGGCCGCTGGCCTTCGTCTTCATCGCCGGCGGCGCGATCGGCGGCGTGCTCGGGGCGAGGCTCGCCAAGCGGCTGTCGGGGACGACCGGGCGGCTGACGACGATCTTCGCCGGCCTGATCTTCGTCGTCGCCTTCTACATGCTGTGGAAGAGCGCGACCGCCTTCGCCTGACCCCATCCACCGACTTTAGCTGGAGACTCGCAATGGAAATCTATGAACGGGAGAAAGCCACCGTCGCGTCCTTCTACGACGAGAAGACCGGCAGCTTTCAATATGTCATCGCGGACAAGGTGACCCGCTCGGCCGCCATCATCGACCCCGTGCTCGACTTCGACGAAAAGGCCGCGGCGACGAGCACGCGCAACGCCGACGTGATTGCCGACTATGTCGAGCGCGAAGGCCTGAAGGTCGTCTGGCTGCTCGACACCCATCCGCACGCCGACCATTTCTCGGCCGCGCCCTATCTTGCCGAGAAATTCGATGTCCCGCGCGCAATCGGTGAGAAGGTCGTCGGCGTGCAGAAGCTGTGGAAGGACATTTACTGCCTTCCCGACTTCCCCGCCGACGGCAGCCAGTGGGACCGGCTGTTCGCGGTCGGCGAAAGGTTCCGCGTCGGCGAACTCGAGGGGCGGGTGCTGTTCTCGCCCGGCCATACGCTCGCGTCGATCAGCTATGTGTTCGACGATGTCGCCTTCGTCCACGACACGCTGATGGTACCCGATTCCGGCACCTCGCGGGCGGACTTCCCGGGCGGCGACGCGCATGCGCTGTATCGAAGCATCCGCGAGATCCTCGACCTGCCGGACGACACCGCTTTGTTCGTCGGCCATGATTACGGCAAGGATGGGCGCAAGCCGATGTGCATGGCGACCGTCGCGCAGCACCGCGCGGAGAACATTCATGTCCGAGACGGCATTGGCGAGGAAGAGTTCGTCCGCACCCGGAATGCCCGTGACGCGACCTTGCCCTTGCCCAACCTCATGCTGGCGGCTTTGCAGGTCAACATCCGAGGCGGGCGCCTCCCCGAGCCCGAACGCGACGGCCGGTCGTTCCTCAAGGTGCCGCTCAACTACTTCGCGCCACCGGCCGAAGCAGCCTAGCCTTGCTCGAGGAGCCTGTTCAGGAGTCTCTTCAATGAAACCCGTCTTCGCTATTCTTCTCACGCTCGTGCTGGGCATTGGCACTGCGGCCGCCGCGGCGCCCGTCCACGTCTACGGTCCGGGCGGTCCGGCGCCGGCGATAAAGGAAGCGGCCGCGGCGTACCGCGCGCGGACCGGGACCGAGGTGCGCGTCGTTGCCGGGCCGACCGGAGACTGGATCGCGGACGCCAAGCGGGACGCGGACGTCATCTACAGCGGCTCCGAGGCGAATATGACCGACTTCGTCAAGGCAATGGCGGGCGGTATCCGGGAGGATACGATCCAGCCGCTCTATTTGCGCGCGTCCAACATTCTCGTCCGTCCCGGCAATCCACGCCGCATCCGCGGGCTTCGCGATCTGCTGCGCCCAGGCTTGCGCGTGCTCGTGGTCCAGGGCGCGGGCCAGACGGGCATGTGGGAGGATATGGCGGGCCGCACCGGCAATATCCGCATGGTGCGTGAGCTGCGCGCCAACATCGTCAACTTCGCGACGACCAGCGCCGATGCAAAAAGGGCGTGGACCGAGGATCGCACGCTTGACGCGTGGATCATCTGGGGCATCTGGCAAAGGGCCAATCCTACCCTCGCCGACGCGATCACGGTCGAGGAGCCTTTCCGCATCTACCGCGACACCGGCGTAGGCCTGACAATGCGAGGCAGCGGCAATCCCGATGCGCGCGCGTTCAAGGATTTTCTCGCCTCGCCCGAGGGCGCACGAATATTCGCCAAGTGGGGCTGGATCGCACCCGCGTCGGCCAAGCGCCGCCAACCCCTTCGATAGGATATTCTATGTTCAAATGCTTGTCCCGCTGGGCGGTCGTTGTCCCCTTCGCTATCTCTGTGCTCGCCTTCCCCGCGTCGGCGATCGCCCAGACCTTCCCTGTCATCGAGGGGTACGGCGGCATTCACTCGACCAGCGGGACCGCCGAACGCCCCGACCCGGCGCTTCGCTACCGTGTCGTGTTCAACGTCACCAAGGCGTCGCCGACCCCAGATAAGGTCAATCCAACGCTCGACAGAATGGCTCGCTTCATCAACCTTCTCGGTGGGGACGGCATTCGCCCGATGCGCGGGGATGTCGTCGCGATCGTACATGGAGCAGCGACTCCCTTGATCATGAGCGATGAAGCGCATCGCGCCAAATTTGGCATGACGAACCCCAATCTTGAGCTCATCGGCCGCCTGCACGCAGCCGGCGCCGAGGTGCATGTTTGCAGTCAGGCGCTGGCCGGCAACAAGATCGCGAAGGAGGCGGTGAACGGCGCGGTTCAAGTCGACGCCGCCGCTCTTACGACGCTCGCCAATTTGCAGCTGCGAGGCTACGCGATGATACCGGACTAAGCATCGCCCGACAGCCTGCTCCGCGCGTTCAAATCTCGAAGACGGTCTGGGCTTCGGACGGGGTGATCACCGGTCGGCTGGCCAGCAGGTGCCGCATCGCCGTGATCGCGTCGATGTCGAGCTTGCGGCGATCACGTCCGTATTTTTTCGGTACGCCCTGCTCCGTTACGAACGCGACCTTGAACCGGTCGTCGTCCTTCACGGGAATGCCGCCGGCGAACAGCCGGTCGATCCGGCGCCCCTTGGGGTTCTCGACCTTCAGGTAGAGCTTGAGCCCGCGCATGCGCTTCACATAGCCGCCCATCTGTTCGTACGGGTCAGCGGCAAAAGTGCGTTCGAGATTGTCCTCGATCATGTCCCGAATCTCGGCGCCGCTCATCTCGACCGTCGAGACAGGCGGGTTGACGGGAATGATGTTCCACAGATCGTCGATCGTCACAGGGCCCGGTCGGACCGGCGCGCCGTAGCGCCAGCCGTTGGAGAAGGCGATGTCCGTGCCCGCGGCCTCGGCTATCGCGCGCAGGAGGAAGTCGTCCATCGGCGCCTGCAGCATTGCATAGCGATGCAGCGGCGCGTCGATCTTGCCGACGGTCTCGGACATCGCGGCGCGGTGCGGCGCGAGCGCCTCTTCGACCATCGCGGCCATTGCCACATCCTCCGCCAGCGTGTCGTCGATCGGCACAAGCCGGTGCCGGTGGCCGGCGATCCGGCCCTGGTCGATGTCGAGGTCGATCCGCCCGACGAAGGAGCCGTGGCCCCCCGACTGGAAAATAATGGCGCCGTTCTCGACGATCGCCGCTTCCATGCGATTGTGCGTATGGCCGCTGACGATGACGTCGATTCCGTCGGTCTCGCGCGCGAGCTTGATGTCCTGCGGGAAACCCAGATGCGAGAGGACGACAATGAGATCGACCTTTTCCGCCTCGCGCAGATGCTCGATGGCTGCGGGCAGTTGCTCGGCGCCGAGCGTGAACGTCACCCCTTCGCTGAACGAAGGCGGCATCGCGGTGCCGACAATCGGGCTGGCGATGCCGATGATGCCGATGCGCAGGCCGCCGCGTTCGACGATACGCCAGGGATCGAACATCAGCGCATCGTCGGCATCGCGCCTGCAGTTGATCGCCAGCACGGGATAATTGAGACGGTCCGCGAGTTCGTGCAAGCCCTTCGGTGTGTAGGCGAACTCCCAATGGACCGTCATCGCGTCCATTTTAAGGGCGTTCATCATCGGTACGAGAGCGTGCCCGCGCGACGCGACGGCGATGTGCGTGCCGTGAAACGTATCGCCATTGTCGAGCGCGAGCATCGCGCCGTCCGTTTCGCCGCGCACCTGTTCGAACAAGGTCGCGATCCGCGCCAATCCGCCGAGCCGGGTGAACGACCAGTCGCCGCCGTCGCGGATCATCTCGTCATGCGGGACGATGTAGCCGTGAAGGTCATTGAGCTGGAGAATGGTCAGAGAAGGCATTTGAAGCGTCCTGTTCGTAGATTGGAGTGTCGGGGGTTCAGGTTGATCGACGCCAGCCTCAGGGTGCCGTCCGGGCCTGCGCGATCAGTCGCCTGAACTGCGCGGCGCTCAGCGCGCCGCAAGCAGCGTGCCGACCAGGAATCCTGGTGTGCCCCGCAGGCCGAGCGAAAACGCTTCCATGCTGTGGCGGGCGAGCATCTGGTCGATCGAGGGGGCCCTAGTTCGAAGGGTTTCTTCGAGCCTGGCCCAATCGCCGCCAGCCTGTTGCACGGCGGACCTGACCGTATCCGCATCGAGCCGGCCGCGCGAGCGCATGAGCAGGTCGTGAACCTGCGGGTAGATGCCCTGTTCGTCCGACGCGATCGCCCAGCGAGCTGCCTGCTGTGATTCCTGGCCAAAAACCGGCCAATCCTTAAACATCACGCGGACGCCTCGATCGGACGATAAGACCATTTGAAGCGCGTTGTTTGACAATCGGCAAGCGGGGCAACGATAGTCGGTGTATATCACGATGGTAGGGTCGCCATCCCTCGCACCGCCGATCGGTGCCTCCTGATCGGCGAGAACTCCCGCGATAACCGGCGTCATGCCTACTTCTCGACCAACGGGTTTGAAAAACTGCAATGCCGCGCTGGCGGCCAGCGCCGACGCCGTCACTGCCCCAAGCTGTACGAACTCGCGTCTGGAGAGCACTTTGCGCCTGGCATCTGTCATAGAAAACTCCCTCGATTCCACGTGAGAAGAACGCACGACTTCCGTTCGGGACGGGCAGGGAGTTACGCGACCGGGAATGCGCATCGACGTCCCTGCCGGTGAGTGCGGCGAGACATCCGCGAGCCGAGGCCTCGCAAGCCAGGGTCGCACGGCCTTCATCATCTAACGCCACGCACGCGCGACGACGCGACAGTCGTCTCGAGCAGCGCGGGCGTGAGGATTTGAGGAAGCTCCACGACCGGCCGTCCAGGGCCGTAGAACAGATAATAGGGAATGCTGTTGCGACCGTGGCTGGCGAGGAATTCGGTGATGGCCGGATCGCCGTTGGTCCAGTCGCCGACCAGCGTGACGACGCCAGCCTTCCGAAAGGCGGCGCGGGTGCGGTCGGTGTCGATCGCCAGCTTGTCGTTGACCTTGCAGATCAGGCACCAGTCTGCGGTGAAGTCGACGAAGACGGGCAAATTCTCGGCCCGAAGCGCCGCCAGCCGCTCTTCGCTGAACGGCTCGATCGGGCCGCCCGCCGAACGCATCGGAGCGGCACCGGCCTGCGGCTGGGGGAGCAGGATCAATGCGACCGCCAGCGCCGCCACGCCGAGCCCCGCAGGTATCCACGGACGCGCTGCGCCGATCGCCTGCCGTCGGCCGAGCCACCACAGGCCGACGGCCACCGCGACCCCGGCGGCGAGCCCCAGCGTCATTCCCTCGACGCCGGTCTGACGTCCTAGCACCCAGGCCAGCCCGATCGCCGTCGCGAACATCGGCAGCGCCAGCAAGCGGCGGAAGCCGTCCATCCATGCACCGGGCCGCGGCAGACGTGTACGGATCGCGGGGACGAAGCCGATGAGGAGGAACGGCAAGGCAAGGCCGAGGCCAAGCCCGGCAAAAACCAGCAGCGCGCCCAACGGGGGTAACAACAAGGCCGCGCCGAGCGCCGCGCCCATGAACGGTCCGGTGCAGGGTGTCGCCACGAACGCCGCCAGCGTCCCGGTCCAGAAAGCGCCGGCGACACCCTGTTTGGCGGCGAGCTTTTGGCCGAAGCCGAAGCCGCGCAATTCGAACAGCCCGGTAAGGTTGAGCCCGATTACCAAGGCAAGCAGAAGTAGTATCAGAATGACGCGCGGATCCTGGAGCTGAAAGGCCCAGCCGACCTGCGAACCCGCCGCGCGCAAGGCCAGCAACCCCACCCCCAGCGCCACGCAAACGAGTATCGCCCCTGCGCTATAGGCGATCGCCTCTCTCTTGGCGGCGGCTTCGGTGGATCCCGAACGGGCGATCGATAGCGCTTTCAGGCTGAGGATTGGAAAGACGCAGGGCATCAGGTTGAGGATGAGGCCGCCGATCAGCGCGCCCATGAAGGCCACGACCAGCGACACCCCCGCCACGCGCGCGGGCGGCGCCACTGCAATGACGGGCGCGGCGGTGGAAAGCGATTGCTCGAACCGTTCCGTGGTCGACGCGTCCGGCGCGGAGGCAACGGCGGAAGGCCTCGGCTCAACCGCGCCGGCGAGCGCGCGCATCTCCGCCGCCGGAACGCCTTCGGCCACGATGGCATAAGCGGGAGCGCCGCCTGCGTCCGTCGTTCCGACCACGCCTTCGAACCGTTCGGGAGCCTCGATAAGCGATGTCGGTGCGGAGAAGACGAGCCGACCGGCGTGCACCTCGATCGATTGCGGAGCACCCGCCTCGAACATGTCCGGCGATGTCGGGAAAAGCTGGGCCGAGGCGGGCCTAACCCCCGGCAGCGGCGCGATCGCAACTTGGATTGTCCCCTGATCGACGCTTACCTGTGCGGGCGCCGCCACTGCGCGCGGCAAACGGGCCGCCATCGAGTCGAAGCGGGTCTTGTCGGCGGGAGCGACCCTTCCGTCGCCGACCGTAAGCTCGAGCGCCAGCGTCTTGCTCTCGGGTACACAGGCCTCGTCGGAGCATACCAGATAGTCGAGGGCCGCCGTCACCGGCAGCTTCGTCCCTTTTGTGGCGGAGGCCGGGAGGCTAATATCCGCCAGCAGCGCATAGGAGCCTTCGTGAACGTAGCTTACCAGCCCGGCCACCGCGAGCGTCTTCGGCGCGGGATGACGAAGGGCGCTGGCGCTGGCGCCGTCCGGCAGGGACCAGCGGACGTTGGGCGCCGCGCCGCTTTCGCCGGGATTCAGCCAATAACCGTGCCAGCCGGGCTCCGCCTTCATGCGAAAGGCGACGCGCACCGTGTCTCCCGGGCCGGGAGTCCTGGTTTCCGCGTCCAGCCGGACGTCCATATGGCTGGCCGGCGCGCTCGGCTGTGCGGGCGCCGGACCGGACATCGGCAGGCTTGCCACACCCAGTCCGGTGAGCAATGCGAGCGCGGCGAATACCTTGCCCATGCCTCCGAAAGCGAAGCTTCGCATAACCCGCGCCATCCGATCAGTTCGTGCCGGTCGGAGCGGCGGCAGCCGACCCTTCCGGATTGGCCCGCGCCTCGGCAACGGCGCTCTTCATTCCCGAAAGGTCCATGCCACCAGGGACAAGATAGGCACCGACGATGAAGCCCGGAGTGCCCTGCAATCCGATCGCCGGTGCCATGTCGCTGTTTCGGGCAATCAGCGCGTCAATCTCTCCGGCGTGGCGCTTGAGGTCGGCCTGCAGTCGCGGCCAGTCCACGCCCGCCGTGTCGGCAGCGGCGCGGATATTGGAGGACGAAAGCCGGCCCTGCATCCGCATCAGCGCGTCGTCGAAGGCCGCATGCTTGCCCTGGTATTTGCTGGCGATCGCGGCGCGCGCGGCTTCGACCGAGGCGCCTCCGAAGATCGGCCAGTCGCGATAGACAAGCTTGATGCGCTTGTCCTGGGCAAGAAGCCGCTGGACGTCGGGATGGGTGCGGCGGCAGACGGGACAGGCATAATCGAAGAACATCACCATCGTGACGTCGGCGTTCGGCGGGGACACTGTCGGAGCGACCGGATCCCGCGTGACCGACTCTCGCGTCAGCGGGGCATCCGGATCGGGCAACCCGGCATTCGCCCCCGTCTCCGTCGCCGGCGCCGAGCGCGCTTCGTTCGGCGACGAAGGCTTCAAGGCCAGAGCGGCGACCGCCAGCGACGACACCGCGATTGCGGCGATCAATATCTTGCGCATTTTAATCCTCCTTTTGAATGACATCGAGGCCGTCGGCGAGCGCGGCCCGAGAGATTTCTCCGAAGTGGGAGACGCGGACACGCCCTCCGGCATCGACGAACAAGGTGGTCGGCAGCGCCGGCGACCCCGTCGCGCGGGCGATCTGTCCCGAGCGGTCGATGACGAGATTGTCGAGCTGGAGACCTTCGTCGGCGAGGAAGCTCTGGATCGCGACCGGTGTCTCGCTCTGATTGACGAAGACGATCGGGGGGCTGCCCGCTTCCTTCGCCGCGGCGGCCAGCATCGGCATCTCGCGCCGGCACGGCGGGCACCAGGTCGCCCACAGGTTGAGCACGAAGGGCTTCCCTCGCATTGCGTCGAGAGACACGGGCTGCCCGTCAAGCCCGGTCGCGGTGAGACCCGAGGCGAGCATCGGCGGGGGGCGGGTGCCGATCTGAGCGACCGCGACCCACAGTCCGAAGATGGCGGCCAGGACCGTAATCGCCTTGGCCTTGGCGGCCACGCCACTGAACCCGATTGCGAGAACTGCGGCCGCCGCGAGGACGCCGGCCATCGCTGAAAACCCACCCTGCCAGACATAGGCAATCGAGGCCGGGTAGGCGCTGAACACGCTCCAATGCTGCCCGACGTAGAACAGTCGCGACGCGATCAGGCCCGCGGCCAGCGCGAGCCAGGCGGTGCGCGATGCGCGATCGTCGTCGCGTCGCATAAGCCAGGGTAGCAGCGCCACGAACAACCAGATCGCGGCGACGGCGACCAGACGATCCGTCGCCATCGCAAAGGGGCCGATCTGGACGACGTCGCTCAACTTTGCGGCTGAGCTGACGCGCAGCGGACAGGATCCGGAGCGCGTGCGTTATGCTGTGGAAGATCATGCATCGCGGAGGCTTGAGCGCTTGCTACCTTAAGGCAGCCTTAGGGCCTGCGCGGCCGACCCGGGCAGGCAGGGACTGTGCGGCTCGTCGATCCGTTCGGCCAGCCTTAAGGCTGACTTAAGGCCCGTTTGGGACTAGCCGGGTTTGAGGAGGTGATCGCTTGCGGGTGCTGGTGGTTGAGGATGATGCGATCCTCCGGGACGGGCTCGAAGTGGGGCTCGGGCTCTGCGGGTTTGCTGCGGATTGCGTCGGCAGCGCGCAAGACGCGCGCCTGGCATTCGATGCGACCGACTATGAACTGGTTGTGCTCGACGTCGCGCTGCCCGACGGATCGGGCCTCGACCTGCTCAGGCAATGGCGCTTGGCCGGCAGCACGGCCCCCATTCTGTTGCTGACCGCCCGCACGGGTGTCGCCGACCGCATCGACGGCCTCGACCTCGGGGCTGACGACTATCTGGGCAAGCCTTTCGACCTCGAGGAACTCGCGGCGCGCTTGCGGGCGCTGTCCCGCAGGGCGAGTGGGCAGCCGGCTTCGCAGCTGGCCTGGCGTGAGATCGTTCTCGACCTGAACCGCCACACCGTCGAGCTCGCCGGTGTTCCGGTGCCGGTCTCGCGGCGGGAATTCTCGATATTGCGAACGCTGGTAGAACGGCCCGGCTTCGTCTTCTCGCGCGGAAGGCTCGAAGAGCGCATCTATGGCTGGCAGGACGATGTTGGCAGCAACGCCATCGAGGTGCATATCCACAATTTGCGCGCCAAGCTTGGCCGCGACACGATCGAGACGCTGCGCGGAGTCGGTTACCGGGTCGGCGGGCAGTGACGTCGCTGCGGCTTCGGCTGTTCCTCACGCTCGTGCTGATGACGGCACTTGTCTGGTCCGCCGCGGCGATCTGGATCAATGTCCGCACCCGCGATCAGGTCGAGCGGGTGCTCGACCAACGCCTGGTCGAAGCTGCCCGCATGGTCGGCTCCCTCGTCGCAAGCGGGACCGTGCCGGCGTCCGGCGCCCCGCGCTTGCTTGCCTCGCCCACGGCGCCTTCCGGAGTGCCCGATCGACCTCCGGCCGGCTACGACCGGCAATTGTCCTGTCAGATATGGTCGTTCGGCGGACGCCTGATCGGCCGATCCGCAGGCGCGCCCACCCAGCCGCTTTCACACGAACGCAGCGGATTCTCCGAGCGGGAGATCGAAGGCCAGACGTGGCGTGTCTACACCTTCGCCGATGCGGCGGCGGGGATTCGCGTCCTCGTGGGCGACAGCCTGTCCGTCCGCCAACGCCTCGTTGCGGATGTGACGACTGGGCTTTTGCTCCCTGCGTTGCTCGGGCTGATGGCTTTGGCCGGCCTGATCTGGAGCGCGGTCGGACGGGGCCTCACGCCGCTGCGGCGAATCGTCGACAGCCTGGAGGGTCGCAAGCCCGACGACCTGTCTCCGCTCTCCATTTCTCCCGTCGCAAGCGAGCTTGAGCCGTTCGTCCAGGCGATGGACCGACTGCTTGCGAAACTCGCCACCGTCCGTGACGGCGAGCGCCATCTCATCGCCAGCGCCGCCCATGAGCTCCAGACCCCGCTTGCGGGGATGCGGACGCAGGCGCAGATCGCGCTGGCGACCGACGACGCCAAGGTCCGCGACCGGGCGCAGCGGCAGATCATGGACTCGGTCGATCGCACCGCACGGCTCGTCCGCCAGCTCCTCGATCTCGCCACGCACGAGGCGCGCGCCGACGCGCCCCGACGGGAATGGCTGGAGATGCGAACCATGCTCAACTTGGTCCGCGTGGAGCTCGATCAGCCGCTGTGCCGGGCCGACGTCACTCTGGACATCGACCCGGAGCTGGAGAGGGCCTCTATCCTAATGAACCCGGAGTCGCTTCTCGTGGTGCTCAGGAACCTGGTGGAGAACGCGATCCAGCAGTCGCCGCCGCGCTCCCGCATCCACTGTGGCCTCGAGCGATCGGGAGCCGAGGCGATCGTCTTCGTCGATGACGAGGGCCCAGGCCTAGCCGACGACGAGATCGCGCTGGTAAGGAACCGCTTCGTTCGCGGCCGGAATAGCCGCGGCATCGGCAGCGGTCTGGGCCTGTCGATCGTCGAGCTGACGCTCGCGCAGAGCGAGGCCTGCCTTCTCATCGAAAATCGCGCGACCGGCGGATTGCGCGCTGCGTTCCGGATTCCCTGGACCCGACTCCGCGTTCAACGCGCGCATGCCGACGCACCACAGAGCGATGCTCGTCCTTCCCCTCTGCTCTTGCCCGGAGAATGAAATGCCTTCCCCAAGCACCGCGTCCCTGCTCACCGCGGCACTCGCGATGACGCTCGGCGCCTGCGCGTCCACGGGGCCGCGGCAGATCACGATCCTCCACACGAACGACATGCATGGACGCCATGTGCCCTTCGCCGTCGCGCCCGGAGACGCGACCGCCCAGACCGGCGACCCGGGACGCTCCCCTTCATCTTTCGATCGCAGCGGCAGAATCGGCGGCTTCGCCTATTTGGCGGGAGCAATCGCCGAGGTCCGGCAACGGCAGGGACGCGAGAATGTGCTCCTGGTCGACGGCGGCGACACCTTCGGGGACGACCTGCTCGGCAACATCACCGAGGGCGAGGCGATGATCCGCCTGATGAACGCGGTCGATTACGACATCATGGCGCTCGGCAATCACGACTTCGACTATGGCGCGGACCGCACCGCCGAACTGCAGAAGATTGCACGCTTCCCGATGCGGGGCGCCAACGTGCTCGGTTCCGACGGCGCGCCCTTCCTCGGCGATCCCGCCCGGGTCTTCGAGGTCGGCGGCGTGCGCGTCGCGATCCTGACGCTCGGCTATCACAACACCAACGAGACCGGCAGCCCTGACAATGTCCGCGGTCTCACCTTCACCAACGGCATCGAGGCGACGCGGGCGGCATTGCCGGCCTTGCGCGCACGCGCCGACATCATCGTCGTCCTCTCGCACCAGGGAAGCAAGGTCGACCGGGAGATGGCCAAATCAGTATCCGGCATCGATCTCATCGTCGGCGCGCATTCGCACGATCGCATTGCCCCGCCCGAAAGGATCGGCCGGACCTGGCTGGCGCAGGCTATGTCCGACGATGCGGTGCTCGGCGAACTTAGCCTGACCGTCGAGAAGGGTACGCTCACCCGCGTCGACGGGCGTCTCATCGACCTTTGGAACGATCGGATCGCACCCGACACGAAGATCGCGGCGCTGGTCGCCGATCTTCGCGAACCGCATCGCGCTCGACTGGAGGAGGTCCTGGCCACCGCAACGGCGCGGATCGGGCGGCAGTACAAGTCGGAGAGTCCGTTCGATGCGCTCGCCGGTAAGGTCCTGCGGGAGCGCACCGGCGCCGAGATCGCATTCCTTCCCGGCGTCGGCTATGGTGTGAGCATCGAGCCAGGACCGGTCACCCGGGAGCAGCTCTACACGCTCCTTCCACATCCCACCAAAATGGTGACAATGAGCCTGACTGGTCGGCAGGTGCTCGCCATCCTCGAGCAAAGTGCGATCAATCAAAAGACCGCGGACCCGCTCGACGGCATCGGCGGCCTTGTCCAGACCTCCGGCCTTGGTTGGACAATCGACCTAAATCGCTCGCAGGGGAAAAGAATATCGGGAGTCTCTGTCGGCGGCCGACCGCTCGATCCGGATCGCAGCTACAAGGTCGTGACACATGCTGGAATGCGCTCCGGTCTGCATCGCTACTCAGAATTCACCCGCGGCCGCGACATCGTGGAGCACGACGAAAAGGTAACCGATGTCGTCGAAGCCGGGTTCAAGCGCAAAAGTTCAATTGGCTTGCCGGAAGTAGGGCTCGTGAGCCTGATCGCCGAAGAGTAATGGAGACAGGTTGCGAAACCTGCGCGGAGGCGACGCAACCGAGGGTATCGATTCCGTCGAAACGCGCCGGCCTGAGCGCGGCTCTTACATCGCGGTTAAAGCGGCCAAGGTTTGCTCAGCTGCCGATCGGCCCAGGGAAGGAATCCGTACTCGTCTCCTAATCCCGCACGACTGACCCCGTTCGCGTCAACAGCAGTCCGGGGTCTGGCACAAACGCGGCCATTCACGGTGATCGCGCCCGAATTACTGCTCAGTCCCAATGCTAGCCGTTTCACCGGCTGGGTGGCAGGTTGAGCGGACGGCAGCCTACGTGACCGCCGCTCGGGACACGGAACGGCGTAGATTAGCGCATTCACAACGTGGAGATTAACGCGAGTTCGGCAGAAGTACCGTCGCACAAATTCTAGTTAGATCGGCGACGATGTCGTTGATCGCCAACTGTACTGTGCCAAGGTAGTCAGGATCATAGATCGCGTAAGTCTCTGACGTCTTCAGTACCCTGTGACCCAACTGACCAGACAATTCCCACGGATCGACGCGGCGCTTGCGCAGCTCGCTCGCCATCGAATGCCGAATAAGCTTCGGTCCCCACCCATCGGGGATCCCGAGGTGGACGCGCATCGTATCCCATCCCGAACGGACAGCCTTAACGCCAACCTGCTCGGTTCGTTCGATATGCTTGTCTGCGTCGAACCAGACGCGCTCTTTGCAAACCAGCCATTCATCGGTTGCATTCAGCCAAGCATGCAACAGGTCATTCACCGGTACGATCGGACGGTGCTTCTTGGTCTGGGGGCGACCAGCCGGGTTGAGGTTGAAGCGCCGGTCCTCCTTCATCCACTGCTCGCGATTGGTGGCAGTGCTCATGTCGAGCACCGCGTCGGGTCGAGCGAGCGTGCAGATCGCCCCGATGAGATACCGGCGAAGCGGAAGCAGCCGGGCGGCATGGCCAGCATAGTTGCCCGCGCCACGCAGCGTGAAGTCGAGCATCTCTCCCATATTGCTGAGTGTCAGCCGATAGGTGCGCGGCGGGGTCACGGCCGCACGTGTCTTATGCTTGAGCGGAGGCGCGGCGCGGATGCGGCGATTGTTGTAGGCGTGATTGATCGCTGCTTTGAGCTGAATGATGCTCTCTTCGACGGTGGAGGCTTGGCGATTACGCGAACGGCCATCGATCCAATTTCCCTTTGCGTCCTTCCTGCGTGCGACAATCTGGTCTTTGGTTCCCCACGCGCGAAAGCGATCGAGGAACAGGTTGTCGAGATGCTCGGGCAGGAAGGGGTCGTGCAAGCGGCCGGCGTCGGCTTCCACGTCCAGAAACCGGCTCATTAGCTTCAGTCGCGCCTTGATCGCGACGGCGCTTGCCTGCTTCGAGCCGTGCTCAAGATAATAATCGGTCATTGCCGTGCTGACAGCGTAAACGTCCTGATCGGGCGCCGTTGGTTTCAGCGTGGCGAGGTAATGCTGGTCGAGCTGGTCGCAAGCTAGCCGAACATTGTCCGTGCCCGTGCTCTTGCGGCGCTGGCGTCCACCTGCGCCGTCATACCACCAGATATACCATCGGGGGCTGATCGGTTGTCCGCCGGCACCGCGGGCGAGGTCGAGCCAGAAGCCTCCCCGCTGATAGACGCCACCTTTGTCTGTCGACATCGCGCTTGCTCTTTCAAGGCTGCGGCCTTTGCTTCAGCGAGGCGCTCGACGAGGCCGATCTCGGCGAGCACGTCCAACTGGTCGGCAGTGAGGCCAATTCCACGACCCTTCGCGATTGCCCTTGAGACCTTGCGATCAAGATCGATGATCGCCTCCGATACGGTTCGACGCTCGCTCACCAAAGTGGAGCCTGTGAATCGGCCGATGGAGATGGGCATTCGGGAACGGTGGGCAGGCGCATCGCGACCTCAGCTGAGCCAACATCGTGCCGCTCGCCCGCCCGAGCAGCGCTTCCTCCCCTCCTTGTCGGAGTTGGTCAGGCGGTTCGTCTTGCCGCCGTTGGTTCGAACTCACCGAGACGTTCCTCGCGCTCGACAAGCTCATGGATATGGTGAGCGAGCCGCTGCGCGACGAAGCGCGCGGCAAGCTGTCCCCAGCGCGGATTGATGCGCTCGGTCGCCTCGCCGACCTCCGCTTGAAGAGCGTCGGGCAAGGCCTCGATCAGAGTCTCGAGAAACTCCGCCAGTCCCGAGTGCGACCATTCAACCGCAAGATCCGACCGGTCGTAGAGCGCGAGCGTCATCGCGCCACGCGCCGGCAGCTCGGCGGCGCGAAGAATGATCAGGGCTTCGCTCACTTCGATCACGCGCGTGCCACGAAGCGTGCGGCTGAGCTGATCCTTGCTCAATCCCGTACGCGCCATCAGCGTTCGCTGCGGCAGCCGAGAACCGGCAATGAGGCGGGAGACGATCGCATTGAGCGCCGGAGATTTTGCTCCCGCAGGTGTGGCCAAGACAGTCATCGAACATGGCTCCATCGAGTGATTCGCAGCCACAATATCGAGCCACGGGGCTGTAGGAAAACAAAACAAGAACATCCTACTTGCAGATAGCGTAACGTCGGGGACAGAAAGCCGGGGCCAGGTACGCAATATGCTCTCGCCGAAGCAAACAGGGGTGCAGCGAATCAGCAATTTAGGTGTCGCGCGATAGGCGTCGCGCCCAGCGCGACGGATGCGACGACGGCTGAGTCAGCGCTCGCGGGAAATAGGAAAAATATCAGCATCGGTGCCGCCTAATTCGCGCTCAGCGCGAAAAGGACGGCACTATGTTCCTAATCCGTTCTTCTTCGTTGAGCGTCGTCAGATGTCGATCGAAGGTGGCTCTGCGGTCGTCATCAGACCGTGGCGAACAAACCTTCGGAGACGACTTTCATGCGAACCCCCCAGCTCAATCCGAGCCGCGCCGGCCTCGGGCGGATCAGCGACTATGCCATTCCGGCGATCGCCGCGCTGCTCTGCGCCAGCGCCGCCTATGCCGGCGCCGACGCCACATTCGGCCCCGCGCTGACCAAGTTCACGGACTTCCTCGAAGGCTCGGGCGGCAAGATCATTGCCGTCATGAGTCTCGCCGGCGGCATCATCGGCATGGCGTCGGGGCGGTTCAGCCTCGGCCAAGTCGCGATCCCGGTCGCGGTCGGCATCGGTGTCGGCACCGGCGTGCCGATCGTCACCTCCACCGTCACCGCGCTCATCTGAGCGCGGGAACAGAGGGCGGGGCGGCAGCCATGTCTGACAAATATCTTGTTCCCAGGCGTCTCGACGATCCCGAGCTCATCGGCCTTTGGACCCTTGATGAATTCATGGGGCTGGCGATCCCGTTCGCCTGGGGCATTCTCTCCCAGCATATCCTGATCGGCATCATACTCTCCTTCGGAGCGTGGTTTGCGCTGCGCAAGGCAAAGGCTGGCCGGGCCAGCTCGTGGGTGATCCATGCCGCTTACTGGTATCTGGGAGCGACCCTTGTCAGGCTGAAGGCCACTCCGCCCTCCCATTGCCGCCTGCTGGCCGGCTGAGGGGGGACGACCATGCTCGCCGACATCGCGCACCAGCGCAGCCAGTCACTGCTTCGGCAGCGCAAGGTTCTGCTTCTCGCCGCCGCCGCGTCGTTCGTCACGAACATCGCCTTGTTCTCGGCGCTCGCGTCGAAGGACCGCGAGATCGTGCTTCAGCCGCTCGCGACGCGGCCGCTGACGATCAGCTCGTCGGGAGTCGAGGCCGACTATCTCGAGCTGGTGACGCGCGACGTCGCGCTGATGCTGCTCAACCGGTCGCCCGCGGGCCTCGACTATTGGATGGAGCAGATCCTCAAGCTCGCCCATCCGGCTGCGCACGGCGCGCTCAAAGCCGAGCTCGTTAAAATCGTCACCGAGCAGCGCGGCTCCGATGTCAGCCAGGCTTTCGTGATCACCGGCATGACCGTCGATCCCAAGGGCCTGAGCTCGGAGGTCGAGGGCGATCTCAAGACCTTCGTCGGCGGCCAGGTCATCGCCAGCGAGACCAAGCGGTTCCGCTTCGGCTGGAATTACACCGGCCTACGCCTTTCCCTCACGAGCTTCGCGCTCTTGCCACAGCCCAAGGAGGCACGTCCGTGATCTGCATCCCACCCGCATGGCTGTTGGCGGCCGGCGCGACCTCGGTCGTGGCAGGCGCGTCCCGGCCCGTCGATCTCGGCTTGAAGCCGCTCGGCTTCGCGCTCATCGGCGCTGCCCTCATTCTTAGCGCGAGCCCGGCCTGGGCCGACCAGTATCGGCAGGCGGCGGACAATGCCCGCGTCGATTGCGTCGTCTCGTCGCGCGACCTGACCCGGATTGCGCTTGTCGGCGATGGCTTCGCCAGCGTCAGCAAGGTGTCGACCGGCTACCCCTATAACGACTTCACCGTCACCAACGAGCCCATCCGGGGCGACATCTATCTGTCGGTGCCGGACGGGTTCGCGCCGCAGACACTGAGCTTCTTCGCGACTTCGAAGAAGGGCTATGTCTATAAATTCGCCTGCATAATCGGGGGCGAAGAGGCTGAGCAGATCTTCGTCACAAACCCGGCGCTCGGGCTCGAACAAGCGACAGAGTGGGAAGCCAAGACCGGTCCGCGCGAGACTGCGGTGCGGCTCATCCAGGCTATGGCGACCTCCGCCACCGTCGATGGCTATCAGGTGCGCCAGGTTGCAGCCGCGCCGACCCGCATCGATACGCTCAGCGTCCGGCTGATCGCCGAATACCGCGGCGCGGCACTCGTCGGAAAGGTACTCCGGATCGATAATCGCGGCGCCAAGCCGGTGACGGTCCGGCCCGGCGATATCGCGCCGTCGGGAACGCTCGCGCTCAGCGTCGCCACGCCCGAACTCGCGCCCGGCGCGGCTACCACCGTGTGGCTCGTGGGCCTGGCGGGAGAGGGCACATGGTAAGTCCTTTTCAGCCTCAAGCACCGGAGCAGAGCCGCGAAGCGGAGCTGCCCGTGGGAGGCGCGCTTGGCGCGCTCAATGCAAAGACTGCACGGCGTCAGAAAATGATTCTGCTTGGCGGTGGTGGCGTCGTCGCGCTGCTCGGCGCCTGGTTCGTGCTCGGCGGCTCGCCGGACGGCGGCCTTCAGGATCCCGATGCGCCGCAGCGGATCGAGACCGACGGCATCGTCAACCGCGACCTGAGCCAGAAAGAGTTTGTCGCGATCTACGGCAACCGGCTCGACGCGCAGGCACGCCAGCTCAAGGCGCTCGAGGACAGCAGCACCAACCCGTCCGAGCTGCAGGCCAAGTTGGATGCGCTCGCGGCCGAGAACCAAGCGATGCGCACCGATGGCGCGCGCACGATCGATGCGCTGTCAGCGGAGAATGCCGGGCTTCGCGAAGAAGCGAGCCGAGCGGCGCAAGCCACACCGCCGGTCGCTCCGGTTCCCGCTTACGGGCCGGGGGGCGGTTACGTCGCGCAGGGCTCTGCGATTCCCTCGGGCTCGCCGCTATCGCCCGATCTCGCAAATACGCCGGATAGCGAGGCCGCGCCGCCCGAGCGCCAGGTCAAAACGCTGTCGTTCGGCGGCGGCGCCGCCGAGGGCGCGGGCGCGGCCAAGACCGGTCTCCGATCCGGCCGCCCTGGCGCGCCGCCGATCGAGGTCGAGGACAGCCCCGAATATCTGCCCCCGAACAGCTATGCGCCGGCGCGGGTCATCGTCGGCGTCGATGCGTCGGCGGGCGTCGCCAGCCAGACCGATCCATTGCCGGTAGTGCTGCGGATTACGGGGCCGGCGCGCTCGGTGGTCAACAATGGCAAGCTGCTGACGACCCGCATCCAGGGCTGCGTCGTCAACGGCGCGGCCCGGGGCGATCTGTCGGCCGAGAAGGTCTATGTGAAGCTCGCCAAGATGACCTGCGATCAGCCCGGCGGGCGGGTCGCGGTGAGCGAGGTCAAAGGCTTCATCAGCTTTGCCGGCAAGACGGGCGTGCGGGGTCGTGTCGTCAGCCGCGAGGGCAGCCTCGTCAGTCAGGCGCTGATCGCAGGGATCGTCGGCGGGTTCGGCCGCGGGTTCTCGGCCAACGCCAACAGCATCTTCTCCGGGATCACCCAAGGGGCGGACGGCAAGCGCGAAAAACTGTCGCCCGGTGACATCGTGACCGGCGGGTTCGGCCAGGGCGCCGGCGACGCCGCCGATACAGTCTCCAAATATCTGATCGAGCGGGCCGAGCAATATCAGCCGGTGATCGAGATGCCGACCGGCATCGATGTCGAAATCGTCTTTCTGGACGGCGTTTACGTGAGGAACTCGCAATGATTACTTCTGTCTTATCCCGAACCTTTCAGCTCGACCGCTTGAAGCGGCGCGAGGGGCGGGCCTTCTGGACCCTGCTCTCCGCGAATTCACTAGCGCTTGGCGCAAGCACTGGCCTGCTGGTCAACGCGGTTTCCGCTCAGGCCGCGCCGACGATCGATGCGGGCGCGGAGGCGAAGGCGGTCCTCGCTGCGCTTACCAAGCGGCTGCCGAAAACGGCGATCAATGCTGTCGATTGCCGAGGCTTGGGCGGCATCTGCGAGGTCGTCGCTGGCACGACATTGTTCTACGTCGATCGCGGCGCGCGTTATCTGATGATCGGGCGGGTCTATGACATGGAGACCCGCGCCGACCTGACCGCGACGCGTCTGCTCGCGCTCAATCCCGACCTACTTGTCGCCGGCGCCGCACGCCAGAAGGCCGAGGCCGACGAGGCGAACGGTCCGCCACAGCCTGCCGCGCCCGCGAAGGTCGATCTGCGCGAACTGCCGGCCACTGGCGCGATACATTGGGGACCGGCAAACGGACCGAGGCTCGTCGTGCTCAGCGACTTCGCCTGCAGCTACTGCCAGCGTCTTGTCGCCGAATTGCGCGCGATCGGCGCGCGGGTCGAGGAGCGGCCGATCTCGATCTTCGGCGCGGCGAGCCGGGAAGCGGCAGAGCGCGTGCTCTGCGCGAAGAATCCGGCGCAAGCGCTGCACGCCGCCTACGAGCAGAAGGAAATTCCGGCACCGCGCAAATGCGACGTGAGCGGGCTCGACGCCAACGAGGCGTTCGCCAAGCGGCACGGCTTCGGCGGCACACCGGTCATCATCCGCGCCGATGGCGCGGTGCTCGAAGGCTATCGCCCGGCGGCGCAACTCAAGGCGTTCGTCGAAGGAGGTGCGGCATGATCGGCACCGATCTCATCCGTCGTCGACGGGCCGGCATGGCTGCCAGGACCAGTCTGTACGGGATCGCAATTGCGGCGCTCCTGAGCAGCACGGCCTGCACCACGCTCGGCGGCAATGTCAGCGGCGATTTCGCGTGCCGCGCGCCGGGCGGCAGCTGCTCGCCCATGTCGGCGATCGATGCCCGCGCGGTCGAGTCCGTGCTGCGTGCAGACGATGCGGCCGCCGATCGCCGCAACAGCCTCAGGCCGCAGCCATTCCGGCCGCTACAGGCGTCCGGACCAGTTGGCCGGACCGGCGAGCGGACGCTGCGGATCGTGTTCCCGGCGCATGTCGATCGCGCCGGCGTCCTCCATGACGAAGCCACCGCGCATGTCGTTGTCGAGGATGCGGCCTGGACCGTGGCACCGCCGACGGGCGCGCGAGCAATGATCCCCGGCCCCGCCGCTGCCACACCCGATCCAGAGATCTCGCGCAGTCCCGCCCCTTCCTCCCTGCGCGAGGCCATTGCCGGAGCATCCGCTCCGGCAATAGAGGGGCTTGAGTCACTCCCCGCTCAAGCCCCTCACCCAATCATAGGCGTCGATGCGCCGCCTCAACCAGGCGTGGTTCCGGGTCCGACCCCGGAAGCGCTTGCCGCAGCCCGGGCTGGTCGCCGCATAGCGCGTCCTGGTCCGATCGACCTGAGCGGGGTGCCGCTCGAGCGCTCGCAGACACTTCCCGCGATCGGGATCGGCAAATCCGTGCGGGCGCCGGCCAATGGCAAACCACTGACCGGCATCGCCGAGGCGATTGCGGCGGGCAGGGTTCGGGCGCTCGCGGAGCCGGCGATCTCGCAGCTTGGGCGCCAGCCCGCGGGCGAGCCCGACCTCGACGGCGTGTTCGCGCCGGCGACCAGCCCCAAGGACGCACCCAAATGAGCCTGTCGATGCGTACCCTGTACGATGAGCTGTCGCGCGGATTGTTCGGCGACGCCGACATCCAGGAGGCGGCGCGGCCGGTGATTGGTCTCGACATGCTGTCGAGCTTCCTGCCGTATCGTGTCTATGAGCCCGCGACGCGGCTCTACCTCAACGCGCGTTCGACCGGGTTCGTACTCAACGTCGCGCCGCTGGTCGGCGCAGACGAACGGACCGGCGATCTGCTCGGCCAGTTCTTCTCCGAAGGCCTGCCGGCGGGCGCGTGCGTCCAGATCGTTCACTGGGCATCCCCGAGGATCGGCCGCAATATCGCGCCGTGGTTTCTGCCGCGTTATGCGCGGGGCGGCGTCTATGAGGCGATCGCACGCCGCCGCGCGGCCTGCCTTTACGATCTGGTCTGGACCAGCGGCTCTGCGAGCGCGCCCTTCCATGCGCGCCACCATCAGATCCTGATTTCTGTCGGCGTGCCCGCCGGCAGCGCGACGAGCAAGGAGGAACTGGTCGCGGTGCGCGAAAGCCTGACCGGCGTGCTGCGTTCGCTCGACGTGCCGGTGGCGGACGTCGATCCCGCCCAGCTGATCGCCTTTCTCGACGATCTGACCTCGCCCACGACGGCCCCGCAGGACGACATCGTCGACTATAACCCGCTCGACCCGATCGCCGATCAGGCGATCCGCCGTGACATCGAGCTGATTGTCGAGGAAAGCCGCCTGTGCCTGCGCACCGAGCGCTTCCGGGCCACGGGCGTATCGGACGGCGGCGCGCCCGAGATCGGCGAAATCTATCCCGACCGCTTCGATGTCCGCCATTTCGGCGTCCGCAACATGCCGACGCGCTGGACGCCGTGGGAATGCGCTCGGCTGATCGGCGACCTGTTCACCGACAAGCTGCGCTTTCCCTGTCCGGCGGCAACGATGCTGTGCCTGATCTACCCCGACCAGGAAGCGGCCTCGGCCAAAGCAGGCATGAAGTTCATGCGCACCACCTCCTTAAGCGAGGGCCGCTCGGCGCGCTATCTGCCCAAGCTGCGCGAGCAGGCAGCCGAATGGCGCGAGGTTCAGGCCCAGATGCAGGAAGGCCGGCGGCTGGTGCGCGGTTTCTACGGCGTCACCGCATTCTCGCCCGAGGGCGATGGCGACCGCAACGAGCGCACGATCAAGTCGCTCTACAAGGCGGCCGGCTGGGATCTCGCCGACGAGCGCTACCTCCAGATCCAGGGGCTGCTCGCGGCCATGCCGCTGACATTGGGCGACGGGCTCGGCACCGACATGGAGCGCTGCAAGCGCATGCGCACCATGTTGTCGACCACCGCGGCCAACATCGCCCCCGTTCAGGGCGAGTATCTTGGCGGCAATGTGCCCCACCTGCTGTTTGTCGGGAGGCGGGGGCAGCCTTTCTTCTGGTCGCCGTTCGAGAATGGGGCCGGCAACCACAGTGTCGCGATCCTCGGCAAGTCAGGCTCCGGCAAGTCGGTGCTCCTGCAGGAAATGTGCGCGGCGCTCTGCGGCGCCGGCGCCAAGGTTGTCGTGATCGACGACGGGCGCAGCTTCATGAACTCGTGCCGGCTTCAGGGCGGCGCGTTCATCGAATTTACCCTGGCGTCGGGCTTCTGCCTCAATCCCTTCTCAATGATCGACGCGAACCGTGTCGGCGAGGATGAGGATTATCGCCTCGACTGCATGGCAATGCTGAAAAGCATCGTTGGACAGATGGCGCGGTTCATCGACCGACTGACCGACACCGAGCGCGGCCTGATCGACCAGGCGGTCAATCGGGTCTGGGAGGCGGACGGCCATGCCGGCTCGATCGACGGGGTCGCGCAGGCGCTTACCGACACCGGCAACCCCGATGCCGCCAATCTCGCGATTGCGATGGGGCCGTTCGTGTCGGGCGGCACCTATGGCGGCTTCTTCAACGGCGAGGCGACGCTCAAGCTCGAAGCGGACTTCACGGTGTTCGAGATGTCCGACCTCGCCACGCGCGAGGAGCTGCGCTCGGTCGTGCTCACCGCGATCATGTTCATGACCAGCCAGGCGATGACTCGGACGCCGCGCTCGGTGAAGAAGCTGCTGCTGATCGACGAGGCGTGGAGCATGCTCAAGGGCGGCTCGATGTCCGAGTTCGTCGAGACCTATGCCCGCACCGCGCGCAAATATGGCGGCGCGCTCGCCACCGCGACCCAGTCCCTGAACGACTTCTACAAGTCGGGTGGCGCCACCGCCGCGCTCGAAAATTCGGATTGGATGCTGATTCTCCAGCAGAAGCCCGAGACGATCGCCGATTTCAGGAAGTCCGAGCGGCTCGACATGGACGACCGCACCGAGAGCCTGATCCGCTCCTTGAAGCGCAGCGGCTCGGAATATTCGGAGGTGTTCATCCGCGGCCCCGAGGTCCAGGCGCTGGGGCGGCTGGTCCTTGATCCTTATTCGGCGACGCTCTTCTCGTCCTCGCCCGATACCTATGCGGCAATCGAGCGCCGCATGGCGGCGGGCGACACGATTGAACAAGCGATCGATGCGATCGCCTTTCCTGACCGGATGCCTCCTTTGAACTCAGCGGAGGCGCAGCATGGACGCGTCTGATCTCCGGCCCACCACGCTGATGCGAATGGCGCGGATCTGGCGCGGCTTTGCCGATGGCTGTCATCTGCTGCTGAGCGCGACACTCTGGCTGGGCGGGACGCTGCTGGCCGCTCTCGGGACGCTCCTGGCGATGGTGATCCTCGCCGCCGATGCGCAGCTGCCAGTCTTCTTCGCGCATCTCGACAATCTGGCGAGCCGCTATCTTGCCGCCGACGCCGCGCGCCGCGCCGAGTTCGACCTGCAGCTGGTCGGCCTGACGGGCACGCTTGCGCTGCTGTTCGTCATCGCCCGGCTGCCCGCCTTCGCCGCGCGGATGCGGCGTGAGCTTTCCAGAAAGGATGAGCAATGAGCGATGCCACCACTCCAGTGGCTGCGCGCCGGAAGGTCGCCGGCTGGCCGATCGGGCACGTCCTGGTCACGATCGCCGTGCTGGCCGGCCTGCTTTGGGCGGCCTGGGCGACGCGCCTGCTGCTCGAAGTCTCGAAGCGACAGATCGTATCGGTTAGCCTGTCGACCTTGGTCGGCGATTTCGTCGCCGCCGAGAGCCGCAATGGCGGCACGCCCGAGCAGACGGCCGGCCGGACCGCTGCCTATCTCGCCGCGGTCAACCAGGCGGTCACCGAGCTCGGGGCCAACGGGACGACCGTCATCGTCACCGAGGCGACACTCGGCAAGACCGTGCCCGATCGCACAGCCCAGGTCCGGGCAGAGGTAAAGCGCGCGCTGGAGGGCGGCCATGACGCGCGCTGACTCAGTGCCCGCGCCGGTGTTCTGGAGCGCGGCGCGTCGCCGCCGCTATTCAATTTATGCCGCGATCGGCATCGGCCTGGTGAGCCTTGGCGAACTCGCGCGCTGGAGCGATGACCATTCGCTGCTGGTCAACGCCACGACGAGCCTGCCGAATTGGGCCTTCCTCATCGATCGGAAGCGCGCGCCCGCGCGCGGCGACTACATCTTCTTCGACCCGCCGCCCGGACCGCTGCTCGCGCGGCATTTCGGCACCGATCCACAGCCGTTCGGCAAGATCGTTTACGGCGTCGCCGGCGATCGGGTTGCGCAACAGGGGCGGCTGTTCTCGATCAACGGTCGTCCGGTCTCGCTCGCCAAGCCGGCGACGCGGTTCGGCGAGCCGCTTGCGCTCGGCCCCATCGGCGTCATCCCGCACGGCTGCTATTTCGTCGGCACAGCGCACCCCGACAGTTTCGACAGCCGTTACGCCGCGATCGGCTGGATTTGCCGACCGCGCATCATCGGCGTGGGGGAGGCGATCCTGTGAAGCATCTCCTCACCCTCGCGGCAATGGCAATCGCAGCTTCGGCCCTGCCGCAGGCCGCATCGGCGCGCGACTATGGTCAGCAGGGGACAGTGTTTCCGGTGATCGAGACCGACCTGCTCTCGGTCATTCAGAATAAGCTCGCCGCCATGCAGGCTTCTGGCGCGATCGACCGGGCCAATAAGGCGCTTGCCGCCCGGACCGAGGCGCGCGTCAAACGGCCGCCGCCGGTCAAGGGCATCGTCGCTGCGACGGAGCCGCGCAGCTGGACCCATGATCCCACCATTACCGTCGAGCAGGATCTGCGCGACGCGAAAGGCCGCGTGATTGTGGCGCGCGGTACCCGCGTCAATCCACTCGACACCGTGCCGCTGCGACAGCGTCTGGTCTTCCTCGATGGCGATGATCCCGCGCAGGTAGCCTGGGCGATGACGCGGACGACCGCGATGAACGCCAAGCTGATCCTCGTCAGCGGTTCGCCGTTCGCGCTGATGAAGGCCGAGCAACGCCGATTCTATTTCGACCAGTCGGGGACGCTCACGACCAAGTTCGGCGTGCGGGCGGTGCCGGCAGTAATCGAACAGACTGGGCGCACGCTGCGGGTGAGCGAGATCAATATCCCTCGAACAAAGGATGGCGGCAAGTGACCGCGGAAATTCCGAGAGCGCCTGCGTGGCTCGTGGCTGCGCGGCAGCGCCATGCGCAGCGACAGCGGCGCAATCGGCTGGTACTGGTATCGCTCGCGGTCGTGCTTGCGCTCATTGCGCTCGTGCTCGCGTCGCCGGCGCGCGCCGCCGGCACGCCCGGCAAATGCACCGGCCGCTTCGTCAACCCCATCACAGACATCTGCTGGAGCTGTCTGTTTCCGCTGTCGGTCGGGGGTCTAAAGATCTGGCCATCGGTCGCCGGCCGTCCCGACACCGACAATCCCGACCTGCCGGTCTGCGCTTGCGGGATCAGGCCGGGCATCGCGATGGGCTTCTGGGAGCCGGTTCGGCTCGCCGATGTCAGCATGAAGCCCTGGTGCTTCGTCAATCTGGGTGGGCTGAAGCTCGATCCGGGCTTCGATATCGGCTTCAAGACGATCGCCGGGCCGAGCGCGGTCGGCGGCAAGGCCCAGAACACCAGCGGTTGGCATGTCCACTGGTACGCCTATCCTTTGATCTACTGGATGGAGATCGTCACCGACTTCCTCTGCCTCGAGACAGGCTCGATCGACATCCTCTACATCACCGAGATCGACCCGCTGTGGCAGGACAGCGAGCTCACCGCGCTCATCAATCCCGAAGCCGTGCTGTTCGCCAACCCGCTGGCGCTCGCCGCCTGCGCCGCCGACTGCATCGCCGCTACTGCCAAGCTCCCGACCGATCCCTTGTTCTGGTGCGCCGGCTGCCAGGGGACGATGTATCCGTTGAATGGCAACATCGCCGCCTCGATCGGCCATGTTCAGGCCTCGCGGCTCGCGCTCGCCCGCTTCGCCTACAAGCTACACCGCGAGCTCGTCGCCTGGGGAACGATGGGCTCCAAGGGCCTGTGCGGCAAATATCTGATGCCGGTGATGCGCAAGCAGCAATATCGCTTCCAGGCCACCAACCCCAACCCCCAGACCAGCGGCCGCTACGCCTGCGCGCCGATCGGCGCGTCGACCACCTTCATGTCGGCCGGCCAGGTCTATCCCGCGATCGGAGAAGATATGGGCTATCTCGTCTGGCGCAAACGCAATTGCTGCGTGCTGTGATGCGCCGTCTTCCTCTCTTCGTCGGCGCCGCACTGACCGCAACCGGTTTGGCGCTCGGCCTCGCCAGCGGCGGCGGCGCGCAGACCGTCGACGGGCTCGACCTCGCCAAGGTGCGCGAGCGTGCCACGCTCTCGCCGGAGGATGCGGAGGCATTCGGCAGCGTCATCGCCAGGCGCGGCGAGGCCGTGAAGGCGCAGGCCGTCGAGGGCACCGCAGGCGCTCGGGCGAACGCCGCGCGTCATGCGCGCACGGCGCCCGCGAGCGCACGGCCGGGCGACACGTTCGACTTCGATGCGATGGTCGCAGCCGCTGGGCGCGAGGCCATATCGGGTGACGACGCGCCACGGCTGGTCGCGTTCGCCAGCCTGTCGATGCCAGCGGCATCGCTCCGCCAGATGATCGACGATGTTGGTCGCGCTGGCGGCGTCGTCGTGTTACGCGGGTTCCCGGACAATTCGGTCAAGCAGTTTACGGGCGCGCTCGCACGGATCGTGCCGGCAGGCGGCAGCAACGCGGTCGGCATCGATCCCAGGCTGTTTCGCGCATTTCAGGTCACGACCGTGCCGACCTATGTCGTCACCTCGACCGACTTCGACCTCTGCGACGGGTTCGACTGCACCACCCATGTCCCGCCGCATGATCGGATGTCCGGGAATGTCAGCCTGATCCATGCGCTTGAAACCTTTGCCGGGGGCGGTGGCCCCGGCGCCGGCGCCGCCGGCCTTTATCGGAACCGCCTCGAAGGAGCGACGCGATGAAACTGGCCAGCCTCGGTCAGCGCGGCATCGCGCTGCTCGTGATCATGTTCACCGCCGGTGTGGCGGGCGGCGGGGCTTTCGGCCAGGCCGCCAGCCCGGACCAGGTGCGCAACGACGGCAAGGCGTTTGCCACCGAGATCGCCCGCCAGGCGCAGGATGCAGCGAAACGGCAGCCGACGGCAGACAGCGTGCCGAACTTCGATGGGTCGCCATCACAGTCTGCACTGTTCGACGATCCCGATGCGCTGGCGCGAGCTGCCGCCGCGGCGGCCACCAGCCACGACGGCTATCAGACGGTGCGCTCCTCGGTCGATCGCCGTCCGCGCATCCCGCCTGCCGACATCGAGGCGACGATCGCGCGCGGTCAAGCCGTCGCCGACAACCCGACCGGCTATGTCAGCGGCATGGGCATTGGCGGCGGTCAGGGATCTTGCCGCGAGCTGCCGCCCGGCAGTGGCTCGAGCGGCATCTATGAGGCGACCTGCAACAGCGGGCTCGCGCTTGAGCAAAAGACCGAGCGCTGCACGATCCCGCTCAATGTGTCGGTCACGCGCACGACCGCCTATCGCTACTGGTGCAGCGCGATCAACGCGGCAATCAACGACGTCGACGACTGCGCCTTGTTCGAGGCTGCTTCCTGCGAGACCACCGGCTGGCACCCCGGCCGTTGCCTGCAAGGAACGCCGCGGAACTGCACTGAACCCGGCGAGCCTGTTCAAGAGCTGCTGTGCAGCAGCCAAGTGCCCGGAGCGACGCTGCTTGGCACCGAGAACAGGAACAGCGTCACGGAGCGCCGCGACGAGAGCGCCTGCGCTGGCCTTGCCGCCGACGCTGCCTGTTCCTCGTCGCCGGAGACCTGCATATCGAGTGATCCGGTCACGCGAATCGTCAATGGCATAGCTATTACCCGGCCCTGCTGGGCTTGGGAAAAAAGCTTCCAATGCTCGCGCGCGGTGCCGGCGCAGGATTGCGGCGATCTGGACGCCAAGCCGGAATGCAGCTTCGTTCGCCAGGAATGTCTCACCGAGGACGATCCCTGCACGACCTGGGAGCGCATCTACCGTTGCCCGATCCCCGACCAGGTCCGTCCCGACAAGCAGTATATCTGCGATGGCGACATCTACTGCGTCAATGGCGACTGCGAGACGATCGACCGCCAGCCCAATGCCGAGTTCAAGGATGCCGCGGTCGCGCTCACCGCCGCTGCGCAAGCCGGCCGGGAGTTCGATCCTGATACGCTGAGCCTGTTCAAGGGCACCCGCAACACCTGCAAGAGCGCGGTGTTCGGCATCCTCAACTGCTGCAAGGGCAAGGCGTTTCCGCTGATCCCAGGCGGCCAGCTACTGGTCGCGCTCGGCTGCTCGCGCGAGGAGATCCTGCTCCATCAGCGCGACGCGACGGGGCTCTGCCACTATGTCGGCAGCTATTGCTCGGACAGCGTGCTTGGCGTCTGCATTACCAAGCGCAAGGCCTATTGCTGCTTTGAATCCAAGCTCAGCCGCATCCTGCAAGAGCAGGGGCGTCCGCAGCTCGGCAAGCCTTGGGGTTCGCCCAAAAAGGAGACCTGCCAAGGCTTTACCGTCGACGAGTTCGCCCGGCTTGACCTTAGCCGGATGGATTTCTCCGAGGTCTATGCCGAGTTCCAGGACGCGGCGCGGCTGCCCGAGGAGCTCAGCACGGTCACTGCCGTCCAGCAGAAGATCACCGACTATTACAGGCTGAACGGACCCCGCTTATGAGGAGATTCATCCACTCGTTCGCTGTCGCGGCGATCATCGCTTCGGCGGTCCTTCCGTCCGCGCGGGACACCATTGCCGCCGCGCCGATCCAGGCCGCACCGAACGCGCAGCAGGGCGACCGCTTCTACTGCGAGGATCGCCGGCTCGGAACCTGGTTCTACTGCGAGCGGCCGCAGCCCGTCCAGCCGGAACCCGTGCCGCCGTCCGCACCGGCGCCGTCCGCCGCTGAGCAGCTCGAGGCGGTCACGACCGAGCTTCGCGAGCTCAAGGCGCGCGCAATTCTCGATCCCAGCCCGGAGAACGTCACAGCCTATATTCGCTTCCAGCGCGCCCAGCTCGACCGCGCCTCATTGTTCGGCGACGTGTGGCAACGGGCGATCTGGCAGACGCCTGAGCTCGATTACACGCTGCAGCGGCCGGTCGGCACCGTCGCCAAGCGTCAGTGGCTCGATACGCGCAAGGCCGAGCGCGACCGTGCGCTCGGCCAGCTCGGCCAGCGTTATGGGCTGTTCTATTTCTTCGCGCAGAGCTGCGGCGCCTGTTCGGTCATGTCGCCGATCGTGAAAGCGGTGGCCGACACCCACGGCATCACCGTGCGCGCGATCTCGACCGACGGCGGGCCGTCCGAGACCTTTCCGCGCTACACCGTCGAAACCAACCAGCGTGCCGCGATGGGGCTGACCTCTCAGGTCACGCCCGCGGTCGTGCTGTTCGACAGCGCCACCCGCACGCCCATTCCGATTGGCTACGGCGTCATTGCCGCCGACGAGCTGATGGACCGCATCTTCGCGCTCACCCAGAGAAAGGCCGGCAGTGACTACTGAAACCTCGGCGAACCGCCCGCTCCGCAGCCGTCCGGGCAGTTTCCGCGCGGGCATGGGGCGTCTGATCAAGCGCGCCGGGTCCGGCCTTGCGACGTTCGGCTGCGGCATCGGCGTGGCCGGCGCGCTCGTGCCGATGATCGTGCCGGTCGGGCCGGCCAGCGCTCAGGTCGCCAAGGCGATGGACGACTTCGTCCGCGACGCGGGCGGCGCCGCCAACGTCACCGGCCCCAGCGCCTATCAGGGTCAGTCCGCGGGCTACTACAGCCTGGGCAACGTCTGGACGCGGTTCCCGCAGAAAACCACCAATCTCGTCAATCTTCAGCTTCCCTCGGCGCGCGCCGGCTGCGGTGGTATCGACCTGTTCGCCGGCTCCTTCTCGTTCATCAATGCCAGTGAGATCGTGGCGATGCTCAAGGCCGTCGCGAACAACGCGGTCGGCTTCGCCTTCAAGCTCGCGATCGACACCGTCTGCCCGGAGTGCAGCAAGGTTATGGATGAATTCGCGCAGAAGGCGCAGATGATGAACGCGCTCAACATCTCGAGCTGCGAGACTGCGCAGGCGCTGGTGGGGTCGGTCTGGCCGAAGGGCGACCTCGCTGACAAGGCGATCTGCGAAGCGATCGGCAATTCGGACGGCATCTTCTCCGACTATGCCGCCGCCAAGCATGGCTGCGGCAACAAGGGCGAGCGCCGCTCGACTATCGACGGCGCCGACCCGGCGAAGTGGGACGCGGTCAACAGCGCGGTGGCGCGCAACTACACCTGGCATGTCCTCAAAGGCTCGAAATTCTTCAACGCGGGCGGCAGCTTCGACCGCGAGCTCGCCGAATATGTGATGACCATGGTCGGCACGATCATCTACGTGCCGCCGACCGACGACGATCCCGGCCGCTTTCAGCCGTTGACCGGCGACACTACCTCCACGCTCGTCACCGCGTTGCTCGACGGCACCAGCGCCGGCGCCGTTCAGGTCTATCGCTGCGATACTGCGGATCAGTGCCTCAACCCGACGCTTGGCAACCTGACCGTGCCGACGGTCAAGGCGATCCGGCCGCGCGTGACCGCGCTGATCGACGGCATGGTCGACGCGATCCGCACCGACAGCGCGATCACCGCCGAGCAGAAAGAGCTGCTGCAGATCGCCTCGATGCCGCTCTACAAGATCCTGACCGTGCAGGCGGCCTATGCCCGTGGCCTTTCGACCGACGATCGCTCGACGCTCGCCGAGATTGCGTCGATCGACCTGCTCTACGCGATCCTCGACCAGCTTGTGAGCGAGGTCGGCAAGTCCAAGGCGAGCTTCATTGCCGCCGACGAGGCCAAGCTGTCGGCGTGGAGCGCGCAGATCAACACGGCGCGGACCACGCTCGCCGATCGGCAGCAGACGACGCAGGCGCGCATCACGGCGATCATGGCAATCATTCAGAAGACGCAGTTCCTCGAGAATGTTCTTGCGAACTCGATGTCGCCGGGGATGGCGGCGGCGCTCGACTGGTCGCGCGGCGTGAGCGCGCGAGGGCTGAACTAGGCGCTGGGCCGGTCGCAGTGCGTAACGCCCGGTGACCGGCCAGCCTTCATGATGAGAGCGGACGATGGCGACGGTTGAACTCTTCACGATCGGTGGCGGCGAATATGTCGTGAACGTGCTCAACGCCGTCGCGGCTTGGACCGGCGATGGCGGCTACAGGAGCCTGCTCCAGGTCTGCATGGTGATGGGGCTGGCCTATTCGGTCGTGATCGTCGCGTTCAACGCCGACTGGCGCGCCTGGCTCAATTGGTTCCTGCAGGCGACGCTCATGTACATGGTACTGATGGTGCCGCGGCTCGACGTCCACGTCACCGACCGCATCAATCCCGGGCTCGCGCCGGCGCAGGTCGCCAATGTGCCGCTGGGGCTGGCGATGATGGCGAGTTTCACATCCCAGGTCGGCGACTATCTGGTGGGATCAGCCGAGCTGGTGTTCGGGCTGCCGGGCGACCTCGACTATAGCCGCAATGGCATAATCTACGGCTCGCGGCTGTTCGAGGCGACCCAGAATTTGCGGATCAACGACCCCGAGTTCGCCGCCAACATCGACGAGCATTTCCGGCAGTGCGTGTTCTACGACATCCTGCTCGGCCGCTACTCGATGGAGACGCTGAGCGAAGCGCCCGACATCTGGGGCGCGATCGGCCCCGGCAGCCAGGCCCGTGCCCAGCGCTTCCTCACCCGCGACGGTGACGGCGCGGTCAGCTCGTCGATCGAGACCTGCCGCGACGCTTACACCACGCTCAGCACGCAATGGGCGGGCATGACCGACGATCTCGGCCGCGCCTTTGGTCGTCAGCTCTACCCGCGCCAGAGCGCCGATCTCGCCAAGGCCAAGCTCTTCGCCGACCTGCCAATCGCCTACCGCTATCTGACCGGCGTCTCGGCCTCGGCCAGCGAGATCCTCAAACAGACCCTGACGATCAATGCGATGAGCCAGGCGATGCACTCGGCCGCCGGTGCGACCGGCACTGGCAGCGTCGATGTCTATGCGCAGACCCGCGCGGAGATTCAGACCAAGCGGACTTATGGCTCGATTGCCCACTCGGCGATGAAATGGGTGCCGGTGCTAAACATCGTGCTTACGGTCGTCTTCTACGCGCTGTTCCCGGTGCTCTTTCCGCTGTTCCTGATGCCGAAAAGCGGCCCGCTGGCGCTCAAGGGCTATGTAACCGGCTTCTTCTATCTCGCTGCATGGGGACCACTCTATGTGATCCTGCACATGATCATGATGTTCAAGGGCGCGTCCGAAGTCGCCGGTGCAGGCGGCGGCAACGGTCTCACGCTTGCGAGCTTCAACGGCATGAGCGAGGCCAATGACGATATCGGCCTGCTCGCCGGCTACCTCATCGCCTCGATTCCGTTCATCGCCGCTGGGATGGCAAAGGGAGCAATGGCAATTTCGAGCCACGCGACAAGCTATCTCAACCCGTCGCAGAACGCGGCCGAGGAAGCCGCCCGCGAAGCGTCGACCGGCAATATCGGCGTCGGCAATGCCAGCTTCGACAACCAGACGATTCAGACCCGGCAGCACGACCAATGGAACCAGGCGCCCAGCTTCACCTATGGCGCGGCGCAGACCCGTTCGTTCAACGACACCGGCACGCTCTCGACCAGCTTTGCCGCCAACGACCTTCTCGATGTGCCCGTTTCAAAATTGCCGTTCAGCCCGCAGGTAACGCAGTCGGTGGCAACCGAAGCGTCGCGCGTGGCGAGCGAGACTCGCACCCGTGGCGAGACGCTGTCCAACCAGGCGTCCGATAGCGTCAGTAACGCGGTCAGCCGGTTCAATGAATTCCGCAATGCCGTCAGCACCGATCGATCGGTCGCCAACAGCTATGGCGCGGAAGACCGCTCCAACATTACCAGCAGCTTCAACGAGGTCGATCAGGCTTCGCAGATGCTCCAGAGCCGGTTTGGGCTGCGCGCCGAGGTGGCGGACTCGATCGCGACTGAGAAGTTTGTCAGTGGATCGGCGAGCTTGAGTGCGAGCATTGGGGGCAATCTTGGTATAGTGTCTGGAGGAGTTTCCACGACAGGTAGCGTCGGGATGTCGAAGAGATGGACCGATAGCGATACGGCATCCGTTTCTCGTGAAGGCTCAAAAATCCAAGATGCGCTAGAAAGCTGGTCGACCAATCATGGTTGGTCCGAGAACCGCGATACCTTCAACCGATCTGTTGCGACGAGTTCGCGCTCCGACGTATCCAGCAGCGCGTCGGGAATTAGCTCCAGCATCACAGAGGCGCAGAGCTTCAGCAAGGAAGCACGTCGCTTCTATGAAGAGGCGGACCGGCTCGAGACACGTTGGTCGGCCAGCGACGGGGAAGGGGTGAGCGGCTCGCTTAACACCAGCGACGCGTTTCTTGGGTTTGCACGCGCGGAGATCGCAAGTACGCCCTTGGTGTACCGCGAGTTTGACCCCGCCAACGCGACTCATTGGCATAGTGTTGATCCGCAGATCGCAATGGAGCGCGACCTGCTCATGTCGAAATATGTCGAGCATGTCGGAGCCGACATGCGGGCTGAAATAGAGGAGCATCTAATCGCTCCAAATGCGAGCGGATTAGCTCGACCGACGGCGTCGAGCGGTGAGGATGTGCCCTCAAACGGTGCTGCTGCATCGGGCTCGGTGGCGACGCTTGGACGCGCTGCTGAAGACGAAACGCTGCTTGACCGCACAGATGGCATTCGAACCGAAGTCTCTGACGCTCAGGCCAGAGGAGCTGATATCATTGAGCGGAAGCGGCAGATGCGAGAAGCCGATACGGCTGGCGCGGAGGGAGGGCCAAACGGCGATGGTGCAGAACGAGCTAGGGAATGGAACAGGTCTGCTCCCTTATCGCCGCCCAAACGCGACTGACGCTACTGAGAGAGCAAATAGGCCCAGATTGCGCCGATGCCGATGACCACCGCGACGATAAACCAGCGATTCACTGGATCAGCCCAGCTTTTTCGCAGCAGATAAGCGGTCGTTCGGTTCTCGTGCCAAGCGCGGCTGTATTCGCGGATTCCATCAAACCCATCATCAGACATCGGCCGCCGATATGCGGCTTCGTTCTCCAGCGCACGCAGACGATCAGCGTGACTTTCGAGGTGCACATTCGGAGCGGGATCGGACATTGAAGTCTGCCTCACTGGTTGACCAAGCATATCGGATGCGCCTCCTCGTCGCGAGCGGAATCGAATTATCGTCGCCCCCTCTTCTCCTCAGGCTGTGTCCGCTCAGCACCCACACCCGTCCCTCTCGCGGGTAGGGGACCCACGCCCGCTTCTGGTGGAGGCTGTGTGAGAACGGCTTCGGGGCGGCGGTTGAGGTGGCGGGAGCGAGGCTGGTGTTCAACCCTGCATCGCGGCGATCAGCCCTGGCACGCCGAGGAGGGCGATGGCGCGCTTCATGTTGTAGGCGAGGATGTG
>SXGU01096676.1_pt1 | contig 34531 bp, 56 predicted proteins | sample 3174531 | NCBI WGS metagenome assembly SXGU01 (sample SAMN11356863, study PRJNA531348) | freshwater metagenome | isolation source: freshwater sample F1-140 | place: China: Fuxian Lake, Yuxi | collected 2017-12-25 | reverse complement strand
CGCTTGGATAGCGAGGCCCTTTGCGCATATGTTCCCGTCGGGCGGTATCAGTCCAGGCCATGTGCTTCTCCTATCGTCTCGATAACGACGGTAAATCACAAACTGATGATATCGCTCAACTACTTTTCGCTCGGGCTCTTAGAAAGGCAACTGCGCATTTCTTCGATGTGCCATTTGTTGCCACGCGGAAAAACGGCGGGATCAAGATAGACAGTGAAGCCATCATAGCTCCTTTCCACCCGCGCGGTTGCATTGCAGAGCGATGGATTGCCGATGAAGCTCGCGTCCGCATTCCAGGCTCCCAAACCAGCCGGGGTGATCATCTGGCCCGGCACCGTATGAAAGCTGTGCCAGGCACCCAGAACCTGCGGCGTGTCATTGATAGGAGAAGGCGGCGGGTCCCAGGTCAAGACGACTTTCTTCGAAATGCGCCCGGTCAGCTTCGAGCGGAACATCAGCTCCGGCAGGTTGATCCAGGCGCTGGTCCCGGCGATGCGGAGCCGGTAGCGGATCGACATCGCCACGTCGACGTTGTTGGCGGAATCGGTCATGCCCCCCGGCCAGACATACTGGAACCAGATTTCATCGGGATCGAGGCGCGTGGTCTCGCCATGCCAGGTGGGCAGGTCCTGTTCCGGGCTGCTCTGGTGGGCTAGCTGGCGCGGACTCGCCTTGTCGCGGACATGGGCCTTGAGTTCAAACTGCGGCGTGCGTTGCACGCCATAGCGCGAGAGGATCGAGAGCCGCACGGCCTCGGTGCCGTCGTTGACGACATATTGAATGCCGTCGATGTTCTCGATCGGTGTTCCCTCGATCTCGATGTTCATCTGGTTGTGGGGCCCGGCGAGGAGATAGGCCGCCTCGACAAATTCATCGTCGCCGTTGAGTTCCACCAGGGGCAGGCAGGCCAGGTGCGGATAGACTTTCAACTCGCCGCAGATGCGGTAGGGCGAAGCACCCGCTGCCAACAGGTTCCCGTCGGCCCCGGCGCTGCCGAGGGTTGGGGCCTGCGAGCTGTTGTCCTTTCCCTGGGCGGCGGGTGTGGCGAGCGCCGTGATGGCAAGCCGGCCGAGCAGGCCAACCGCACCGGCCAGCACCTGGGCCGAGAGGGACCCGCTGAGGAAGAGCCCGCCGACCGCCAGCCCGCCGCCGGTGATAAAGGCCCCCACGGCCACCAGGGCAATGGAGGCCACCAGGGCCAGCACGCTTTTGTTGCCGCCGCCGGATTTTCCCGGCGCCATGAACAGGCAGACGGTGACCGGATGTACCGCATCGGCCTTGGGCCAGAGATTTTTGCTGAGATGGCCCTTGGCCCAATAGCAGCGCGGCACGGGCTGCTCCCTGCCCCGGTGGTGCAACACGACCGTGCCAAAATCGTGAAAGCGGTCGGGAAGGCCGGGCACCGAGGCCACGATCTCGGCCAGCGTCCGCCCCTCCGGCATCACGTCGCGCCAGACGTCGCCCGAGAACGGGTTGCCCACATAAGCGACGGGAACCATGGCGTTCATTCCGGCATCTCCCGGGAATGATGGCGGAAGAGCCGGACATGTTTCTCGCGGCAGGTGACATGGGCCCGCGCTGTGGCGGAATCCCTGAAGGGCAGCTCGACCACGCCGGTATAGAGGTCGATGTGGAGGAGATGGCCCGGCCGCGTCACAATGCCAACATGCCAGGGGCCGCGTTTCAGCTTGCCATCGACAGGCAAGGCCTTCTCGATCACCGCCACATCGAAGGCCTGTTCAAGCCCCATTCGAATGGGGCTGAAATCGGCGGTGAAGCGGTCTTCCAGCAGATCTCCGCCGGAACCGGTGACCCGATCCAGAGTGAGGTCCGGCCATTCGGGCAAGGCGACCTCGATCTCGCGCGCAAAGATTTCCATCACCAGGCCGTAGCAATCCACTTGCCGGCCATGGCGGCCGCCGTCGAGGAAGGAATACTCCCGCAGGTATTTTGCCCACCAGTTCATGCGTAAAGCCCCGGACAGCGCTGCGGCGTGTTGCGCGTGGCGGGCCAGGGCTGGGCCTCGTTGCCATGGCCCACGATCTCGGCGCGCACGTTGGTGTCCTTCACCTGGACATTGCGCAGCTTCATCCCGCCATGGTCATAGATGCTGTCGTTGGGGTCATCGCGTAGCACGCAGTCGAAGCTGAGCTTGATGTCGCCCTTGGCCCGGCGGATGATCTCGCCCGTTTCCAGCGTGACATTCTGGAAGGTCACCTCGGCGGCCTTCGCCCCTTCGGCATCGCCGGGAAGGCGGAACTTCGCCGGCCAGGCAATATAGGTTTCACCGCGCGAGACCAGGTTAATGGTGTCATTGACGATGCGCACCGGTTCGAGGAACGAGGGATGTTCCAGTACCATCAGCATGGCGGCCTCGTCGCTGTGGACCAGAAGCGCCACCTGCTCCCAGAATTTTGCTGTCGTGGTCAGGGTCATTGTGCTTCACCCCCAAAAGTACGCGTCAGCCAAGCTCGCGCTGGCTGCGTAAACTTGCCAGCGTGCGGTTTTGGGATCAGGTGAAGCGCCATCATGAAGGCAGCCTCAACAGGGGAAGCACGACAATCAGGCCCAGCCCGTCGCGGCGCGGATCGATGCGCTGCTGGGGCTGCTTGATCCAGCGGAAGGGCTTGTCCTCCATGGGGCAGCGGAGCCAGAAGGCCAGGTTGCCGTTTCTCGTGTCGGTCATCCACCAGGGCAGCCAGACGCCGAATTCGCTCCGTGTCATCGGATAGCCCGCCGTCATGTCGACGGCCACGCCGGCGACGCGTGGCGCGGTGCGGATGTCGCCGGCTTCCGTCTGGAAGCTGGCGCCCGTGTCATGGGGTTGCCAGGTGATGCTGTCACGCAGGGGAATGTCGGAAATGCCCGCCGGCCAGAAAATGTCAGCCATACTGGTTCAGCTTTTTGTTGATGTTGAACTTGCCCTGCAGGATTCCGTCGAAGCCGCCCCTGGCCGCATGGCGGTCGACGATGCCGGTGACGAAGGTTTCGATGTCGACGCCGCCCGAAGCATTGGGCGTGGTTTTAGTCCTGACTTTCGTGTCGGTGTAATTGTGGGTGACCTGGTTGATCACCAGGCCGGGCCCACGCCCGCCATTCTGGTTGGCGGGCGGCGCAAAGTTCATGCCGCCGCCGAACACATCGCCGTCGGCGAAGGCCTTCACGCCGAGCTTGCCGCCCGAGAGACGGGTGAGAGGCAGCGAAGTTTCGCCGCGCGCCGTGGAAGCCCCTACCGAAAGTCCGCCCCGGCCGAAGAGCAGCGGCATCACCGCCTCGGGGCCCTTCTCGGCCATAACGCCGATTTTGCCCCGGCCATGGGAGAACATGGTGGGCCGGGAGTAAATGCCGTTGGTGAAGGCGGCGCCGCTGGCATAGAGCGAGGGCGCGGGTTGCGGGCTGAAGAAGCCGGTGACCGTGGAGAGCAACCCGCCAAGCAGGCCGCCGGAGGTGCCTTGCTGGCCGAACGCCGCAGTCTCAATCATTTTATCAAGAAGGCCGGTGAATCTGTCGGTGAGTTTGTCGACCACGCCCATCAGCGCATCGCCCCAGGAGGAGCCCGCCGCCTTGGCGTCAAGAAAACTCTTCACCAGCCCACTGGTGCTGCCGCGCAGGCCGTCAAGGACCGCGATCTGTTGCTTGGTGAGGTCCATATCCATTTGCTGTGCGTTTTGGGCATAGGCAATGGCGGCAGCCTTCTTGGCATAGAGGTCTGCTTCTTCCTTGATCCACTTCACCACGGAAGGTGCGAGGGTCTCGCCATAGACCTGGTGGGCCTTGTTCAAGAGCTCCTGTTCCTTGGCGGCACGGGTCAGCTCATAGGTGTTGCCGCGCTGCTTGTCGGTGAGCAGGTCAAGGGCGCCCGCCTCCTCGCGCATGATCTCGGCCCAGCGCTGCGACATGCGCTCAAACCTTTTTGCCTCCGCCTCGGCGCCGCCGCCGCCGCGGCCCAGCAGCGTGTTGATGGCTTCCCTGTCACCCTTAAGGCCGGTGACGCCGAGTTGGGTTTCCTTGAATTTTTGCTCGGTGACGCGCGGAACACCGGCGGCTTCGGTAATGCGGGTGATCAGCGCGATAAGTTTGGGATCGTCGCTGGCATTGCCGAGAGCATTGATGGTGTCGACGAAGCTCTTGAGATCGCCATCGCCCCGGCGCACAGCCGCCTGGAATTCATCGACCATCCTGAGCAGTTCGGGGCTGCCTGCCGCAATCAGCGAAGAACGGCCAATTCCGCCGATGCCAGGTGTGGGGTTCGCGGTCGCGCGCATGCCCGTGCCACCAAGGGCGAAGGTTTTCATTTGTTCCGCCAGCGCGGCCTTCTGTAGCCCCAACAGCGCGTTGGCAGCAAACAGAAGGGTGTTCTGAGTTTCGATTCCGAAGGCTTTCACCTTGCCGGCGGCCCCGTCATAGGCCTCGCCGATGCGCTTGATCAGCTTCTCCTGGTCTTCCAGCAGTTTGTTGGTGTCGGGGCCGCTCGACATGATGTAGGAGAAGAATGAAGTGGCGGCTGTTGCCGCGAGGCCAAACCCCACAACCGCAAGATTGAGCGGGTTGGTGAGAAAACTTTTGATGCCCTGCCCCACGGCCATAAGCGCGCCTTTGACGCCGGTGCCCGAGGCAAAGCTCTGGGCCATCTGCGAACCCTGCTGCATCATCACCGTGAACGGTGACTGGCCCGAGGCGAGGCCCACGGCAATATCCTGCAATTGGAATTGCATTTGCCCGAGCTGTTGGGCGGTGAGCTTCACCGCCTTTGTCGCCTGGTCGGCCTTGGGCGGAAGTGTGTCGAAGGCTTTCGCCGCCGGGCTCACGGCGGGAACGCTTTTGATGGCGGCACCAAGGCGGTTCACGGCTGCTGTCGAGTCGTTCGCCGCCTTGGTGGCTCCGGTGGCGTCCCCTCCGAAGACGAGTTTGAGGAGCAGGTCGCGGTTCATGCCCTGCCCCGCGTTGTGTCAGCGTCCATTGAGGGCCGCGCAGGCTTCGCTTTCCATGAGCTGCAGGTCTTCCCATATCTGCGGGCCGGCAGGAATTCCACGTCCGGCCAGCAGTGCGGCACAAGCGGCATAGTCGAGGCCGAGGTATGTAATGCAGCCAAGTCCGCTGGCGACACGCCATTGCGATTGCACCGCCAGGAAGACGCGGAGGCTCTGGGCGTTTTCCGCCCAGACTTCGAAGGTTTTTTTGCGGTCTGTGTCATGAGCCTCGAGTCCGGCAATCTGTTCGTCGTTCATTCCCAACCGGCGCTGTTCGGCCCGCCAGGTCTCAATATCTTCGACACCGCGCGGAGCCTTGGCCCACTCGCGCGCGGCGCCGGTCAGTTTTTTTCGCGGGCTCCCATGATCCCCTGCTCGTAGGCTTTCATCAGGGGGCTGCGGATGAAACTGAAGTCGATCATCTCGTCGCGCAGCTTGTCATTGTAGGGAACGGGCTTGCCGGCATCGTCCGTGATGCCGGCCAGCCCTGCGATGACCTTGCGCAGGAATGTCTCCTGGCCCTCCAGGGTGCCGACGTCGAACTCCTTGAACTGGGAAATAGGCAGGACGCGGAAAGTGGCCTCGAAGGTTTCCTCGCGGAAGCCGCCGTCCACCGGAACCGAAATGGTGACATCGCGCTTGAAGGTGGGATTTGAAGTGAGTTTGAACATGGGTTTTATGGGCCTTCGAACAGGGGTTACGTGAGCGTGATGGTGAACTGGTCGTTGCCCGCGTTGGGCAGCGGGATAATGCGCAGCGGCCATTCCAGGATATTGTCTTCCTGGGCGTAGCTCTCGGGGCGCATCATCCGGCAGGTGGGGGCGTTGATGGTGACGATCTTGCCGGCACCCACGCCGTGCACCAGGTTTACCGCAAAGCTCGTCTGGTTTTTCGCCAGGAGGAAGGGGTTGAGGGTGGCCAGGGCCACCGCCTCGATCTGGGTGCTGATCATGCCGGCGGAATCCGACACCACGATCTCTTCCGCGTTGGCGAGAAGGCGCGGTGTTACCTGGTTGGCGAGATCCAATTCGAAATTGCGCAACAGGCAGGTGACGCCATTGATGGTGAAGGTCGGCGTGTTGGCCTTGTTGACGATCAGCGGCGTCTGGAAGGCGGTGAGCACCGGCGTGGCCGGGGCCTGGTCGACGGGCTGGGTCCACAGGCCGGTGATGGTCCAGGCGATGACCGGAATGGCCTGGCTGTTGAGGCGGATCACACCCGTGGCGCGGCAGCCCAGCATGACCTGGCGGGTGCCCGCCACATCGAACCAGATGGTGCCGCTCTCGAAGACTGGCCCCGAGATCGGGTTGTAGATGGCTGACACGCCTGGGCTCAAGACCTGGGCAAGTGCCGAAATGCGGGCGAGTGGCCCCCAGCCGGGCGCGGTGCCGGGCGTGGCGTGGCCAATCAGTTCGGTCTCGCCGGTGAGCGTGGCCATGAGGCCGGTGGGGAACTGCTGTTGCGCGCCGAGGAAGGCGCGGTCGAGATTGCGCGACACGTCCTGGCCGTCCATGGGCTTCAGCGAGACGTTGGAAAGCTGGATGGCATTGGCAGCACCGGTCGGCGTGGGATCGGTGCCGTAGGTCGTTTCGATCTTGAGCAGGATGGTCTTGATCCGCCAGTTGAAGCCAGCCATCAGTTTTTATCCTTTTTCGAAGTGGGCGGGGATGTCGTCGCCTCCCCGGCGGCGGAGGTATCCGGAACAAGCTTGCCATCCTTGTCGCGGATGTAGGCGCCGCCGGTCTGCGGCAGGGGCTGGTCTTGTGCTGTCATGAGATGATCCTCAGTTGTTCGTCGACGCTGAAATCGAGTTCATAGAAAACCGTGCCCTTGGCGAGCTTCACGAGGAACTCGCGCTTGAGTTCGAGCACGCCGTCACTGCCGGGCTGCCAGCCGGAAAGCGCCTCGCGGATCGCCTTAGCAATCTCGCCCACCTCGGGCATGGTTTCCACGCCGGTGGCGTCACCGGCGTAATCGATCACCAGGAGAACGCCCCAGCGGAGGTGCATCATCTGGCGGTGGGTACCGGTGGATGACTCGGCCCGGCCGGCGTCAAGGCCGAGCGGCACAACAAAAGCGATGGGAGTGGTGGCCGGCAGCTCGTTGCCGTCGATCAGCGGAGCCAGCGCCGCCGCGCCATCGACACGGTCGCCCAGGGCGGCGACTTGCGCCTTCAGCCGCGCGATGATGGTGTCAGAGATCATGGGATTTGACCCTTGAGAAGATAGTTTTCTTCGCGAAGATAGCGCTCGGCCTCATCGAGAATGCCCGCTTCGTCTTCCGCGTTGGTGCCCATAAAGGGACGCGCCGGAATGGTGACTTCCATTTTGCGCGCGTGGCTGGCGGCGTTTGCACCTTTGGTCTGATAGTTCCAGTGCAGGCCCTTTTCGGTCTTGGCCTTGATGGTGGCGCCGTGCTGGTGCACCAGGGCGATCATCAGGGGCGAGCCGACTTCGCCGCCATCTTCATGGGCATTTACCGTGATGCTCTTCCTGAGAAGGCCGGAAAGCAGGAGGGTCTTGCCGCCGTGCTCGCGCACCCGCCAGCTGGGCGGCCACACCTGGCCGTCCGGCCCGGTGGAGGTTTCAAAGCGCTCCGCCGTCTGCTGGGCGATTTCGTCGCCCACGGCTTTCCACAAGGGTGTGCGGTGCTCAAGTTTTTGGGCAATGATGCCAACGGCCCTCGTGGCTTCGTTGTAGCCAGAAATTTCAATGCCAGCACCCTTCATCAGATGAAGCCCTTCATCGTCTCGCGGCTCATGTCCTTGGCCGAGTCGGTCACGCGCACGTCGGCGCTGCCGCCGGCCGCGGGCTGCACCCCCGCCACCTGGAGGACGATATCGCCCTTGGCTATGCGCAGGAGATCGGCGCGGGCCAGCTCGTAGTCGGCCTTGATCTTGTCCTGCATGACCTTGGCGTGGAGCTTGTAGATCGCAACGCGGAGCGCGATGTCGGTGAGGAGCGGCGGGGTGGAGGAAAGCGGCAGGGCGTAGCGCACCGCCAGGTAGCCGTCGATCTCGGCATCGGCGTCGGCAAGCGCCCGGTTCACTACATCGGCATCGATCACGCCGAGCTTCGGCACGGAGCGGTCGGTGAGTTGCTTCAGCATCTCGCCGCCGTAGCGCTCTTCAAGCTGGGCCTGGGTGCAATAGGTCACGTGTCACGCCTTCAAATAAATATCGGGAGGGTGCCGGTGACAGCCACCGGGAGTTCACGTCACCCTCCCCTCTCTCGGGGTTTTTCCAGTAGGGTTCGCGGGGGCGGAGCCCGCGAATTCGTCAGGCGGCCGGCGTTTCGGCGGGAAGGACTGTTGACAGCACCGAGAGGACCGGGTCCGCCTCGATCATCTTCAGCTGCTCCGCCGTCACCTCGACCTCGCGCGGCTCCGTGGTGAATTGGAAGCCGGCGCGGAAGCGGCCCTGGGCCTGCTTGGCAACCACCTTCGCCAGGATCGTGTCGGCCGTGCCTTCAGCTTCACCGTTTTTCGATTTCTTAGCTGCCATGTGTCTCTCTCGCTTTTGCGTTTCAGTCAGGGTTCAGGTCAGGCCAGCCAGGGAACGACCAGCAATTCGGCGGTGCCCTTCCATTCGTTGGTAATGCCGCCGGTGCCATATTCGGAGTTCACGATCTTGCGGCCGGCGCTTTCGTTGGAGGGGCCAACCACGAGCAGGTCCGGGGTGATGCCCAGCGGCGAGCCATGGTCGCCCTTGTAGCTGCCCATGGTGGAGCGCGCCGTGGCGTAGGCGGTGGCATCGAGGGTCTGCTTGGAGCCCCAAGCCAAGGCCGGCAGGCCGAAACCCGCCTGGCAGAACATGTCGACGCCGTAGACGAACTCGTTGTTCATGAAGGCGTTGTCGTCCTCGGGCTTGTCCTTCGAGACGAAGGTCGGGGCAATCGCCTCCTGGTAGATGAAGGGCATCATGCCTTTCTTGGTGTCGATGAGGAACCAGGGCGCGCCGGCGCCGCCGTCGGTGTTGGCATAGGTGCCCATGGTGCCGTCGGCGAGCTGCACCGGGTGGTCGGTGTCGAAGAAGAACTGGCCGTCGAAGCTGTTGCTGGCGAAGCCCGCCTTGGCCAGGGCCCAGACCAGGAGGTCCGGCTGGTCGCCGGCGGCCCGGCCCATGTTGATGAAGCGCTGGCCGTAGGTGCCGAGCTTGTCGAACAGGATGTCGGTGCGCTTGACGCCCACGGTATATTCGAAGGGCTCGTTCTCGACCACATAGGCGTTTTCGGCCAGGGCATTGACCACGCGGGGGCCAAGCCACTTGCGCATGCGCGCGTCGTCCTTCAGCCAGCCATAGGTTTCGCGCACGTCCGTCGAGTTCACCGTCATGGCGACGCGCTTGTACATCGAGCGCGCCTGCTGCTGGTTGAGCGAGGTCTGGAAGACCGTGCTGAAGCCGGTGCGCAGGGCGGTCAGTGAGGCTTGGGTAATGAGCATGTGTGGTTTTCCTGGTTAAGAATTTTGGCTGGCGGTCAGATCAGAACTGCGGCCCCATCTGGACATAGACGCCCGAGGCATCGACGAAGACCACCTTGCCGGCGCGTGAGCGGGTCGCGGTGCCGTTGGTCTTGGCCACGGTCTGGTCATCGACGAGGTAGCAGTCGCTGCCCACCTCGGTGAGCGCGATGAGATCGCCGGCGGAGGAGTTGGCCCAGCGGAAGATGCCGGTCTTCACCTCGCAGGAGAGGGCCCCGTTCGCCCCCAGCGTGTTGTCGACGGTCTTTTCCGCCCGGCCGAACTGCTTGAGGGTGGTGGAGGCGGCCCCCTTGGTGAGCCAGCCGGTGGCATTGAGCGCCACGAGTGCTCCGGCATAGATCAGGGTCGCGGCGGCGACGGGCAGGACATAAAGCTGGCCAACGGCTTCAGGAGAGTTGCGGCCTGCGGCGAGTGCGGTCAATGGAGTGCTCCTGCGTTGGTTTGAAGTTTCTTGGTGGCGGCATAGGCCTTGGGATCAATGCCCATCAGCTTGCAGACCTGCTCGTCCTCGGCCGAGAGCAGCACTTCGCCGCCCTCCAGCTTGACCGGCATGGGGGTCTGCGCCGTGAAGGACACCATCGCGCCGATTTCCTTTTCGACGGCGGCCGGGTCCGCCAGGTGGCGGGCGATGTAGTGGTCGCGGAGCGGCTTGACGCCGGGCTTGCCGGCGGCAATCGCCGCGTCGATGCAAAGGACGGCCTTGTCCTGGGCGATGCTCTTGGTGAGCGTGCCAAGCTGCGTCTGGAGCAGCGCCACCTGCTCGGCGGGAACGAACTTCGCCGGGTCCTTCAGGCTCTTGGCGGCCAGCAGCACGGCTTCCGCCGTCGCGTCTTTTGCCAGGCCCACGGCCTCGGCAACCGAAGCCAGCAGCACGGTGCCGCTCGTCCTGGTCTTAAGGGTTTCGATGGCGGCAAGCGCCACGGCGGCGTCGGCGTCCGCGGCAAGCCCGAGGGCCAGGCGCAGCTTCGCGAGAAGGTCCATATCGTCAGTCTCCGTTTGGTGGGCATTCAGAAGGGGTTTCAAACCGTGCAGGGCCGGCGAGTTGACCAGGGAGGCGCGGGCGATGAAGACAACCGTGTTGTCTTCGAGCGCATAAAGCACCGGCGAGATGTAGCGGTAGGCCTTGTCGGCGAGCTGTTGCTTGCCGGACGCGGTCCACTCGACCTTGGCCCAGATGCCGTCGTCACGCGCCGCGAATTCCGTCATCCAGCCGATGGCCGGCGATGGCTGGCCAAGCGGCGCTGAAAGATTGATCGAATGATTGATGTCGATGGGCAGCTTGCCGTCAACGCTGCGCTTCACCGTCTCGGCGATGATCGCCGCCAGGTCATGGGCCTTGTAGGCGCCGCGCCCGTCAGCGGTCTGGTTGTCGCCCTTTTCGAGCAGCTGGACCCAGTCCGGTGCCTCGCCGTTGCCGGCGAGCGCAATGCCTTGCGCCTTGAACAGCAGTTCCGCGCCGGCGGCGAAGAGATGGGCTGAAAGCTGGCCACTTGATTTTTTGACGATCATGGGGGCAAGATGGCGGGCGAAGTGCTAACCCCTACGGGAGAAACGTTTCTCCCGCTCCTGTCTCTCCAGCCGCTTCTAGGTTGCTGGCCATGGCCCCTCCCCCCATTATTCCGATCCAGGCGCTCGATGCGATCGCGTTCCTGAAGACCAAGCTGGCGCTGCCCACCGGGACCTTCACCGATATCTGGCAGGAGCAGCACGCAAAAGCCTTTGTCGTGGCCGGTGCCAACACCGATGCCCTGGTCACGGATTTCCATGTGGCGGTGACGAAGGCCATCAGCGAAGGCCAGTCCATCGGCGAGTTCCGCAAGAGCTTCGATGACATCGTGGCGAGGCACGGCTGGAGCTACAAGGGCAATCGCGGCTGGCGCTCGCGCGTCATCTACGAAACCAACCTGCGCCAGGCCTTTATGAACGCCAAGTGGCAGCGCTTCTGGGCCAACCGGATCATGCGGCCCTTCCTGCGCTACGTCGGCATTCTCGACGGCCGCATCCGCCCCATGCACCGCTCCTGGCACAACCTGGTGCTGCCCATCACCGATCCCTGGTGGGACACGCACTATCCGATGAACGGCTGGGGCTGCCGCTGCGACGTGCAGAGCTTGAACGAGGCGGCGGTGAAGCGCCTCGGCCTCACGGTGCAGAAGGAAGCGCCTTATGCACCAACCGTGCGGCGCGAAGTGCGGTCGGCAGCGGGAAGATATTTCGTCGACACGCCCAAAGGCATCGATCCGGGCTTCGGCTACAATGTGGGCCGCGCCAGCCAGGGCGGGCCGGCGCGCAAGGATGTTCCGGTGCAGTGGAAATCACTCCAGGGGCTATCGGATCAGCCCGTTCCAGCATTCAGTTCCCTGCCGGTTGACCGCGCCGAAAGCCGGATCGGGGCTTACCTTACACCTGATATCGAAACCCGCCTTGGCAGCATCGAAAGCATCGTCGCCGATCCGGCCGGCGGGCACATCAAGTTCGGCGAGGCGATGGCGGATGAGATCGGCGACGCCTTGACGGGCGGGCCGGATTTTCTCGCGCAGCACGCCAACCTGAAGGAAGCTGTGGGCAACCCCGCCGAGATCTGGATCGGCTTCGAAAAGGATGTGGCCACCGGCTCCGTGCGCCTGCGCCGCCGCTATGTGCGGCTCGTGCGCGATGACGCCGGCAACCTAATTGCCCTCGTGCTGGACAGCCTGGCGCGCGAAGCCATTGGCGTAAAAGTTCTCCGGCTGGATGAAGCGCTGCGTGGCGAGGATGATGACCTCCTGGACCTGCTCCGCACCGGCTATTTGCTCTGGCAGCGGCCGCTCTAAATTCAGGCAGGGCTCATTCCGATGAATGATCCCTGCCTTTGTAAACAATTTTGGAATTGGATGAATCCTCTGGGGGTATCTCCTTTCTTTGTTAGCAGCCGTCAAACGCCCCGGCGGCCGTGGGCTACACTATTCTCCAGGTTGTCATGCCCACCGCATTGCGAGGCTTCTTGTGCACGGCGTTTGCATGTGACGCCGGTTGAAACTGAAAATCGACCGGAAGGCCGGTTTGCTTTCGTAGCCAATCCGAGATGGCGACGGTGAGAAGAAGCCAGCGGGGGTTGATTTCCCAAGTGCCCGTCTCGCGGGTGCCGGGAAACTCCCGGTCAAATTCTTCGTCGGGCATGATCATGCGAATATCAACGTCTCGCCAGTCCGGGCGCTCCAACGCCGATCCAACAAGGTAACTGCCGTAGGATTGAAACGCAGCATTCACTTGCATCATGGCCTGCTCCAGCGCAAAGCATGCGGGCGCGCCAACATAGACATGCTTTTTTCTTTTTCCCTTCCGCGCGGTCATGTGATAGCTCCGTTGGTGATGTGGCCATGCCAATGACCCGAGGCTGAAGCGTCAAGCGATGGCGAGATCGAGAGGTTGTCGAAGGTGGCGTCCGCAAGCGAAGGACTGGCTGCCCACGCAACCTTTTCATTACATGGCACCATTGTTGTTCCTTTCCCGAATACTTCGCCACCGACGGCTTTTCGCCACATGCCGACTTGGCACCGCTCCGTGATTTCCGTTTCATCATCCCAATCGTCAGGCCACACTGGCGTTGCTTCGGTGAAGCATGTCAGCCACATCTTTTGGCAGCATGGGCATTTGAATGTGAGCCCGCAGCGGCGGCCTTCATGCTCCAGCCAGATAGGATTTAGGTCACTCAGTTTCACGGAGGTGGCCTAAAAAGGCAGATGCCCCGGAAACGCGCCACGGGCCCTTTGGACCCCCTTTCCGCCCCCGTGGGGCCGGAAAAACCGAAATCGCCGGGAAAACCCGTTCTAAACCCCTTCAACCGGGGTCTCAAACACGGGTTTTGGGACTTGGAATGGCCTCGGCGCATCATTCAGCCCAAACCCGGCGCTTCGGCCTGGTCGCGGCCCGTGAGGTTGGCCAGCACCAGGGCCTGCCCCATGGCGGCGGCGAGTTGCCCTTCGGGGAGGCCGGGCACCATGGCCAGCACCTTGCGCTGCAGGTCTTCGATGCTGGTGGCCTCCTCGGCGGCGGCGCGGATATGGGCGATCAGCATTTCGGTGGCCTCGTCCATGGCGGGGGCCGCTTCCTCGATGATCCCGTCCACTGCGTCGGGCGTCCGCACCGTCTTCACCGGCTTGAAACTGGCGAAGAGGCTGGCCGCGAGGTTCTCCACTTTTGTTTTCACGCCGGGCTTCGGCGGCGGCACTTCCGATTCCGCCGGCGGCGCTGCGGCGGGGGCTGTCAGCAGATCATCGTCATCCTCGGCATCCTTCAGTCCCAGCAGCTCCTGCATCTGCTTCTTCGAGGCGCGCAGGCCATAGGGCACCATGCGCTCCACGCCCTCGATGATCAGCTTCACGTCCTTCTCTTCCGGTCTGGCGATGACCAGGCGCGGATAGGCCTTCTGCGGGCCGAAGTTGAGATCGACCATGGTGCGGACGAGATCGCGGTTGAGGATGGCGCCCAGGGCCTTGGCGTCGGCGCGCTCGATGTCCTCCTGCACCTTGCGGTGCTCCTTGGACACCGCATGGCCGCCCGCCACCGCATCGGTCGTTGTCGTCTGCCCCAGCACGCCCTTGGACACCTGCATGTCAAGCCAGTTGGCGCGGCGCTCGTAGTGGTCGGTGGAGCCGGTGATGTTCTTGGCTTCTATGAACTCGATTGACATGCTCTCCGGCATGATGGCGGCGCAGTCGCCGGCGATGTTGGCCACCGCGTTGTAGAGCGTGTCGCGCTCTTCCTTGGTGGCGGCGGCGCCATACTTGCCGATGCGGATGGGCTGGCCATAGGTCTGGGTGAAGATCGCCCAGTCCCTTTGCGTGTAGGCCTTGAACATCCAGGCCCAGGCCGCCATGCGGGCCAGGCCGCCGCGGATGGGAAGCCCGCCTTTCGCCTGGATGCGGCCATAGATGAATTTGCCGCCCTGCAGCGGAATGCCATTCGGGTTGCCGGTGTCGCGCAACAGGGGTGTGGCCCAGTCCCTCCGGTCGAAGGTGAAGTAGCGCGGGTCGCGGTATTCCAGGCGCTTCGGCCAGAACTGTCCCTCCGAGGCGTCCCACATGATCTCGACGAAGGAGACACCCTTGCTGATGCAGTCGAGGATGTCGAAGAGCTCATCCTGCAGCTCGTCGCGCTTCAGCCAGGCGCGCACCAGCTCCGCATGGGATTCATGCACCTTGTCATTGCTGGCCGCGTCCACCGTGATGTCGATCTGTGCCACGCTGCGCTTCCTGGTGCCGATGACGCCGGCATAGTGCAGGTCGCGCTCCTCGATCAGCTCGGCCAGCTCGAAATACTGCAGCGGGTCGTTCTCCGCCGCCTGGCGCAGGATTACCGCGAGGGCTTGCGGATTGAGGCCGTCGGCGGGATAGCCGGCGTGCGGGTTGCGCACGCCGGTCACCGTGGCGGCCGCCGCCTCGCGCATCAGGCCCGCCTTTTCAATGGGCCTGCCATAGGCATCGAGCAACTGGAGTTTCGCCATGGCCTAGATGTCTCCCCTAATTCGCGCGCCCAGCGGCTCGCGCCACACGTCGCTTTTCTGCGCCCTGAAATAGTCCTCGTGCCGGGGCCGGTCGAAACTGCCGGGCCGGCTTTCGCCCTTCGCCACCGCCGGGCGGTAGCCATATTCCACATAGCGCATGGCGGCGGCGAGCCAGGCCAATGCCAGGCCCACCGCGAAGTCGCCATGCCGCTTGGCTCCAGTCTCGCCGGTGCGCTGCTCGGGGATCTGCGGGATGCCGCGAATGACCTTCACCAGGCGGAGGTCGCTCATGTGATCGTCGCTCTTCACCAGGATGATCGAACCGTCTTCGAAGGCGGCTTTCACGGGGGGCATGTTGAGGCGGTACCATTCCTGGCTGAACTTCACCTGGGCGATCAGGCCGCCGGTCTCGCCTTCCTTGCTGGCGGCGAAGCCATACTTGCGGCCCATGGCCTCGGAAATATATTCGCCGGCACCGGTGGCATCGAAGGCCGCTCCCACCGGGCGCGGCATATTGCCGAACACGTAATCGATGATCTTCAGCTGCTCCGCATAGGGCAGCCGCCGCATCTCGATGGTGAGCACTTCGCGGCGCTTCAGGGTTTTGCCGATTTCCAGCACCGGGCAGACCGAGAGATCGACCTTGCGGGCGAAGTCGAAGCCCAGCGCGTGCTGCCGTTCGGGATCGAGCCGGCCTGTAGCGCGCTTCACCGTATCCATGATGGGGTTCATCAGGGCGGCTTGATCGGCCTGCGGCAGCTGCAGGTAATTCTCCGGCAATGAGAAGGCCAGGATTTCACCTTCGCTGGTCATGCGGCTTTCGATCAGCGGGCCGGTGAGCCAGGCGCCGGAACCCTGCGCGGGAATGCAGAACAGTTCCTCGTCCGCGCCTTCTCCGTAATAGCCGACGATCTCCTCGCGCCAGGCCGCTTCCTTTTCGGCGGTCCACTCCTCGCCCTTTACCAGGCAGATGCGCCTGTAGAGGCCGTCCGCCAATGCCTGGTCGAAGTCGATGCGGAGGTGATGGAACTTGGATCTGCCGGACAGGATATCCTGGACGCATTGGTTGAAGGGATTGTCGACGCCGTTGTGGGTGGAGCAGATCACGACCTGGCCGCCCCACATCAGCAATGCGAGTGCTGCCTTCAGCAGCTCGGCCAGATGATCGACGAAGGCCGCTTCGTCGATGATCACAAGGCCCTGCTTGCCGCGAAGCGAACGCGGAGCCGATGACAGGCCGACGATTTCAAAGCCAGAGGCAAAGCGGATGCGGAAGGCCTGGATGCTTTTGGTGTCACTGCCTTCCTGCTCGTCTTCGAAAACGAATTCCTGCACCGTGCCGGCCGCGATGGAAAAGGCTTTAGACCACATGGCGCAGGCGTCGATGAATTCGCGGGTCATGTCCTGGCTGTAGGAGACATAGAGCACATCCATGCCGCCGGCGGTGCGGGCCTTGGCGGCGCGGAGCACGGCGGCGGCCGCCAATCCCCAGGTCTCGCCGATGCGGCGTGACTTCTCGATCACCAGAACGCTGACACCAACCGTGTCGAGCAGGCCCACGGTCTTTGCCTGGTAGGTGAGCAGCACGGCGGGAAGCCCAACCTGCTTCACCACTTCGGCGATGGCATTGACCGTCTCCTGGCGCAGCGCCAGCCACTGTTCCGGCGTTTTGGGCAAAGCATCACTCATTGCGGTTTTGCGATGCCCAGGATTTTGGCCTTGATGTCTTCGGCGGTCTCACGCGACAGGCCGCGCTCCTTCACGGCGGCTTCCACCACTTCGCTGGTCTGCTCGATGACGCGGTCGGTGATCTCGCCATGGACCTTCACGGAAATCTTGCGGGCCTGCTCCAGGCGGAAGAGCGTGATCGAGGCTTCCTTCAGCATCTTCATGGAAGCGGAACTGTCGGACAGTGCCTGGTCCATGATGACATCGTAAACCAGCGTCTTGATCGTCTCGTTGATCAGCAGGCCTACGTCGCCTTGCGGCGCCTCATCCATCTTCTCGGCAAAGATCGCCGCCATTTCACGGCCCTGGCGGATGCGCTCGCCGACCTCGGAAAGCGCCAGGGCCTTGCGGTTGAATGCCGATCTTGAAACCGGATTAAAACCCAGAGCCAGAAGATGTCCATTCAGTTCCTCGCGGATGTCATCCTGCGGCCGCTTGCGCTGCGTCAGCGCATCGATGGCGGCGCGCACATGGGGGTGCGCCTCCTCCGGCAACAGATCTATCGATGAGAGGCGGCCGCGCTTGCTTGCCATGGCCTCACGCCTCCGGTGACGGCTTGTTGACACCCTCGATTTCGGTCAGGCCGTCCACATGCTCCTTGCCCCGGCGCAGGAGCTTTGCGACGATGACGCTGCCGACCTCCTCGATCCTCACAACGCCAACTTCGGCAAGCCAGCGCAGCTCGTTGCGGATCACGTCGCGCGAACGTTCGAGGCCGAAGGCCCTCGCCTCGCTCTGCAGGATGCTTTCGTTGCCGCGATAGCCCGGCTGGGCCGCCAGGCAGCGCAGCAGGACCAGGCGGAGGTCGCGCTGGGCGAATTCGCGGTATTCCCTACTCATTGTCGGCTCTCAGTTGTGGGTCAGAAGGAAGTTGTCGATGCGCGATACGGACGCGGCTATAGGCTTCATCGTTTCAGTCTGGGTGTTGATGCGCCCGACCAGCACGGCGATTTCCTTGTCGATGCTATGCACCATTTCCTTGGTCGGCAATTGCTCGACCGTCGATTCCAGCTTGATCACCTTGGTCCTGATATCGTCGATCTCGGTCTTGGTGACACGGCCTGCATTGATGCGTAGCATCCACAGGAAGGAAATCACCGCCCAGGCGAGGGTGCCGCCGCCGAACGCCCGGCCCCAGTTGATTTGATCTCCGTCCATCATGTGTTCCCCTCAAAAATCTCCTGGCAGCCGATGCAGCGGTTGGCATTCGGATTGGCCTTGCGGCGCGCTTCCGGAATCGGGTCGCCGCAATCAATGCAGAACTCGCTGCCCTGCCGCCTCAGTCCCCTGGCGAAGCGGGCAATCGTGTTGTCGAGCCGGGCCTGCTCGAATGGCTGCGCCTGATCGATTTCGTCGGTCATTGCAGCACCGGGTTGCTTGCGGCGAGACACCCAAGATAGAGGAGAACCAAGCCGATTGCGGAGACCATGAGCCAGTAGCGCCATTCCATCACTTCACCGCCTTCTTGCCAAACCCGGCGCGGGTGTCGTTGTAGAATTGCACGGTGTTACGATGGCGCCTTGTGCAGGTGGCAAGGGCAAGCTGCAGGCGGGCGATGACGTCGCGCGCATCGTCGCCTTTCTTGATGCTCGTTCCGCCACAGCGGCGGGCCAGCTCGGCGGGAAGCAGAGGCAATTCAATTCCGGCATCGACCTTGCCCTTGCTAACGTAGGAGCTGCAGGCGGCGAGCATCATCATCGCCGAGAATGCAAGCATTGTTCTTTTGCAGTTGCGCCACATATCCCTGTACCTCTTCATTGAGCTTTTCGACTTCGTTTGCCGAGGCATCGGCGTTTTTCTGGGCCCTGTTCAGCACCGCGACGGTTTCGGCTTTCTGGCGCTGGATTTCGGAGATCTGCGCGCGGAGCGCTTCTTCCTTGCATTGAGCGCGCGCTTTTTGGCTGCCGTCATGCGATCCATAGGCATAGGCTCCCCAGACGATGATGACGGCCAGCACCGGCTTCCAGATGTAGGGCAGGAGGCGGGAGGCCAATGCTTTCGCGGCGGATATCCAGAGCATCAGAGGTTCCCCTTCAGGCAAAGCTCGCGCTCCGCCGCGCGCCGCCTGGTGAGCCCCTTGAACACGACGCCGCCCGCCTTGTTCCATTGCATGAAGGCCTGGCAGCCGGCGGCGATGTTCCCCTGGCGCACGAGCCTGGCGGCCGTGGACTGGCAGGTGCGGCTTGCCCCGATGTTATAGGCAAGGCTGGTGAAGGCGATGAAGCGCCCGTCCGGCAATCCCGGCAGGCACTGCTCAATCGGGTTGGCGTAATCTTCCAGCCGCGTCTGGAGCATGAATTTGCACTGCGCCATTGAGTAGTGGTCGCCGCGCTTGACGCCCTGGGTTTCGCCGGCGCACACGGTCCAGACGCCGACCACATCCTGGTAGGCATTTTCGCGCACCCCTTCAAAGCCGATGACGAACGTGGCGCAGACGGCGGCCACCGCCCCGCCTTTTTTAAGCCTGCTCATCGCGCCCGCCTCCACTGAGGTTGCGCTGGAATTTCAGGCGCGCGTAGATCGCCCCCATGCCGATGAACATGGCGGCGAGGCCGAACCAGAGCTTGCTGACCGGCACGTAGCCTTCGAAATAGGGCCAGGACACATCGAGGCCGTTCACCAGCACTCCAAGCGCCATCAGGCGGATCGACCAGGCGCGCGTGAGAATGCGCTTCCAGTTCGGGGCGAGATGCGGGGCGGGCGTCGGGCTCGCGGTCATGTCAGATATCCCTGCCCAGGAGCCGCATGACGTTGCCGTGCAGGGTGCGCGACACCACCAGCTTGTACTGGAAGCACCCCCCCCCGAAGGCGAGGAGCCTGACATCGGGGGCCAGCGGCTTGTCCACGAGGATGAGCACCTCGGGCGCCGGAATGGCCGACACCGGCGGCTGGGCGTTCATCGCCGCCATATAGTCCCTGGAGGGAAGCTCGGTGAGCTTGAACTCCGGCCACTTCGCCTTGTAGTCGGCCCGGACTTTCTCCAGCGTGATGCATGGGGCCGGGACGGTCGCGCTCACCCGCAGGGGCTGTTGGTGCATCTGAAGCAGAATGGCGGCATCTTCAACATTGAGTGCGTTGGCGCCGGGCATGAATTGCCGCTGCGTGAAACTGCCGAGGCAGAAGGCCAGGGCTACGATGGCCAAGGCGCCGAACAGGCGAAAGGATTTCATGGGTCCGCTCCTGATTTGAACGGACCCATGTTGGCTCGATATCCGGGATTAAAACCGGGAGAAACGTTTCTCCCGTAGGGGATGTCAGTCGAAGAAACTGAGCTGGGAAAGCGCGAAGGTCACGCGCTTGAGCGCCTTGTTGCGGTGGTACTGAACCGTGCGCTCGTGACACCCGACTGCGCGCGCAATCTCCCTTTTTGACATATTGCTGTCAATCATCTCTTTGATCCGGCGCCAGCGGCTCAGCCTCTGTGCCAGCGGCCCCATGGGAACGAGGATGTCGAGACCGCCCTGGGCCGGCGCCAGCGCGGCACCGATTGCCGTGGCGCGCTCATGTCCCACCAGCATGGCAAGCCAATGATCCTCCGTGGGCCGCGTGGGAATGTAGACGCGGGTGCCGCCCACCGCCGCCGCGACCTTGAGGGCGGTCATCCTGGTTGTGGCTGCGGCGATCTCGGCAAGGACGCCGGGAAGGTCGGCGTTCAAAACTATGTCATCGGTTGAAATTTCGTGAACACGCATCGTCTGTTGGCCTCGTGAAGGAGTGGCCACCAACAGCGGAGGATGTGTGGTGAATTCGGGACTGTCTAAGGGAAAGCGATTCGGCGGTCAAGATGCGGGGGAATGTGAGACTTGAATTTGCTGGACTCCCTGCCCCGACTCGCAAGAGTTTCGGCGGCATGGAAGAAGTCCGGCGCGAAGATGTGGAGGAGCTTCTCCCCTTTGTTGATGAAGCTGCGAAGGCTCTGGGATTTATCCGGCTCGACGCCGTGCCGTGGTTCACCGAGGCCTGTGTTGCGAATTTCAGCAATAGCCTTTTTCGCGGTGTCCGGAAATTTGGCAGCTTGATCCCGGTGGAACAGAGGGAAAGTCTGGGGCTGCCGCGCGATGCCTATTTGACCTATGAGGCTTTTAATGTGCTCACGCCCCTGGGGCGCAGCACGTATGAGCATGCGCTCGAAGTCACCTGCCTTCGCATCATGAGAAACTACTACCGCGCTGAGCATGCCAAGCGCCGCAGTGAACTTTTCGATGTGTGGCGGGGCCGCACCATTCAAACCTACCGGCTCTGGTCGCTGCCGGATTGCTGCAAAGACGCGAAAGCGATGGAGGGCTATCCACTTGCCTATGCCGATCTTCCTGATTTACCGTTGAAAGGCTGTGGTCATGAATGCTGCCCTTGCGACTACACATTGGTTGATCAGTCGCATCCGCTGCCTCCCTGACCAAACCTCCCCGTCTCGTTGCCCCAAACATCGTTGCTGTGCCCTGCCCCATCAATCCATGGCTCCCTGCCGAAGATCTCGCAGCGAAAGGCACGGGGTGTCATGCGCTCGACGATGGCGCGGGCCTCGGGAGGCTTGCGCGAGTGCTCCCGCGCCAGGGCATTGATGATGATGCCGCCGCCCATCTCCTCGGTTGAAAGCTGCCAATCGCCGATGGCATTGGGTTGGTTGGTGAGGCGCGCCTGGGGATCGCCGTTGCGCGCCAGGATGAAAGGCTCCGCCACGGTGCGCAGGCAATAGCCTGGTCCCCACTGGTTCTTGCCGTTCACCGTGCGCTTCAGCCAGACGCCGCCGGTCACCACCTTGAAGCCCCAGTGCTTCACGCAGTCATAGGCGAAGTCCAGCTTCGGATAGACGCCCCACAGCCAGAGCAGGCAATCCCGCTGCGCCAGGTCGCCCACCGGCAGATCGAGAATGTCCCCGTCTCTCATCGTGGCGTAGTGGGCTTCCGGCGATTTCGCGTAGCCCTTTTCGGAATACATCTTGTAGGACCAAGGCGGGTCCATGAGGATCGCGCCATAGCCCATGGGCCGGAGGTGATCGAAGGGCCAGCTGGTCACCATAGGTCCTCGGAATAGAGATCGGGCGGCCATTTAAGAGTCTTGATCTGGCCGGTATATATTGCTGTGGCGGCGGCTTCTTCGCGGGTTTGGAATTGCGGTTCGGAAAATCCGTTCCAGGCGATGAACCCCTGCTCACTCAAGGCAATTTCAATCGGTGTCTTTTTCGATTGGCTCATCAGCTGGATGACATCATGGTGGCGCTTGGGCGCCTCCAAGGCCCACAAGGTTCCATCCGGCTCCCTGAGCGCAACTCCAATGATCCTGAAGGGTGGCTTGCCGGGCATCAGGCCGGAACAATATCCATGAGCTGGCCCTTGAGGATGAGGCTTTCGCGCATGGCATCGACGCGGGCCTTCGCATCTTCAACACTATAAGCCCAGAGCTCGGCGCTCCACTCGCCGCCATCGAAGACATAGTCGATGAGATAGCAGTGCATCTCACGGCCGAAGTCATCGTGTTTGATGTATTTGGCATTCGGCTTGTCGCGTTCGCCGCGGACCTTGCTAAGGTCGTAGATTTCAGCCATCGCCCTAATCCTTCCGGCCTCTGATCTTTTTCCAGAAGCGCGGGAGCCACCAGAAAAACCACTTGAAAAAGGTCTTGGTGTTGTCCCAGTCCATTACGAGGCCCTCCTGTAGGCGATGACTTTTGACCGCGCGTAGCATTTGCGCGCCACAGCATTCGAGGCGTTGCCGGAGATGCCGCAGACGCGCTTGCCAGCCGTGTGGGTGACCACCAGCACATGGCCGCGCATCACGGCCACGCTGCCGGCAACCGGCCCGTTCGCCCTGATGCCCCAGCCGCTCCAGTTCGAGGCCTTCATAAAGCCCACGGGCGGCTTGCCGCCGGCATTGCGCACCACGCGCCCCAGGAAGGCCCCGCACCAGCGCACCCGCACCGGATCGATGCCGAGAATTCTTGTGAGGGCGGCGCGGTTGCGCCGCTCCTGCAGGCCCACATACTTCGCCGCCACGGCGATCAGGCCCTCTTCGGCCCCGGCCAGCGGCGTATGCGGCGTGACGATGTAAAGGCCGGCGCAGAGCGCCAGTGCGCCCATGGACTTCTTCATGCGGCCTTCTCCAGTTTGTAGCCGAGGCCCTTGATGTTGATGAGTTCCATGCCGGCTTCGGCAAGCTTGGCCCGCAGGGCTTCGACGTCCTGATACCAGCGCGATTTCACGCCGCCGTAGAGGCCAACGAGATCATCGATTCCAATGACGGTTCCCTTCACGATCAGCTTGTCGATGATCTGGGCGTGCCGTTCGGTGACGAGCAGCTTCTTGCCGTTGAGCGATACCTCAACATCGCCGGCAGCCTTCGATGCCCGCGCCGGTTTCTCTTTCTTCCTTCTCTTAGCCGCCTTGGTCTTCGGGCCGGTGAGGCGCTTCACCTCCTGGGCAGGCTCCGCTTCGGCGGTTTCATCTTCATAGGTGCCGCCCAGCCTTTCGAAGGCGGCAAAGAGGTCGTCGAGCTCGGCCTGCCGCTTCACGATCTCGCCGCGAATGATCTCCTTGGCCGTTTCAAATTTGTCGGTCATGCGGCTTCTCCTTCGCTGTTGATGGCCTTGCGCAGTTTCGCGCCAAGTGCCTTCGAGATTTTCGCCCATTCGCCATGCAGCCAGTTCTCCGGTTCGCCCTTCACCACGGCGCGGGCATAGGCCAGCATCTCTTCGGCTGGCCGCTTCTCATTGCCGGTCCAGGTGTGGCCGGGGGTCACCGCGCCGAGATCGCGCAGTATTTCCCACTGGCGCAGGCAGATGCGGTAGCCCGGCAGGTTGCAAAAATTGGCCACATGCTTTTCGCGGCTCCAGTTCACGGCGGCGGCGCGGCTGAGCCAGGCCTCAAGGGCGTCGATGACCTTCGCTCCATCCGCGCCGGCCTTCAGCCATTGGGCCTTGCGGATGCCGGTCTGGCGCGTGATGAAGGCTTCCATCGCGGCGTCGGACGGGTCACTGATCACGCCGAGGTTCCAGCCCGATATCCACAGGGCCCGCACCTTCGAGACGATCTTGTGCGAAGGCCCAGTGATGGCCTTCTGATGGACGGGAAAACCCCGTTTGCCGAGGTCGCCGATCACCGCGGTGAGCTGGGCGAGCGAGCAGTCCTTCGCCGAGCGCTGGCCGGTGACGCGCTCCAGCAGGTCGCGGTAGGTGTCGTCATCGAGGCCGAGTTCCTTCTTGGCCACATGGATTTTGCTGATGAGGCCGGTGCGGCCATCGTTCACGGCATGGGTCTTGGCGGCGACGTTCATGGTTTCACCTCTTTCAGGCAAACTTCCAGTCCAACCGTGTTGCAGACGGCTATGAAGTTCGGCAGCGAAGGATTGCGCCTGCCCCATTGATGCACCGTGGCATCCTTCAGGCCGGAGCGCCGGGCCGCTTCCTTCAGGCTCATCTGCTCGTCCCTGAGTTTTTCAAACAGCGTCTTCACCATTGGGTGGCAGTGCGCGGGTATGGTGAAGGGCCGCGGCACGAACAGGCGCTCGCGCGTAGGCTTGGCGTTGCGGCGGATTGCCAGTTGTGAAGCCCGCCTTGCGATCTGCACCTGGTTGCGAGCCAGAAATGGCTTGCAGCCCAGGGCGCCGGAAGCCGGATAGTGCAGCCGGATTATTGCGTCCTCGTGTTCTTGCCATTTTGCCATCAGAGGAACCCCTTCTCGACCAGCAGCCACTCGGGGCCGCTCATCTGCAGGGTGCCGTCGCCATTGTCGGAGAGTTCGACCAGGGAGAGCGGAACCCAAACCGGTTTGCCCGTCTCGCGGAAGGCGCCTTTCACCAGGGCGGCGCGCTCGGTGGCTGTGACGACGATGACATTGACGTCGTAGATATCGGACTTGCGGGCCTCACTCATGGTTGTCCTCGCTCCGCCGGAGCTTCCGCCAGGCGTTGAATTGCGGCGCCAGTGCGATGGCGATCATCACGGGCGGCGGAAAGCCGGCCGTGAAGCCGAGGGTGAGAAGTGCGAGACAGGTTGCCCATTCCAGCCTGTGCCATTTCAATGAAGCCCCGGCGGAGTGGTCTTGGCATCCATCTGGCAGCGCAGTTCCATGTACACATGGTCTATGATGGCCAGCGTGGCACCGGGATTGGCTCCTTCACGAATGGCTGCCGCCAGGATGAAAGTGAGCGTGCTGATCCGCTTGTGATTTTCAAGACCGCGCAGGGCGGCGATGATGGCGGTGCAGGCCTCGGACTGTTGTGTGGTGAATTCCGTGTTCAGTTGCATGCTTCACCTCAGGCCTTCGCCAGATCGACGGAGATGGCCTGCCATTCGGCGTCGGCGCGTTCACGCCGGTAGAAGCGGATATAGGTCTTGGAGCCGATCACCCGGATCGAGTCTCGCACCGCTTCCATGGCGGCAACCCAGCGCCGATCGGCGATGTCGACGCGCATCAGCATGAACAGTTCCGCCCGGTTGATCCGGCCTTCCTTGTCCACCTGGAAGGCGCGGGTCACCACGGCGCGCAGCTCGTCATTGCTGCCCTCGCTCCATTCCACCAGGCAGGCATCCACCAGCGCCTTGGCGGCCTGAAGTTCGGGACCGAATTCAATCAGGTCCGCCACCTGCACCGAAACTTTCATGGTGCCGTCAAAGCTGGTGAGGGTGATGTTGCCCTTTCTGCCGCCAAGCTCCGCGCCATATTCCTGGGCGATCAGCGCCTGCAGGGAGCCCACGTCGGTGAAGCAGTGGCCCTTGAAACGGCCGATCTGGGCGGAAAGCGTGCTGGCAAATTCGATCATGCTGCGCACGGTCTCGTCCATCAGCTTGTCGACGGGCTTCACCAGGCTCTCGGGCACGAGGGCGCCCTTGGCATCGGCCATGTAGGGGCGGCCCTCAATCAGCTTGACGCCGGGACGGGTTTCAGGAATTGACGGCGGTGTCTGGGTTTGAGATTGCATCTTGATCTTCCTCCGTTGCAAAAATCCGGTTGTCGTTGAGATAGTCCAGCAGGCCCTCGGGGCTGAGTGCCGCCCCCTGCTTCTTGGCTTGCAGGCAGGCTTCCGCGATGGACGCGAGCATTTCGGCTCCCGTCACGGCCGCGCGGGCGATCGCCTGCAGGTCATCGGTGGACACGCCCGTCTTTGCCACCCACTTGTTTTGGGCAGCGCGCAAGGCGAGCAGGTAAAGGTTGGGCGCGGTCATCGGATGTACCGCGCAAGCTGGTTGAGTTTCTGGCCGAAGGCGGCAATCGCCTTCAGCCTGCCGATGTGGGTCATTTCTTCAGCGACTCCCGGCACCAGCAGAAGGAGGCAGTCCTTGTCCTGGCCCGCGGCGCCGCAGACCGTGTAGAACACGAAGTTCGGCTCGCCCCAGAGCAATTCGACATGGTTTTCCGGAATGCCAAGACCGAAGCCGATTACGCCTGCCGTGTCGGCATAGGCCACCATGGCGGGAAGGTTAGCTTCGACCGTCATGATGGCCACCGCTGCCGGTTGTTCAAGGTGTTGGCGAAGAACACGATGCGCTTCAGGCGCTCGACCAGCGTCTGCTTTTCATCGACGTCGGGCACAACCAGGGTGCTCCGGTCATGGCGCGCGGCGGCGACCACGGCCTCCAGGACACGCGATGGCTTGCCCTTCGCCAGCTCGATATGGTCCTCGGGCGTGGCGATGCCGAAGGCGATCACGCCGTCGGTGTTGGCGTAGGCCACCAGGGCTAGAAAGGCGGGGCGCTTCATGGCAGCGCCGAATGGTCGCGCGGGATCAACGGAAACAGGGTCACGTTTCCGCTGAGGTGGTCATCGGTCAGGCGCTGCCGGCGCGGCACTTGCGCCCCTTCAAGGGCAAGGGCCTGCTCGTGGGCATCAGCGAGATTGCCGAGCACGATCAGGCATTCGGCTTTCGACATGCCGCCCTTCGACGCCTGGCAGAGGTCTATGAAGGTGCGGACGGCTCTCAGTTTCGCGGAGATCATGACTGGACCTCCTCGGCTTTGCGCATGGCCATGCGGCTGTGCGGGCAATCGCCCCGGCAGGCGCGGTAGAGCTGCACCCGCATGGCGGAGGTCGGCTGGAATTTCCCGGCCTTCTTCTGGTGCCCGAGGCAATCGTTTTTGGCGATCTCGCCCAGCACCGGGCAGTCATGGGTTTCCGCAAGCAGGCTGCCGCGCACCGCCTGCTCCACCGTGTCGTAGCCGCCCTTGTAGGTGCGGTTGATCACGGCGCTCACCACCGAACCGGAATAGTTGAGCCTTTTGGCAATGGCGTTTTGCGAGGTGCGGTCGCAGGCTTCCGCCAGCGTCACCACCCATTCGGGAATGGCATCGCCCCAGGCCGCCCTTGCATTGGCCAGGGCCTGTTGCGGCGCGCCCGTTCCGGGGCGCGGGCCCCTTTTGCTGATGATATTCACAGGCGCACCTCGCGGGCTTCGGCGGTGCCATAGAAGGCCTGCTTGTTGGGATCGAAGATCAGCTCCGCCTCGCATAGGCGTGGCGGCCTGCGGCCGGTGTTCATGGCGGGGCGCAGGGCATATTCCTTCTCGCCGAAGCGGCCATCGCCTTCGAGGTCGGCGAGATAGCCGGCGGCATGCAGGCGGCTCACATATTTCGCCACCATGGCCTGGGTCACCGGATTGGCCTCGCGCACATTGGTCCACAGGTCGCGCACCGTGAACTTCTTGAGGATGCGCATGGCATTCCACAGGGCATGCCGCCGCGTATAGTCGGGCGACGGCTGGCCGCTGTCAGTAAGGACTACCGGTTCCACGCCAACGCGCAGCACCGCATAGAGCGCCTGCTTGTCAGTCGTGGTTCCAAGCCGCTCCGCCCTTCCCTGCCGCGCCAGCTTGGCAAGGTAGAATTCGGTTGCCTCCCTGTCGGCGCCCGAGACCCGAGCCAGGTCGGCGGCGGTGAAGCCTGCCCGGTAGTTGGGAATGTCCCGGATGGCAAACCACATCTCCTCGTGGCCAGGCACCATGACGATCCTGGCGAAGCTGGAGAAATCCTCCGCCCGTTGCTGGAGCGCGCTCATGCCTGGGCCCCCCGGTTGATGCGCGAGCGCTGCGGCGGCAGGCCCTTGTAGATGACCTCCGGGAAATCCTTGTTGGTGATGATCATCAGGCCCTGGCGGACGGCGAATTCACGTACCCGGTCAATGTTGGTGACAATGCGGCGCGTCGAGCCGTCCGTGTCCGTGACGATGCGCTGCAGCAGATCTTCGGCGATCTCGACCTTGCCGGCGTAAAGCTTGGCGAGCTCCTTCGCATCCTTGAGATTGCAGGCCTCGGCCTGGACCCATTCCAGCACCCGGTTATGGGCGCGCTCGAATTCCTGCAGCTTGGACGGCAGGTGCTGCTCGCCAATGAGAATGACGGGGGCCGCCGACTTGTCGGAAATCTCGCGTACCACGTCGACCAGGGATTTTTTCACCAGGTGGTCGGCTTCGTCGAAGATGAGCGGCACAGGATCGTCGGCCAGCGTTTCGATGATGCGGTTCACGCGCTTGGCCACCGAGCCCTTGAAGGGCGGAATCGAAAGTTCGTGCATCAGCGCATCGACCACGCTTCCCGTGGTCCAGGTGGAGCCGCATTCGAGATAGAGCGACTGGGTGGCAATGGCGCCGCGCAGGGCCGCCGTGGTTTTGCCGAGACCGGAGACGGCATAGAATACGCCCCATCCGGGCAAATGGGCGGGCCTGTCCTTCAGGCGCAGCACCAGCTCGTGGAACAGCGCGACATTGCGGAGCGGCGCGGTCTTGCCGCCCCCCGGATTGACATTTTTGGCGATAGCGTTCATTTCTGACCTCGTTGATGTTTTGTGTTGAGCGCCTTCCGGGTCCAGCCGGGGGCGCTTTTTCTGTTCACGCCTTCAGCCACTCACGCCCATGCTCACTGACAAAGTGCTCATGGGTTTTGCATTCCGCCGTTGTCTCGTAGGCGCCCAGCCAGCGGGCATCCTCGGCATCCACATCCTCGCCCGCATGGAGCGCATCCCGGATCGCCAGGGCGCGGGTGAAGCGCTGCTTTGCCGTTTCCGGCAGGCGGTGGATGTTGGAGGGAGCCGAAACCGGTGTTTCCGTGCGCGGAGCATCTGCCCCGCCTTCAATGGCGATTTGCGCCTGCTCCAAAGCCTCGTTCGAATGGGTTTCAGAACCCCTTGGGAAGGCCGTGATCGAGGCGCTCTTTCGTCCAGCCAGGTCGAGCACCGCGTCGATCATGTGGCGCGGCTTGATCTTGCCCGCTTCCTTGCGGATGGTTGCCGTCTCGTCCTTGATGAACTTGGCCTGCTGGGCCCGCGCGATGGCCACGGCGGCTTTCGGATCAACGCCGGCGCGGCGCGGGCAGATGGCCTCGGTGATGAAGGCCCCGGTTTCGCTTTCAAAGACATAGAGCCTGCCCATGTCGGCGGGGTCCTGGCGGCAGAACACCCGGCGGCCTTTCAGCAGCGCCCCTGAAATGTAATAGCCGTAGTCAAGCCGGATGCCCTGCTTGGTGGCCACCCGCCAGCCATCACCCGCCACCGGCGAAAGCAGAAGGTCCAGGGCATGGACATTGGCGATGGTGCGGATGGTGCCGGGCGAGGATTGCGCCTTGGCGAAGGGCGTCATGCCGCCAATGCCGGAATGGGCCTCATGGGCGAACTTGTCATTGGCCCAGCCGTCCATCATGCGCTGCAGGTCGCCCGCATTGAGGTCGACGCAGAAAGCCTTGTCGGCGCTTTCGCCCAGGCGCGCGGCGAAGGCCTTGCGGCCCTCGATCATCTTGCGGTCGGCAACGCTGTGCCCGATGAAGCCCGGCAGTAAAGGCATGAGCCCTCTCTGCAGGGTGCCGATGGCGCGCTCGACGATGCCCTTCTGCTCCGGCGAGAAAGGAGCCGTTAGATCGTGTCTGATGCCGACGGCATTGAGCGCCCGCTTGAAGGCATGGGAAGTGAAGTCGGAGCCGTTGTCGGTGCGCAGCGTCTCCGGAACGCCCCAGGCCAGGATGGCCTTGCGGAGCAGGAGCAATGTCGCCTCGGTGCGCGCCGTCTTCGAGACGTAGAGCATCATGCGGCGGCTGAACACGTCGACACAGGCATAGATGGAATAGCGCCCGTCCTTCAGCAGCACGTCGGCGGGCGAGGCGTCAATTTCCCACAGCTCGTTCACCTGCCCCACCCAGGCATAGTTGTTGTCGCCGGAGAGGCGGTAGTGGGACTTGAATTTGTCGGGGTTGGTAAGGGCGTGGAGCGCCGTCTGGTTGCGCTTCTTCCAGTCAATGATGAAGCGCTGGAAGGTTCGCTCGGCGGGAAGCGGAATGGCGAAAAGATCAAGCTGCAGCTCGGCCCCGAAGCGCGCCTCCACCAGGTCGCGCACATGCGCGGCGGAGAGGAACGGCTGGTGGACGAGAAGCCCGCCGATATAGGCGGCCACATCGCCGCCCTCGGCCTGGTCAAGCAGGGACTTAATCTTGCGGCCCGTGCCGCCAACCTCATGCCAGCGGCCTTCGTCGCGCAAGCAACGCCACCGGTAAAGGGAATAGCCTGAGACAACTTCCAGAGCGTTGCGGAGCCAGTCAGGCACATCAACTTTACCTGCGTTGTAGGTCCTGGCGAAGTCCTGGTCAGCTGACCGGAGTCCCAAGGCGCGGTTTGCCGCGTAGTGGGCATCGGCCAGCGATAGCAGTGCCAGCCGTGCATCGCGGCGCAGGAGCCGTTTTTCAGTCATGCCCGCCGGTTCGGGCGCGGGAAGTGCTGTCACCTTCAGTGTCGCGGTTTCCACCTTGGTCACCTGGGCGGAAAGTGCGGCCCGTGCCTCGGGCGGCAACAGCGAAATGTGATATTCCATGCCGCCGCCCCTGGCCTGGCGCTTGCGCGCTAGGGGCTCGGCATCGGGAGATTTGCTTTCGGCCCAGCGGTTCTGCCAGGCCAGCTGGTGCATGCCCTGCTTGCTGTTGGGCAGGCCCGGCAGGTTCATGCCGGCGAACTGCTGAAGCGTGAACCAGCCCTTCATGGCGTTGCCTTGGCGATGTAGCTGCTGATCTGGCGCTTCACTTTCCTGCTGGCGCCGCCCCAGAGCTTTACGAAACGCGCGAAGGCAATCTCGTCGGGGTTTTTCACGTCCACCTTGTTCAGGTGAAGGGCGAGCGCGCCCGAAACATTGGTGGCCTTCGGCTCCCTGGCCAGGAGAATGTCCAGTGCTGCCTTCTGGGCTTCAGCATCAACCTTGGAGAGCTGCACCAGCTGGGCGCGGTTGTCGGCGAGGTATGTGGCTGCAACGCGCTTCCGCGTCGCAGCTGACAGTCCCTCATACATGCCTTCAAGAGCCTTTACCGTGCTCTTGGAGAACCCCATTTTGGCGGCCACATCTTCATTGATGGAAAAAAGGCCCATGTTGGGCTCTTTTCCCGGTTTGCGGCCCCGCGTCTCGCCATGGAGCTTGCGCAAAATGCGTTTGCGTTCGACGATGCAAGCGGCCCGGTCGAGAGTGGACAGTTCCCGTCGCATGAGATTTTCGTCGATCTCATGGAGGCGGAGTTCATCCATCGGAAATTCGGTCTCGGGCTGATAGGCCTTGGCGTAGATTTCATTCCGGCCCATGATCTGGTGGGCGCGATATCGGTGGCCGCCCTCGCTCAGATGGTGTTGGTTTCCGATCACCATCAGTTTTACCGGGTTGTGCATTTCCCGTTCTTTGAACTCCGCCGCCAGGCCCTGGGCCCAATTCTCATCTATGGCGCGGAGCCGTTCGCCGACGATGATATCGGCCATGGGAAACGAGCCGGACTCGATCAGGCGCATGCCAGCACCTCGTAAGAATACGGCAAAAGGCCAGCCGCGCCTCCGCGCGCGGCCGGCCCCTTGCACACAGTGGGGAATGGGACGCCACTGTAACCGCGCGCATCACGCCACGCGGATTGGAAGAAAGGGCCGGGCGCCATGGGATTGTGGCTCATGGCGGCCCGGCAAGTTTGCCCACGTCTGCAGGGAGGGCATTCGAAATTCACGGGCAGGATCGTCGTTGAGGCAGCGCTGTTTCCCATCCGGCTGTCCTCACGGTGCCTGCAATTCGGGACTCGCCATTTGCTGGCGGGCTCTGCTAAGTTTCAGCCGGTATTTGACGGGGATGAGATCGCCATCTACATCAAACCAGTCGGGCCAGAGTTCGTGAGCGGGGATGCCGAGTGTTTGGGCAATGAACAGGTTGACCTTCGTGGAAGGTTTGACGAGCGCGGCCCGCAATGACGAGGCGCTGAAGCCGGATTCCTTTGCAAGTTTCTTGAATGTGTGGCCCCGCCTGCGAATTTCCGCGCGGATGGCCCATTCGTCATGCTTGGCTTTTTTGGGTTTGAGGAGCATCTCTGCGACTTCTGTCCGGGTGATTTGCTGTCTAGTTTTTGGTCCAATACCGAGTTGCATAACTCGATTTCTAGTTAATTACAACAGCAAATCGCTAATTAATCGTTCATCGCCGCTCGCAGAAACGGCATTTTCATGAAAGCTGGCTGGGGTCAAAGGCTTAGAACTGTCCGTGGAAAGGTCTCCCAGGAGGTTTGGGGACCATCTATCGGTGTCGGACGCGCCACTTGGGCGAACTATGAAGCCGAAAAATCCTTTCCTGACCTCAAGGTGCTGATGATTTTGCAGCAGCGATTCGGCGTGAGCATTGACTGGATTGCCACCGGCGAAGAGCAAGTCTCAGTTCTCGATTTCGACGTGCTGCGCCAGGTTGTTCAGGCCGTCCAGGAAGAGGTTCCAAAAATAGATGCGGAATCGAAGGCAAAGCTCATCGTGAGGCTTTACAAGGATAGGATTTTAGGGCTACAAAAGGAAAATGAGGAAGCGCGCCCCAAACGGGGAAAAGCGGCCTCTTAAGTCTTCTGGAAGAGGCCAGCCCATGTCCATCGTTGACGATTGCCGCCGCATTCTCTCTGAAGCCAAGCCCTCAAACGACAACTATGGCGAGCTGCGGCTGCTTCCGCAAAAGCGGGTCGATGAATTGCTCCGCCAACTCAACGGGATCAAGGCGCGCGGCCACATTTACGAGCCGAACGGCTTCTCCGAACCGGTTCGGGCCATTAAATTTGGTTGACTGTTGGGTGCGGCGCAATATCGCCCGTTTCGGTGCATAACCCGCTGAAATCCATGGCGATTGCCGCAGTTGACGCTTAAAACCCAACAGTCAACGAAATTTGACGCTTTGACCCATCAAGCGTCAACCAGCGAGGCGATCAAATGCCGTCTGAAAAGCCCCAGAACGCCCATTTGAATGGGGTTTCGCCAATTCAGCCCCAAGAGGGCCCCGGTGCCACGCAAGTGGCTCCTGCTGGGCCTTCCGTGTCTGAAAACGGCCCGCTAGAACGCCTTTCCGCGAAGCCCTTTTTTGGAGCGCAACCCCTTGAAACCTCCCATGAAATCCCCTCTAATCCCGGACAATCCCGCTCAAACCCCGAGTGCCATCCTAGATGTCGGATTACACCCAGCCAGATGGACCCTCGCCGCATTGAAACGCTGCGCGCCATCATGAAGGCCCTAAGAACGCCCGGGAGCGGTTGTCCGTGGGATCTCGAGCAGACATTTGAGACGATAGCACCCTACACGATTGAAGAAGCCTATGAGGTGCAGGAGGCGATTTCCCGCGGCACCCGTGCGGAGCTTTGCGAGGAACTCGGAGACCTGCTGCTGCAGGCCGTCTACCACGCCCAGATGGCCGACGAACAAGGCGCCTTCACCTTTGACGATGTGCTGGAGGCGATCAATACCAAGATGGTGCGCCGCCACCCCCATGTCTTCGGTGACGCGGCAGCCCGCTCTGCCAAGCTTGCCAAGGGCTTCTGGGAGGACATGAAAGCCAAGGAACGGCCCGAAAGGCCGGCGGGTGGATTGTTGTCGACCGTAGCGCTTGCCCTGCCCGGACTGACCCGGGCGCTCAAGCTGCAGGCCAAGGCGGCGAAGGTGGGCTTCGACTGGCCAAGCGTTGACAATGTCTATGACAAGATTTCCGAAGAGATCGCGGAGTTTCGTGCCGCGCCTGAAGCTGAACGCGCTGCCGAGTTTGGTGACCTGCTCTTCGCGCTCACCAATGTGGCGCGGCACCTCGGCATCGATCCGGAGGAGGCGCTGCGCGCCACCAACGCGAAGTTTGAGCGGCGCTTCCGCCACATTGAAACTGAACTGGAGAAACAAGGCAAACGCCCCCAGGATTCGAACCTTGAGGAGATGGACGCCTTGTGGAACGCGGCCAAGACCTCAGAATAGTGGTCGGATCAAGTCTTCAGCTTCATCGCTTTTCCGAACTTTGATTGGGCCTGCCCTGCGGTATCGGCGTCAAAGCGAACCGACAGCTTGGAGCGCCCGTCGGCATAGGCCTTGCGCGCCAAGACTTCGCCGCGCTGGTGCAGCCAGGCCATTCCCTTGCCATCAGCCGGATCTATGGTGATATCGTAAACCACGCTCTTCTTGGCCAGCCGTTTTTCGACTTTCTCCAGAAGCTCGTCTATGCCCTGGCCATCCAAGGCGGAAACCAGGACACAATCGTCCCGACGCTGGGCCTGGGTTTCGCGTGTGGCAAGCGCCAACGGATCCAGCAGGTCAGCCTTGTTCCACACCTCGATGATCTGGCTGCGGCGATCCTCGTGGATGCCGAGCTCCTCGAGGACAAGGTTCACGTCATGGCACTGGGCCTCGGTTTCCGGATGACTCACATCACGCACGTGAAGGATGACGTCAGCAGCCAGCACCTCCTCGAGGGTTGCCCGGAAAGAGGCGATCAAGGTGGTTGGCAGTTCGGAGATAAAGCCCACCGTGTCTGACAGGATGATCTTCCGGCCGCTTGGCAACGTGAGGTTCCGCATGGTGGGATCAAGGGTGGCGAAGAGCAGGTCCTTGGCCAGCACATTTGCCGAGGTCAGCTTGTTGAAGAGCGTTGACTTTCCGGCGT
>SXGU01415641.1_pt1 | contig 34543 bp, 37 predicted proteins | sample 3174531 | NCBI WGS metagenome assembly SXGU01 (sample SAMN11356863, study PRJNA531348) | freshwater metagenome | isolation source: freshwater sample F1-140 | place: China: Fuxian Lake, Yuxi | collected 2017-12-25 | reverse complement strand
CACGCTTCATCACGCTGCGCATGATCCAGCCTCGGATGCCGCCGATGCCTTTTTTCTCCGGCTTGTTCGATTCCGCCACCAGCACGTCGCCATTCGGCAAGACCATCAGCCAGCGCGGATGATCGAGTCCGGTGGCGAAGGCGTTCACCGCAAAACTTGGCGCGGCCACCGGCTTCTCACCGTTGCTCCAGCCTTTTGCCGGCGCGATATTGACGGTAGGTAGCGCAGACGATACGGGCGGCGGCAGCGTCGGATGAGGGCCGAAGCCTGCGGACTCTGGCAGCTTCGCGATATCGCCGCATGCCGCAAGAGTGAGCAGCATACCGATGAGTGCCGCTGAAGTGATGTGCTTGTGCATACATCCATCATAGAAAGCGGCCAGCAGAGACGCCTGCGCAAGCTCAATGCGCGCTCAGGCCGCGTATTAGCGTGTCCAATCATTCCAGCAAGTCTTGCCGTGGAAAACCCCATTGCGGAACATGGTCGGGACAAGCCTGATTCCTGAACGCATCGATATCCATGGTCGTGAAATTTCCGCGCGGACTGGCGGCGAAGCGGATATCCGTTGCCGTCATGCGATTTAGTGCCGGCATGCGCGCAAAGCGCAGCCATGCCGCGAAATGGCAGCTGTTCTGCTTCAACGCGCGCAGGGCGCGCAAGTCGCCTTCCTGCGCCAACACGAACGCGATGGCAGGCATGCCGGCCCGTTCTCCGGCGCCTTCGGACAGACTGGCGGGACAGTCGGCGACCGTCAGCAGCGCCGGGGCGATGCTGACGATGCCGCGATGCAGCCGGTAACTGCCGGCGGCCTCGTTGCTCTCGATCGAAGTAAACGCCCAACACAGCGGATTGCTCGGAAACGAAGTCGTCGCCACATCGAGCACAAGGCTTGCGCCGTCCTTGCCGCGCAGCGCCTGCGTCACCGTCTCGCGTGCCCGTTCCGACCCCAGGTACTGCGCCAGGAGGAAGGCGAGCAGCACGCCGGCGGCGGCGCTCAGTGCGCGCATGCCTCGCGCGCCGGCCCGGTACTGAAGACCGCCGAGCACGATGGCGAGCACCAGCAGCGCGCCCAGTGACGCCCACGGCAGGAAGCCCTGCACGGTGAAGTACAAGGGCGCGCCGACCAGCAATGCCAGCAGCAGGATGCGCGGCGGCAGGCGCTGCACCGTCATCGCCATCGGCACGCCGAACGCGATCCAGAACACCGGCTCCAGGATGAACACCATGTCGCCATACAGCCAGCGCGAATCGAATGGATGGAACGGATGAATGCCGTAGGAATTGAGGTAATCCATCAGCAGGTGCAATACGAAGCCCGCGCCCACCACGATGCCAAGTCCCAGACGCGCCTGCGCGCTTTGCCGCAGCAGGCGTCGCGCCGCCGGCCAGAGCCAGACCAGGCCGGCCAGCAGCAGTGCCTGCGGCACGGCGTACAGCAGTGTGTGCGTATGGCCGCGATGGTGTAGCAGATAGCCCAGAGGCGCCGGCAGCAGCGGCGTCAGCACCAGGTCAAGATCGGGGAAATTACTGGCAAGCCAGCACGCCAGCAGCAACAGGCGTCGCCGCAGGCGCTGGTCTTCGCACGCGGGTTCCGGGTGGAGAAGGCGGTGAGTGAGTTCGCCGGCGGCCAGCCCGACCACGGTATGACTGAGATTATCCATGGGAAGGATGTTACAGCGGTCCGCGCGGATCGGTTTGGCGCTCGACGAGTAGATTAACCGGATGAATTTGGGTGCGCTCCGCGCACCGATACGGCAGTAGTCGTAGGGTGGGCACCCTGTGCCCACGTGTTACCGCTTGGTTCCAGAAATCCGCGTGGGCATGGATGCCCACCCTACAAGACTGCGCGGGTCCTAAAGCATCTTGGCCAACTCGCCATTGACGATAAGCTGCCGCAATTCGCCTGCACCGCCGATTAAAACTCCCTTGACGAAAATCATCGGGAAGGTCGGCCAGCCGGTCCACATTTTGAGTGCATTACGACGCCGCCATCCGCTCAGGTAGCTGCCGTACTCCAGATAGACGTACGGCAACCTGGCGGCATCGAGCGCCGCGCGCGCCTTGCGTGGAAAAGGGTTTTGCGCCATGCCGACAACCACAACCGGATTCGACGCAATGGCGGCCTTCACCTCGGCAACGATATCGGCATGGCTATTGGCGATCGTCGTGCGAATCGCGGGATGGATTTGTGCTTCATCGAGGATGCTGCGGCTCATCGTGAATCCTTGTGGTTGGAATGGGTTGATGGATAAAGAACGGTAGGGGGCGCTTTGCGCGCTCTAAGCAGACGGGCAAATGAGGTCGATTTTCCGCAAACCGTTACCCGTCGTCCACGCGAAAGCGGGGACCCATGCAGAGTTTATTCGTTCGATCTGCCTATGGGTCCCCGCCATCGCGAGGACGACGGGAGAGCTGACGGTACGCATTCAGACTCAAGCGCCCGCCCACAACCAGCGTGATGGGTAAGCGTCATGTCAAAGACTTTTGTCTATCCGCTTAGAATAACGTTCTTTTCGATTGCCGTAATGGTCAGCGCAAAGGCTTGTACTGCAAAGCCCGGCGCGCAACCGGAGCAATCGGGAAGCCAGCGTGAAATGGCGCATAGCGAACACTACCGAAGCACGGTTCACCAAAAATATTGGCTTTAAATATTCACACTCACTCAGATTTACATTCACTCAGGAGACGCCCAATGGCAAGCCACCGTCCAGCTCGTACGATCGCTGTTCTTGCAGGAACCGTTGTTGCCGCACTATTCGGACTGACCTACCTCAGCTACCAGCGCGACATTCAACCAGCCCGCGAGCGCGTCGCAAGCGGTAGCCAGATGGTGCAGACCCGATGCGGTCCGATCGAGTATGCGAGCGCCGGTGACGGCGCGCCGGTACTGGTCGTGCACGGCGCCGGCGGCGGCTACGACCAGGGCATGGAATTCGGCCGGCCACTAGCCGACAGCGGTTTCCGCGTGATCGCCATGTCGCGCTTCGGCTACCTGCGCACGCCGCTGCCTGACGATGCCTCCGCCGCCGCGCAAGCCGACGCGCATGCCTGCCTGCTCGACGCGCTCCAGATTGAGCGCGCGGCCATCATCGGCGCTTCGGCCGGCGCGCCCTCCTCCATGCAGTTTGCGCTGCGGCACCCCGACCGCTGCAGCGCGCTGGTCCTGCTGGTTCCCGCCGCCTATGTCCCCCGGCCCGGCAACGCGCCGCCGATGAAAACGCCTGCCGCAACCGAGTTCCTGTTCAACACCGCGCTCAAATCCGATTTTCTCTTTTGGGCCGCGACCCGCTTCGCCCGCGCAACCGTGACCAGTGCGATTCTCGCCACCCCGCCCAGAGTGGTGGAAAACGCCAGTGCCGAGGAACAGGCGCGCGTGCAAAGAATGATGGAGCACATCCTTCCCATCAGCCCGCGCCGGCTGGGGCTGCTCAACGATGCCGCGGTGACCTCCTCGCTGCAACGCTACGAACTGGAACGCATCGCCGTCCCTACCCTCGCCATCAGCCTGGCCGACGATTTGTTCGGCACCTTCGACGGCGCGCGCTATACGGCCGAGCACGTTCCGCGCGCACGCTTCATCGGCTACCCGAGCGGGGGGCATGTGTGGGTCGGGCGGCAGAAGGAAGTGATGGCGGAGATCGCGGCGTTTTTGAAGTAGTGGGAGGTTGTGGTCGGCCTCAGACCCCTGCCTATCCCATATTCATGGCATATCTTGATTTTCGGCAATAGTATGTAATGGGCTATTGCGGGGATTGAGGATGGGAAGAATGGCGCACAAGGAGGAAGAATGAGTGCTTACGTGGTTCCCGGTCTTGACCCCGTCTCCGTAATAGGGCGTAATAGGGGACAGACCACGATCGGGCGTAATAGCGTAATAGGGGACAGACCACGATTATTTCGATCAGAGCAGAAAACTTGGTCCGCCTCCGATTACTCTACTGTGGCCATCCGCCTTCCAGTCGCTACAACTTCGTCGCCGTAACAATCTGAAAGTTACCGAAAAAGTAAGTACTCCGTTCACACGTCCATCCGCCCATCTCTTCCAGGCAATGGATCGGGTCATGCGTATCCCATAGCGCAAGACCGAGCGGTTCAAACACCTTGAAATAGGTCCAGCTCAACGCGCGCAGTACCCACAATTTCGGCCGGTGAAACTCCGCGAGAAACAGCTTGCCGCCGGGAGCGAGCACGCGCCTCGCTTCCTGCAGCGCTTTTACTTTCAACGGGTGCGGCAGTTCGTGCAGCAGGAAGAACATCACGTTGGCCGCCGCCGTGCCATCGCCTTGTTTCATGGCGGTCGCATCGTCTTCGATGTAATCCACCTTCTCTGCAAAATCGCCGAGCTTGCTCCGCGCGTGCACCAGCTCGTTTTGAATGATGTCGGCGATGAGGACGCGCTCGGCGCCGGCCTGAAGCGATGCCTTCACGACGCGCGGAATGACGTTGCCGAATGCGCAGGAAGTGATCAGCACCTTTTTGTTCTTCAAGTATGCCGGCTTGAGTCCGGCGACGATCTTCGACACCAGGCGGTGGTACTGGAACAGCAGTATTGCCGAGATAATCGGTTGGAAATCCACCGCCTTGATGAGCCGCATGCTGGAGTAGATCGGATACACATGCGACGTTTCATTTTTCGCTCCCGGCAGCAGCTCGCGCATCACCAATGCGCCTCGGGTCGTGATAAAGAAAAACAGGCCTGTTGACGCCAATACAGCAATCAGGACCATGCCCCCGGTAATCATCCACGTGTCCATGACACTTCCTCAATAACAGAACCTACGAGAGTCGTTTATCCGCTCGGACCTGCGTTCACCTGTCGCGGAACGGGTGGCGGCTTTCTCGTGCAGCCGGCCACAGACTATTGAATATCAGCAACACTCTAAATGTTGATTGATGTAAGTCAAACGGACCGGAAACAGCGTTGCGGCGCTGCGCGGCAGGGGGGAAGTGTGGGTGGATAAAGACAGCTATTTTGGTGTTTGCGCCACCAGTGCGATGCGGCGTTGAATGCGCGCGACGGTGTCGTGCGCGCCGGCTTGTTGCGCGCGTTGCGACTGCACTCCGAGCCAGGCCAGCAGCGGCCGGCGCCAGCCCTGGGATGACGCGGTTTCGGTCGCCAGCTCGATGTCGGCGGGGGTGAGCCGGCCGTTTTGCAGCAATGCGCCGGCGGCCACCAGCAGCGCAAGCGGATCGTCGATGCCGGCCAGCTGGCTTTTGTCGCCGGCCGGGGTAGTTGTTGCCAGCAGCGCGCGATGCTGCGCCGGCAGCAGCGCCGGGTCGAGGCCTTGCCAGCGGCCGGCGATGTAGGCGGCATAGCTGTGTTCGGCGGGACCGACATCTTCGGCAAGGGCTTGAAAGCCGGTGCATGGCGCGAACTCCAGGCTGGCAACCCGCGTCGCGCAGCGGATCAGTTCCGCCTGCGCCACCAGGCTGGCGCGGCCGGTCGCGGCCAGTTCGCTGCGGGCCCGCGCGAACTCGATGTCGGCCACGCGCGTGTTGCCGCTCAAGTAAGCCGATGAAAAGCTTTGCAGCGCCCCATGCGCGCTGGATTGCCAGGCGGGCGGCGCCGGCGTGCCGGCGCAAGCGGCCAACAGCGCGGCCAGCACGGCAGCGGACAAGCTCGGGACGGGGTGGGCAGGGATGTTCATGGCAGCTTGATCTCCGTGGCGCGGGCGAACGGCCACTTGCGGTTGATTTCGTCGACCAGGGTCGTCACTTTGCGCAGGCTGGCCTCGACCTCGGCGCGCAGGGTGCCCAGGTCGTCGGTGGCGATGCGCGCATTGGCGCCCACTGCTTGCGCCTCCGCCAGCACGGCATCGACGTTCTTGAGGGTGGCCCGGGTGTCGCCCAGCACCTGGTTAAGCTGGGCCACGGTGGCCTGGATGTCGTCCGCCAGGCCTTGCTTGCCAAACACGCGCTGCTCCGTTTTGGAGAGCAAGGTGTTGACGCGATCCAGCGTGGCAATGACTTTTCTTGCTTCCTCGTCGCTGCCCAGCGCGCCGCCCAGCAGCCCGTAACGGCCATTCATCCGGCTGGTCGTGGCCTGGAGATTCGCCAGGCCGGAATTGATGCTGGAATTGGCCCCCGTCATGGTTTCCAGGTTTTCCAGCAGCGCGCGGGCGGTGGCGACCAGGCGCGGGATCTCGGCGTTGGTGTCGCCGCGCAGCACGGTGCGTTCCGAGTCAGGCGGCAACGGCGGGTCGCTCAAGATGCCGGAAAAAGCGCGGATGCGCGTGTCGCCCACCAGGCCGCGCTCCATGGTGAAAATGCTGGATGCGCGCAGCCACTTCGCGTCTTTTTCCGGCACGTCGATCAGGATGCGCGCCTTGCCGTCGGGGGCAAGTTCGACGCGCTGCACGCGACCGATCGGAAAGCCCGAGAAGGTCATGTCCATGCCGACAATCACGCCTTCCGAGTCGTCCGATATCAATACCAGGCGCTGGGTGCGTTCGAATACGCCGCGCGCGTACATGACGTACAGCAGGAAACCGACGATCAGGCTGGTCATCAAGATCAGCAGCAGAACCGCCTTGAATTCAACGTTGGCGGGGGAGGAAGAATCGGACTGACGTTCCATGGGGCGTGACTCGATTTAAATGTACTTCACTGCCAGCGATCCGGCTTCGATCAACAGCAGTACGAAGAAAAGACGCATGGCGCCGGGTTGTACGGTGGACGCGACAGCGCGCGTGACGCCTTCTTGGCGCGACAATTCCAGCAATGCCGCCATCGGAATGACGGCGACCGCCAGGCCGAAGAGGACGGTTTTCAAGGCAAAACCGATGGTGACGATGGGATCGAAGACCCGGCCGACCGTGCGCGTATAGCCCTCCAGTCCCCAGGGCGACAAGCCATAGACATTAAGGTAAGCCAGCACCAGCACAATCGCGCTGTTTACCATGGCCAGGCTCAAGACCGAGAACGCGCTCGCGATCATTTCCGGCACGGCGTCACGATGGACATCAGCGGCGGGAGTGCCGTTTTCTTTCGCTCGTCCCGCCGGTGCGGCAGGCAGCGCGGCGCCGGCATTGAAGGCGAATCCGGCACGCAGCGCCACGAATAATGCGGCGCTGAGCGGGATCAGTTCCAGCACCAGGACCCGCACCATCATCTCCAGCGCATACTGCGACAGACCGTAGCTCAACGCCGTTACCACCACAATGCGAATCAGCACCAGGCTGACCAGCGCGCTCGCCACCGTGAACCACGGCAATACGCGCCAGGCGCCGTCGTAGATGTGGTTGGCGATGGCCACCCGGTTGGCGCGGCGATAAGCCGAAGGCGACAGGGCGATCACCAGCATGCTGGCGCCAAACAGCGTCACGTACCACCAGCTCGCCAGTTCGCGCCGGCATGCCGCGGCCCATCGGCGTGGTCGTGAGTAAAGGGGGGAGCTTGAGTGCATGGGGCAATGATAGCCCAGCCGCCGCGCTTGCTGCATGACGGATTTTGCCGGTTGCGCGACCGGCAAGGAGCCCGCAGTATTCTCCTGCGTGCCTTAAGGACAGCCTTTGCAGCCAACCGTGACCGCGTCGGTAAAAATCGCTCCATCCACGACCGCGCCGCGCAGGTCGGCATTCGTCAGGTTCGCTTGGGTGAAGTTGGCCCCGGTAAGGCGGGCGCCGTTCAGCGAGGCGCCGGTCAAGTTTGCCGTCCTGAAATCGGACCTCTGCAAATCCGCGTTCTGCATCTGGGCTTGCGTGAGGTCGGCGGACAATAAATCCGATCCGAGCATCGATGTTTCGCGCAGGTTTGCCTCGCCCATCTTTGCGTTGCGCAGGTTGGCCCGGTTCAGTTGGACTTGATACAAGTTGGCGCCCGTCAGATTGGCCCCGAGCAGATTCGCATCGTTTAGCGTGGCGCGTTGCAGATTTGCCTTGGTCAAATTGACGCGCATCAGATTGGCATTGGTCAAGTCGGCTTGCGCCAAATTTGCCGATACGAGACTGGATCTGGAGAGTTGCGACCTGGACAGATTGACCCCTTTCAGATCGACGCCGTTCAAATTCGCATCGGCGCAAAGGGTCCCGGGTCGTATGCGGCAACCGCCGACTTCCTGGTCCTGCTGCTGGCTCGCGGCCGTGGTCGCGACGCCCAGCAGGCAAGTCAACAGCAGTGTTGATTTCATCATGTAAGCGTTCCGGTCCAGAAATAATCGTGTTCGATCCTTTATATACCTCCACGGACGATGTCTGGCTAGACAATTTTTCAGGCACGACTATGTTTCTATCGATGGCGTTGGCACGACCTGTTTCCGGATACGCTTGAAATAGGTGATATCGGCAATGATGAAGGACAACCGAGCAGTCCTCGTTTTAGCTGGGCAGCTTCGTAGGTGGCATTGCGCCTTTCCCCAGCAATTGGTAAAAGTCTTGCGACGGAACCGGCTTGGAATAAAGGTAACCCTGCGCATAGTCGCATTCCGCTTCGATCAGCCAGTCTCTTTGCTCCGGCGTTTCCACCCCCTCCGCAATGACTTTCAGGCCGAGCTTGTGCGCCATCACGATGATCGTCTCGGCGATGGTGCGGCTATTCATATTCGTTATCATGTCTTGCACGAAGGACGGATCGATCTTCAAGTAATCGACTTTGAATTTCTTCAGATAGGCCATCGATGAATAGCCGGTGCCAAAGTCGTCAATGGCCAACTGGATCCCGGCGTGTTGCAGCGTGTCCAGTTTTTTCCTGACCCGCGGCGAATCATTCAACAGGACCCCTTCCGTGATTTCCACGGTAATGTTGTTCGAGAACACGCCGAGACAAGCCAGTTGTGCATTCCAGGTCTCGGCCCGTGTGGTGGTCATGAATTCCAGCGGTGACTTGTTTACGCTGATTTGAAAAGATGCGCCAAGCAAGGCGCTCCAATCGCGAGCGCGCATCACCGCTTCTCCGAATACCCACTCGTCGATCTCGTTGATCAGTCCCGCCTCTTCTGCCAGGGCGATGAAATTTCCAGGCAGCGTCAGGCCGGTTCTCGGATGATTCCATCGCACCAGGGCTTCTGCCTTCACAATGCGTCCATCCGCAAGATCAACAATGGGCTGGTAATACACGTCAAACTGCCGGCGCTGCAGTGCATGGCGCAGTTCGTCAATCATTTCGAGGCGCGCCCACGCAGCCTCTCGCATGCTGGACGTGAAAAAGCTGAAACGGTTGCGCCCGGCGTTCTTTGCCACGTACATGGCCTGATCCGCGTTTCTGATCAGATCGTCAGGCTTGGTCGCGTCCTGCGGGAAAAGCGTGATCCCGATGCTGCCTGATATATGGACATCCTTGCCCAGGACAGGAAACGGTTGCGCCAACGCGTCCAGAATTTCCTGCGCCAGTATCTCCACATGAAAAATCTTGTTGACCTCGGTAAGGAGCACGGTGAACTCATCCCCGCCAAGACGCGCAGCCATATCCGTATCGCGTATGCAGGACGTGATTCGGAGTGCCGCCTGTTGCAACAACTGATCGCCCGCGGCATGGCCCAGCAGGTCATTGACTTCCTTGAAGCTATCCAGATCGATGAACAGCAAGGCGATCGACCGGCCGGTTCGCGCGGTGCGTTTGACTTCCGCTTCCAACCGAGCGCGAAAGTTACCGCGGTTTGGCAGCCCGGTTAAAAAATCATAATTTGCGCTTTTCCGGATTTCTTCTTCGGAAGCCAGGCGTTGCGTGATGTCTCTGGCCGTTCCGACAATCGCCTCCACGTTTCCTTTTTCATCTTGCACTGGAATGAAAATACATTCATATCTCCCTTCTTTCGGAAAGGGCAGTCTGCATGGTTCCTCGCCGCGATAAGTCGTCTTGGTTTCAAGGACATGCTGAATTTCCTGTTGCAATTTCAATGCGTTTGGCACACCCAGGTCCATGAAACTTTTACCGTCAGCCTGATCTGCTGACATGCCGAATACGTTGGCAAAAGACTGGTTCACATAAATAAGCTTGCCCTCGATATCGAAGATGAAATGCAGGTCCTGCGAGGAAGACAAGAGGGTATTGAACAGGTTGGTCAGCCGCCCCAGATCTGTCGCATAGCGCGCGAGCGACTCGGATAACGCATGATCGATGGCTTCGTTGAATTGCGTGAGCTCGTCACTGGCGGTTTGTAACGATGTTGTGTTCGACTCGCTCCAGAGCCGCAGCACACTGACTCGAAGCGAACGAAATTCGGAAATGACTTCGACAATGCTAAAGCCCGCATACTCGCGATTTGCACCGTGCATCGCGGCATACGTTTCCCTGGCGCTGCGCGGGCCTTTGCCCATTGGTTTGTCGGCCTGCGCAGGCGGATTCTGCCCGCGTTCCAGGTCATTGATGATGGCGCTCAACATGCCGCCCGCATGGTCTCGCAGGTCAGTCCTATCCATATGGCGAGCCGCAGGAATTCCGCGGGCGAATTGTTCCCATCTCTCAAGAATAAGATCGAAGTTGGAACGAAGAAAATCCGGGAGGTTGGTTGCGGTCGCGCACATATCATTACTCATTCAGCGAATCGAAAACAGTGCGCCGGAATTGCCCAGCGTTGTACCGTCTGATCGAGTGTAAGCGCGCGTCATCTTGAAAAACTGTGCGATACCTCAAAGAATCCGATATCGGTGGAACAGATTACAGGCGCGGATTTTTTCGCCGCAGCACGCATTCTCAACAAAGATGGCTAGCAGGAAATTGGCTGCACCATGGCAATGGCGGTTGCGGCGAACTCTTCGGTTTCCGGTCCGCAAATATCTGACCCCATATCGGGTTCGTATGGAGTTCGACCTGTTCCCGCTAAAGGTTTTTCGTGAAAGGAAGCCGCAACTTCAGAGCGCGCGCATCTGCGCCTTCATGAACTCAATCCACACACGGACTTTTGCTGGAACAAAAGAACGTTCCGGGTACACCGCGTAGAGTTCCAATGTCGGTCTTTCCACATCCTTGAGAATTTCCGTCAATCGCCCGTCACCGATTTCCGGCCGCGCGACAAATTCGGGCAGCACCCCGATGCCCTGGCCGTCCATAACGAAGGACTTCATGAAGGGGGTGCTGTTGACGCGCAGTGAACCATTTACCGCTACGTAGGGTTGTTCATCGGTCTGCAGGGGCCAGCGGTTGCTTGCGGTAGCGTACGCATAAACGAAGCAACGGTGCGCAAGAAGATCATTGGGACTGGTCGGTATGCCGTGTTGCGCCAAATAATCGGGTGAAGCACACACCATGATCTTGAATGCGGCAAGCCGCGACGCGACATAACTGCTATCCTGGAATTGCGTGGTCAACCGTAGCCCGCAGTCGTACCCTCCCTCCAGCAGGTCGACGGGTTGGTCCGACAGATTGAGGTCCAGCTCGAGCTCCGGATAGCGTCGTGCGAACGCGCTCATCACCGGGCCGAGTTCCGCCAACGCAAAGGAAAGCGGCAGGTTAATGCGCAGCCGCCCCTTCGGCCGCTCTCCCCACTCGCCCACCATGGAGTCGGCGCGATCCATTTGTTCGAGAATCTGCTTGCAATGAGGCAGGTAGGCCGCGCCGGCCTCGGTTAATTGAATGCGTCGCGTGGTTCGCCGCAGCAGCTTGGTGCCCAGGCTTTCTTCAAGCTGCAGCACCAGCTTGCTGACATAGGAACTCGACAGGTCCGATTCATCGGCGACGCGGGAAAAGCTGCCCATTTCCGCCACCCGCGCAAAGACCCGCATTGCGGCAAGTTTATCCATCAGCGCCCTCGTTCAGTTGGCCCGCATTATCCACTATTGGTGCGAAATCTTATCACTGAAGCGCTATTTTTCCGGCGCCGCGCTGGAGGCATCATGAGTTCTGCAATGCACCCGGTTTCCCCACCCAATAAAAGGATTTCTCCATGACCAAACGACACCTGATTGTACTGACGTCCCACGCACAACTCGGGCGCTATGAACACGCCGGCCCTTGGGCCAGCTTTGCCGTGAAAGATGCCAACCTCGTCACCGGACAGAACCCGCAATCTGCCGGCCGGGTCGCTGATTTGATGATCGCGTCGCTGTTGAACTAACTTAAACCGGACAACCCCATGCGCAAATTATTTTCCCCACTCCTGCCGATCGCTGCGATTTTTCTCGCAGGGACAACTTGGGCGCAAGCGCCAGCAAACACCGTATCACTGGAAAGATGGCGGCAGTACGCAGGCGTCAGCTGGTCTCGGGAGACAAATACCGAAGGACGGTCCGCCCGCTTCACGGAGTCAGTCAAGACACCTATCGTCGGCCTGCATTTCGACAAGAAGGGTGTCGCCTACGTCAGCACGCCACGCCTGCTGTCGCCCAATGCGCCGGCCACGCTTAGCGTTCTCGACCTCACGGCGAAAGAAGGCCCGGCGCGCCTGACGGCATTTCCATCAACTGCTGCGAATGCGATCCAGGGCCCTGCCGACCGGTCGTTGCGCAATGTGCTCGGATTCCACGTCGATCAGCGCAATGGCTGGCTGTGGGCATTGGATATGGGATTCGTTGCGGGGGAGTCCGAAGCGCCCGCCGGCGCGCAGAAATTACTGGTATTCGATCTGCATAATGGCAAAGTGGTGAAATCGATCCCGCTCGATGCAGTGGCCGACCGTAAAGGCAGCTTCCTCAATGACATCGCCGTCGATGAAAAACGCAAGATAGCGTATGTCTCGGACAGCGGTTTCCGTAGCGCGCCGAATAACATGGCGGGCATCATTGTGGTCGATTTCAATTCCGCCAAAACGCGCCGCGTCTTGCATCAGCATCCGGCCGTGCAAATTGAGCCGGGCGTGAAAGTGTATGCGCATGGAGAAGAAGTGTGGCCGAACAATCCCTTGTTGGTTGCCATTAACGGCATCGCCTTGTCCCCGGATGCCAAGACGTTGTACTGGACTGTTACGGCAGGCAGCAAGCTGCATGCGCTGCCGACGGCCGTGTTACGCAATGCCCGCTCCACCGACACCCAAGTTGCCGCCGCCGTACGCGATCTGGGAGCGGTCGGGGGCAATACCGACGGCATCGTCACCGACCGAAGCGGCAAGCTTTACATTACCGACGTCACACGTAATGGCATCGTCCAGTTCGATCCGCGCAAGCGGAGTGTCAAACTGCTTGCGTCTAACGATCATGTGTTCTGGCCAGACACCGCCGCCGTGGGGCCCGGGAATGCTCTATATTTCACTGCCAGCAATCTCAACAACCACTTTGCCGGCGCGATCGCGGATGGACAGGAACGCTACGATATCTGGAAAATGCCGCTGAACCCGGCGGGGGATACGCGCCACTAATAATTTGCGCCGGTGGTTGCGTAGCAGTGAATACTGCCCAGCCTGGCTGGAATGCCATGCATTGCGAATATATATTTCTAACGCGGAAGAACCGCCAGTCAATTCATGGTCGCTGAACAACCCGATGCCAGGAGCACGATGATGAAAGCTATTCTTACCGGACATACCCGCGGCCTGGGCGCGGCAATCGCCGCGGACCTGCTTGCCCGGAAGATTCCCGTACTAGGATTGGCGCGGAGCAAAAATGTCGAACTTGAAAAGCGCTGTCCAACAACGCTGGGCCAAGCCGAACTCGACTTGGCCGATGCTGTGGCCCTCGCCCGTTGGCTCGGCGGCGATCACTTGCGACGCTTCCTTGTCGGCTGCAAGGCAGTTCTACTTGTTAATAACGCCGGGGTAGTGCAGCCGATCGGTTCCATTGCGTCCCATGATGTCTTCGCGATTTCACGCGCGGTCGCGTTGAACGTCGCCGCGCCGTTAATGCTGGCAAGCGCGGTCGTCGCGGCCAGCGCCGAGGCGAGCGACCGGCGCATGGTTCATGTCTCCAGCGGCGCAGGCCGCGATGCGTACGCCGGATGGAGCGTCTATTGCGCGACAAAGGCGGCACTGGATCACCATGCCCGGGCGGTTGCGCTGGACCAAACGCCCGCGTTACGCATTTGCAGTCTTGCTCCCGGGATCGTTGACACCGATATGCAGGCGGAAATTCGGGCGAGCACTGCAGAACAATTTCCATTGCGCGCAAAGTTCGAGGCGCTTAAGCAGAACGGCCAGCTCGAGAACCCCGAGGACTGCGCGAAACGCTTGATCGACTATGTCCTGAGTGAGCGTTTCGGGCAAATTCCGGTTGCCGATCTTCGGCACCTGGACGAGCCACCGACGCTCCCTGCTGGAACAGATTCTTAGCCCGACTTTATCCATTTACTGGTAGGGTGGGCAGGCACTGCCCACGCGGTAGCGTCCGGCGCATCCATCGCGTGGGCACAAAACCCCGTGTCCACCCTACCGCTAAGAATTGCGCGGATCTATTTAGTTACCGGACAACGGCGCCGGCACCGTGGAAACGCCTTGTTCGAGCGCCGCCCGCTGTTGCGCTTCCAGCGCTCTCGCATATCCATCGCGCGCCTTGAGCCGATTCCAGTACGCGCGCACGGCCGGTGAAAACTGCGGTTCGAGGCCGAGAAATTCGGCCAGCATCAATGCATAGCCGACCGAAATATCGGCCGCGGTGAAACGCCGTGCGCAAAGATAATCCTGAACGGATACCACGGCATCGACCGCGCGCAGCCGCGCCAAAAACCAGCGCTGGTAATCTTCCGCCGCCTGCGGCAGGCGGCGCTCGGGCGATTCGAAATGGCGGTAGCGCAGCACGATGGTTTGCGGGACGGTGAGCGTGGCTTCACCGAAATCCAGCCAGTTCAGGTAAGGCCCGAAACCGGCTTCGTCGGGTCCTACGTGCAGCGGCGACGGGCCGTATTTCACGACCAGGTATTCGCAGATCGCCGCCGATTCCGTCATCTTCATGTCGCCGTCGAAAAAGGCCGGCACGGTGCCAAGCGGATTGATATCCAGGTAGTCGCGCGCCAGCATGCGGGGCGGGAAGGGCAGCATGTTCAACCGGTACGGCAGTCCGAGTTCTTCAAGCGTCCACAACACACGGAAGGAGCGCGCGCTAAGACAATGGTAGAGAGTGATCATGGGCTGTGGAGAAGAAGGCGCGGCACACGCCGCGCTTGCATGGTATCAAACCGTGGGAACGGGCGAAAAAAATAGCCACCGGGCGGTGGCTATCGGGAAGGACGTCGTTTAGATCAGATGCCCAGCAATTTTTTCGCTTCTCCAAGCGCTTTCATTGACGCATCGTGCTTGCCTTCCTTGTGCAGCTTTTCGCCGTCGGCGCGCAATGCCTTGACCTTCGACATGGTCTCGGCGTTCATGCCGCTGGCGCTGTTCAGCTTGGCGTCAATCGCCTTCATCTCGTTCGGGCAATTGTTGGCAAGCACCAGTGATGAAGCGGAAAACAACAGCATAGCCAAAAGGTTTTTCATTGAAGTCTCCTTGTTAAGTTGGAACTTACAAGTTAGCAGCTATTCGCCAGATTGGTACTGTTGCTTTTGGTTAAAATATTTTGATCGACACGGGGCGCTATACTGACTTGCAGATCACGCAAGGGAATCTCATGGTCAAAGGGAAAATGATGTCGCTTGACCTGGTTTGCCGCATATCGGTAGTGTGATGAACTGTTACTCTATGGCATGTATTACAGGAATTTGTTATCGTGGGCGACGTCCGCGACAGGCGGCCTGACCATCACATCAACCGGCTGAGACAAACATGACGGACAGCACACAAAAGGATATCGACGAGCGCAGCAGCCTGACGGGTTCCAACCAGTTCGAAATGCTGCTGTTCCGGCTGGGCGGCGACGAGAATGGCGAACGGTCCGAGCTGTTTGGCATCAACGTCTTCAAGATCCGCGAAATCGTCGCGATGCCGGAAATTACCGGCATCGCCGGAGCGCTGCCGCACATGCTGGGCGTAGTCAACTTGCGCGGGCAGATCATTCCGGTGCTCGATTTGCCCGCCATCGTCGGCTGCACGCCGAAAACCGGCCTGAACATCATGCTGGTCACGGAATTCGCGCGCACCACGCAAGCCTTCGCGGTCGAGTCGGTGGAAGAGATCGTGCGGCTGGACTGGAAGCAGGTGCTCTCCGCGGAAAACAGCAGTGCGGGGCGCATGGTCACCAGCATCGCGCGGCTCGACGGCAACATCGACAGTTCGCGCCTGGCGCAGGTGCTGGATGTGGAATCGATCTTGCGCGAAATGGGCGCGCCGGGCGAGCAGGACGTCGATCCCGCTGGCGTGGGGCCGAAGGTGGATTTGAAACCCGGCACCGTGATTCTTGCCGCCGATGATTCCAGGACCGCGCGCATCTTGATCGAACAGGGGCTCGAAGCAATGGGCGCGCCTTTCATCATGACCAAGAGCGGCAAGGAAGCGTGGGAGCGCCTGCAGGCCATCGCTGCCGCGGCGGAAGCCGAAGGCCAGACGGTTCATGACAAGATTGCGCTGGTGCTGTCGGATCTGGAAATGCCGGAAATGGACGGTTTCATGCTGACCCGCAACATCAAGCAGGATCCGCGCTTCAGTTCGTTGCCCGTGGTGATTCATTCTTCGCTGACGGGCGCGACCAACGAAGCGCATGTGCGCAGCGCCGGCGCCAATGCCTACGTCGCGAAATTCAATGCGGAAGACCTGGCGGCCACCATTCGCCAGGCACTCGCCAAGTCAAAATAAGCGCCGGGTGCGCATATAGCATACTTTTTCAGCACACCTTTCACGCAGCTTTCCTCAGCTACGCAGCGGCAACCCTGCTTCTGCGTAGCTATCCTCTTTCTCCGATTCAACCAGCATGGTTTGTTTGCCATGACGTAAAACCTTGCTGTGCCGAATTTTACTTAGGTTACATTTCTTAACGAAACCGCATCAACTTCTGCCGATGTTGCCTTGTCTGAAATAACAGTGGCGCACCAACCACGTTGAAAACCAACGCCGTTATTGTTTATTTCTACATGGAGGACCAAATGCTGAAGACTTCTTTTTCAATCGCCCTTGTTTCGCTGAGTGCCTATGGATTGAGCGCTTGCGACGTCAAGCAAACGCAGGAAGGCAAAGTTGATATGCCGAACTACGAGGTGACCAAGAAGAAAGAGGGAGACGTCACTCTGCCGCAGTACGACGTCAAGACGCCGGACGTGGCGGTAACCAAGGAAGAAAAGTCAGTCGAAGTACCGACCGTGAAAAAAGAAGAGCGGACGGTGGAAGTGCCGAAGGTCGAGGTCACGCCCGCGAAGGAAAAGTAAGCGGATTAGAAGAGCGGATTCAGGTGCCGGATTGCGGTGCCCGAACCGCTGTTTCCCGCACAGCCTATCTTGCATAAAGCGGCGGCACGCCATAGGTGTCTAGCGGTACCGTCGTCTGGACGGGAGTCGCCCACAGTCCAGGGTACGATTTCGCGGCACAGGAACCGTCATACTGCCGTTCCGACTGGATCGGATACTGCGTATAGGTTGGGTTTTGCGCGCTGACATAAGCGGTCCACTGCGTGCCCTGCCGGGATGGCGCGGCGAGATACTGCGATCCATAGGCCGGCGGAGTGTAGGGCGGTCCCGCGCTTGGCGCGGGGCTGCCTTGCGCTGTGGGCGCCGTCGGCGCCGTGCCGATGTAGGCCTGGCCCGTGCAATCCGCTGTTGCGTAATAAACCGGCACATGTTTCCAGGTCAGGCCGCTGGAAACCGGACGTCCTTGAGCATAATCCCAATGGGCATCCGTATAAATTCTCAACGGTTGGTTGTTGTACGAAATGATGACCGAGTCGCCTTTGTATTGCCCGACGGCCTTGCCTGCCGAATCATAGAGGTCTGCGGCGGCAGTTGGTGGTTGGGGTGGCGCGGCCTGGCCCCAAGCGGCCGAGGCGGTGGCGGCGATTGCGATGACGGCGCTTGCCTGAATAAATTTTCCCATCTCTATCTCCATTCGCGCGAAATGCGCTCTAAAGTGGAAGTGAAAATTAAGCTTACTGGTTATCTTTTGGTTTAAAAGATCAGGCAGGTAACTTGGTTTGATGCGAGTCAAACAAAAAAAGCCGCGGAAAGCCGGCAATTGTCCGCGCCCCGATACGGCAGCAAGAGCAACGGTGCGCGCGGCACGTCCTACCGTTCTTTCTTTATCCGTCCAACTTGCCGGGAGACTGGAAATCCTGAGGCCGCCATTCCCCGGCCGATCAATTGCCGCCACACAAGCAGAATTCCACTCGGCACAGCGGCGCCTCTGTTTCAATGGACCTTTGATCTGCAACAACCGGCGCATTGATGCGCGTCCTATGTTGAATCGATGGCGAGGCAAGGGGCTGGCGGCGCGAGTCAACTCACATCAAGGAGACGATGATGAACGAGAAAGAAAACACCCAACTGGTCATGCAGGCTTATGACAAGTTCAAGAGTGGGGATATTCCAGGCGTGCTCGAGTTGCTTTCTGACGATATCGAATGGGAACTCGACAAGACCGAGAATGTACCGTTTACCGGTGTGCGCAAGGGCAAGGAGCAGGTGGCCGATTTTTTCAGCGTATTGAACCAGCATCAGCATCCGCTGCAATTCGAGCCGCGCGAATTCATTGCGCAAGGCGACAGGGTCGTCGCGCTCGGACACTATGCCTGGAGCGTGAAGTCGACCGACCGCGTCTTCGAAAGCGACTGGGCCGAAGTGTTTACGGTTCAGAACGGCAAGATCACCCGCTTCCGCGAATTCGCGGATACGGCCGCTGGCGCCGCAGCGTACAAGCCGGCCTGAAGTCACTGCGCAAGCCGTGTACGTACGGATTTTCCATTACTAACTTCATTCAGGAGGTGTGCCATGCAGGCATCCACCATACAGTCACATAACCTGCGGGCAGCCGCGATCTGGGATAGCGGCGGAGCGAACTACGAACGGATCAGCCAGAGCATCGCCGATGCGATCGAGCATTGCGTGATTCGCCTGGCGCCCGCGCCCGGCGAACGCATCCTCGACGTCGCGACCGGAACCGGCTTCGCGGCCCGGCGCGTGGCGGCGCGCGGCGCGCAGGTGACCGGCGTCGATCTCGGCAATGATCTGATCACAGCAGCCCGGTCGTACGCGGCCGCCGCGCAGTTGAACATCGATTTCCATCCGGGCGATGCGGAAGCATTGAGCTTCGAAAACAAAAGCTTCGATGCGGTGATTTCCACCTTCGGCGTCATGTTTGTGAGCCAGCCGGAAGCCGCCGCCGTCGAGCTGTCGCGCATCTGCAAAAAGGGCGGACGCCTGGCGCTGGCCATCTGGCCGCCCGACGGCACCATCGCCGGCGTGTTCAAGGTCATGAAGCCGTACATGGCCGTGCCTGCCGCGCCGCCGCCGTCGCCCTTCGAGTGGGGCCGCCGCGAGCGCCTGCAGCAACTGCTGGGCGACAGTTTCGAGCTGCGTTTCGAGACCGGCACCACGGTGCTGCGGGAGCCGAGCGGCGAGGCGGTGTGGGAACTGTTTTCAACCGGCTATGGACCGACCAAGTCGCTCGCGGCCACCCTGGAGCCGGCGCGGCTGGAGCAGCTCAAGCAAGACTTCATCGCCTACCACGGCGGCTTTAAGAGCGAGCTCGGCATCGCCATGCCGCGTGAATATCTGGTGACGATCGGCATACGCAAATAGCAGAGGCGGCGGACTCCGCCGGATTCTTTCGCTTTCCCATCCATTCCTTGCAATCGGCTACGGGGCCTCGTATGCGAGGCCCCGTAGCACATCGGCTGATCGGCTCATGGAAGGAATATTGCCCCCTATAAAAAGCGCGAATATACTTGCCTGGCTATTGGCTAACCAAACAAACTGGAGACGCAATGCTAAAACCCATAATATTTGCGATGTTTTTGCTGTCCCACTGCTGGGCGTTCGCGGCTACGGAGCAAGTCAGCTTTCCGGGGGCGCGCGGAGAAGGCTATCCCTTTACGGAAGAAGTGACCGGAAAACTTCAGGTTCCCGATAACGCAAAGGCGCCCATGGCAGCCGTAGTCGTGTTGCACGGGAGCGGTGGTATCGACGGGCGAGGAGCATTTCATGCCGAAGCGCTTAACAAGGCCGGCATAGCGACCCTCGAAGTGTTCATGTTCGCAGGCGGCCAGCGCTTCAAAGGCGGGCACACTACCACGCTGACCCATGCCTATGGCGCGCTGAAATACCTCGCGGGCCGCGCCGATATCGATCCGAAGAAAATCGGTGTCATGGGATTTTCCTGGGGCGGCAACGTTTCGCTGCGTACCGCATCGAAAGCGGTGCATCGCAAATTTTTCCCAGAGGGTGCGCCCATGTTCGCGGCGCATGCACCGTACTACGCAGTCTGGTGGTCGCATCTGCAGGTGCTCAAAGACCCTGCTGCCAGCGGTCATGGCGACTACGCCGACATGACTGGCGCGCCGGTGTTCCTGTTCGCGGGCGGCAAGGACGACTACGGAGCGCCCGACGCCGGGCAGCAGTTCCTCGATGCCTTGCCAAATGAGGCTCGAAAACATGTCAGCCTACAGTTTTACCCCGACGCCACGCACGGTTGGGACTCGCCAGGCAATCGTCAGCGAACCATTTATGATCCCGTTGCCCACGATGGCAAAGGCGGGCAGGTCAGATTCTTTCCTGATCGCGCAATTGCCGAGGACTCGCGGGATAAAACCGTGACTTTCTTTCTGAAGTCATTTGGAATGACGCCCCAATAGACAGAGGGGAATCAAAGCGGTTTTCCAATCTGGAGGATATTCCTGCCAATGCATTGCAAGACACTTTAAATTGCATTTCACAGCGGCGGATAGGCAAGCCATTCCGCCGCCGGCAGCTCCATGTGAATGGAATGCCAACGTTGGCTATGTCATGCATTTCCTATTCGGGCAGCACGCCAGGCGCCGCGCCGAATTCCCGCACAGCCGGGACGCTCCATGGATATAATCGCAGGCTCTTTCCGCCGTCACACGCCACCCGCATTGCCGCGATCATTCCATGCTGTCCAAAGAACACGACAAGCTCCTGCGCCTGCTGCACGCGTCGCTCGGCATTTCCGAGGAACTGCTGGCAGGCAAAGCCTTGCCCTTCTATTCAGAAGCGCAGGTCCTGGCGCTCGCCGAAACCGACGCCAACGGCCGCGAGCATTTGCTGGTGCCGCAGGCGGCCAGCGCCTGGCGGGCAATGAAGCAGGCCGCGCGGGCGGATGGCATCGACATCGACATCGTATCCGCCTTCCGCGACCTGCGTGAGCAGGCAGACATCATTCGCGCCAAGCTGGAACGCCGCATGCCGATGGAAACCATCCTGACGCTCAGCGCGCCGCCCGGCTACAGCGAGCATCACACCGGACTCGCGGTCGATATCAACACGGCCGGCTGTGAAGAAAGAGAAGAAATGTTTGAACACACGAGCGCGTTCGGCTGGCTCACGCAGCACGCCGGCAGCTTCGGCTTCGTCCTGTCCTACCCGCGCGGCAACAGCATCGGGTTCATTTACGAACCCTGGCACTGGCGCTTTCAACCCGTTTGCAAGGAGCACGCATGAAACTGAAAATGTCGCAGAACTCGCTGTTCGCCATCCTGCTGCGCAAGCCGTGGTGGATCAGCATTGTCATCGCAGTCACGGTATCGCTGGTCGCAGGCATGACCTTCCCGAAGGCGTTTGCCATCTACGGCATCTCGGCCGGCTTTCCGTTCCTCGTGATTGGCATCATCGCTGCAGTCAGGCAGTGGAACACGCCGAGCGCCGGGCGGATTGCCACCACGCTGGAAACCGTCACGGCCATGTCGTGGCGCGACTTTTCCGATGCCATCGAGGCGGCGTATCGGCGCGAGGGCGGCGAGGTCAAGCGGCTTGCCGGTGCGGCGGCCGATTTCGAGATCACGAAAGATGGTTATGTGTCGCTGGTCAGCTGCAAACGCTGGAAAGCAGCCAGCACCGGCATCGAACCGTTGCGCGAACTGCACGCGACGGCGCAAGCCTGCGAAGCGCGCGAGAGCATCTACATCGCCGTCGGAGTGTTGACCGACAATGCGCGCCGTTTTGCCGATGAAAAGAAAATCCGCGTGATACAGGCAGCCGGTTTGGCCGATCTGCTACGCGGCATGGTGCAGACGAAGGCGCGTTAAACGGCGTGTGACGGCACAAGGCCGTGTGCTACATGGTCTGCTCAAACATGACCCGCTCAATCAAGCTTTGCCGCAACATCGCCACATCCCTTCCGATAGTCTTGCTACCTTCAACATCAAATAAATACTCTTCGCGGGGCGAGGTTGCGCATTTTCTGGATGTCGAATCCGAGCTGAAACAGGTACTTGCGTGGGGTATAGACCCAAAGCTTTATCACACATATACTGTACAAATAGCCAGTTGTTTGTGCTGATGATCCTTGCCGAGGGTATGGATGTTTTGGAAGGCACCTCAAGCACGCAAGTCGCATTTCACAGATTTTTTTATACAAAAAGGCAAAAACAAATAATTTGATTTGTTTATCACAGTTTAAGATGCCTTTATCAAATTACATAATGTGCTCCTCACCACAAATTTGTTATGATAGGAGCCATGACTTATGATGAATTTCGGCGACAACTGGGAAAGGCGGGGCTGACCGTGAAAGCGTTCGCCGATCTCATCAAGCAGACGCCGAACTCAATTACCAATTACGCCGCTCAAGGGGAGGTGCCTCCTCATTTGGCGATCGTCGCCGCGCTCATGGGCGACATGGCCGAAGGTGGATTGGACTTTCGGGCAACGTTGTCTCGCATTCGGTTCGATGCCTGCAAGCCGCGAGGTGGAGCGACGAAAGGGCGGTTCGGTGGAAGCAAGCAGACCCCGCTGTTTCCGCCCGGTCAATACGAATAAGAAGGGAGTGACCATGCACAGCATTGAATTATTCAGTGGATGCGGTGGACTGGCGTTAGGGTTAGCGCGAGCCGGATTTCAGCATGAAAAGTTGGTGGAATGGAACGAGGACGCGGTCGCCACAGTGTGGCATAACCGGGACAGCGGCGTTGACCATGTGCGCGACTGGCCACTGGAACGGGCCGACGTGCAGGATGTGGATTGGCGTGCTTTTGCCGGCCGCTTGGACCTTGTGGCGGGAGGGCCGCCGTGCCAGCCCTTTTCCATCGGCGGGAAGCATCGTGGCCAAGAGGATGCTAGAGATATGTGGCCGGAAGCAATCCGAGCGGTACGCGAAACAATGCCGCGCGCGTTTTTGTTCGAAAATGTGCGCGGCTTGGCTCGCCCCGTGTTCGCGCCCTATATTCGCTGGATCGTCGCACACCTTCAGCATCCCGAAATGGTCCGACGCGAGGGTGAAAGCCATATCGCGCATACCCTTCGGTTAGAGGCGGCGGCAGTGCCGCCGATCTATGATGTACTTGTCGTCAAAGTGAATGCTGCGGACTTTGGCGCGCCGCAGAAGCGGCATCGGGTTATTGTGGCGGGAATCAGGACTGATTTCGGCGTGAAATTGGTCGCTCCTAATCCGACACATTCCCGTGAGCGTTTGTTGTGGGATCAATGGGTGAGCGGTGATTACTGGCATCGGCATGGGCTGTGCGCTCCGAGTGACGCAGCCTTGCCCAAAATTGACAGGTCTCTGGTCAATCGTCTGCGGGCCATGAAGTCGCCACCCTCGGACAAACCATGGATTACCCTGCGCGATGCCATCGCCGGGCTTGGCGAACCGAACGGTTTGAGAAGTCATGTTTTTCAGGACGGCGCCCGCATCTATCCGGGCCATACCGGGAGTCCACTCGATCAACCGGCCAAGGCTTTGAAGGCTGGCGATCATGGCGTCCCAGGGGGAGAGAATATGATGGTCCGCGACGATGGGTCGGTACGCTACTTTACGATTCGGGAAGCAGCGCGGCTACAGGGCTTGCCGGACGATTACGGGTTCCCTCGCTCTTGGTCGGAAACCATGCGACAGCTTGGAAACGCGGTGCCAGCCGCGTTGTCAGAGGCAATGGGGCGCTGGATCGGCGAAACGATTGCCTTGGTGGATGCCCGGCAGATCGCGGACGCGGCTTAAGGCGCCGGTTCGAAGTGAATGATACCGCCGTGCCTGTAGTCGCGATTTTCCTTATACAGGATGATGTGGCTTGGGAAACAGGTTGATTGCCATTCGGGAAGCGCCCTAGTTATCAGTTTGAGCAACTCGATGACGGGCATATTTGGATGTGGGACGTCCACCATGGCTATCCGATGGTCGGGGTGTCCCTTGGTGTAGTGAGCGAACTTGTCCCCGCCCAAATGTTCAGTCTCATATCGAAGAAGGTAGGGAAGTTTTTCAGTGTCCTTTAATCTCACCAGCAGGTCCAGGACGCTCCAGATTCTCGGTTCTATCCAAGAGCAAGGCCAATCCGTCTTGATCGGGTAAAGGGCGTCGAATCCATCTGGCGCTTTATTGGTGAGTTCCCGGTTCCGGCCAGGATCATGCGGTCCGAATCCGTTGCCGTTCCAGTCACAGTCGCCGGATGCGCGTGCCTTATAGTGATTGATTAAGGATGTTTCCGGGGCCAAGGTCGTCCAGTTCTTATGAACGTACAAACACTTGAAGCCCATCGCGGACACGTCGAGGCCCTGCCGTCCGGTAATTTTGAAGTGGTGTTCACCTAATCGCCTCGGCAGGTCATCGGCTTTGCCAATGTAAACAAGGCGATTATTTAGGAAGAGCTGATATACGCCTTGCTCGCGATCCAAGGTGTCCAGAACCGCAGGGGTCAGCGGACCAATGGATAGTTTTTCGAAGGCCCCCACCAATTGGGTCGCCAGTGCGTCGATGATGTCTATTTCGAAATTTGCCGAGTGCATTTCCGATGCTTCATGAAGGAGTTGCGCCAATGCTACCCGAAGAGCCGGATGGACGCCATCTCGCTGGAGGAGAAGATGGCATCATCAGAGGATAAGGCGGGATCAAGTCGTAGCGCGCAAATGGCGCTCATTCGATGCAAGGACACTAAACCCGAGATGCGTGTTCGTCAGGCGCTGCACGCGGCCGGACTGCGCTATCGATTGCATGACCACCGATTGCCCGGCACTCCAGATTTGGTTTTCCCTTCCCGTCGTGTCGCACTATTTGTCCATGGATGTTTCTGGCACCGGCACCCTGGATGTTCCGCCGCTCGATTGCCGAAATCCCGCTTGGATTTCTGGGAGCCGAAATTGACTGGCAACGCCGCCCGCGACCGAAAGCAGCACGCCGCGTTGGAAGCTTTGGGGTGGATCGTTTTTGTCATTTGGGAATGCGAGACAAGAAACAGCGTGAAGCTTGCCGACCTCGCCGCCCAAATTCGTGCCGTCAAACCGACGCGTCAACAACGGGGGAAGCAGGAATCAACAAAAAAGAATCGCGCGAGCGAGCGGAAAGATTAATTTCAGTGCCGCCAGTGCACCGCCCCGACTACTTGAAGCCGATCATCCGATCAAGCGACACCCGGCCCGCCCCGCGTGCAACTAAGTAGAGCAACAATCCCGCCCACGACAAATGCGTCGGCCACGCGTCTGGATACACAAAAATCTGGATCACCGCAGTCATGCCGAGCAAGGCGAGCGCGGACAGGCGCGTCAGCAAGCCCAGCACCAGCAGGATCGGAAACACGTGTTCCGCATAGGCGGCCATGTGTGCGGCGATCTCGGGCGGGATGAGCGGCACTTTGTATTCCTCCCGAAAGAGTGCGAGCGCGCTGTCGTTGACGGTCAGGAAACCATCGACCTTGGTGCGGCCCGATAGAAAGAAAACGGCGGCAATGCCGATGCGGTCGACCAGCGCCAGCAGCGAGTGACCGATCCACTTTTCCAGCACATCCGCCATGCGGTTCCAGCGTGCGCGAATGCCGTTGTCTGTAACAGTGCCGGCGGCGCCGGTGGCGGTGATGTTCATGATGCTTCCTTTCTGTTCGGTGATTCATCCGGCAGAGTGATGCGGCCCAATGCGCCGGCATTCAGCAGCCGGGCAAGCAGATGCGCGAGATCGATGTGTGGGTTTGCTTCGAGCGCTGCCGCCGCCGCGTCGGCAAGCGGCCGGCCAGCGCTGCACGCCTCCAGAAATGCGCAATCCGCCGCGTCGAGCGCCATCCATTGCACGACAGCGCCTGGTCGCACGAGCAATGCGCCCTCGCCGTGCCAGGCAATCTCGCTGTCGTCGTCGCTGGCTTCACGGTTTCTGCGCCAGATGGTGTAAATGGGTTGATGGTCGAACCATTTCCAGCGCGCGCTGGCATGTGGATGCAGAACGACCTTGCCAAGCACATCGGGTGCCAGCGTCGACAGGCAGCCAGGGGCGAGCGCGCACTCGTCGCGCGCCGCATGCGCTTCGGCCCAGAAGCGATCCAGCCATGCGACGCCGGCAAGGTAAGTCAGTTCGGCTGCGGGCTCGAACTGTTCGAGAAAGCGTGGAAAGCCGTCGCCGTAAAACAGCATGCGCGGGTCGTGCGGCAGATGACGTGGCACGTAGAGCGCCGCCGCCGCGCGAAACCAGTCTTCGCCGACCAGCCGCGCCACCGACGGGAAATTGGCTTGCAGTGCGTCGATGCAGCCTTTCATCACCGTGTTGCGATAGACCGCGAATCCGGGCTGGCGCACCAGCGCGGCAAGGTCAGGCGCAATATCGTCATCGGCGGCAAACAAGGCGTGCGCGAAGCGATCCTGAAAGTCGGCAAGAGGCATGTTCATGAGCATGTTCATGATCAGGCGACCTCCTGCGACGCGCCGCGCAGGATCGCGCCGCGCAGGGTAGCGTCGGCCCGGTTGCGCTCGGCCAGCAATTCCGCAAACTCGGGCAAGTTGTCGTCGCGCTCGATCATGGTCGGACGCGGGCCGATGCGCGCGATCAGGCGTTCATACAGCGCCCATACTTCGGGCGCGATCGGCGCGTCGTGCGAATCGATGAGCAAGGCCGCACCCAGTTTCGGGTCCGGCGCATGGCCGGCGAGATGGATTTCCATCACTGCCTCAGCGGGAAAACGGTCGAGGTAGTCTTCAGCCGAATAGCCGAGATTGCGCGCGCCGACATGCACGTTGTTGACGTCCAATAGCAGGCCGCAGCCGGTGCGCCGCGCGATCTCGCGCAGGAAGTCGATCTCGTCCCATGCATGGCCATCGATCCGCGCGTAATGGGCCGGATTCTCGATGGCGATGCGCCGGCCCAGCGCGTCCTGCGTGCGGCCGATGTTGTCGACGATGCGCGGCAATGCATCGGTCGTGCGCGGAAACGGCAGCAAATCGGGATGATAGGCGCCGCCCCAGGCCGACCAGGCAAGATGCTCCGACATCAGCACCGGGTCGATCCGCTTGGCGAGCGTGGCCAGGCGTGCCAGGTGCGTGGGGTCCGGCGCGTGGTCGGCAGCCAGAGACAGTGCCACGCCATGCAGCGAAACCGGATGGCGCGCCCGGATGGCTTCCAGCCAGCCAAGGCGCGGGCCGCCATCAACAAAATAATTTTCCGGATGGACTTCGAACCACAAGCCTTCCGCCGAGCAGTCGAGCGCCGGCGCATAGTGTGCCGGTTTCAGGCCAAGCCCGGCGGTCAGCGTTGCGTTCATGGTCAAGTCCGGATGAAATGACTCAGGACTTCATCGGTGCCAGCGACCCGGCACCCTTTGGCGTCTTGATCGAGGTGCAGGTGCCTGCCGGAACGTTCTTCCATGCATTGGCTTGGTAATCCACCTTGGAAGTGCCTGCGCAGGTCGTGCCGGGGCCGGCGGCGCCATCGTTCTTGCCGGCGAGAGAAACGCCGTAGCACTTTTCCATGGCCGGCTTTTTATCCATCATCTTGTCCTTGTCCATCTTGTCTTGCGCGATGGCGACACCGGAAGCAAGCGCGGCGAGGGTGAAGGCAGTGGCTGCGAGGGAACGGGTTTGCATGATGGGAGCTCCTGTAGAATAAATTGGGATAGGGACCAGCACCAGTCCGACTTCAATCAGACAGATCAGACAGGCGGTCTGTATGCTAATTCGTACAAAAATGAAATCCGGTTACACCGCCAGACAAAAAAATCGTCATGAATATTTTTCTGTCTGGTTGTAACCAAATGACTTCCTCCAACGAATAGATAAGGTACGCAGCGTCAACATGAACGAGGATCATTTGCGCGATTTGATGGTGCGTGGATTGGCGGGCGACCGCGCTGCCTATCAACACTTCCTGAAGGAACTGAGCGCGCATTTGCGGGCTTTCTTCAGAAGGCGGCTGGCGAGCTTGCCGGACGAGATCGAAGATCTGGTGCAGGAAACTTTGCTGGCGGTGCATAACCAACGCCATACCTACGAACCCGAGCAGCCATTGACCGCATGGATGTACGCGATCGCGCGCTATAAGCTGATCGACCTACTGCGCCGCCGCGCCGGACGCGAAGCGCTCAATGATCCGCTGGACGATGAGCACGATGTGCTGACCGCGTCGGACGCCGACGCAACGGATGCGCAACGCGACGTGGCGAAACTGCTGGCGCAGTTGCCGGACCGGCAGCGGCTGCCGATCCAGTACGTGAAATTGGAAGGCTTGTCGGTCAGCGAGGCGGCACAAGCCAGCGGCATGTCCGAGTCGGCGATTAAGGTCGGCGTGCACCGCGGCCTGAAGGCGCTGGCGGCAAAGATACGAGGTGAGAAATGAAAACCGCTGAACTGAGTGCGATGCTGGCGTCAGGCGCGAGCCCGGTCGAGTCCGGCGTCACGGCACGGCGCTTTCGCACCGCGCTTGGCTGGGGCGTGCCCGGTGCGATCTTGTTGATGGTCATCGTATTGGGAGTACGTCCCGATCTCGCCGAAGCGGCGCGGCTGCCGATGTTCTGGATGAAGCTGGGGTTTCCACTGCTGGTGGCCGCACTCGCGCTCGTCATGGCGCAACGGCTGGCACGACCCGGCATGCGGCTTGGCCGGCTGCCGATGCTGCTCGCCACGGTGCTCCTTGCTTTATGGGCAGCCGGCGCATTCACCGTGGCCGAGGCACCGCCGTCGCAACGCAGTGAGCTCATCTTTGGCGAATCCTGGGCTTCGTGCCCGTTCAATATCGCGCTGCTGTCGATACCGCTGTTCATCGGCGTGATGTGGGCGATGAAGGGACTCGCGCCCACACGTCTTGCGCTGGCGGGCGGCGCGGCCGGCCTGCTGGCCGGCGCGGTCAGCGCCACGGTGTACGCATTGCACTGCCCGGAAATGCAAATTCCCTTTATCGGCATCTGGTATGTGCTCGGCATGCTGATCCCGACCGTGGCCGGGTTCCTTGCGGGTAAGCGTTTATTGCGTTGGTAATTCGCTACACCCATTCATGATGTGATGGCCGACGCTTGCGCGGGCAGTGCCAGACCGATCGCTACGTATGCCGATTCCGCTTGCGGAATCGGCGCCGCTCGGCACATGCCCGCATCAGGCAGGCGAATCGTCAGTCTTGACGTGCTTCCGCCGCTTGTTCCACGGCGGGTTGACGCACTGCGTTCGGCAGTACGGCGCTGATGGCCTGGCCGACGCTGCCGCCAACGCCGAACACGACATCCTTGACCGTTTTTACCGCCAGGTTGCTGATCTTGCCGGCTTCCGTGACGGCGCCCTCGGCGAGCCGCTTGGCTACCTGGGCGGCATTGCCGCCGGTTTCTGCCACGCCTTCGATAATGCCGTTCACCGCGCGCTTGGCGGCAACGCCGGCGTCGGTGCCGACAGAGGAAGCGTGCTTGATAACCGCGTGTGCGGTCTCGGACGCTGCGGTGATGACGTCGCCGCCGACCTCGTGCACACCCATCACGACGCCTTTCGCCACGCTCTTGACGCTCGTGGTCAGGTCGATGCCGACCTGCTCGGCGGCCTGGATTGCGCCTGTGACAACCTCGTGGATCACTTTCGTCAGTTGACTGGCGGCGCCGCCGCCGGCCTTGAGCGCGTCCGCGACCGTGGCTTTGACCACGATGACGATATCCGCGTCAACGGTGTTGATGCCGGAGAGGCGACTGACAATGCGGTCCTTGATGGTGTCGGCCTGTTCCTTGCCTGCGGTGAGGCGGATTTCAGCCTGGTCTTCCGTGTCGGTTATGTCTGCATCATGCAGTTGCGCAGCGCTTTCCTTTACGTGTCTTGCCATCATGTTGATTCCTTCTGTGAGTTGAGGAGAAAAATGCCAGACCGCGGGTGTTGCCTTCGCATGGGCAATTGCCTTGGCCGGCGGTGATAGATGGATTGATGTGGCTGTCTTGAGGTCATCAAGACGGGTTAACTTTCATCTGCTGCGTCACTCAACACGTTGATCCATATCACGTGAGCCGGGTGCAACGCGGCGAAAACACAACAGCTTGCGGAAAGGAAAATGGTTTTCGGAAAACGGGTTTCGAATCGTTGAGGCGATTCAAATGCATTTCCTGATGCGGCGCAAAGCAAGATGATCCGGATGCCGGTTCGTGGATCGCGCGGGCCTCGCCTTATGGCCACCTTATTAAAGGCGTCATTCCGAGGAAGAATGGCTTTTTTTCTATGAGCATGTTTGGCGTCTTTTCAAGCAACTTCGGACGGCTCCTTCCCCCTTACAGGGGGATGAGGCAAGGGTTTCGCAAAGCACTGCTTTGCGCTTGCCGAATCGCTTTGCCTTGCAAGGCAAAACGTGGGACGGTTGGGATGGGGGTAGTGCGTTCGAGATATCGCCTTGATGTCTCGAACCTACCACCCCCACCCTAGCCCTCCACCTCGCAGCTTGCAAGCTGCTCGGATTCACGCGGCGCAAAGCATGCTTTGCGAAATCCCGCGTTCATCCCCCTTACAGGAGGAGGGAACCGTTCATTGTTGATTTTGGTATGTTCAACAATACAAAATTTGAGAAGAAGCAGAATTCCTCAACTCAAATCATCGGCGTCCGGCACGCTCGGCATCCTGGTCTTGCCTTCGTGCCGTTCGTGTTGCCGGAGTTGTTACTTCTGTCCAAACATCGCTGCCGCGCGCTTTTTCAATTCGTCCGGCGGCACCTCTTCCACATGGGTGGCGATCCACCACTTGTGGCCGAACGGATCGACCACCAGGCCGCCACGGTCTCCATAGAATTGGTCGGCGACCGGGCGCTCCAGCTTCGCGCCGGCCTGGACCGCGCGCTCGACCAGCGCATCGACATTCTCGACGTACAGATGGATCATCACCGGCGAGCCGCCGAGCGCGTCCGGACTTTGCGCGCCCATGTCCGGAAACTCGTCGCTCATCATGATGGCGGAATCGCCGATGCGGATTTCGGCATGGCCGACCTTGCCCTGCGGATCGGCCACCCGGAACATTTCATCGGCGCCGAATGCGCGCTTGTAAAAATCCAGCGCCGCCGCCGCGTCTCGGATGGTCAAGTATGGCGTTACAGTGTGATACCCCTCGGGGATCGGTTTGACGTCATTGCTCATCGCATGGTCCTTTCTTCGCAAGTTTTCTATAAACCGCGCAGCAGCATTTGCGTATCGACCACGCGCACGCTGCCGCGCGTCAGTACGCCTTCTTCCATAAACCAGCGCTGCGCGACGAACGGTCCGAAACCGGTTTCTTCGCGTATCGCATACTGGAACACCGCGTCCCAGTCGTTATCGCGCGGCATCACCCACACCACCTGACGCCCGTTGTAGGTGCGGATACCGGCATGGCGCAGGTTGGCGCGCACCCCTTCCGCGCGCTGCTCGCGCCCGGCTGCATAGATGCCGTTGGCATCCGGCATCGGCAATACCGCCGGCACCCGCTTCTGCTCGATCCCGGCGGCGCCGGTTCGAAACTTCGACCAGGGACCAACCAGCGTGTTGGTGACGAACTGCAATTCATCTTCGGCAAGAGGTTCATCCAGGTAGTAACAAGGCAAAATCAAAGGCATAGATTCCAGGCAATCGCGACATCGATACGACAGAATAAACTGTCTCTATCGATTTAAACAGCATTCGCCCGTGGCGACGCTGATGCCGGCCAAGCCTGCGCCAGCTTGCCGCCTTGCATCTGCGCGGTTTGGTCTTCCCTGCCGTGCAGTGGGTGACCGTGTTCTCGACAGCGTCGTATCAGCAGCGTCATTCAATTTCTTTGCCGCAGCTTTGCTTTTTTCGAAAGAACGCGCAAAACCAAACACCCGCGCGCGGGTCCAATTTTCAATCAAGACCAAGAAATGGGATATCGATGGTGGACAACCAGTATCCGCACGGGCACGATCCTCATCCCTCCAGCAAGCATTCTCGCGGCCGCGTATTGTTGTGGTACGCGCTCCGGGTATTGGCCGCCTTCGCCGTCTTGGTTGCCGCCGCCGCCGCCGTGGCGGCGGCCTATATCGCCAAGACGGTGCCGCAGACGCCAGGCGTGGATGCCTTGCTCGACGCGCGCGCCGCGCAGCCGAGCATCCTGCTGTCGGCCGACGGCACCCATCTCGCCACCTACGGTCGCGCACAGCAGGAAATGGTCACGCTCGACCAGATCTCGCCTTACGTGATCCAGGCGCTGATCGCCACCGAAGACCATCGCTTTTACGAGCATCAAGGCATCGATTTGCATCGCACGCTGGCGGCGATGTGGCATACGTTGCGCGGCGATGCGCAAGGCGGCTCGACCATCACGCAGCAATTGGTGCGCAACCTGTTTCCAGATGAAATCGGACGAGCGCGCACCTTTGACCGCAAGCTGCGCGAAATCATTACCGCGCTCAAGGTCGAACAGACATATACCAAGGACGAGGTCCTCGAAACCTATCTCAATACCGTGCCCTTTCTGTACAACATGATCGGCATCGAAATGGCCGCGCGTACCTATTACAACAAGGCGGCATCGGACCTGGATGCGCTGGAAAGCGCGACGCTGATCGGCATGCTCAAAGGCACCAGTTACTATAATCCGGTCATCAATCCGGAACGCGCGCGCAAGCGCCGCAATGTCGTGCTGGGCCAGATGGTCAGGCACGGTATGCTGCCCGCGGAGCAACTTGAGACGCTGCGCGCGCAGCCGATGCACGCCACGCTCAACCGCCAGCCCGACCTACTGGGTTCCGCGCCGCATTTTGCCGCGCATGTGCGCCGGCAACTGATGGCATGGGCGGACCAGAACGACTACAAGCTGGACAGCGACGGCTTGATCATCCACAGCACCCTCGATGACCGCTTGCAGCAAGCCGCCGCCGAAGCGGTCGAACGTCAGTCGGCTGTGCTGCAAGCCATTGCCGATGTCGAATGGGGACGCAGCACGTCGCGCGTGGCCTCCCACACGCCAAGCGCCTACAAGGCGTTGCGCAAGAAAGTGGAGCCGTTCCGCCATTTCTGGGAAGCGCGCGCCAGCCTGCTCGATGCCTTCATCCGCGAAAGTCCCGCGTACAGAAAAGCCGTTGCTGGCGGCGAGGCGGACGCGGCGGCGCTCAAGCGCCTGAAAGCCGACGACAATTTCCTGTCCCGCCTGCGCGAGCATAAGACGCGGCTGGAAGCCGGCTTTGTCGCGATCGATCCGGCCAGCGGAGACGTCAAGGCCTGGGTCGGCAGCCGCGACTTCGAGCGCGATCAGTTCGACCATGTCGCGCAAGCCGAGCGCCAGCCCGGCTCCACCTTCAAGCCGGTCGTCTACGGCGCCGCGCTGGAACAGGGTTTTCGCCCGGACCGCATCTATCCGGACGGCCAGGTGGAAATTCGTTCCATCGACGGCAGCATCTGGCGTCCGACCGACATGTCGGGATTTTCGGGCCGCATGATGAGCATGCGCGAAGGCTTGATCTATTCGAAAAACGCGATCACCGCGCAAGTGATGCAGGACGTCGGCTTGCCGAACGTGATCGAGCTGGCGCGCGCGCTGGGCATCACCCAAAGCCGGCTCGATCCGGTGCCCTCGCTGTCGCTCGGCACCAGCCCGGTGACGCTGCTCGAAATGGTGTCGACCTATTCGACCATCGCGCGCGTCGGCCAATACCGCGAGCCGGTGCTCATCCGGAAAATCACCGACCGCGACGGCAACGTGCTGGCCGAATTCAATACCGAGGCCAATACCGAAGCGCAGCGCGCGATGTCGGAAGACACCGCGATCGAATTGATCGACATGCTGCGCGGCGTGGTCAAGCGCGGCACCGGCACCGAGCTCAAAAACCGTTTCAACATCGTGGCCGATATCGCCGGCAAGACCGGCACCACGCAAAACAATACCGACGGCTGGTTCATCCTGATGCATCCGAACCTGGTGGCCGGCGCCTGGGTTGGCTTCAACGATTCGCGCGTGACCATGCGCAGCGATTACTGGGGCCAGGGCGGGCACAACGCGATCCTGCTGGTCGGCGATTTCTTCCGCGACAGCCTGAAAGCCGGGCTGATCGATGTGAAAGCGAAATTCCCCAAGCCCAAGCGGACGCCGCCCTTGATGGTCAAGGCCCCCGGCGACGACTGGATCAACCGCGTCGAGGAAGCCGACCTGATTGCACCCGGCCATGGCGTGGTGACCCGCCGCGATAGCGATACCGCGATCGTGGTGGGTCCGGACGGCGCGCGCATGGTGGATCGGCGCGACGGTATCGCCAGTTCGATTATCTCGCCCGATGAACTCGACCGCTTCCTGAGTGGATTGGACCGCGACCCGGCGACCGGCATGCCCGCCGGACGCAGCAGCGGCGACGCGGGGCGCAGGGGCGGTGGTGATGCGGGAGGCGATGCGATGGGGGGCGATCCGGGGCGCTAAGTGAGTAGACAAAAGTCTTTTGACAAGGCGTTTATTCATCACGCTGGTTGTGGGCGGGCGCTAGAGTCTGAATGCGGACACTCAGTTCCCTCGTCTTTCCCGCCTTCGAATTTGTCAAAAAACTTTT
>SXGU01436311.1_pt1 | contig 34545 bp, 33 predicted proteins | sample 3174531 | NCBI WGS metagenome assembly SXGU01 (sample SAMN11356863, study PRJNA531348) | freshwater metagenome | isolation source: freshwater sample F1-140 | place: China: Fuxian Lake, Yuxi | collected 2017-12-25 | reverse complement strand
TCTGATTTCGGCAATTACATCCATTTTTATCACTCCAGGATTCTCCGGCAAAAAGCCGGTCATTAAACAACCTGGGGTGGAAACTTTTCAACGCTCTTTTCCCCAGGACCCTGGAAAGTTTTGCACGCCGTTTTGCACAAATAATAAAGCAGCAAAAATTATTCATACCCCCTGTTTTTATTTTGAATGGAATGCAGGCATTGCCATTCAGCTATCCAATAGCCCATCAAATAAGCAATCACATCTCTCACTTGATTGTTCCAATTTACATATAGAGCCACAACAGATCGGCATAAAAAACCCGCACATGGCGGGCTTTGTTTATTGGCGTGACTGTCCCTAAGGCAACTACCGTTAGATTGTTTTATGCTGCAACTGCCTCTTTTTCTAAGGGCGAATGCTCGTCATTGGCAAAAATTTCTACATCTGGAGTTGGGCGAAAAACGGCACGGTACAGCAAACGAAACTGTACCGGCGCGCTTTGTTTAAACGTTCCACTCTCAGTTGCAAAAGCGATATAAGCCATTTTCTCGACTCAATCGCCCCACTGTATGCCAAAGCCGCGTTCGAATTAAGCAATCAATTCATCAATCTGTTGAAAAACACCCCTGCCTTGAGCATTTTTCTTTTCAGCCATTAAAAATAAACAGCGTCCTCCGCTTTTCCTTGCCCATAATTCACCGACAGCCCGTTTTTCCCTGGAATCATCATTGGTCGCATATACCTTGCCCTTGTACTCAACAACCAATAACCGCCCATCCTGCAATTCCACGACAAAATCAGGATAAAACCAGCCTTTCGCCAATGCAAAAACGCATCGGTGTCCAGCAAATCCCAAAGCTCGTACTGCTTGTAGCAAAGTTGCGGTAACGGGGCGAAAGTCTTGCCGGATTGCGAAGGCGCACGGGCAACGGCTATGCGTAAATTATGCTGCTCGATTTGTGCGCTCAGTTGCTGTTTATGTGCGCCGGTGGCGGCTTTCAGCAATTGGCTTTTGGTTTCGGGCGACACAATGCCTTTAACCTCGATGCTAAAGGTATTGTTAGCCGTAGGAGTGATGACCACATTTGCCGATGTTTCCGGCGTTAATTCCGGTGCTGCCGCCATTTCAACGCGTAGCGTGGGTTCTGTTCGCACGACCACGCTATCTTGATCGTCAAACACATCGGTTTGATTCGGATTGCCCTGGGTAATGTTGCCGACGGCTTCCAAGGGTTCAAAACCCATCTCAATCAATTTATCGGTCAATTGCGTGGCAACTGCTGAAAAACTGGGTGAAGCCAAATGCGCATAAGCACAATTCAACGCCTCGCTGTTACGGCGTTTGGCATAAGGCATACGCAATACACGCCCTAATAACTGCTCGGCATCCTTACTGGAGCGCACATCTTTAACCGAACAAAACACATAAGCAAACGAACAATCCCAGCCTTCCTTTAGCGCTTCAATGGTAATAATGTATTTAATCGGGCAGCTAAGTGAAAACAAATTCAGGCCGTCCAATTCCCGTTGCTTGCCCGTGGCTATGGCAATTTCCCGTTCATCAACATGCAGTTGTTCAATTAAATGGGCTTTTAACACCTCAACCGGAACTTCGCCGTTTTTGGCATCGGCTTGAAACAATACGATAGGCCGGACAAAATCACTTTCGTGTTGCGCAGCCAATACCAGTTTTTTGCCCGTCAACACCGCATCACGCACCGCCGCTTGCCAGTCCTTATGCTCGGTCAACACAATCGGCAATTTAATCATGTTCTCGGCTTTCAGCTCCGAAGCCGAACAGCGATACAGGATATTGGAGGCTGATGTATTACTACTGTCCGGTGTCGCGGTAAATTCAACAATACACGCCGGATGCAGTCGCTTTAAAGTATCGAACGTCAGTTTGGTACGGGCGTTATGCGCCTCGTCCATAATCACCAAAGGTTTATGCAAGGCCAACAAATTGGCAAAGGAATATTTAATTTTGCCGATGTCTCCCCGCCGTAAACCGTTTTCTTCCTGCAAATCCTTTTCGCTAATGCGCTCCAGTTGCCCGTCCGGGTCAGTCATGCCGACAAAATGCGCTTCAAAATCCTCATGATGCACATAGACTTTACGCCCGCTGGTGTCTTCCACCCGCAACGCCGCCAGTGTACCTACAATAACCAACGCTTTACGGCCTATATCTTGGCGGCGGATTTGCGTCACTTCGCCGACATCAAACACCCGTAGCCTATCCAGGCCGAATTCGTTTTCCAACGCTTGCCGATATGGATGGCCTACGGTTTTTAAAGCAGCCAAGGTTTGTTCGCGGATGGTGTTGGTTGGAACCAGCCACAACACTATCGGATAATCCTGCTCCAGATAGGCTTTTTGCACCACGCTCACCGCATAAGAAGCCAACACGGTTTTGCCGCCGCCCGTCGGCAAACGCAGACAGACATAGGGCATTTCGCCGAAGCCGTGCGGACGGTACAGAGCGGGCTTGTCTATGCCTTGATCGCGTTGCGCTTGCAGGAAGGCATCCGCTACTGAACCGCTACGCGCTACGATTAAAAATTGCGATAAGGCATCCAATGCACGGAGTTGGTAGTTTTTTAGGCTAAACATAAATTATTAGCCGCTGTGCGGATGGGCGTGTAAGCGTAGCCCAAGTGCTTTGATGACCTTCATAACCGTGGCAAATTCCGGATTGCCATCAGGCGAAAGGGCTTGCGCCAAACTGTCATGCGTCAATCCCGTGTCATTAGCTAAACGCGCTATGCCTCGCGCACGGGCAATAACGTCTAAGGCATGGCGGATTAAACCACCATCCCCCTCGTCTTCTTCAACACAGGCATTAAAGTAGAGCGCAATGTCTTCTTCAGTATGAAGGTAATCGGCACTGTCCCAGCGTGAAAATAGTTCGGTCATTGTTTACTCCTGCCAATGGTTTGCTAAGGCGACTGCCTGTTCAATGTCGCTATCTTGCGAGCTTTTATCACCTCCGATCAATAACACAATCAGCAGTGATTTATTTTGTAAGTAATAGACACGGTAGCCGGGGCCGCAGTCAATACGCAGTTCATAAATGCCATTCCGCACGGGCTTGGTATCACCAGGATTGCCAAGGGCAAGGCGGTCAATCCGCGCCTGTATCCGTGCTTTTGCGCCACGGTCTTTGAGCTTTAAAAACCAGTGCTCGAAACTGGCTGATTTGATGATCTCAACCATCACACCGCCCGCACATCATAAGGAATTTGCTTAAAAGTAATATTTTCAGCCTCCAAGCGCGGTTTGCCGAAGCGGCTGGCTTCACCGTAAATGATTTTACGCCCATGATGCTTGGGTAACATGTCCAGCACGGCTTGCGTCAGCACATTACCACTTTGCGGACGACGGTCGCCCAAGATGCCGTTATAAAGCAGGTAATAGGCGGTGTCGTTGTGGATGCCCAATAGGGGCGACTCGGCGGGTTTGGGCAACGGCACGCGGGTTTCGCAAAACCAGATATGCGCCGCCAATGCCGCAAAGCGTACATTGGGATGAATCGAGCCGAATTCATCAAAAATGGTTTCACCCAAGCGGAGATAATGAAAACCGCCGCCACCTTGCCAGTTGACGGCTTTGGAAATGCCGCCCTGCTCGCCTTCGATGACTTTTTTCAAGCGCGGCTGGCAATGGCTTTGCGCATGATCGCCCATTTCAATGCCGATATAACGGCGGTGCATTTTGTGGGCCACGGCGGCGGTTGTGCCTGAGCCAAGGAAGCTGTCGAGAACAAGGTCGTTAGGGTTGGTTGAAAGCTCAAAAACACGCCTAATAAGTCGTTCTGGTTTCGGGGTCTGAAATACGTCATCTGCGCCCGGAACAACTGCCATAACTTCTTTTTTCGCTTCTTGTGTATGACCAACCTCATCATTTAACCAAATTGTTTGTGGAACGATCCCGTCCATTACTTCCGATAAAAACCTTTTAATACGAGGAACATTGTCCCCGTTTTTACCCCACCATATACGGCTATCATTATCGAATTCCTGGAACTTTTCAAAAGAAATACGCCAATACATACCTTTAGGCGGACCAGCAATTATGCGACCTGAAGGTGATGTAATTGGGTAGGTTCCTGCCGAATATGAATTCCGCGCAGACATATCACCTGAAGTCCATGGGCCTCGTGGGTCGTTGTCGGGATTTTTATAGCTGAGGTTGTGCTTTTCATCACGAGGAAGCAATTTTCTTTTCCATCTCGTTTTTTCTTTTGCATATAACAAGATGTGATCATGTGAATCTGAAATATATTGAGCTGTGCTGTTTGGCGAAAACCGCTTTTGCCAAAGAACATTCGCCACAAAGTTCCCCCGCCCAAACACCTCATCCATCATCACCTTCAAATAATGCGCTTCATTGTCGTCTATCGACACCCAGATACTGCCGTCTTCACTCAGCAACTCCCGCAACAACTCCAAACGCGGGTACATCAGGCTCAACCACAAGGAATGCTCCAGATTGTCGTCATAATGCGTAAACGCTGACCGTGTGTTGTAAGGGGGATCGATATAAATACATTTCACCTTACCCGCATACAGCGGCAGCAAAGCTTTTAAGGCTTCCAGATTATCGCCTTGGATCAGCATGTTTTCAGTATCAGGATCGCCCGCGCCAAGTTCCGGCACGGCTTCCAGCAAACGGTAAGGCACTTTCTGCACAGTACGCACCGCGTCCTGTTTATTTAACCAGTCGAGTAAGGGCATGGTTTTTATTTAGTCCTTTAGTGTCGTTAGTTGGGCGGGCAAATGCTGTTTAAAAGCCAGTAGTGGCAGAACTTCTTTTGAATAAGAACACAAGCATTCCACAAAATCAGTCTCTCCTGTTTCGCTCTTCAGCACTAGCCGCAATGTACCGTCGGGCTTGGGTGAGCCTAGCAGCTTTTGTTTGACGATGGCAAAGCCGAAAAGCCGCATTGCCAATAAAATGGCGCTTTCAAAAGTGACCACGGCATTTTGTAGGATTGAAAAGACTGTAGGGAGATTTTCTTGATGTACCAGTAATGCGCGTAACGCTCGTTTATCACCCGTTATCAACAAGGGATTTTCAGTTTCAACGGCGACGGCAAACAAGAATTTTTCACCGCCGTCTATGCCGTCAATTGTTTCAAGCTGTGCTAATAACGCGGTATCTTTAACAGCGGGGACGGTTTGTGTCGTTTCGAGAAAAGCCTTAAGTCGCGCCAAGCTTTCTTCGTTGCCGCATTTGCTCAAGGCTTTGGCAGGATTTTTGGGTAGTAATTGATATTTTGCTGTGGGTGAGATAAAAATCTCCGTCCATTCTTGCCCAAGAATATCCGGTAGAACATCTAACAAATCGCATTGCGCCAACTTGAGTATGATGTCGTTATCGGCAAGAACGATCAATCGGCGTTTCCTTTCAGGTGGGTTTGTAGCAGGGCGTAGTCGTCTTCGTTTAAGTCGTCTAACTCTAGTGATTGCAAAAGGGCTGTGCGTAGGATTTCTTGATCACTTGGCGCATTTTTGGCAATTTGATTAATAGCAGCATTGGCTACACCCCAGTGATTCTTGGAGTAGCCATAATTTAAAACAATATGTAACGGGTCGATTTTATTAAGCTCCCCGTAGCGTAAGGCTGCACTTGCCAATTCATTACCGTTGAGGTTCCGTCCCGTTGGTACAATTTTGCATTCAGGGTCGCCCGTTAATAATTCCAATGCAAAGCGATTAGCCGCACGTTCGTCCTCATCATCGGCGTCCGCATCAATTTTTTGGTCAACAATGGCATGTTCGGCAGTGACGTGGCCTAGGGTAATATGCCCCAACTCATGCGCTAAATCGAACAGCGCGTAGCCATGCGGGTGATTTTGGGTCAAGATAATCACCGGACGACCATTTTGTTCAAACGCCAAGCCGTCCATTTTTTTTGCCTTACTGGGCAAATGCTGAAGATGGATAACAGGAATGCCTAAATTAAGACAATGTGTCAGGACATCCTGAAAAGTAATCCATTTCTTGCCGGCAAGTAGCTGTTTACGTAATTCGCCGGCATCAAGATAAAAATCAGGCCGTAGTTTCGGCGGGAAAGCTTTTAAGACAATCAGAGCAAGTGAACGCGCCACAGCGCAAGCAATGCTCAAGTCATCAGCTACGATATTCTCACGATGCTTAAAGCGAATACCCTGCGGTAAGTTTAAAGCGGGTTCCGCATTTTCTGTCCACAAACTTTCGGCGCGAATGCCAAATGCTTGTCCTAATATCAGGCTGGCTTGTTGTAATCCGGCGGGAGTTTCGGCTATTTCATCGTCCCACCAATCAGGCAGTAGCGATTGAATATATTTTCGATTGTAACCGACTGTTTTTAATTTGCTGTACAGGCGATTCATGTGGGGACTTGCTACCGTCATGACTCACCTCGTTGTTGAATGGAAATTAGTGGGTTATTGAATTTTACATATTCCGCGTAAGGGAAAAATTGATGGCGAATTATAGCTTATGTGTAGTGCAGGAAGCATTAACTATTACGTATTGAACTACAACCGATTGCCATAACGGAATATTTAACAAATGTTAACCAAACGATTCAATAATCATACGTTTAACTTGCCTAGTGAGTGGTGCGAGGCTATCAATCTGACTGCCATCGGCTTTAATGGCTTGTTCAATCCATGCCCTAATGACCGTGTTATCGGTTAAATCATTCTAGCCTTGCCAGTGATTCCCAATCCTGCTTTGGCTTGCTGTATCAGTTCGGCTATTTTGTTATGGTTGCGCGGTGCATAGCCGTATAAACCAGCTATCGCGTATTCGGCTCGGTGCAGCACGGCGACGACACCGATGATAGCGGCCTGGATTTTGATCGAACAAATACAAACGCTTCCCGAAGCCAAACAGGCTGAAGTGTTCGACTTCGTTGCAAGTAGGTGACTTTACACCTCTGAGCCGTGACGAAGCGAATGTCCGTTAAGCCGACCGGAAACGCCCAATCAAGGCAACTCATCCCCTTCCATAGTCTCGGCGTCCGGGCTGGCCGCCAGCCAAGTATCGAAAGCGATAGGTTCGCCGCGCGCCTGCCGCTCACGAAAATAGGCTTCGGTTTTCAAGGCCGAGACTTTTTCGGCAATCGCGGCGACAAAAAACTGGTTCATCGAAACCTGTTCCTCCTCCGCTACTTTGCGGGCATAGGCAAACAGCGATTCAGGTACGCGCAAGGCATAATTAGCCATCAGTTCTGCTCCTGTTGTAAATGGCGCAAAAATGCGCCGGGGGTAAGTACCGGCAGCCGAAAATGGCCGGCGGGTGCAAAATCATTAATATTTAAGGTCACCAAAGCATCGGCTCGACCGTTTAACGCGGTTTCCAGCACCATTTCATCAGCCGGGTCGCGCAATTGTGGTCGCCAGAGGTAATGCAGATGCACCGGCTCGATAAACAAGGTCATGGCATCAAGAAAGGCATCCGTCATGGCTAGGGTACGAGCGCCAACCGCCAAATGCTCGGGGCGCTTCAACACCGCCTCATATTCCAGCAGCAAAGGCACCGAGGCCTGCGCGATAAAACGCCGGTTTCTCAAGGCTTGCAACAAGGCAAACGATGCGCCATTGTTACTACGCGAGGCGGCAACCAAGATATTGGTGTCGAGTACGACTCGATTTATTTTCATATGGGATATGATATGACTTGCTTTAAAGTTAAGTCAATTGATTATCCAACAGGATGGCTCTTGTTATGACTTCCCATCACTTCCGGTTCCTCGAAGCCGAATGGCCGATGCTGTTAGAAGCGAAAACTGGGATCATGAATCAACGCACTCAAGTGATCCTGATACGGCAACTTCAGCACCGGGTCGTATTTATACCGCTAGGCTAATCCCAGCTCCAGGCTGCGCCGGGGATAAAAACAGGATGTGCATGGATCGGTGTGTACCGCTGTTTCTGCCTTTACCGCCTTAGTTTCTAAAAATAGTTCAATCGAAGCCTTGTAAAAACCAATCTGCTTATTGATCCAATGCGTCAGTCAAACCTGCTTTTAAGCTAATCATCAAATTAGACTCCCAGTCTTGGTAACGCCCATCCTTTACCGCATTAAAAAAATGCGGAAATCCTCTGGACTCAAGAAATAGAACCGGTCAAGCCGTTTCATATCAGCCGGTATTGGAATCCGAAGCCGGAATGGCTTGCAAAAGACAACTTGCAGGGATACAGGAGGCAGCTACTGCCGAGGGGTTAGCGGGGATTTTTCAGCAAATCCGCACTACCCCCTGTCAATGGCGTTACTTGTCATTTACTCGTCATTAAGTGAAACATATGGTGCCGTATGGTAGAATTATTCATCGTACCCGAATTAATAAATAACAATATGTTTTTAAAAGATTTTTATAGCTTTCATGAAGGCAATGTCAGTATTGCCGCCGAACAGGCCAGTATCTTTGCCAAAGAAGTCGCACATGATTTCAATCCGTTACACGATATTGACTCCAAACGTTTTTGCGTGCCGGGCGATTTGTTGTTTTCGCTGGCATTGGAAAAATACGGTCTTAGCCAAAATATGCACTTCATCTTTTCCGGCATGGTCGGACATGATGTCTTGTTGAACTTTCCCGACACCGATGCCGGGCAGATTGATGTCAACGACAACCAGGGCAAAACCTATTTGCAGATCGAACGCTCGGGAAGCATCAGTCGGAATGTAGCCTTAATTGAAAGCTTTATTCGCGATTATGTGGCTTTTTCAGGGCAAAACTTTCCCTATGTGCTGGTGCCTTTACTAGAACGGGAAAACGTTATGTTCAACCTTAATCGGCCGCTGGTCATATACGAAAGCATGACCTTGTCGTTTGATCATCTTGATTTTCAGCAAGCCTCTGTGGAAATGCTGGAACCGAAGATTGAAGTCAACGGCAAGCGCGCTACGGCTTTTTTGCACTTTCAGATCAAGGCGGACGGAGCTATTGTCGGCACAGGCTTTAAAAAGCTGGCGATCAGTGTACCGAGCGCTTATGAAGCCGAGCCGATGCGGGCATTTGTCGATGAATATCTCGCCCGGAAAAATGATTATTTGGCTAATTTGGCGGTACCCGGCTAATGGGCATTTATGATGCCTGATAAACAGTATTGCATGCTGATTTACTATTATCCCGATGACAAGGCGCACAACCATGAGCGAATGCACCATAGCCTGTGAACTCCACGATTATCTTGAGATTGCCTGTATGTATAATTATCGGGTGGTGCTGACATTGAAAGACGCTCAAGTCATCGAAGGCAAGGCCCTGGACTTGATAACCAGCGCTGACAAGCGGGAATACCTGGTTATCGGTTTGGATCAGGAAAGGCGGCAAATCGACTTAAACCACCTTGCCAAAATGAAGGTTTTAACTGCCAATGCCAAGTTTGCCGAAGTGATTTTCTGAATTAAATTGCAATGATCCGGGCTTCTTGATAAATGTAAATGATCAGCTTGTATACATAAGCGTGTGCATGCCCCCCGGCTTTGAAAACGGCGTTTTTAAATAAATCCCGCTTAATCTCCTTTATATCCTGCCCTTGGATGCTTTTTCAAAGGGGGATTAGTTACAAAAATTTAGTTATCTCAGTGGACATTGTTCGGTAATCATCTAAACTGGGATTCATTTTGAAAAACCCTACTCTAAGCCGGCCTATAAGCCATTTAGAGGATGCTATTCAACCAGACTGGGGGGCTCCCATGATTATTACAACAATCGTCAGTTTAACAACAGGGGGCGTTTTATGATGTCGTCCCTTATCTTGCTGACGCAACTTGGCATCCTCTGCTTAACCCTACCGGGTACGTTGGAGTTATTACTATTAACTCTCGCCGCCATCTCCCCGAAAAAAGGCCTGGAAATTAATCGCACCGTCGTTACCTCTTCGTTGCCGCGTTTGGCCGTGGTCATGCCGGCCCACAATGAAGCCGCCGGTATCGCCGCCTGCGTTGCCAACCTGAGAACCGGGCTGAACAAAACCACAGGTTGTGAATTAATCGTTATCGCCGACAATTGCCAGGATGACACCGCCGCTATTGCTACCGAAGCGGGCGCGCGCGTTCTGGTGCGGCAGGACGCTGTCAAGCGCGGTAAAGGTTACGCGCTCGATTATGCGTTCAAAACCTTGCTGACCGAAAATTTTGACGGCTTTATCGTCATTGATGCCGATAGCCGCGTTGATGAAAACTTGATCGGCGATTTTCAACAGGTCTTTGCGCAAGGCATAGACGCCGTGCAATGCCGCTACCGCATCGCCAATCCCGACGCATCCCGGCGCGCCCGACTGCAATATATCGCCTGGCTGGCGTTTAATGAATTGCGCTTGCTGGGCCGTGAAAAGCTAGGAGTCTCGGTGGGTATTTTGGGCAACGGCTTTGCACTAAGCCGCGCCGTGCTTGAAGCCGTGCCTTATGAAGCCGGTTCCATCGCCGAAGATATGGAATACCATCTGCGTTTGGTCAATGCCGGGCTTAAGATGCGTTATCTCGATACCGTGACGGTCAGTTCGGACGCCCCCAACCAAGGGGCGAATGCCGCAGTTCAGCGTAGCCGTTGGGAAGGCGGTCGATTCCGGCTGATCATTGATCACGTCCCTGCCCTGTTCATCGGCGTTCTGCGCGGTGAATGGCGCTTGCTCGAACCGCTGGCCGAATTATTGCTGTTGCCGCTGGCTTATCATGTATTGCTGCTGCTTTTTACCTTGCTGATGCCTGCCCCTGCCTTGCAATACTATGCCTTTGCCGGTTTACTGCTGGTCGTCGCGCATGTCCTGATCGCCATTCGGCGCGGTGGCGGCGGTATTGAGGACATAAAAATACTGGCCGGTGTGCCGTTTTATATCCTGTGGAAATTAACCCTGATGCCCAAGCTATGGCGCAGTGCGCGCAACGATGCACAGTGGCAACGTACCGACCGGGAAGACTCATGAGCGCTTTATCTGTTTTTATCGTCACCTACAATAGCGCGCCTCTGTTGCGCTCGTGCCTTAACAGCCTGCGCGCGCAAACCCTCGGCGATGTTGAAATTATCGTCGTCGATAACGCTTCACGCGATGAGTCGGCGGCTATTATCCGCGCCGAATACCCGGAGATTAAACTGATTGCAGGTGCCGTTAACCTGGGTTTCGGTAACGCCAATAATCTTGCCCTGGCGGAAGCCAAAGGCCGTTATATCGTGCTACTTAATCCCGATGCGGTATTACCCGCCGATGCGCTGGAACGCGCCTTAGCCCACATGGAGGAAACGCCCGATGCCGGCATGGGCGGCGGGCTTTTGCAAGGCACACAGGGCGAATGGCAGCCTTCGGCGCGGCAATTCCCTTCGCTGTTAAACGACGGTTTGACGCTATCGGGCTTGGCCAATCGCTACCCGAACTCGCGCTTTTTCGGGCGCTTCGATCGTTCGTGGGCCGATCCCTTGGAAGCGGCGGCAGTCGATTGGGTACCGGGCGCATTTGCGATTATACGCCGGAACCTTGTGGATCAAATCGGCCTGTTCGACCCACGCTTTTTTCTGTATTACGAAGAAGTCGATCTGTGCCGCCGTATTCATCAGGCTGGTTTTAAAGTCTGGTACTGGCCCGATCTGGTGATTACCCATATCGGCGGCGCGTCTTCGGAAACGGTCGATACATTGGCATTTTCCAGTTCCGGCAAGCAACTGACGCTATGGCGCATGCGCAGCCAATTACTGTACTATCGGAAATGGCACGGCCTCGTTTACAGTTGGCTGGTGAAAGCGCTCGAACAGGGCTGGCATGGCTTGCGTGCCTGGCGTAACAACAGCCGCGCACCGGACAAAGCGGCTGAATCAAGACATATCGTGCAACTCTGGCGTCAGGCTTGGCAAGAAACGCAAGGCGGCCAACTTTCTCCACCTCAACCCTGGTGAAACTGATGTTTGAAAATATTCGTGAAGACTGGCGCAGCTACGAAGGCGATGTCTGCCGCCAAGGTTTGTGGATCATGCTGGTGTACCGATTCGGGCGCTGGCGCTACAGCATCCAACAACGCTGGCTGCGCCTGCCGTTTTCTTTTGCTTACAGAATCCTGAAATTGCTGTCGCAAATTTTGACCGGCATTGATTTGCCTTGCGAAGTGCAGGTCGGGCGGCGGCTGGTCATCGAACATTTCGGCGATATCATCATCAGCGGCGATACCGTATTGGGTGATGATGTGGTGATCCGCAACGGCGTCACGATCGGCCTGAAGCGTACCGGTATCGCCGGTGCGCCGGTGATCGGCAATCGCGTCGATATTGGCGCCGGGGCAAAAATCCTGGGCGCCATTCATATCGGCGATGATGTCGTGATTGGCGCCAATGCCGTAGTATTGCAGGATGTGCCCGCGAATTCACTGGCGGTCGGTGTGCCTGCCGTGATTAAAGCGCGTAAAGCAAGCGGCACAGGACAAAGCTGATGATTCGCCTGTTCGACATACTGAGCGCCGGTCTGTTGCTGGTTCTGCTGTCGCCGTTTTTACTGGTTCGTGCGGCGAGTGCGTACCGACAAACTAATACGGTGTTTGTTAGTGAAATCCAACTGGGCTACCAACAACGCCCTTTTAAGCGCTTGAGTTTCGCAGACGACGGGACCGGCAAGCAATTGGCCGTGCTCATTAATGTGTTGCGCGGCGATCTGGCCTGGGCCGGAATGCGGGCTTTAACGCCGGAACAAGCCGCACGATTGCCCGCCGATGCGTTGCGGCATTTTGATCTGAAGCCCGGTGTGGTTTCGGCTTACAGCACCCGCAAACAAATCGGTCTGGCTTATGATGACGAATTCGCCACCGACTATGGGTTTTTCTCCAAAGTATCGTTCAAAAACTATCTGGGTTTATGCCTGCGGGCGCTGATCGCTTTAGTGCTGGGTGGCGGCAAACCCAGGCCGACACCGCCGATACTGCATTTTTGGGGCGTCGATATTGTCAATACCACGATGGCGGAAGCGCTGGACTGGATCGAGCAACGCGCCCGGCAACAGCAAAAAGCGCTGGTCGCCTTCGTCAATCCCGCCTGCCTGAATATCGCTTATACCGACGAAGCCTATCGCCGGGTATTGCAACACGCTGAGCGGGTTTTGCCGGACGGCATCGGCATTAATATCGGCTGTCGCTTGCTGAATCAGGCGCTGCTGGCTAATGTCAACGGCACCGATTTATTCCCGCGGCTTTGCGAGCGCGCCGAACAAGGCGGCTACAGCCTTTATCTATTGGGCGGTCAAGCGGGTGTCGCAGAACTGACCGCAACCGCAATGCAAGAATGCTATCCGAAGCTGGTGATTGCCGGTGTCCGGGACGGCTATTTTTCCGACCAGGAAGAGCCGCAGGTTATCGACGCCATCAATCATTCCGGGGCGGCTGTCCTGTTAGTCGGTTTCGGCGTTCCCAAACAGGAATTATGGCTGGCCCGTTGCCGCGAGCGCCTGCAGCCAACCGTTTGTTTGGGTATAGGCGGCCTGTTTGACTATTATTCGGGTCGTATTCCGCGCGCGCCGGTCTGGCTGCGTGAAATAGGCATGGAATGGAGTTGGCGCTTAATGCAGGAACCAGGCCGTATGTGGAAGCGCTATATAATCGGTAATCCCTTATTTCTTTATCGTGTCTGGCGGCAGCGCCAACAAGGTGTAAAGCTATGAACAATGATGATCTGCGTAATGAATTATTGCGTCGTTACAGCCGCGTGCCGTATCTCAGAGGCCCCATTTCCTGGCGCATGCAGGTCAAGCGCCTGTTATGGCGCGGCGTCATAAGCGGCGCCTATTTCGCCAAGCGCTTGATTGATGTGGTGGCGTCCATTATTTTACTGATTTTACTGATACCGCTGTTTGTCATCATTATGGCGCTGATTTACCAGAGTTCGCCCGGGCCGGTTTTCTATAAACAAACCCGGGTCGGGCGCTGGGGCAAGCTGTTTACCATGTGGAAGTTTCGTTCCATGTATCTCGACGCCGATCAACGCCTGAAAGAAATCATGGCGCAAAATGAAATGAGCGGTGGCGTGATTTTTAAAATGAAAAACGACCCGCGCATTATTCCGGTCGGGCGTTTTATCCGTAAAGCCTCCATCGACGAATTACCGCAGTTGTGGAATGTGTTAAAAGGCGACATGTCGCGGGTCGGCCCGCGCCCGGCATTGCCATCCGAAGTCAACCAGTATTCGCTGCACGACCGGCAGCGGCTCGAAGTCATTCCCGGCATTACCTGTATCTGGCAAGTGTCGGGACGATCCGACATCCCCTTCCCGCAACAGGTGCAACTGGATGTGCAATATATTCAATCGCAATCGCTGTGGCTGGACATCAAGCTGTTGCTGCAAACCATTCCCGCCGTGTTATTAAGCCGTGGAGCCTACTGATGGACGTTATCATCTTAGCTGATCGTAAAGGCCAGGAATTACTGCCGTTAACCGATAATACCTGTATCCCGCTGTTGCCGCTGGCCGGAAAACCGGTGCTTGAACATACGCTCGAGGCATTAATTGAAGCCGGTTTCCGGCAAGCTCATATCGTATTATCGCCGCACGCCGAGCAGGTTAAAGAAGCATTCGGCAACGGCGAGCGCTGGGGCATGCGCCTGACTTACAGTACCAGTCGCGGTGAAGAAGCTCCTTTGCAAATACTGGCAAGCCTGCAAAACCCGCCGACCCCGCCGTTTTTAATCATGCGCGGCGACATCGTGCGTAGCGGATCGTTAAAAAGCTTGCTCGAACAGGCGGAAAACAATCCATCGCCTTGTATGCAGGCGCTGTTCGGAACTAAAAAAGGCTTTGTGATGCTGTGTCGCAACCCTCAGTCCGCCGAGCTGAATCAATTAAACTGGGCCGGTTCCACGCAACAACCGACCGGTATTGAACTGAACGGTGCCGTTGCCTTACTGGATTCGCTGGCGGCTTTCCATCAAGCGAATCTGGATGCCGCCGCCGGACGATTGCCGCTGTTGATTCCCGGTCGCCAAACCGCTTTGGGCCTGACCCAAGGCCGCAATACCGAAGTCTACCCGCAATCTGTCAAGCAGGGCATCGCCTTGATCGGCGCTTACTGTAATTTACATCCGTCGGTGGAATTAAGCGGTGAAGTGGTGATCGGCGATCATGTCATCGTCGACCGCAGGGCCGGCATTGAAAACACCGTGATCTTGCCGCACAGTTATATCGGCGAACTGGTCGAGCTGCGTAACGCCATCGTGCGAGGTAATGACCTTATCCGCGTTGATAACGGCGCCGTACTTAAAATCAGCGATACTTTTTTACTGGCGGATTTAACAACTAGTCCCATCAATAAGGGCTTGGGCACCCTTTATAACCGACTGGCCGGTGTGCTGTTATTGCTGGTCAGTTTACCGCTGTGGTTTTTGGCGAATGTATTGGTATTCCTGCAAAAACCTGAAAAATATTTTAACGAATACCGTTTACGCGGCAATAAAATTGAGCAGGATGACTTCGGCTTACCGCAACGCGCCGGATTTGCCACCTGGGAATATAATGTAACCGTGCCGGTACTGCGCTATTTGCCGCGCCTCTTTGCTGTTATCAGCGGCGATTTGCGACTGGTCGGCGCATTACCGGTCAGCCCCGAAACAGCGGCGCAACGCACCGAGGAATGGGAAAAATTTGCCGACCGGGCGCCCGCGGGCTTGTTAGGACCCACCCAACTGACGATACCTGCCGACGCGCCGGAAGAAGAAAAACTGATGAGTGATTCCTTTTACTGGGCAAACTTCAGCATTCAACAGGATTTTCGCTATTTGTTACAGGCCTTGCGCATGCTCGTGTCGCGCAAGGCATGGATAGGCTGAACCGGAGCACCGCCTGATGACTTCCGCTGACAAACCCGCCTGCATTATGCTGAAAGCAAGCAGTGAGGCCGCTAATATTTCGCTGCTCAGCGAAGCGCTTCATGCGCTTTGCCTGTACGCCAGCGGTAGTGTCGCTTGTGCGCTTGATATGCAGCGCGCAGTGGTCGAGGCCTTGAATAATGTTGTGGAACATGCCTACGGCAATCAGCCCGATCATGATATTAGCGTGTGCTGGTATCTGGAAAACCGGCAATTGCGCATTGAGATTATCGATTGCGGCCAATCCATGTCGTTTTTGCCTGAACCGGTATTGCCTGATTTCGATGCGGAAGGCGGACGCGGCTGGTGGATCATTAATGCCTGTGTTAACGACTATGACTATAAGGTTATTGATTCCGTTAACCGCGAGTACGTATTAAGGCCGGGCGACAGAAACGACAACATTAGAAGCGCATCAATCGAGGCGCACAGCAATATTTTGACTTTGATTAAACAGTTTTAAAACTAAAAAATTTAGACATTAACAGGAACTCTCCCATGCTGATCAACGAACAAAAACATGACAACATTGACATTGTTGTTTTATCAGGCCGCTTTGTTATGGCGGATTCACCGGAAGTGCGCGAACGTTTGAAAGTATTGATCGATGAAGGTCAAGGCAAGCTCGTAGTCGACATGTCGCAGGTCTCGTTTATCGACTCCAGCGCCTGTGCCGTGCTGATCTCGGCCTTTAAAGGCATGCAATTAAAACCGGGGCGTCTGCTTTTGGTCACCAGCCCGGTCGTACAATCCCTGATTGAACTGACCCGCCTGCATACCATTTTTGAAATATTGCCTAATCTGCCCGCCGCTTTGGATGCTCTTAGTACAAGCTAATGACCTGTATTACAGAAGTCAAACAGCAATAGGTAAATCATGAGTCAGTCCAAACCTGTTTGTGTACTTTTAGTGGAAGACGATCCGGCAGATGCACAACGGATACAAGTCTGTTTGCGGCAATTTAAAGAAACCCCTTTTGAAGTCTTCAGGGCCGGAGCGCCTGAAGAAGCGCCCAGGAAAACCATTGATTCCCGTGCGCGGGATATGCACTTTGAAGTAACCTGGGTCAGATCGTTAGCCGAAGCATTACTAAAAATTGCCGAATTCCATTTCGATATCCTGGCAATGGATATATCGCTGCCGGATGGACAGGGATTGCCTGCCATTCGTACTGTCAAGCAAGCTGCCGACACCATTCCCATCATCGTATTAAGTGACCGCGATGACATTAATTTTGTCCAAAGCACATTGAAAGCAGGCGCTAAAGACTACATAGTAAAAGATGACCCCGGCTATGACAGCCTGGTTCGAACCATGCGTTATGTTTTACACCGCGCCGATGTGGAGACGCGCAACCAGTTATTGGTAGCCGCATTGGAAGCGACCTCCAATGCGATTATTATCACCGACCTGAATGCGCGTATCGAATGGATCAACCCGGCATTTACCGAACTAACCGGCTACAGTTTCCAAGAAGCCTTGGGCCGGCGACCCGCTGATTTATTAAAATCCGGCCAGCATGATGAATCATTCTACCGGCAGATGTGGCAAAAGCTCCTCAAGGGCGAGCACTGGCAAGGGGAAATCATCAACCGGCATAAGGACGGCAGTTTTTATAACGCGGATGTCGGCGTCTCCCCGGTTTTTAATAAAGACGGCTCGTTATCCGGCTATGTGCAGATTCAACGCGACATCACCGATACCGTTGTGCGTCTGGCGATATCCGAAGTATTGCAGCAATCCGGCCCGCTGGATGATCGCTTCAAACAGGTGCTGGATATTCTATTTAATCTCAAGGCCTTTGATTTACAACGTAAAGGCGGCGTATTTCTGCGCGCCAAGGGTGAAAATCATCTGTCCCTGTTTTTATTGCGCGGCGAATTTAGCGCCGAGTTTATTGAAAAGGAACAATGCGTCAATTGCGGCTCCTGCCTGTGCGGACGCGTGGCCGTTTCGGGAGAATTAATCGTTTCCGACGACTGTTTCTGTGATCCGCGTCATGAGCATCAATTCCTTGATATGCAGGCGCACGGCCATTACATCGTGCCTATTGCTTCCGGGGGCGAGGTCATGGGCGTTTTGTTTCTCTATACCGACCCCTATCCGCTTCGATCCGAAAGCCGCCTCGCGATGCTTAAGCAGGTCGGTGAAATGATGGCGCTTGCGTTGCGTCAGGAAGAGGCGAAAACAGCCTTGGAAAATGCCAGAGACATGGCCATGCAGGCTTCATTGGTGAAAAGCGAGTTTTTGGCCAATATGAGTCATGAAATCCGTACTCCGATGAATGGCGTATTAGAGATGCTGGACTTGCTAAGCGAAACAAAAATGACGCCAACCCAACAGGACTGGGTTGAAACCGCGCATAGATCGGCAGAAGCCTTACTGGAAATCATCAATGATATTCTCGACTTGTCCAAGCTGGAAGCCGGCAAAGTTGAAGTCGAGCAGGTTGATTTTAACCTGGTTGATTTGGTCGAGGATATTTGCGCTTTACTGGCCGGAAGAGCGCATACCAATGGACTGGAATTAAACTGTTTATTGCCGGTACCGATGCCGTTGCGCTGGCGCGGCGATCCCATGCGCATCAGGCAAGTATTAACGAACTTGATTGGTAATGCCGTGAAATTTACCGAGCACGGCGAGGTTTCAGTCAGCGTCACCCGCCCGGCTATCGGGGACAATCGCGTCGGGCTTCGCTTTGAAATACACGATACCGGCATCGGTATTGCGGAAGAGACGCAGAAGCAGTTATTCCAACCATTTTCCCAAGCGGATAGCGCCACATCACGCCGCTTTGGCGGTTCGGGCCTGGGCCTGTTCATCAGCAAGAAGCTGGTGGAACTGATGGGTGGCATAATCGGCTTGAAAAGCGCTCTGGGCAAAGGCACCTGTTTCTGGTTTACCTTACCGCTGGAGCAAAGCGACTCGCCGGATACGTTGGAACCATCTTGCGACCTGTCCGGCAAGCGCACGCTGGTTGTTGATGATAACGCCACCAACCGCAACATACTGATTAATTATCTGAGCCGTTGGGGACTGGATGTCAGCCAGGCAGAGAACGGCAGCACAGCGCTGATGCAATTGCAGACCTCTGCAATTCATGGAAATGCGTATGACCTGATACTGCTGGACATGCAAATGCCGATCATGGACGGTTTGACGCTGGCAAAATGCCTGGCGCAAATACCGGCATTGGCGGACATTCCGATTATTTTATTGTCGTCGGGTGACCAGTTCGAGCTTGCCGATTACCAGGGCACCGGAATTGTTCAGCGTTTGCTGAAACCGGTACGTCAAATGCAATTGTTCGATGCCGTCGTCAATGCGCTACGCAGTGATTCTGCAGTCGCCATACAAACAGCACCGCCGGAAATTAAGCTGCCCGGTTATAGCGACAAAAAGATACTGGTGGTAGAAGATAACAGGATCAATCAAAAAGTCATTATGGCCAAACTTGGCAAATTCGACATTGTGCCTGATCTCGCTGAAAACGGTCAGGTTGCACTCGATAAGCTGGCGCAAAAAACTTACGATTTAATCCTGATGGATTGTCACATGCCGGTCATGGACGGCTATATCGCCACGCGTGAACTGCGCCTGCTCGAATCCCGTATGGGCTTGCCTCATCAAACGGTAATAGCGCTCACGGCCAGCGCCCTGGAAGGCGAACGCGATAAATGCCTGGCGGCAGGAATGGACGATTATTTGACCAAACCGATTATTTCCGAACAATTAGCGGACATGTTGGCGCGCCGATTGGGCGATCAAAGCCCGCAACAAGAAGTATCGGACTTTGCAACTCTTGCCCCAGCGGAAAAATCGGTTTGGAATGAAAGAGCGGCCCTTAAACAACTGGGCGGCGACAGCGATTTACTGGAGGAAATGATTGAACTGTTTTTAATGGAAAGCCCCAGACAGCTCAGTGAGTTATCCCGTTTCCAGGCGGAAGGCGACCTCGCCGCGCTGGCTAATGCAGCTCACGCCATCAAAGGCACCATCGTTTATTTTTGCGCCGATACGGCAAAAGCCTGTGCCGACACCCTTGAGCAAACGGCGCGTAGCGGACAATCGGCTGATTTTAAGGGGCTAACCGAGGCATTGATAAGCGCGGTGACGGAATTAGGCCGTCAACTACGCTTGGCGAAAGCCTCAAAATAACCGATCGAACCGATTTTTTATCCATCAATGATTCCAAATGAACCGGAACCTGCCAAAAAAATGCGCATTCTTATAGTCGAAGATAATCTGCTCACTCGCACCATGATGGAACGCAGCCTGCAAAAATGGGGCTACGATGTCGTTTCTGTAGATAATATCACGGCGGCAATGGCGATTATTCTCGATGATAAAATCCAGTTTGTTATTACCGACTGGATAATGCCCGGCGGCAACGGCACGGTGCTTTGCCAGAATGTGCGGACATTAAACCTGCCCTTCTACACCTATATAATTTTGGTGACTTTTCTCGATGATGTGCAATCCACCGTGGATGGCATGGAGGCCGGCGCCGACGACTTTATCCGCAAACCGATACAACTGGATGAATTACACGCCCGTATCAAGGCAGGCGAACGTATCCTGGACCTGGAAAAAAAACTCCAGGAAAATAATGTGCGTTTAACGGAACTCAGCAATAAATTACTGGCGGCCAATGAGGTCATCAACCGCGACCTGAAAATGGCAGCCGCCATGCAACGCAGCCTGCTGCCTACGGCCGGATCGCATAGTCAGGGCATCGCCATTGATTGGCTGTTTCACCCCTCGACGCATCTGTCCGGTGATATTTTCAATTTTTTTCCGCTCGATGAACACCATGTCGGTTTTTATATTATCGATGTAGCCGGGCACGGCATCGCTTCGGCCATGCACTCATTTACCCTGAGCCGCTTGTTGTCGCCGGACACCCGTTGCAGCAATCACCTGATATTCAGCTTGCCTGAAGCGCCTGATTACCCCTTGGTCCGGTCGGCGCCCGCCGTCATCGCAAACCTGAATCAGCAATTTCAGACCAATGAGAGTAACATCCTTTATTTCACGATGATTTACGGCGTTATAGATACCAGATCCCGCACCATTAACTTATGCCAGGCGGGCCATCCGCAACCGCTTTATCTGCAACAGGGAAAACCGGCGGAGTTTATCGTCAGCGCCGGCCTTCCTGTCGGCATTATTGACGATGCGTACTATGAATCCGTACAGCTCGATTACCACCCCGGCGACCGTCTGTTTTTATATTCGGACGGCATCAGCGAATGCGAATCGCCCGATGGTGAGATGTTCGGTACGGAACGGCTACGCCTGTTTGTTGATGAAACCCGGCATCTAAAAGTCAGCGAGGTCATCCGCAAGCTGGACGAGCGCATTAATTCGTGGCGCGGAAAAGACGGCTTCGAGGACGATATTTCCTTGCTGGTCCTGGAAATTAATTGAAGTATTGCATGCATTTTTTTGGCATCCGGCGCAGAGCTTCATCCGCAAAAAATGTAAAATTTTCGAACCTCCAAATATACGGTAAAATCCTATTTCCATTTTTTTTTCGCGGTTATTAGTTCAGTTCGGCTTTGTTGATTATTATGTTTGATTTTTTTCTTTATCATCAACGATACCAACGGGGAATGGCTGCCTGCAAGGCAGTAGTGCTAACATGCTTGCTGATTATAGCGGCTTGTACCGCGCTACCGCCGAAAAACAGCGATAATATATGCGCCGCTTTCCGAGAAAAAGAAGATTGGTTCGACAGCGCCCGGCAATCCTATCAACGATGGGGCGTGCCTATCCCGGTGCAAATGGCCATCATGCACCAGGAGTCGCATTTTGTCGCCGATGCGCAGCCGCCGCGCGACTGGCTGTTGGGTATCATTCCGTGGTTCAGACCCAGCAGCGCTTACGGCTATGCCCAGGCCACCGATGACGCGTGGGATGATTATCTGGATAGCGCCGGTGATTGGGGAGCTGATCGTGATGAATTTGACGATGCAACGGACTTCATCGGCTGGTATAGTAATATAAGCCATTCGAGGCTGGGCATTTCGAAAGGCGATGCAAAAAATTTGTACCTGGCCTATCATGAAGGGCATAGCGGTTATCAACACAAAAGCTATTTAAAAAAACGATGGTTAATGCGAATAGCGGATAATGTCGCACACCGGGCCAGATTGTTTCAAAACCAATTGCGTACTTGCAAAATTCAAGATTAATTAAAAAGCAAAATTGATTTTTTTGATAAACTACGCGTTTTACAATAAATAAAAGAGGCGAAATCGTGATAAAAATCCAAACTCAAGTTCTTTCATTTGTCACCGTTATTCTTATAGGAATTACTATGTTTTCAATGGCTAATGCCACTACACCTGAAGAAAATAAAGCCGCAGGCGCTAGCTTCCTCGCCCAAAATGCAAAAAAAGCCAATATCAAAACCACGCCCAGCGGGTTGCAATACGAGGTTTTAACACCCGGCACAGGCACGAAGTCACCCGCAGCAACCGATAACGTAACCGTACACTACAAGGGAACCACCATTGATGGTAAAGAGTTTGACAGTTCCTACAGCCGCGGCGAACCCGCTACATTTCCTCTAAACGGTGTCATACCGGGCTGGACTGAAGGCGTTCAATTAATGAAAGAAGGCGCCAAATACCGATTTTACATTCCGTCAGAGCTCGCTTACGGCGAAACAGGCGCAGGCCGTGCAATCGGTCCTAACGAAACCCTGATTTTCGATGTCGAGCTAATCAAAATCCAATAAAAATAAAAAAATAGTTACAAAGATCACCACTTACTCACATTTCCACGCCCTCTCCCCCTCTCCCCGACCCTCTCCCCCAAGGGAGAGGGAGCTTTATTCTCCTTTCCCTAGAATAGAGGCTTTTACTCCCCTCTCCCTCCTGGAGAGGGGTTGGGGGAGAGGGCGAGAAGGCAGGAAATGCAGCAACACAGGCACCAGGGTTCGCCCCTTTCACCTTAATCTTATGCCCACTTACCAACTATTCGCCACCACGCCGAAAGCGATGGAAAACATTCTTGCCGAAGAACTCCAGACACTCGGCATCAGCAACATTAAACAAACTATCGCCGGTGTATCTTTCCAGGGCGATCTTGAAGCCGCTTATCGAGCGTGTTTGTGGTCGAGAACCGCCAACAGGATTCTATTGGTGCTCAGCTCTTTTACCGTAAAAACCCAGGAAGATCTTTATAACGGCGTCTACAAAATCGACTGGTTCGAACATATCAACCCGGAAGACAGTTTCGCCGTTTCATTCAGCGCCAAAAATTCGCCGGCGATTAACAATACGCACTTCGGCGCATTAAAAGTCAAAGACGCCATCGTCGATCAGATGCGCGCAAAATTCCAGAAGCGCCCCAGCGTCGATACCGAACAACCCAATATTCGTATTAATGTCTATCTGCATGGCGAAACCGCCCAGCTTAGCCTCGATCTTTCCGGCGAAAGCCTGCATCGCCGCGGCTATCGCGATATTAATATCAAAGCCCCGATGAAGGAAAATCTGGCCGCAGCAATGTTACTGCGTAGCGGATGGCCTGAAATCGCCAAACAGCAAGGTTCATTGATCGATCCGATGTGCGGGTCAGGCACGCTGCTGGTCGAAGGCGCGATGATCGCCGCCGACTATGCGCCGGGTTTGCTGCGTGACTATTTCGGCTTTATCGGCTGGAAAAAGCACCATGCCGGGTGCTGGCGAAAATTAATCGCCGAAGCCGGACAACGTAAAACAGCGGGGCTGGCGAAGTTGCCCGTTATCGTCGGTTTCGATCAGAACCGTCATACCATCAATGCCGCGCTGACGCATATCGCCAATGCCGGATTGCAAAATAAAATCCATGTTGAGCGCCGTGATATTGAAGATGCCGAACCGGCGGAAAGCTGGAAACCCGGACTGTTAATCTGTAACCCGCCCTACGGCGAACGCCTGGGCGATGAACAGGAAACCGCCGATTTATACAAAAAATTCGGTGAAGCGCTGAAAGCCCATTTTGTCGGCTGGAAAGCCGCTATCATTATCAGCAATCCCGAACTCGGCTTCCGCTTGGGGCTACGTTCACAAAAACCGGTTACGTTGTTCAACGGCGCACTGGAATGCAAATTATTGCGTCTGAACATTGACGAAAGCGCTTTCTTCATACCGAAGGCCCTTTCACAGCAAGAGCGTATCGCCCAGGTCACTGAAACCGCTGCCATCACAGAAGTCGATAGCGATCCCGGCGCCGAGATGTTCGCCAACCGACTCGAAAAAAACCTGAAAAAACTGTCTCGCTGGGCCAAACAGAACCACATCACCTGCTATCGCCTCTATGATGCGGACTTGCCGGAATACGCCGTCGCCATCGATATGTACCGGGGGGACAAGACCTGGATCAATGTACAGGAATACGAGCCGCCCAAAAGTATAGACCGGCACAAAGCCGATCAACGATTGGCCGGGCTATTGGCGGCCATACCGCGTGTGCTCGGCGTCAGTCGCGAGCAGGTATTTTTAAAAATTCGCCGCAAGCAGCGCAGCACCGACCAGTACGAAAAACACGGCGACCACGGGCATTTTCACAGCATTGAAGAAGGTGGCTGTCGATTATTGGTAAATTTTGAAGACTACCTGGACACCGGCCTGTTTCTCGATCACCGGCCTATCCGCCTGTTAATCCAGCGTCTGGCCAAAGGCAAACGTTTTTTAAACCTGTTCGCCTACACCGGCAGCGCAACGGTCCATGCCGCAGTGGGCGGCGCTCAAGCCACCACGACGGTCGATATGTCCAACACCTATATCAACTGGGCTAAAAACAACATGGCGTTGAATAAAACCGCCGGAGAACATGAATTTATCCAGGCCGACTGCCTGGAATGGCTTGCCAACGAAGCCGGGCAGCCTTATCGTAGACAGTATGATTTGATTTTTCTCGACCCGCCGACTTTTTCCAACTCAAAACGGATGGATGATGTGTTTGACATACAGCAAAACCATGTGTCTTTAATCAATAACGCCATAGCGCTGCTCGCGCCTGAAGGCGTTTTATATTTTTCCACCAACTTCAGGCGTTTTAAAATCGATACCGAAGCACTGTCTCCGTTACGCGTGGACGACATTAGCGCATCGACCATTCCTGAAGATTTTGCCCGTAACCCGAAAATTCATTATTGCTGGAGGATACAGAAATGATGCGCAGAGTTAAAATCCTGGTGTCCGGACGCGTTCAGGGCGTTTATTTTCGCGTCTTTACCCAAAACAAAGCCAAGCATTTCGCTGTCAAGGGCAGCGTTAAAAACCTCCCGGACGGCCGCGTGGAAATTATCGCCGAAGCCGAACACATCACGATAGACAAGTTTATCAAATGGTGCCATAAAGGCCCGATAACCGCGCGGGTCGATCATGTCGACATTATTGAACTGGAAGCGGATGAGGTGTTGACCGGGTTTGAAATAAGGTAAACTCTGTACCCTGCGGTGCATAAAGCGTATAAAGGAATCACCGGAACCGTCAGAGCGCGTTAGCGAGTCCCGGCAGAACGAGTGGCAGCATAACAAAACGACCGTTTGGAGGATCATCATCGATGATACACGCCCATGATAACGACTAAAGTCAACTCGATAAATCGACATCAATGGATTTCAGAAGCGGCATATTACAAAGCGGAAAGACGGGGATTCGAACCGGGTAATGAATTGGAGGATTGGCTGGAAGCCGAAACAGACTACTCGGTCATGCTGGTCGCCTTGTATATTTCCATCCTGGAGGAGGATGGGCCGATCACAACCTCAGGCCTGCAAGAATTGGCTACATTTATCGGTATTCAAAACCCTGAGCGTATTACTTCGGAACCCGATCTGGTGAGGGCCATTCAGCACGCCACCAATCAACGCCCCTGCTTCCGATCACCTGAAATCCCCGGCGTTTGCGACAGCGCGGACTGCCACTGGAAAAAGGAATGTCGAAAATTGATTTCAGCGTGGTATTAACCGTCAGCGCGCATTGTATTTTTATGACGGCAAATCTTTTCAATCCGCTGCGCATCGCTCACCATTGATGATTCCAGCAGGACCAATGTAGGTTAGAAAGTGCCCTACCCCGCTACTTAATTCATGCGCCCAATCAGTCATGACTTATTGGACCATGACAAAATTACCTGTTTAATCAAGTCATTTTTCGCATTCACTCTGTTCCGGCATAGCTACCGACGTAGCTGAATTCGGCAGATATTCTTTCAGGCTGTGCAAGGTCACTAATGCTTGCTCGTAGTCAAAGCTTTCAATTTGCAGTTGCAGGGTTTTTACCTCATCGCCCAACGCTGTTTGTAATAATGGGGCGGTGTTGCGGAACACAGCTTTTGCATCAATGTCACTGATTATCAACAAGGTTTCAAGTCTGTCCAGTGCAGTGCGCACATCATCCCAATTGAACTTCACCGGCATAATGACTGTATCAGCAACGGGCAAAGTACGGATAGCGTCGAGAAATTGCAATTGCTCTGCATCAAGTATGGCGAGATCATTCTCGATTATTTCATAACTACGCTTTTCCCGAATCGCCTGGTTGAATACAGTTGCGGCATGTTGTAGGCGGTAAGCACCCAGCGTTGCCGCCACGCCTTTGATAGTGTGGGACAGCAGATCAGCCTGCTGCGTATCGCCTGTCTCCAGACTTTGGCGCAGCTTCTTAATATCATCAACATGATGTCTCAGATACATCTGCAATAAAGCAATATATTTTTCCTCATCCCAGCGCATCACCTTCAAGCCGGTTTCAAAATCCAGGCAGGAGATCCCGCTCAGCAATTGGCGCAAATGGGTATCCCCTGTACTTACTGTCTTATCGGCTTTGAGGCGCTTCAAAGCCCGATTGGGCAGCCATTTAAGCAAGGCCGCAAACAGTGCTTCGGGATTAACGGGTTTGCCGACATGGTCATTCATGCCCGCTTCCAGACAGCGCTGCCGGTCTTCTCTGAAGGCATTAGCGGTCATCGCCAAAATAGGCACCGATTCTCTCCCCGGTAGAGCCCTGATCAGACCGGTCGCCTCCAGCCCATCGATGATCGGCATTTGCATATCCATCAGGATCAGGTCATAAGCGGTCTGCCCGGCTTTTGCCACTGCGACTGCGCCGTTTTCCGCCACGTCGACTTTAAAACCGACTTCCTGCAATAATTCCATAGCCACTTCCTGATTAATCGGATTATCTTCGCACAACAGCAGCCGCACATCCTGATAATCCCGGATCAGCGTCGTTTCAGCATTCGATACCGTCTTTACCGGTAATGATTCGAAGGATGGGGAAATCAGGCCCGCAATCGTGTTGTAAAGGGAGGACGCGGTAACCGGTTTAATCAGAACGGCATGAAATCCGGCCTGACGGGCGATTTCCAACAGGTCCGGTTCGTCGTAGGCAGTGACCAGCAGTCGTTTGGGATGACGGGACAGCGGCATATCACCAAGCTGTTTCGCCGTCTCGATACCGTCCAGATCCGGCATCCGCCAGTCCAGCACGATCAGGTCGAAGGGCTCGCCAGCGGCATCCGCCGCTGCAACAGCCGCCAATGCGGCACTTCCCGATTCGGCAACAGTAACGCGCATGTGCATGGTTTCCAGCAGGCGAGCCAATATTATACGTGCTTCCTCGCTGTCGTCCGCTACCAGTGCATGCTGGTTTTCCAGATGCATGTCCTGTTTTCGGATTCGCATAGATACGGTTTTTCCGAAACGCGCAGTCAACCAGAAGGTGCTGCCGGCCTGTGGCCGACTCATTGCGCCGACATCGCCGCCCATCAACCCGGCGAGACTTTTAGTAATGCTCAAGCCCAGTCCGGTGCCCCCGTAACGACGGGTTGTCGAACTGTCCGCCTGCTCGAAGGAACCGAACAAGCGGGGGATGTCGTCAGGGTCCATGCCGATACCGGTATCCTGAACCTCAAAGCGCATCAGCACGTCAAAGGCGCTTTCTTCAAGTATGCGGGTGCGTAAGACAATACTGCCCTGCATGGTGAATTTTACGGCGTTGCTGAGGTAATTCAACAAGGCCTGAACCAGGCGGGTCTGATCGCCATGCAGTTGGCCCGTCGACATCGGCTCGCTATCTATGATCAGTTCCAGGCCTTTCGCTTTTACTTTGTCCAGCACCAGGTCGGCAACCGTCTTCAGTGTCTGATCCAGTTCGAAATCGACGGCTTCCAGTGAGAGCTTGCCGGCTTCAATTTTGGCTATATCGAGAATATCGTTGATGAGAGCCAGTAAATGTTGTGCGGAATCGGCGATTTTTTGCAATTTGTCCTGTTGCCCGATATTGAGATCGCTCCGCTGCAACAAATAAGTCAGGCCGACAATGGCGTTCATCGGCGTCCTGATTTCATGACTCATATTCGCCAGAAATACGCTCTTGGCCAGGCTGGCCTGTTCGGCATCCTGCCGGGCTTTTTCCAGTTGCCGCGTCCGCTGCGTGACCATCTCTTCCAGATGCTCACGGTAACTTTCCAGCTCCTCGTGTATCCGTTTTTTCTCGGTGATGTCTTCCTTGATCGCCAGATAATGGCTGATGCGGCCGTCCGCTTGGCGTATCGGTGCGATGCGGGCGAACTCAAAATAGATTTCGCCGTTTTTTCGCTTATTACACAGCTCGCCGCTCCAGAGTTCCCCTCGGGTTAAGGTCGCCCACAGCTCGGCATAAGTTTCCTTGGGCGTTAATCCTGATTGCAGGATGCGCGGATTTTGATTAACCGCTTCGGCAAAGGTGTAGCCGGTTACTTTGGTAAAAGCCCGGTTGACATATTCAATCTGAGCGTCAATATCGGTAATTACAATGATTTCCGGGCTTTGTTCGACAGCCTGGGATAATTTGCGCAACTGGGCTTCATTGCGTTTCCGTTCGGTAATATCACGGGCGGAGGCGAACACACCGACGACGTTGTTTTCCGCATCGCGGTAAATGCTGGCGTTGTAAAGCACGTCGGTAATTCGGCCTGAGACATGGCGGATGGCTAAAGGATAATCCGTCACATAACCGTGAGAAAAAACCTGAGTGTAGCCTTCACGGGCCTGTGCGGGCTCGGTGAAATAATCACTGAAATCGCTGCCTATCAACCGGTCGCGGGCCAATCCCGTCACCTGTTCGGTCGCCTTGTTGACATCGGTGATTATACCCGCCGGACTGATTGTGACCAAAGGATCCAGGCTGGCTTCGAGCAGACTGCGGGCATACAGCGAGGCAGTGCGTAATTGCTGTACGGCCTGTTCCCGTTCGGCTTCATTCTGTTCAAGCGTAGCGACCATACGATTAAAATGGCTCGCCAGACGACCGATTTCATCATTGTACTTAAATTCCAGACGGAACTTGCGCTGCCCTTCAGCGACCCGTGTCACGCCGACCAATAACCGTCTTAACCCCCGCGTCATCGTAGTCACGACAATATCGACCGAAGCCAGGATGAAGATAATCGCCAGCAGCATAAACAAGCCCGCTTCATAGATCATCTGATGAACGACGGCAATCAGCTGTTCCCGCCCCACGCTGATCCTGGCCCAACCCAACAGGCGCTTTCCGGCCATGACCGGCGCCGCCACATCAACAGCACGTTTATTTTCGGACAGGACGACGGAATGCAAAGCGGCTTTCCGCAGGCTTAGGCTGGTTGCGTCCTGAAGATATTGACCAATATATTCGGGGCGGCTGTGCGCCAACACCCTACCGTCCGGCGTAACCAACATGGCATAGTTGATTCTTGGTCCTTGCGCTACCGACTGAATGACTTCCTGAAGCCCGACGAGATCATTCGCCATAACCCACGAGCCACTACTGACAGCCATGGTTTCCGCCAGCATGGTGGCGGCCTCGCGGTTTTGCTGGTGCAAAAAAACTTGTTGCCTGATAGTCAGGCTGACAAATATCGGTAAAATCAACAGGAGCTTTGCCGATGCAATGATGCTGATCAACTGGTAACGGATGGACAAGTTACGAAAACGTCGAAAGCAAGCAAACATGGTTTTATTCCTGTAAATGGCGCACGGTTTTGTCAAAATGCGCGATAAATTTGCGCACCGGGATATAGGTTTTCTCTGTCGCCGCTTCAAAATGTGAAAGCGGAATACGCGCCAGTATTTCCTTTCCTTGTTTGCTGTTTTGCAGATTAAACAACCTGTCAGCGACTTGTTTAAGTATTGCCTGAGGAAAATCATCATGCGCGATCAGGCTGTTATTCGGGAGCGATTGCGTCCGCCATCTAACGGTCAGTTGCGCGGCTTGTTCGGGATGGTCTTTTTCGAAGGCGCGCCAGGGCGGCGACCAAGTGGCGCCGGCGGCGGTGTTACCGAGATAAACGTTGATAATTGAAGATTCTTGCGAACCGACATAGCGTGACTGATACGCCGTTATCGGTAAACCATGATCGTGCAGAAATTGTTGCGGCAGCATCGTAGCTGCCAGCGCCGTTGCCGCCGGAAAGCTAATCGCTTTATCTTTCAGGTCGGCTATAGCGCGTATAGTGCTGTCTTTGCGCACCAATATAATGCCGTAAAAATTTTCATCATCGGCCATTTTTCCAAATACCCGATAGCCGTGTTTCAAGGCGTTAATGGTCTGGTAAGGGTTAGGCAAGGCCAGGTCGAAATGACCGGCATAGAGTTTTTTCTCGAATTCCTCGTAATTACGCGATGCTTCCAGCGTAAAGTGTGCATCCTCGACGAGGGTATTAAGTAGGTCGACCAGCGGCCCGTAGACTTCAAATAAACGCACCGGATTATGTACGGGAAGAACGCCCAGTATATAGTTGGCTTTAAACTCCGCCTGCAGAGGCCGATCAGCGTATTGGGGCTGGTAGCTTGCTTCGTCCGCCTGTTCACAGCCGCCAAGCAGCAGCAAACAGGCCGGCAACAGTGCGTAGCCGATCAGGCGCCGGGCCTGTTGAAAGTATGCCGAATACCTATTCATTGACGGCTTCGTCGTGGTAACGCCGAGTAATTTCTGTAAACTCGTCAAAACAATTCATAAACGCGTCCACCACATCGGGATCAAAATGGCAACCGCGCCCTTCAACAATAATTCTCTTTGCTTCAGCAAATGACGTCGCAGTTTTATAGATACGGACCGTCACCAAGGCATCAAATACATCGGCGAGCGCCATCAGGCGGGCGGACAGCGGGATGACCTCGCCCGCCAGCTGGTTTGGGTAACCTGAACCATCCCACTTTTCATGGTGATAAGCGGCGATTTCCTGTGCCACATAAAGAAAATCAAGGGCCGGCAGGTGGGCTGTATTTTTAGACAGCTCATGGTGTTTAAGCGTCCGCTGAATGGCTTTCCCGATAGCTTCGCCGCCGAGACGGGCGTGCGTCTTCATAATTTCAAACTCTTCCGCAGTGAGCTTGCCCGGTTTAAGCAAGATATGGTCGGGAATGCCGATCTTGCCGATGTCATGCAAAGGCGCGGCATTAACAATCATCGCCAGTCGGGCGTCAATCAGCTCTTGTGCATAACGGGCATGGCTTTGTTGCAACCGCTTACCTAAAATATTGACATAGGCCTGGGTGCGAAAAATATGATTACCGGTATCGGTATCACGCGTTTCCGCGAGCCCCGCCAACGCGCATAAGCTGGCATCCTGAATCAAGTGATTATCGTACATGCGCCGGGTGATTTCATCTTCCAGTAAGGCGTTCTGGTTAACCAGCCAATCGCCGAAATGCTTGAGTTCCAGACGGCTGCGCACCCGCGCCAGCAACACAATGGGTTTGACCGGTTTGGCGATATAATCAACCGCCCCCATTTTAAAACCGCGTTCTTCATCTTGTTCCGCACCTAAAGCGGTTACAAAAATAACGGGAATATTTGCGGTGTCGGGATTTTCTTTCAAACTTTCGAATACCTGATAGCCGTCCATGTCGGGCATCATGACATCAAGCAGGATCAAGTCCGGTTGAGGCGCGATAGCGGCGGCCCGAAGCGCCGTTATGCCGGAATTAGCCACCCTAACCCGGTAAAACGGGCGCAACAATTCACCAATAACGGTCAGGTTTTCAGGCTGGTCATCGACAACCAGAATAGTGCTGTCGGGAACATAGCCACGTCTTTCTAAGAACGAATTGTTTAACGCCATTAATGATTCCTGCAATTAGAAAAATTATTCAGACCAGCGATGCCAACATGCCGGATAAGTTCCTATAGTGAGCGTAGCGATGAGTTAACGCAGCGCCGGCGCTCGAAATGTAAACGCCGGTTAAACCGATGTTGGCAGCCTGCATAGTTTACTCCGGCACAACAACTCAAGCCATCGGAAGTGACTATGCACTTTGGAGAGAGGTCGTTAGCCCATTGCTATTTAAGCCCTTAGCACATACAATCATTTTAAACACTTGTTTAAAGCTATCGTTAGAATGATCGAATCAACCGCCAACGAACCTGCATTTGACCGCTTGCTGCAAAAAGCCGTAGAAGTCTTCGCCGAATACGGCTTTCGCGATGCGACGGTGCGGGAAATTTGCAGCCGGGCCAATGTCAACGTGGCGTCCGTCAATTACTATTTCCGCAGCAAGGAAGCGCTTTACAACCAGGCGGTCGCGTTCGCCTTCCGGGAAGTAAACCGGCTGTATCCGCAGAATGCCGCGCTGGACACAAGCTTGCCGCCGGAACAGAGGCTGGGTTTATTTATCGATAATTTTCTGCATAAATTGCTCGACGACAGCCATTTGGGCCTGCACAGTAAACTGATTACCCGCGAAATCAGCGACCCGACCAGTGCATTGGATGAGGTTATAGCAAGCAGCATTGCTCCCCAATGTGCGTTGCTGGAAGAAATTATCATGCTTGTTCTGGGTGCTCACGTTGATACAGGGGAAGCGGAAAATAAAAACTCATTTGTATCCAACCCTCTCCCCAGCCCTCTCCCGGAGGGAGAGGGAGCAAAGACCATCGTGCATCGCTGCATACTCAGTATTTTGGGGCAATGCCTGATGTTTAAACATTCCCGTTCCGTGATCGACCGCTTATATCCCGAGCTCATCAGCGACGCCTCCGCGATACAAGACAGCGCCCGACATATCACACAATTTTCCCTAGCCGCGCTGAAGTCATTGGCGCAGTCGCTATCCTCTAACGCCCCTTAGCCCAAACCGAAGAGATCAGCGCCATGAATCACATTGCTTTAAAAATGCTAATGGGCGACAAAGGCAAATATCTCGGCATTGTCATGGGACTGACCTTTGCCTCACTGATCATGACCCAACAGCCGGCGATTTTCCTGGGGCTTATGGCGCGATCCTACAGTTTCATTTCCGATGTCGGCTTGCCGGACATCTGGGTTATGGACCCCAAAGTGCAGTTTATCGATGACATCAAGCCGTTGCAGGACACCGAACTCTACCGGGTGCGCGGCATTTCCGGCGTGCAATGGGCGATGCCCTTGTACAAGGGGCTGTTAAAGGCGCGCCTTAGCGATGGTACCTTCCAAACCTGTAATGTCGTCGGCCTGGATGACGCCACATTAATTGGCGGGCCGCCGATTATGCTGGAAGGCAAAATTGAGAATTTGCGCCGTAGCGACGGCGTCATCGTCGATATCGACGGCGCTCGCGACAAACTCGGCAAACCATCGGCCACACCGGGCGGCAAACGCATCCCGATTAAAATCGGCGACAGCCTGGAATTAAATGACCGACGCGCTATCGTTGTCGGTATCGCCAAAGTGACCCGTACTTTTCAATCCCAACCTGTGCTTTATACCACCTATTCACGCGCCATCAGCTATGCGCCGAAGGAACGCAAACTGCTGTCCTTTGTCCTGGTTAAAGCCAAGCAAGGCCAGAACCTCGCGGAACTGACCCGCCGCATACGCGCCAATACCGGCCTGGCGGCTTATACGCGAGCCGAGTTTATCCAGCTGACTTATCAGTATTTCATCAAAAATACCGGCATCCCGATTAATTTCGGAATTTCCGTATTGTTGGGCTTTATTGTCGGCGCCGCCATTGCCGGACAAACGTTTTATAACTTCACGCTGGAGAATTTACGCCAGTTCGGTGTGCTGAAAGCGATGGGCACCAGTAACTGGACCTTGCTGCGGATGATATTGCTGCAGGCGGTTCTGGTCGGCAGTATCGGTTATGGGCTGGGTGTAGGATTGACGGCAGTGTTCGGCTACTCGATGCGGCATTCCATCCTGGCCTTCAAATTTCCCTGGCAATTGCTGTTGTTCAGCGGCGCGGGCGTCAGCCTGATCTGTGTATTTGCGGCGCTGATCAGCATACTCAAGGTGATTCGCCTGGAACCCGCCATTGTCTTTAAAGGCTAGTTCATGAATTCGCTGCCACCACCCGCCGTACATTGTCAAAATATCGTTAAAACCTACGATACCGGCGACCAGAAAGTCATTGCCCTTAACGGGATCAACCTGGATATTGCCCTCGGCGAACTGATGATGCGGGTCGGTCCGTCGGGCTGCGGCAAAACCACGCTGATTTCAGTGATCGCCGGTATCCTGGATCAGGATAGCGGTGTTTGCGAGTTGTTCGGCGAAAACTTTCTCGCCATGCGCAGTAAGGACAAATTGAATTTCAGGGCGCATAACATCGGTTTTGTATTTCAGGCTTTTAATCTGTTGCCCTCACTGAATGCAGCCGAAAACGTATCGATACCGCTGATTATCAACGGCATGAAACGCGCAGCGGCGGAACGCAAGGCCGTCGCGTTACTTGAGCAGGTAGGCCTGGGCGGGCGCGTGACCTCGCTACCTTCACAGCTTTCCGGCGGCCAGC
>SXGU01103930.1_pt1 | contig 34551 bp, 25 predicted proteins | sample 3174531 | NCBI WGS metagenome assembly SXGU01 (sample SAMN11356863, study PRJNA531348) | freshwater metagenome | isolation source: freshwater sample F1-140 | place: China: Fuxian Lake, Yuxi | collected 2017-12-25 | reverse complement strand
GAATGAATCGCGATCGGCGCAAATCGGGCGTGTTTCGACAGGCTGAGTCGAGGCGAATGAACGGCCACCGGCGCAAAACGGGCGCTCAAGTACTTGAGCGCTCGCGACTTGGAATCTGCTCCGAGCAGCAGATTCCCTCGCTCGCTTTCGACTGCGCCGCCGCGAATGAATCGCGATCGGCGCAAATCGAGCGTCTTTCGACGGGCTGGCTAGGCTTCAATCGTTGAGGCAGACCCGAGCATGTGCGGAGTCGAACTTAGCCGGTCCACGCGTTGAGCATGATTGTGAGGTCGCTTGCGTCCACGACTCCATCATTGTTGAGGTCGCCCGTGCCCGAGCCGAGCCAGTTGTTCAGCAGTAGTGCGATGTCCTGCGCGTTCACTGCCCCATCTCCGTTGAGGTCGCCCAAGAGCGTTGGCACGAGCGAGATCGTCGCAGTGTCCATGATGACAGGAGCGCTCTCGCCGGTTGCGGTGTAAAGGTCATGAACCACTTGGCCGCGAGTGTCGGTCACATTCGCGTCGCGCAAGAACTCCATGTACTCGCGCGAGGAAGTTTGGAGGTAGGTCTCGACCACCGCGCTCGTCGCGCCATCGGGAATTGCGAAGAGTGAGTCATCCCAGTACTGACCATCGGCATAACTCGCGCCCACAACCGGGGCACCGATCGACGCGAGTTCAGCGTTCGTCACGCCGCGTGGTGGAATGCGATTGTCTTTCAGAAGGATGTTGTTGAGCACGAGGTGGAAGCTCTCGCCCGCGGGCAACTTCGCTGCCTTCGCAACCGCGCTTGACATCCCGAAGCGGCACTCGTAGACCTTTGTGGATTCTGCATCCAGGGTCGCGGTGAGCGCGTCGTACGCACCATGCTCTCCCACAACCACACCTTTTTCATTGAGGAATCGGACATGCACCCACACACGACGACCTTCGGGGTATCCGGTCGGGAGCTTGTGCCCCGTCTGATTCGTCACACGAACTATCAGATTCTCGCCCGCTTGGCTCAGTGTCATGTCCGACCCATTCGCGATCATCGTTTCGTTCCGCGCGCTTGCGGCGTCGACCCGTTCTTGCGTGAGTCCGCGCGCATCGGCCTCTTCTGGGCCGTATTGCTCGCGGAGCGCGCGAATGACCCATGAGTTTGAACCCGCAAAGGAGTGCTGCGGCATGTCAGGGCGTTCGAACCACGGTTCACCGTATTGATAGAAGACGCAACCGCCCGCGATCACCTTGGGCATGTGGCAGTCTTGGCAACTCGATACCACGCCGTCAGGGTCGTTCCCGCCGAAGCGGTGGTCGGCGTAACCCACGCCGTTCACGAAGTCACTGATCGACCACTCACTGAAGGTGCGTTGCTCAGGCATCATGTCCGCGGGGTTGTCAGTGGGGTGCGGTTTCCCGAGCGCGTTGAGGACGAACTGACCCTTTGCGTTCTTGGAGAAGGCAGGATTGCTGACATCGTGGCAAGTGCCACAGAACTCGCTCTTCTCATGGAAGGGCGAAGTGATGAGTTCGACTTGATTGTTCGACGACGAGAACCCGTGGAGATTCTGCGGGACATCGCTGAAGGGACCTCGGCGATTGTCCTGTGGATCGAGCACATACCGCGCGTTTCCAGCGCCGCTCGGCAGAAGATTCTGACTCACCAGACTCGCGATGATCGCGTTGTCTGGATTGGCGGGACCGGTTGGGTATGCGATTGCGCTGCCGGCGCCGAGGACGGGGTTCACGACGCGGTGACAGAAGTTGCAGTTAATGCCGTCGAAATCTTCGGTCGTAAAGTCTGCCGTGGTTCCACTCGCGGTGCGGCCGCCGATGAACGCGCCCGGCGCGTGGCAGCGAAGGCAGAGCATGCCAGCGAGATTCGCGTCTTGATTGGCGATTGTGAGGGCGGCGAGGAAGACCGGATCGTTCGCACTCTGTCCCATCATCGAGGTGACCCACGAGTCATACGGCGCGACATCAATGCCGTAGTCGCTATGACAGAAAGTGCAGTTTTGCGAAGTGAGGATCTGGTCGAACAGTTCGGGATCAGGTTGAGGCTGTGTTCCCTTTTCGAAAAAGTCTGCGGAGGTTGTGGGAATCGTCACTTGGCCTCCGGTCCGCATCGCGAACATGGTTCCGACGGAGGAAAGCGCGAGGACGCCGCCGCCGAGGAGGAGCAGACTCCGGCGGAGGAGCGGTGCTCGTCGGCTGTGATCGGATTCGTGGCGTATCGGGCTCATTGATTTCATGCTCGGTTTCGACTGCTCTTCATTTGGGACCAGAGTCGGCCTGTGCATGCGCCATGCACCAGTTCCTCAGCCGCTGCAAAGGTACTTTCGGACGCGGGGCGGTCAAGGATGACAGACGATTCTCGATGGGATGAAGTTCGAAAATTTGATTTGGGATGCGCGCCGAGTCTGAGGTATCGCGGAGTGGTTCGCGGCATGGGTATCGGACGCGGTAATCGTGAATGAGCGATCCTCAACGCGGTTTCGCGGGATAGACGAAAGGAGGTGGATGAGCGATGAAATTGACGAATGGGCCGTGGTCACAAAGGACAGCAACGGGAACCTTCTGAAGGATGGCGACTCGGTGGTCGTCATCAAGGACCTCAAGGTGAAAGGTGCAGGCGCAACCATCAAGCGCGGGGAGACCTTCAAGAACATCAAACTCACCGGAAGCGAGGATGAGGTCGAGGTTCGCCAAGGCAAGAGCGTGTGGGTGCTCAAGACCTGTTTCCTGAAGAAGTCCTAGTCGATGGTGCCGAGGCCCCTCACGGTCGACGACCAACAGACATCGTAAACTTCGTGCATGCAGATTCACTGCGCTCCGACAACCATTGCGCTCGGCGGCATCCTCGCGCTCGTTTCCGCCTGCGCGTCTCCGCCGCAGGGTTCGAGCGTCGCGCAGATCGCCCCGAGGTCGTACACAAACGCTTTCGACGCCGCTTGCGCGGTTGCGAAGGAGGCAGGATTTCGCGTGGTGACCGCGGATCGCCAAACGGGCGTGATCGAAACCGCTCCCGCGTTCATGGGTTCCTTCGTGGAACCGTGGGAATGGGACGACATGACGCTCTCGCAGGTCGGTGAAGCTTCCATCAACTTTGAGCGCAGGCGATTGCGGTTCGAGTTTCTCCCGGCGGGTTTTCAAGAAACCGCGTCGAGTCCTGACGCTCCAATCGCGGGCCCAGCGATTGCGGGATCCTCTCGGGTGAAGTCCGCAGACCTCGCACGCACGCAGGATGCGTTGGAGTTGCGCGTGGTTGCGAGTGTGGAGCGACGATTTCAGCCCGGCGCACAACGCAACGCGTGGACGCGCTCCATCACCGGCACGATGACGGATGTCACGGTGAAGGACGACGGCCTTTCGGCGCGTGATGCTTCCCGATGGACCGCGTTCGAACGGGACGAGCGCTTGGAATCGCAACTCCTGCGCGCGGTCGAAGCGCAACTTGCGTCCGCGAGCGCGCGCTGATTCACGCAGCGTCCGTCAAGCGATGCGCGGATCGACCCAGCGATACATCACATCGACCGCGAGATTGAAGAGCACGAGGAGCGTTGAATAGACGAGCACGACGCCCATCACGAGCGTGATGTCCTTCGCGAGGACCGCTTCGACAAAGTGCTGCCCGATTCCTGGAACTGCGAAGACCTTTTCGACCACGAACGATCCGGTCATCGCGACCGCGGTCGCAGGGCCGAGGTAAGAGAGCACCGGAAGGAACGCATTTTTCAACGCGTGATGGAGCGCAACTTGTCGCTGAGAAAGTCCCTTCGCACGGGCCGTGCGCGCGTGATCGCTGCGCATCTGCTCGATCATCCCGAAGCGCACAAGGCGTGAGATGTACGCGGCAAACGGGAGCGAGAGCGTGAGCGCGGGAAGAAAGAGCGACTCGACGCCGCTCACACCTCCGATTGGAAAGAGCCTGAACTTCACCGCGAAAAGCACAAGCAGCGCGCTGCCGATGACAAAGCTCGGCAGGCTGATTCCGACGATGGAGAGCAATTGCGTTGCAACATCCGCGAGGCCACCTGGTCGCATGCCGCCGACGACTCCGGCAAAGATTCCGACCGTCAGCGCGATCATCATCGCGCTGATGCCTAAACGCATCGAGACCGGCGCGCCCGTTTCGATGATCTCGTTGACGCTCCAATCCGGTTGTCGAAGGCTTGGGCCAAGATCGAAAGGATGTGGGCTTGTGCCCATGACCCAGGCGACGCCACTGGCCTTGGCGAGATACTCGCCGTAGAACGCGAGGGGATCATCAAGATGGTATTGCGCCTGCATCGCGGCCACGATTTCCGGTGGAGGCCTGCGTCCTTCAGGATTTTCTAGTGGGTTGCCGGGCACCATCCACGCCAGCGTGAAGGTGACCGTGTACACCGCAAGCACGATGAGAGGCAATTGCAAGAGCCGGAAGAGAAGCATGCGCGTCACGGCGAGGCCTCCGCTTCTGCCGCATCGATGCGCTCGAACTCGTCGAAGTGTTGTTCAAGTCGCGGATGTTCTCGAATGCCGTGGAGCCTCGAGGGGTCGTACATGTAGACCGTGACATACGAGCAGATCGGAAGCAGCGGGACTTCTTGGGCGAAGAGGAATCGTTCGCACTCCGCGAGGCGTTCGAGTCTCCGATCTGGGTCGGTTTCCCGCTGGGCGTCGTCGAGCATTGCGTCGAAGGCTGGATTCTTGTAGCCGCGGTCGTTGTTGCCATCCGTGGATCGTTGCAGTTCAAGGAATGTCGAAGGATCTCCGTAGTCGCCGTACCAACCTCCGCGCGCGATACTGAAGTTCCCCTTCTTGACGTCTTCCTTGTAAAGCTTGGCGTCTTTTCCTCGCACTTCGACCGGCACGCCGAGCTCGCGTCGCCACATGTCGCGTAACGCGAGCGCGAGGTTTTGGTATCGCGGACTCGCGGTGGAGTAGAGCAAGTCCACGGTGGGAAATCGCTTCCCATCGCGGTCATCGACGAAGCCATCGTTGTCGCGGTCGACCCATCCGGCGTTCGCGAGTTCTGCGCGAGCGCGTGTTGCGTCAAACGGAAGCCCTTCCACCAACGGATACCCCTGGATGGATCCAGGCGGAACGAGTGTCGTGGCTACGCGTTCTCCGAGACGAGTGACTCGATCGATGAGTGCTTGCTTGTCGGCGGCCATCGCGAACGCTCGGCGCACACCGACCTGATGGAAGGGATTCGGTGCCCCGTTGGGCGTCGTTGGTCGGCAGTTGAAACTGAAGAAGTCCGTGCCGTAGGCATTCAGGGCGCGAATGTCGCGCCGCTCGCCGAACATCGGACTCGGAAGCGTTCGGATGCACTCATCGAGTTCCATGCCGCGAGCTTGGTCGGCGTGGATTGTCTCGGCATGGCGTGTTTCAAAGAGGCGCCGTTGCGCGAGCATTTCCGTCTTGTACTCCGGGCCCACATCGGGCAACCAATCCACGCCACCCGCGCCAAACGCAAGCACTTGGGTGTTCGGGTTCTCGATCACACGCACTTCAACGCTCTGCGAGGGGACACGCGCGGCGTCCCAGTAGTACGCATTCTTTTCGAGACGCATGTCGCGCTTGTAGCGCCACACGGTCGGCACATAAGGACCGTTGGAGATGAGGTGCGGCGGCTTGGTCCAGCCATGCGACTGTTCCATCCGTCCAGTGCGCGCATCGAGGTGCGTCCACTGTTCGACGGATGCGCGGTGGACGGGAGAAAATGGTGCGAAGGCGCACAGATCGAGAAAGTAGGGGAGTGGTCGGCGAAGACGGACTTCAAGGGTGAACTCGTCAAGCGCGCGGATGCCCACGAAGTCTCGGAAGCGCGACTCGGTGGTCTCCCAGAGCGCTCGCGCATCTTCGGCGGTGGTCGGTGCGACGCTGTTGCGCGCATTGAACTCCGCGAGCGCCTTTGCGCGCCAGTGGAAAAATGCTTCGGCGCCCTCAATCTCGAAGAAAAAGCCAGAGTAATCCGCCGCGGTGTCGGGAAGCAGTGCGCGCCGCCATGCGTAGACGAAGTCCTTCGTGGTCACAAGGTCGCCGTTAGACCACTTCGCGTCCCGTCGAAGGTTGAAGGTCCACACAAGTCCGTCAGAACTGGTGCTCCATCGCTGCGCGACACCTGGTTTGATTGAACAATCCTTGGGATTGAGCGCGACGAGTCCTTCGTAGATCGTCTCTCCTCGTCGGATTTCATGTTGGTAGCTCATCCGCTGCGGATCGAGCGTGAAGCAATCGGATCGTTCAACAATGACGAGGTCTGCACGGGGAAGTGGCGGATCGAGATAGGTCGTTGCGATGAGCGCAATGAGCAGGAGAAGAAACGGTGCAAGGACCTTCACAACGGAAGCGTAACTGCCGCCGCCGAGGAATTCGCGACCGACGGAGAGCGAACCCACATGACAGAATGGCGCCGGTGGACGCCAAAGCGAACTTGGCAGCTTGCGAACTCGACGAATCGCATCGCAAGTCGCGAGCGCTCAAAGATTGCACTGAGGCCGGTGGACGCCAAAGCGAGCGAGGCGATGCGCGAACTTGGCAGCTTGCGAATTCGACGAATCGCATCGCAAGTCGCGAGCGCTCAAAGGACGCTCTCAAGATTCGCGCTTGTAGGTCGCGACGGCATCCGACCATCGTTTCACTTCCGCGGTGAACGCGGGCTTGTCGGAGGCGTCCCAAGTCTTGGGCAAGACCCCATCATCCGAAGTGCGTGGAGCATTGGGACGAATGGATCGGTCGACGAGTCGCAGCAGAACTTCCGCGCTGTTGCACATGCCCGCATACGCCGTCGAAGTGTGCGCGCTTGCGTGTCCGGTCGTCCACTGTCGTTCAGACGCCTTGAGCAAATCGATCAACCCGCGGGCGAGTTGAGGAGCGGCGGCGCTCTTCTCCGCGACGGGCATTTCTACCCACTGATTTCGGACGCTGATGAGCGCGCGATAGACCGACGCGACGCGACCATCCGCCGAGCTGTTTTTCGCGATGGAACTTGCGAGTGCAACGATTGAGTCAAACTCGGCCTTCCGCACATTTCGAGCAGTATCCGGCGTCAATTGCGGCCGCTTGAGGAACGAGTTGAATCCTTCCAGCTGCTGTTGCAGCGCGAATGGATCGGTTTCAGCGAGCGCGCACGCTGCGAGGCGCTTCGCGAGCGCCTCGACTTGAATCGTGGAGAGATCTGCATCCACCGCGAGGTCTGCCGCCAGGCCCGCTGCGACGATGCGGCGAGTTCCATCCTTTTCCATCGCGGATGAGGCTCGGTTGAGAAGCACATCGAGCGCCTCATTCGAGCGAAGGAAGCGGAGGACCTGCATGGCGAGAATCGCGCGCCGAAGGTCACTTCCTGCCGCAATCGGGCTCAACAATGGTGTCAGTACGATCGAGTACCCGCGGCGAAAAACGGCCGTCGCGGCAGGATCGCGTGGTGGATCAGTGAGCGTCCGCCGAGCCGCGTCGAGGGCCGCTTGGTCGGTGGAAGTCGCGATCGTTTCGACCTCGCCGGCGGCGAAGGTCTGAATGGCCGCCTTCTGAGCCTCTGTCAAAGTCGTGCTACTCGCGACGATGGCCCGATCGAGTGATGCCGACGCATTCGTCGACTGGGCGTTCGCTTGCCTCGCTCCGAGAATGGAAATGGTGACGAAGGCGAAGGCGGCGAGCGGTCGGAAGCAGCGCATAGGTGGAGGGTCTGTCCTAGGATCGAGCGCGAGACGCAGGATCGAGCGTGGAACGCTACTTCGCCCCGCTCAGACTGTCAATCATCGCGACAGGAACCAAAGCCCCGCGTGGTCGCTTGTCAGGCAGCTTATGACGCTTTGAGTTCGATGCACCACGCAGCGAGATTGTGCCGATCTTGTACCTCAGATGATGCGTTCTCCGAAGGAACACCGAGTGATGGGCTGTTTGACTCTTGCACATGCAGGAGTGCATGCGTCAGCGACTTCGTCGTGCGCTAAAAAAATTGCTTTCGCGCGGTTGCGGCTGGGAACTCCATTGGTTGCCTGCGCCTCTCTCGCGATTGCTGCTGCCCCTTCTCAAGAGGCGCAGCAGGAGGCTGGTAGCGGAGCGCGAAGCGCGACAAGACAGGTTATAGACCAATCTGCGATTTCCGCGTCAGTCGAAGCCGACCCGGTTCTCACGGAGCCCCAGCTGCGGACAAGCCTTGCCCGGAGTTTCGCGCAGTCCGCGCGACAGTTTCTGCAGCGCGGCCGCGTGTTCATTGGCTCGCTCGAAACGGCACGCGAACTGCTCACGAGGGCGGTCGCGCTTGCGCCCGACGATGAAGAGATTTGGCGGATGGCGCTCGACCTCGGCTCCGTGCTCGAGGAAGGCGACCCGATCGGTGCGAAACTTGGAGCGGACGCCCTGGTGGCGATTAGTCGCCTCGACCCCGAGGATGAGGGCGTGCGACTTCGCCGATTGCTCGGGGTAATGGAGGAACGACAGACGGCGGAGGCGCGCATCGCGGTCGCGCTTCAGATACTCGCGCCCGACTCGATCCCGCAGATTGGTCCGCGGGTCGCAGCGCGCATCGCGTACGAGTTGGCATCGCTGTACAAGCGCACCGGAGACATGAAGGAGTATGAGCATTGGCTCCTTCAAGCGACGCGATTTGATCCGTGGTTTCCCGACGCGGCGAATGAGGCTGCCGGCTACCTGCGATTGCGCGTGTCGACGATTGAGGAGGCAGGACTGCTTCGTGCAGCAGCGCTCGCAAATCCAGGTGATGGATTAGCTGCGGTTGCACTCGCGCAACTCTGCTTAGAGCATGGCGCGTATGGCGGCGCTGCGGGGATACTAGAGATTGAAAGCGTGGTTCTGCAGACTCGGCGGCCAAGCCTTCCGTACGACACATTGCTCGCCGATCTGATACTTGCCTTCTGGGGAAGTGGGCAGATTGAGGCAGCGGAATCGGTGTACGCGCGGCGGCAGCAAGCGCTCGACTTCGTGTTGCGAGAGGAGATTGATCGAAAGGGCGCACTCGTGAGTCTCGCGAGACGGAAGGAAATGCAACTGCCTCCGACTCCCTCAATCATCACCAATACGGCAGCGATGCTTGTGGCACGCAAGATGGACGGTGCCGAGATTGTCACGGCGAACACGGACTCGGCGTTCAAACTTGCGATCCAAGCATCGGAAGAAGCGAAAGTCCCCACAGATCAAATCGCCTCGCTCTGGCTCGAACGCGCGTTTGTCGCCTTGTGGCTCGGTGGAAGTGTCGAGGACGCGACAACATCCATCGCGTCCGCTGTCGCGTTGCAGCCCGTTTCACCAATGGCACAGGCGCGCTTTGACGGCTGGTTTGCGTATCGCGCGGGCGACTTTGCGAGGGCGGAGGCACTCTTCGCGCCGCTTGCGGAGAGTGACCCTTCAGCAAACATCGGACTTGCGATGGCATTGGAATCACTGGGAAGAGTGCGTGACGCGGCGACGCAGTTTCTTGGACTTGCGAAGACATTTCCGGCGACCGCGATCGGCCTTTTCGCGCGCGAGTCGCTGTGGAGATTGCTCGGCAACAAGGTTCCCCTCCTTCCCGACGCAGCGGAGCTCGATGCGATCGCTTCGTTGCCGAGCGGATTCCGTAAAATCGTCGAAGACCCAGGCGGAGCGTTGCTGCTGACGATCCAGCCGCGCGCGCGCGAGGTGGAGATGTTCATGCCGTTGCAGTTCGACTTTGTGATTACCAATCGCGGCGATTGGCCGATCGCAATCGCGCCAAACGGACCACTGCGTGACACGGCAACCGCTGCATGTACGGTGAGCATGTCAGGCCAACTCTCGACGCGAATTCCGCCGTATGAGGCGGTCTCACTGAGTACGCGCCTTGGTCTTGCGCCGGGGGAGTCCGTTGTCGCCACCTATGACGCGACGATCGGTGACGGCACGCGCACGTTCAAGTATGACCCGACGGTTGGAGGCTTCGCGAGCGTCCATGGGATTCTGAATTGGCGCACGACTGCGACGGGCATGGAGCCTGGTCCGCTTGGGATCGAAGTTGAATCGGACACGGTTCGCGTCGAAGGGGTTCGCGTGGATAGCGCATGGGTCACGCGAGCGATCGCGGAGATCTCCGATTCGTCGAAGCCTCCGTCGCCAGTCACCGTCGCATTTCTTGCGTGCGCCGTCGCGCGTGCAGAGGCGCGGAGTGCCTCGCTCGCGGCGGCGACGATTGATGCACTCGCGGGTGCGGAGACCGCGCTGCTTTCCGCGATTTCTCGCTTGACTCCGGTGGAAGTCGCGTGGGTTGCTGCACAGGTTCCGCCTGCTCGCAAGAGTCTGACCACTTTTTACGCCGCCGTCGACGCGATTCCCGACGCACTTATCCGCACGGCGAGGATGACCGCGCAGCCGGACTTTCCTGATGATGTGCTGATTGAACTCACGCTTCGCGACGGACCCTTGGAGGTGCAGTCACTCGCTCGCGCGCTGCATGATCACCGCGAGGGCATACTCCTCGAGCGGCGCGAGAATCTCGACATCTCGAAGTGATGGCAGAACATGTGCGCTCGCCGTTTCCCCCGCGTGGAGCTTTCATCGCGAGTTTCAGGGAAGCGGCGGCGCATCGCGCGCTGTGGCTTCGCAGCGAAGGGACGCGCTCCGCCGCAAGGATCTTGCGCGAGGAATTGCTGCGCTTCGCGGTAAGAATCTTGCACGAGCGCTCCAACGGATGCGACACTGCTGCCATGACTGCCATCGAACACTTCTTGAGCAATCCGAAGGTGCGGCGACTGGCGCGACCCATCGGGGTTACGGTTGGCATTCTGTTGATGGCGTGTGCAGTTGTGTTCGCGGTCCTTGAGCGAGCGCAACTTGCGGAAGCGCTTGCGAAGTTGCGCGATCCGCCTCCTCAGACGCTCGCACTCATGCTCGGTTGCGTGCTCGCTGGCATCGCGCTCACCGGATTGCTCTTTCATGTGCTCATCGCGAGATTCGCGCGCGTCCCGTGGTGGGAGATGCAAGCGCTTGTCGCATCGACAACGCTGGCCAACTACCTTCCACTCAAGCCTGGACTCATCGGTCGCGTCGCGTATCACAAAGTTCGCCACGGTGTTTCGCCGGTGCAGTCGGCGCGGACCATCCTCGAAGCGGTTGGGTTGACCTTTGCAGCGGCGATGACCGCGGTGAGTTTGCTTTGGCTGTGTCAGACCTTGGAACTTCCCGTCGGCTTGGTGTTTTTCTCACCTCTGCTCGCGCTCGTCGCGCGTCTGTTTCCGGTGGGGCGCACGCTCGCGCTCGGATTTGTGATTCGGAGCGCCGAGGTCTTTTTGTGGGCGCTCCGATACTGGTGCGCGTTCCAGTTGATCGGTTCGCCCGTTTCCTATGAGAGCGCGCTTGTGCTTGCGACGGCGAGCTGCCTTGCGACGCTTGTGCCGTTCATCTCCAACGGCCTCGGCCTGCGGGAATGGGTGGTTGGATTGCTCACACCGCTCCTCGCGGGTGCATCAATGGAGGCGGGCATCGTCGCGGAACTTGTGAATCGCACTGCGGAACTCATGGTGGTCATTCCCTGCGGCGCCGCGGGCGCGTTCTTGCTTGCGAAGCACAAGGGTTCCGCCCGTGCCTATACGAATGTGACCGAAGCCGTATGATCGGGGCGCATGTCGACTTCCACGACGCTCGATCGAAACTCCGCGCTACCCAGCGTTGCGGCCATCGATCGGATGGGTGGCACGCGGAAAACCATCGAGGGAGCGGGCCTCCGATGGAACGGCATGTCTGCCGTGCGCGACCTCGGTGTGGCTCCCTGATTCCCGCGCGTGCCACCTATGCCCACGATTAGTTGCTTCATTCTTGCTTACAACGAGCGCGACAAGAGTGTCGATGCGGTTTCTACCGTGCTGTGGTGTGATGAAGTCATCGTGGTGGACTCTGGGTCCACGGATGGAACGGCGGAGGCGGCGATTGCCCTTGGAGCACGAGTTGTCCAAGTCCCCTTTGAGGGGTTTGGAAAGCTCCGCAACTCGGCACTCACCCACCTGACGGGCGATTGGGTCTTTTCGCTCGATGCGGACGAACGCTGCACGGTTGAGGCGCGCGACGCCATGTTGCGCGTCGCCTCGGATCCAACCAGTCTTTCAATCTGGAATGTGCCCCGTCGCAACTGGTTCCTCGGAAAGTGGATCCGCCATAGCGGCTGGTATCCGAATTTTCGACAGCCGCAGTTTTTCAGGCGCGGATCGATGACCTACGACAACCTACCCGTGCACGAAGGATGGATTGCGGCGGCGGGCGCGCGAGTGGGCGTACTACCCGCAGATATCTGGCAGTTCCCCTTCGCGAACATCGCGCAGATGGTGCACAAGGCGAACCGATACTCGTCACTTGGAACCGCGAAGGTCGGCCAGCGGAAGGGGATCGTGCGAGGAGTCTCGCACGGAGGCTTGCAGTTTTTCAAGCACCTCATTCTGAAGGGTGGAGTACTCGATGGTCGCGCGGGCTTCTTGATCGCCGGCGCGTACTTCTTGCAGACATTTCTGAAGTACGCGAAGCGACTCGAGGACGGGCAAGCACCGCCGCCCTCGGCCGGCAGGATCGAGGCCCAGGTCAAACGGCGGACCTGAACGGCCCACTTCCCACTTGGAGTCAGAAGGGAGTGATGGAATCTGTCCTCGCGCTCTGGCGCGGCAGAACTCCGCGCTCTCGCGCAACGAACTCCGCGCTTTCGCGCGATTCTGGCACGAGCGCTCAAGGGGCGCAAGCAACCCGAAAAAACGCGCCTCGCTTTACACGCGAATCTTCAGGTTGTCCAAGACATTCATGAAGTTGATGTACGCGTCGTAGGGCGAGTTGTAGGGCGAGAAATATTTGTGCACATCTCCGTCGGCCCAATACTTCGTACACATGTAGTAGAGGTGATCACTTGTCGTGAGCTTGCGCCAGTCCTCGAGAATGTATGGATCACCAGCGGCATGGCGCTCCTTGACCGCGCCCTCGAGTCGATAGAGTTCGGCCGCAGCATTGTCCTGCAGCGGATTGCCGAGCCATGCGGAGAGATCTCGTTCCGTATCCGCCCACGAGGTCCAACTCGGTACATCGTATTCCCCAACGGGCTCGGAGCACTCGAGTACTTGGGAGGGAGTGAGAAACTGATTGTGTCCAGGATTCATGTCGTACACGCACTTCGGAAGTGCGTCGAGGAACTCGAAGATTCCCGTGTCTGCCCACTGATGCTCGCCGAAAGTCTCGTAGTCCATGAAGAGGTTGCAGGTGAATCCATCACCATTGATTTGGTTCACCCACTCCGCGAATCGTTCCGCGCTCAGGGGCCATTCCTTCCATCCGCGATTCGAGAAACGAAACGCGATGTCATCACTCAATCGGTAGTTCTTCAGAAGGAGTTTGACCCTGCGCTCTTCGGGTGGCCCGGAGTCAGCCGCGCATGGTGGTGGCACATAGATGTAGTTGGGAGACCGGAACCCGAGCAGGCGATCCACGCCCTCGCAAATGATCGCGTTGTGCTGCCCGCGTGCGGCGATGTGGTGTGCGAGTTCGTTGGAGTAGATCAACTCCGTGTTGCGGAAAATCTTAGGTACGACCCCAAAGACCTCTTGCATCTTGCGCTGATGTGCAGTGACCTGCGCGTCGAACTCCGATTTCGAGAAAAGAAAGGAGGGCGAGTGATGGCTCGTCTCGCCGATGAGTTCACAAGCGCCGGTGTCCACGAGCGCCTTGAGTGTGTCGACCACATCCGGCGCCCACCGTTGCAATTGCTCGAGCGCAGTGCAAGTGATGGAGTACGCGCAACGAAATCGACGATCGTGCCGCTTGACGAGATCAAGCATCTTGAGTGTGGCAGGGCGATAGCACTTCTGAGCGACCTTGCGAAGCACTTGCTCATTCGCGGCGTCGTCGAAGTAGAACGGGTCGTTCGCGAAAACGGAGTAGCGGCGCAACCGCCACGGTTGATGCAATTCAAAGTAGAAACAGACGCTTGCCATGGGGTTGCAGCGTAGCGGCACGCTCCCCCAATGGGTTAGACGCCGTAGTACTCGCGATACCAACGCACGAATCGTTCAACGCCTACCACGACACTGGTTGCGGGTCGATAGCCCATGTCGCGCTCGAGCGCTTCGACATCCGCCATGGTGTCGGGCACATCACCAGGCTGCAGCGGCAACAGATTCATGATCGCTTTGCGTCCCACGCACTTCTCGATTGCGCCGATGTAGTCAAGCAGCTCGACTGGGCGAGAATTGCCGATGTTGTAGACGCGCCACGGGGCGCTCGAAGTCCCTGGATTCGGGTGCGCGGCATCGAAATGCGAGTCAGGGCTCGCGGTCGTGTCAAGCGTGCGCACGATGCCCTCCGCGATGTCATCGATGTAGGTGAAGTCTCGACGGTGTTTGCCGTGATTGAAGACATCGATGGGCTTGCCTTCAAGGATGTTCTTTGTGAAGAGGAAGAGCGCCATGTCCGGTCTTCCCCACGGTCCATACACCGTAAAGAACCGAAGGCCAGTCGTGGGCAGTCGAAACAGGTTGCTGTAGGCGTGCGCGAAGAGTTCGTTGGCCTTCTTGCTCGCGGCGTAGAGCGAGAGCGGATGGTCCACGCTGTCTTCCACCGAGAAGGGTAGCTTGGCGTTGCCTCCGTAGACCGAGCTCGAACTCGCATACACCAAGTGCTCGCAACCACTGTGTCGGCATCCCTCGAGAATGTTTTGGAAGCCGACGATGTTGGAATGCACATAGGCGTGCGGATTCTCAATCGAGTATCGCACCCCTGCCTGAGCCGCGAGGTGCACGACCCGAGGGAAACGATGCGTCGCGAAGAGCGCCTCCATGTCGGCGCGCTGCGCGATGTCCATTCTCACGAACGAGAAGCCTTGATTGCGCATGAGGCGTGCGAGCCGAGCGTCTTTGATGCGCGGGTCGTAGTAGTCGTTGAGATTGTCAAGGCCGACGACCACTTCGCCTCGGTCGAGCAGTCGTTGCGCAACGTGAGAGCCGATGAAACCCGCTGCGCCGGTCACAAGGATCGCCATAGGGCGCGAAGTTTACAAGGTTCTCCCAGCGCCAGGTCTCGGCGGGCGAGTTCAGGCGGTGCAGCGAGAGGATGGGGCGCGACTCATCACGCCGACGATGGACTCGATGACGCGCTGCTGCTGCGGGAGGCTCATGCTGCTGCCACTCGGAAGGCAAATGCCATCCGCAAAGAGTCGAGCCGAGACATCACGCGTGAATCCGCCGCACTCATGCGCGAAGTACTTGCACCCTGCGAAGAGTGGTTGCAAGTGCATGGGTTTCCAGGTTGGTCTCGCCTCAATCTTCTGCCTCGCGAGTGCTTCGAGCAGTGCATCTCGCGTTGTCCCTGCCTTTTTCGGGTCGACGGTGAGCGCGGTCAGCCAACGCGTGGAGTGGCTCCAGGCTGGTTCCGGCATGAAGTGGACGCCAGGGATCGAACTGAGCGCTTGTGAATATCGCGCGAAGATTTCGCGACGAGTGGCGACGCGATTTCCCAATACACGAAGTTGGGCGCGTCCGATGCCCGCGAGGACATTCGACATGCGATAGTTGAATCCGGCTTCGCGGTGCTCGTAATGCGGCGCGACTTCACGGGCTTGAGTGGCGAGAAATCGCGCGCGCGCGATCCGCTCGGTCGAGAGCGCTGCGAGCATGCCTCCACCGGAGGTCGTGATGATCTTGTTCCCGTTGAAACTGAAAGCCGAGATGTCGCCGAAGGTCCCGCTGGGATGACCGAGGCAAGTGGCGCCCAAACTCTCTGCAGCATCTTCGAGAATCGGAACATCCCACTCTTCGCAGATTGGGCGGATGGATCCGAAGTCAGCGCTTTGCCCGTACAGATTGACGACGAGGACCGCCTTCGGCTTTTGGCCAGCACTTGAGAGCACTTCAAGCGCGCGTCGGAGTGCGCTCGGTGACATGTTCCAGGATTCAGGTTCGCTGTCAACGAAGACAGGCTCCGCGCCGAGCAGCCGAATTGGATTCGCGCTCGCGACAAAGGTAAAGCTCGAGCAGAGCACCAGATCGCCAGGTCCAACACCGAGGAGCGACAGACCGAGGTGAATTGCAGCTGTTCCTGATGCCGTCGCGCAACACGGCAGCGCGCCCAGCGCCTCCCCGAATTCTCGTTCAAACGCATCCACATTGGGGCCGAGTGGGGCGATCCAGTTGGTCGCGAATGCCTCGTCGATGAACAAGCGTTCATCGCCCGTCATGTGTGGAGGGGAGAGCAGGATTGGCGAGTCGCTACTGGGCGAAGTGGATGCTTGAGGACACATCGGATGCGAATGGCGTGGGGAAAGGTTCTCGCCTAGGAAAGCAGCACGGAGACAAGCTCTATCGGCATTTGAACGATTCATGCCACGCTTGGAACATCAGAATGTTCCAGATCGCGTACCCCTCCTCGCGAGAGCGCAGGAATCGCCGCCAACGGCGTTCGACGAGGTCGGCGTCGAGAACCCCTTCGCTTCGAATCGTGGAGGACAGCAGGAGGGATTCCGCCCACGGTCGCAGCGGTCCGCGCAGCCACCCCCCGAGCGGTATGCCGAACCCCATCTTCGGTCTGTCCATCAACGCCCGAGGGACTCGTCGAGCGACGACTTCTTGGAGGATCCACTTGCGTGATCCGTTGCGGATTCGCATCGACTGTGGCAGCGAGAATGCGAGCTTGGCGAGTCGGTGGTCGAGTAGCGGTTCGCGCGCTTCCAGTGAAACAGACATGCTTGCGCGATCGACCTTTACCAAGATGTCGTCCACGAGGTAACTCACGAGATCCGCCTGCATCATGCGCGTGACGAACGGCATGTCGTGGGCTGGGCGCACCAGAGAATCAGCGTTGGTGAGTGGAGATTGGGGGAGGACTGCGCCCGGGACGAGTCGGAGGCTCTCGCGATCCGTCGCGACAAGGTCGAGATACAAGCTCCACGCATCCTTGTGCGCGAGAAGTGATGCAAGCTTGTGTGCGCGATCACCGGCCCGATCCATTAGGAGATAGTTGGGGAGCGCGAGCGAGAGCGCGCGGCCGATGGCGTTGCCCAGCGGACGAGGCAGGGTGCGCAAGAGCATCGATGCAGCCCGTCGAGCAAAGAGCGGAACTCGTCCGTTCCACTGCGCGACGCGCTCGGCCCACGCGTAGCGGTAGTAACCGCCGAACAACTCGTCGCCTCCATCACCGGAGAGCGAAACGGTCACGCCTCGCCGTGCGGTTTCGCTCACAAGGAGCGTGGGAATCTGCGAGGAGTCGGCGAAGGGTTCATCCCAGATCTCAGGAATGCGTGGAATACACGCGAGTGCTTCGTTTGCGGTGACGATGCGCTCACAGTGATTCGTGCCAAGGTGATGCGCGACTTTTCGTGCGAATCGAGATTCGTCGTAGTTGTGATCTTCAAAGCCGATGGTGTAGGTCTGAATCGGCTTGGCGGAAAGGGATTGCATTGCGGCCACCACGGCCGTCGAGTCAGTTCCTCCTGAGAGGAATGCGCCCAGTGGCACGTCGCTCTCCATCCGAAGTCGCACACTATTGAGCAATGCCGCGTCAACCGCGTCAATCGCTTCGGCGTCGCTTCCTTGAAATGGATTGGCGGCGCCATACTCAGCGAGCGTTCGTGAACTGAACCAGCAGCTCATCTCTGCTCGCCGCGCGTCGAGGTTGAATCGAAGGATGTGGCCGGGCAACAACTTGCGCACTTCTGGGTGGATCGTGAGCGGTCCGGGCACATATCCATGTCGGAGGAAGAGTGCGAGCGCATCGCGATCGATCGAGAGCGACATGCCAGGCACCGCTCGGAGCGCTTTGATTTCCGAAGCAAACGCGATCGTGGCGCCGACGGGATTCGTGAAGTCGCCCTGCGGAAGTTGTCGTCCACCGAGGAAGGCGTAGTAGATCGGCTTCACTCCGAATCGGTCGCGGACCAACACGAGTTGGCGCGTGGTGCGATCGAGCACCGCGAATGCGAACATCCCCTCGAGCTTGGGCAGGGTTGCTTCGATGCCCCACGCCTCGAACGCAGCGAGCAAGGTCTCGGTGTCCGATGTTCCGCGAAAGACGGCCCCTTCTCGGCTGAGTTCCGTCCGCAAGGCGTGATGCCCGTAGCACTCGCCGTTGAAGACGATCTCGAATCGACCACTCTCGGACCGCATGGGCTGATGTCCGTTGCTCGTGCGATCGATGATCGCGAGGCGGCGAAAAGCGAAGCCGACGCGCGTCGATTCATCGAAGAGTGTCCCTTCATCGTCCGGCCCTCGATGGATCAGGCAACGCGCCATCGCACCGAGAATCTCTCGAGGCTCTCGCAGCCGCGCTTCGGGGTCGATGAATCCAGCAAGTCCACACATGTCAGTTCCGAAAGCCTCGTACGATTGGCAGACATCCGAGCGCGACGACGACCATCGTGCTCGCCACGCTCATCTCTCGGTACTGTGGATCGCTTGTCAGCGCGGAAACGAGGACCACGACAAGCGCCGCGCAAGCGCCACACGCAAGTGCATCGCGCCGCGCATTTTGCCAACTTGCGCGGAGGAGCACCCAGAGCATCCACGCAAGCAGTGCGAATCCGATCAATCCGCCCTCGCAGAGAACGCCGAGGTAGCTGTTGTGTGGATGCTTCGTCCAAGCTTGCGCGTCCTTTGGGTCGGACGCGCGCGAAGCAAAACTTCCGAGGCCATTGCCGCAAACCGGATGGGCTGCCCAGAGTTTCTGGGCGTCGCTCCACCACTGCAGTCGTGAAGCAACGGGTGAGGTCGCATCCATTCCATCGGTCGCAGCACTGAGTTGCTCAGGGACTTCGTTCAGGTATCGAAGGCTACTCTTGCCGACCGTCATCAGCAGACTCGCGCAAATCAGCGTGCCGATGACCGCCGTGAGGATGAGTGTGCGCTTCGAAATGAACTCGCCGCGCCACAGCAACGCGAAGAGGAACGGGAGTGCGATGGCGAGGGCAAGGATTTGCCCTCGTCCCGCAGCGATCAAGACGCCGCAGAGCGCGGTTATCCCGGCGATGCTAAGGACGATGCGAGCGCGTCCCGATGTCGCGAAAGCGAGACCTGTCGCGAGCACAACGGTCATGGCACTTCGAAGCGCAGAGTCCCCTGGGTGATCGACGATGCCCGCGTGTCGCCACGGATTCGCCGACGGTCGTTCGAGGAGATCAGCGAGCTGGAGCAGTTGCGCGCCGTTCTGCACGGCGGTTCCCAGAATGAACGCAACCGCGATCGCTCGTGCGTGATCCAGCACAGGCCAAAGCGCGGGCAAGATGATGACCCACCGCAGGATCGAGAGGTCACTGATCGCTCCGTGTTGCGCGGAAGTCCACAGGAGCGAGAGAAGCAGCCAGCCCGTCAGCAACGCGCACGGGGCTAGTGCATCACAACGCAAGAGTGTTGGCATCGCGCGCCACGAAGCGTGGAGTCGGATCAGCGCGCAGGTGATGAGCATCGCCGAGGCGATGTTGAGCGGCGCATGATTGATCGCACTCGCGAAGGCAAAGAGGCACGCGAGGAGAGTTTGACACCAGTGCCCAAATCGATCTCGGAGCATCGCGCAGCGCAGTTGTTCGAGAACAAGCGCAGGTGCGGATGCGGGCGGCCACGCGCGAGGTTGGGTTGCGGATCGATCGACGAGCATTAGGAGGGAAAGGGGAAGCGATGAATCATGTGTGCTCATCCCCACTTGCGGCGGGGAGGGGATACAGCAGTGCGCGGTGAATTGTCGCATTTACCTTTCGGACGTCGAATCTCTCCTGTGCGAGTGCGCGGCTCGCGGCTCCCATCCAGGCGAGATCAGGAGCCGACCTGCCGAGTAGCAACAGGATGGCGTCCGCAAGGGCTTGCGCATTGCGCGCGGGCACAAGGATGCCGTTCGGGCTTGGCTTGAGCTGCACTGTCTCTCGGCAACCAGGTGCGTCGGTGGTGATGATCGGTCTGCCCGTCGCGAGTGCTTCGAGCACGCTCATCGGCGTTCCCTCTCGGTAGGAGGGGAGTGTGAACATCGTGCACTTCGCAAGTTCCGGTCGCACATCATCGAGTCGACCAACAAACTCAATGATGCCTTCGGCGACCCATGCGTCAAGCTCCGCGCGGGAAATCGCGCTGGGGTTGGAGTCGATCCAACCCACGAGGCGAAAATGGGCGTCGGCACGCGCGCGCTTCACGATTCGAGCTGCCTCAACAAACTCTCGCACGCCCTTGTCGACAAGGAGTCGCGCGACCATGAGAATCGTCGGCGCGCCAAGTGGAATCGGCATCGCCGGAAAGGCAGCAAGGTCGACACCCGAACCACCGATCTCGCCACACCTTGCATCCGGTAGGTCCGCTCCGCGTGTGGCGAGCATGCATCGATCATCCTGATTCTGAAAGAGCACAAGATCGGCGTCTCGGAGGGCGCGAGCATAGAGCCATCCGGCAATCTCTCGCAGAATTCGTGGCTTGAATCCTCGCGCGGTGAATGCATAGCCGAGTCCCGTGATCATCGCGACAACACGCGGGACTCCCGCCGCGCGAGCAACCCGGACCGCGTGAAAGACCGGCTTGGGGTTCGTCACGAGCACCGCATCGAACCGATGGGTCGCAAACAGTTTGCGCCAATGCTCGATCGCAAGACGATCTCGTCGTGGATTGAGTGAGGTCCGCTCGAGCGGGGAAAAAGAGCAGGCAGCGCCTAGTGCTTCGACTTCTGCTTGGATCGAAGCGTCGCTCACTTCTTCGCCGTGCGGGGTCGAGAGCACAACGGTGTGGCCTTCCCGCACGAGCGACGCGATGAGCGCGCCACGGAATCGGACGACCGTGTCGCCGATGCCGTTGACGATGCAAATGTGCGCCATGCAGCACACTGTAAGGGGAACCGTGCATCGACAATCATGCGGAGTGGACTGGTTCGCGCTTTGGCTTGACCACCGAGCGTTCCACCGAGCGTTCTGAGGGGCGAACCCCGCGGCGCTTTGCGATGGTCTCCTCCCACAGTTGCGCATACTTTTCTGCGACGGAGTGAATCGAGTAGTGGGCGCGAATGCGCGCTCGGGCCGCATCGCCAATCGCGAATCGAGCGGAGGGCGCGAGCGCCGCCGCGTGCAGCATTGCTTCCGCGAGCGCTGAGGGTTGACCAGACTCGACAACGACTCCGCAATCGCCAATGACATGAGCGGTATCGCCAATGTTGGTACCGATGACATGGATGCCGCAGGCCATCGCCTCGCCCACAACATTCGGGCAGCCTTCTCCCCATCGACTTGGCGAAACGAGGATGTCCATGGCGCACATGAGGCGGGCGACGTCCGCGCGCTCGCCGAGTCGACGCACGCGATGTTGAAGTTCTTGGGCTGAAGCGCCGCCCCAGAGATGACCTTCGTCCGTCCCTCGTCCAACAAGGAGGAAGTGAAGGCGGGGATTGACAGCAGACGCGATTCGCGCGGACTCCAAGAATCCTGCGTGATCCTTCTGGGGATGCACCCGCGCGGCCATGCCGATCACCGTCGCGTCAATAGGAATCCCAAGCTCAGTTCGCACGCTTGCGCGAGCCACGGGATCAGGCCGGAATCGATCGACCTCGAATCCGTTGGGGATGACAACACTGCGATCGTTTTCGTAGCCGATTCGAGCGTGCTGCTCCTGACTGATATGCGCGTTATTCACAATTGCGTCTGCGTGCGGCGCGAGGAAACGGCCGCAGCGAATGACGGCGCGCGTCAGGAATCGCTCGCGTGAGAGGTCGTAAAGCGATTGCCGAATGTTCCACACGATGGGGGTCTTGCGCGGAATCCACGGTCGGGCAAGGCTTGCCGCAGTATTGGCGTGATACATCCACGATTGGATGAGATCCGGATCATGCCGTTGGATGACTTTCGTGAGTCGTCGCAGACCGCGAAGGCTCACTTCACCCCGGCGCAGCCCCGTCGTTTCAACTCGAATTCCCATGTCGCGCACGACTTCGATGAGCGCGCCGTCGTCGACGAGCGTGACGACGGTTGGCTCAAACGCACGCCGGTCGAGGGCGCGAAGCAACTTGACAAGCATCTGTTCCGCGCCGCCCACGGAGAGTGAAGTGATGAGGTGAAGTACTCGCATGACGCCGAAGCGGGCATCGTAACGAGGAGGCGTGTTGAAAGGAAGTCTTTTCACGATGAGAAAGTTATGGACGCGGCCTGTAAACTTACGGACTCGCGCGGGAGACATCGGTAAGATCCGCTTCATTCGTTGGGCTGCGTCCTTGGTCGAATTGACATGCGCGATTTACTAACGATCCTTCGATCAATCCTTGGTCGCAACCGTGAGCTTGTGTTTGAGCTCGCGCGCCGTGAGGTCACAGAGCGATACGCGGGGACGGCACTAGGGTCGGTCTGGGCGGTCGTCACGCCGCTCTTGACGATGGCGATTTATGTGGGTCTGTTCGCGTTTGTTTTTCCGGTTCGACTCGGTGAGGGTGGTTCGCCGTGGTTCGGTGCGGCGCTCATTCTTTCAGGCATCGTTCCATGGATCACCGTCGCCGATTGCGCGACTCGCGCGCCGAATGTGCTCCTTGGTCATCGCGCGCTCGTGCGACAAGTCGTGTTTCCGATCGAGGTCCTACCAGCGAAGACGGTGGCGGCCTGCCTCGTTCCACAACTCGTCGGAACGATTGTGGGATTGTCGATCGCCTTTGCCACCGCTGGTCCGTCATGGATGCAGTTGCTCCTTCCGTTACTGTGGGTCACACAAGTTCTGCTCATGTTCGGAGTGATGCTCGTCTTCTCGACGCTTGGGGTTTGGCTGCGGGACCTTCGTGAAATCGTGGCATTTCTTGCAAACATCGGCTTGTATGTCGCGCCCATCATTCTGCTTCCACAGATCATTGCGGGCCTCCCGAACTTCGCACGCATCATCATCGCGGCAAATCCTTTCAGTCATATGGTCTGGTGTTTTCATGACGCGACTGTCTCTCACGCGTTCGTGCATCCGTGGTCGTGGTTCGCGTTTCCCTTGTTTGCCGCTAGCGCCCTCATCGCGGGTGCGCTTGTGTTCACGAAGCTGAAGCCGGCGATGGGCGAGGCGATGTGAGCATGGGTGAAGTTGTGTTGCACATTGGATTGCCCAAGACTGGGACGACAACTCTTCAGAGGGCGGTGTTTCCGCGTCTCGCGAGCGTGGTGTACGCGGGGAAGGACGCTTCTTCACACAGATTCGTCACACCGGAGCTAGGCGCCGCGATGGCCGCGGTCGTCTCCAGCGACACGATCCTCGGCGAGGTCGCGCCGCGGCTTGGGCGGGCCATCGCCGCGCTGCGTGAGACGGCGAGTGCTTCGACGCTCCTCATCTCGACGGAAGCGCTCGCGCATCCGTGCGCGCGCGACATCGGGCTCGTTGCATCCCGTCTCGCGCTCGCCGTTCCCGACGCACGCATTCTCATCACGCTCCGCGCTCAGGATTCGTTAGCGCTGAGCTGGTTTCGCTCGCATGGGCGTTTCGCGCAGTACCTCTTCCTGCATAAGGGCGAGTCGGAGCGCGTGCCTGCGCTGCTTGAACAACACGCGTGGTGGAGATTCGTTGTGCGTGAGTCGCGCGCGGGACTGCTCGCGATGCTCGACTTCGATGTCGTTTGCGCCGCATATGAGGCGAAGTTCGCCCGACGAGTGACGGTGTTGCCGCTCGAGCTTCTTTCCGCCGATCGTGTGGATTACTGCGCACGACTTGGATCCGCGCTCGGTGTTTCCGGCGCCGAGTGCTCGGAGCTGCTTGGGCATGCTCGGGAGAATCACGGTCTCAGTAGGAGGGAGGTATCTCTTGCGAGACTGCTCGCGCGACTCGGCATCAGCATGGAGTTCCTTGAGTTCCGAGGACGCAGTGCATTCCGCCGATTCCTCGCAGCGGGTTCGCCCGCCGACCGCGCGCTCAACGAAGAGATCGTGTCTGAGCTTTGCGAGCGCTTTGCAGCTGGAAATGCACGACTTGGCGCGCGCCACAACTTCGATGCTCGCAAACTCTGGCCAAACTGTTCATCACCCTGATTGTCTGCATTCGGATCGCGTTGCTCGCCCGCGTGCGGGCATCTGCGAGACCTCCCACGCGTCTGGCGATCTCCTCGCGCTTGGCGTTCAGACGATCCAAACAAAGGGACCGGAGGTCGCGCGTGCTCGCTCTCGCGCCAGAAAACCGGACGCTCCAAGGTCTCGCGAGCGCCGGCTTTGGGCCTGACAGTCGAGCCGCTACCCTTTAGCCGTGACCTTGGTAAACGCACTGTCGCCGATGCTTCCTCGCAATCCCCACTTTGATGACGCTCGCGTTGTTTGGAGCGACGAGTACGCGGGCCTCTATGCACCCGTTGCGTATGACGAGCAGTTCGACGATCAGTGGCGGTTGTTTTTGGAGCGCAAGACTGGCTTCTGCGATCACACGGGCGTGGAAACGAGCGACGAGTACATCGATGATCGCATTGCCGAGCTCACTGGAGTTTCCAATGTGCTCTATCGACGAAAGTGGGGCATGTTTGCGTCCTTGATGTCGCGGCTGAGTGGGCGAAGTGATCGACAAGAGCGACGCGGAGTCGGAGGTCGACTGTGGCTTGAGCCGAAGTTCGCGATCGACTTCTTCCAAGGCAAACGGTGTTTGGACGCAGGTTGCGGCGCGGGTCGTTGGACGAAGACGCTGCAGTCGCTCGGCGCCAACATGAAGTCGATTGATGTATCGACGCACGGCCTCGCATCGACGCGGCGGTTCAACGAGGATGTCTCGAAGTGCAGCATCTTCGACATTCCGAACCGAGGTGATTTGCATCGCGCGTTTGACTTCACCCTCTGCTGGGGAGTGGTGATGTGTACGCACGATCCTCAAGCGGCGTTCAACGCAGTTGCCAGCACAGTCAAGACTGGGGGCTCGTTGTACCTGATGGTGTACGCCCCGACCTATCACACTTCCCCGCAGGTGCTCGAGTGGCGGGCGCGCTACCACCGAGAATGCCGCACATTCGAAGAGCGGCTCGCCTTTGCGTACTCCATTGCGGATCGACCCGAAAACGCGATCAATCTGCTTGACATGTTGAATACCTTCTATAACTGGACGATTCCACTCGCCGTCTGCGCCGAGTGGTTCCGCGCCGCAGGCTTCGGTGATGTCGTACTGCTCAATCAGAACGAGCCACACGCCTGCGGCCTGCACATGCTTGGAACGAAGCGCTGAGATTGCCTTTGGTTACTCGCGTGGACTCTTTAGGGTCGACGCATAACAGGCGACCGACCGATCGACCATCTTGTCGAGTGCGAATGTACTGCGCACGAACGCTTGCGCGCGCTTCGACATCCGAGCGCGCAGCACCGGATTATCGAGAATCTGCAGCGCGCGCCGCGCAAGATCGTCGGCGTCTCCCACAGCACACAGAAATCCGCTTCCCTCGTGCTCGACTGCATCCGCGGTTCCGCCGCCAGAGGTTGCAACGACAGGGCAGCCGAGTGCTTGCGCCTCGATCAATGCATTTGGTGCTCCCTCGGTTCGGGACGCGTGGAGAACGACATCAGCGATCGAGATGAGCGCGGCGATGTCATCGCGGCGACCGAGGACCCGAAAACGCTTCGCGTCGATTGCTGCAGCACGAGCCTCAAGCGTGCGCCGCAACGGGCCGTCTCCAGCAACGCAGACGCATGCATCTTCATTCGCCCGCAGAATCAACTCTGCTGCTTGTGCAAAGATCCCCGGTTCCTTCTCCTCCGAAATCCGAAAAACTCCGAGTACGACGCGCGCGCTCCCGAGACCAAGTTCGTCGCGCAGTTGTGCGCGCATGCCTTCACTCGAGACGGGCAATGCATTAGGGTCGAACCCATTCGGAATGACGGTGAATCGTCCTGGATCGACGCCCATCCAAGCGGCGTAATCATTGGCTCCCGCACGAGAATTCGCGAGCAATCGCACGCGCGATGAAGCCGCGAATCGCTGATACCAAGGGAGAAAATAGAGCGCGTCGAGCATCGGAAAATTCGGTGGGCTCATCGCGCGAGTCGAGAGCACGATGCTGGGTACTCCCGCAAGAAACGCGGCGATTCCGCCCCAGATGTTTGCGTGATCGAGCCACGCGTGGACCACATCCGGTTGCAGTCGAACAAAGTCGCGAGTGAGTTCCGTGACCTGTTGGCGATACACAGGACTCAGCGCGGCAAGGCAACTCCTCACGGAGCGATCGGCGTGGATGCGCCGTGCGATCTCGGGAGGATTCGAGATGCCCATGACCTCGACGGTGACTCCGCCATTCTGCGCGAGCGGGAGGTAGTGTGCGTTCCCTCCCACCAGTGCGCTTGTTGTGAGGATTCGGACATCGATCTCGCCGCGTCGCGCGGTTTCTCGTGCGAGATTCACAAGCTGCCGCTCGCTCCCGCCAGCTCCCAAACTCCCGATGAGATGAACAACGCGATGACGCGTTCGCTCGGGTGGCGGCACCGGCGGAAGCGCCAAGATTCGCGCTGCGAGTTTCGCGTTGAAGGGCTTGAGTTTCCAGATACGCTGGCGGAGCGAATGCAATCGTTGCGGCGAAACTCCGAACCATCCGGCCACACGAGTGGCAACGAGCCACGCGGCGCGCCGCGCGAGGTGTGGGAGGCGACTCGGTCGCATTCGAGACGACATCCGCATTAGCAATGGCACGCGCGTGCGGTGAGGTTGCTGCATGGCGACATCAGATTGCTCCAAGGAAGGATCCTATCGCCGACGGGCACTCAGGACGCCTGCGATGCTCTTCGCGCGTAGAGCGCCAGCGTTTCGTCCACCATTCGGGTGAGACCGAACTTCTCTTGCGCAAACTCTCGCGCACGACTGGACATCTTGCGACGGCGGCCTTCATCTTTCAGGAGTGCGCTCGCCCGCGACGCGAGAGACGCAGCGTCGCCGACGGCGCACAGGTACCCGCTTCCGCCATCCTCCACCGCGTCGACGGTGCCGCCTCCCCGCGTCGCGACGACCGGGCAACCGAGCGACTGCGCCTCGATCAGCGCATTCGGCGAGCCCTCTTGCCTTGAAGTGTGAAGAAGGAGATCCGCGAGAGAAAGCAGGGCGCCAACATCCTCCCGCCGTCCAAGGAGGCGCAAGCGCCCCTCGTTCCATCCCGCGAGGCGTGCTTCTAACTCTGCGCGCATCGGTCCTTCGCCCGCGAGCAGGACGATTGCGTCAGGGTGCAGGCGGAGGATGCGCTCGGCGGCATCGATGAAGGTGAGTGGCTGTTTCTCTTCAGCGAGTCGGAAGACCCCAAGAATGACTCGCTTTCCAACGAGGCCAAGATCCTCACGCAGCGCGCGAAGTGAAGCACTGTCGGGCGCAACGCAGACACTTGGATCGAAGCCGTTCACAATCACTGTGAATCGCGAAGGCTCGATACCGATCCATGCGGCATAGTCCCTCGCGCCCACGGTTGAGTTCCCGACGAATTGCACACGCGGGCTTTGCGCAAAGGCGCGATACCACGGCAGGAACTCAGGAGAGTCGATGGTCGGGAAGTGCGAGGGGTTGACATTGCGCGTCGACAGGATGACTTGGGGGACGCCGACTGCGAGTGCGGCGATGCCCGCCCACATGTTGGTGTGATCAAGCCAGGCGTGGACCACATCCGGTTTCAAGCGAATGAACTCGCCTGCGAGTTCAACGACCCACGCGCGATAGACCTCCGGCAGTGGCGCGAGCAAGGCGTGCAGCGTTGTGGCTGACTCGAACGCCGCGAGGGACTCCTCGCTCGCGCTCGCGCCCGCCATCTCGACGGTCACCGCGGCTTCTTGCGCAATCGGAAGATAGTGCGCAGCGGCTCCCACCGTAGGGTGCGTCGTGAGAATCCGCGCTTCGATCTTCCCTCTCCGCTGCGTCTCTCGTGCGACATAGGCGAGTTGCCGCTCAGCGCCACCGGCCGCGAGTGAGCCGATCACATGCACGACGCGCAACTTTTCTCGCGGGGTTTCGAGGTGCGTCGCTGGTTGGAGCACAATGCTCGCCCTGACTTGTGCCATGTCTGTCGAGTGCGTGAGGGGAGGGTCGAGGGGTTGCGTGGTCTCCTCCGAGAGACTCTTCCACACTCGCACGCAATCACGCTTGACCCGCCTCGTCACACGAAGGGGAAGCGCAGAGAGTGGCGGCGGTTGCTCAACGGAGAGAGGCGCCCCAATCTCGATGGGAGTGTTTCGCAGAGCGTCGAGTCGAGTGGAGTAGCAGCGCATGGCGGGAAACGGGCGAGTAAACTTCGCGGGATGCTATCGGAGTCTGTCGATGCACATGATGTGGCGGATGCTTCCCGCGCACTTGACCGTGTCCTCGAAGCGTTTGCATCACTAGGCTTTCCGAGTCCGGTGGTCACCCAATGGTCGATTCCGCAGGCTGATGCGATTGACCTGGTCGCGGGATTGCGGCGTGATCTTTGCGGGATCGAGGCTCCGCGCATCCTCGAAGTGGGAACCTTTGTCGGCACGAGCGCACTCGTCATGCTCCTCACGATTCCCGGCGCGGTGGTGCACAGCGTCGATCCAAACTTCGCGCTTGAGGTTGAGTTCGACGCGATGCACTGCGCGCATCGAGGCGCGGATCTTTCGAGATCGACGCAAGAGGTCGCAGCACTCGCCGCCGAGCGTTTGGGCGTGCGCGACCGGCTTGTGCTTCATGAGGGCGGGTTCTCGACTGCCGTTTCATTTGCGGGAACCGCGCGGAACGCCAATGCGATCGGAGAGGCACTGCTCGCATCCGTTGGGCCGTTTGATGCAGCGTTCATTGATGGGTTGCACTTCGAAGAGACAGTGCTGGCGGATGTGCGTTTGGCTGCGCGGTCGATCACGCCGAATGGCTCAATCTATCTCCATGACGCGATTGGGTATTGGGGTTCGAGCGTCCGTCGTGCGCTGCATCGGTTCATGGAAACCGAGCCCTCGTACGGGCTCTCGCATGCGCCGTACGAAGACTTGTACCGGAGTATCGCACGCCTCTCGCGCGTGGAGCGTGCGGGGGATTCGTTCGATACACGCATGTCTCGCTGCTTTGGCGCGAGTGCAGACCGCTTCGCGGAGTGTCTCGCGCGATCTATCGCGTCAAGCCTTCCCGCGCTCAACGCGCATGCGCTCGACTCATGTTCTCAATCGACCGCACTGGCTCTAGGTTCGAAGGAAGGCGCTCCGCGTTGTGGAGTTTTCCTCGGAGGTCTCGACGATCTTCCATTCCTCGCGACAGCGCAACGGTTGAGGGAAGTTTGCGCGGGCATGGACGCCCTCGTCCTCGGTTCGACATCCGCGGGCGAACAAGGCGCTGCTGGAGCGGGTTCGCAACCCCTCGCCGCGCGGGTCGCGCAACTCTCGGCGGAAGGATTCGACACCTTCGATCTCGTGATGCCCTTTCTCGAGGCATTCACCTACGCGCTCGGAAACGGATGCGTGCTTCCGCGCGCCACCTCGTTTTTGATGAACACGATGGTTGCGATTCGGAGGTCGAGTGCGCTGCACGCGAGTGCGCTCGCACGCGGCCATCTTCCACTCGATCGACTCTCCGCGCGGAGTATTGAGTCTGCGCGATCACAACAACTTCACGACCACGCAGCGCTCCGGCGATCACAGTCGCAGGAGACGAGTTCACGCGAGCGCGGATTGGCGTTGAGCACCCAGTTCGCGGAACTCACGAATCGCATCGCGGCGCTCGCTGCGAGCAACGCGAACCTGGAACCGCGGCTGCAGTACTTTCTGAACTGGCGCATTCACATCGGCCGTCATCATTTCTGGCAATCTCGTCGCACGCAGTGACGGGCGCGATTACGGATTCGCCGTCGACCACTCGGCGCTCGCGGTGCGGATGAAGCCGCCTGATTGCTTCGCGAGACCGTTCATGATCCAACCGTTGATGTCGCCCGACTGCTGATTGCGCCAGAGGATGTCGAACTTCCCGTCGCCATCGATGTCGCGCACGGCATCGATGCGCCACGCGCTTGCAACGCCCGCGTGAATCAGTCCGCCGGAGACTTTGGTCAATCCGCTCATCAACCAACCGCTCACCGCGCCGGTCTGTTGGTTGTACCAGAGCACATCCGCGTTGCCGTCGCCGTTGAGGTCGCGTAGTGATTTCGCACTCCATGAGCTTGCGACCGCGTTGGGTGCGCCACTGATGTTCGCGACTTGGGCAACGCCGTCTTCATCCATGAGCCACCCACTCACGAATCCGAGCGCGCTGCGCCAAAGCAAGTCTTCGTAGCCATCACCATTGAGGTCGCCTACGCCGAGCAGATTGGCACCGAGGGCGGATCCGATGCTCCCGCCGGAAAGCTTGATCAACCCGTCCATGTACCACGCATTGGTCTGACCTGTCGCGTTGTTGTGGAGGACGAGATCCGCTCGCGCATCGCCGTTGAGGTCGCCGATGCCAGCGAGTTGCCAACTGGAGGGCAGTGCCCCAGAAATCGCGCCCTTCTCAATGATCGAGAGGCCGCTGGTGAGCCAGCCGAAGAATTGCCCGCTTCCGTTGCGGAAGATGAGATCGGTCGAGCCGTCTCCATTGAGATCACCGATGCCTTGGCACACATAGTCACTGGGAACGGTGTCCGCGAATACGGCGCCAGCTTTTCGGGTGAGTCCCTGCATCAGCCACGCGGCGACCTTGTGCGATTGTGCGCTGTAGAAGATCACATCCGAGTTCGCATCGCTATCGAGTCGATCTGCGTAGTAGGGGGTGAGCGATCCGCTGGGAACCGCAAACGAGCGAGCGTCGGCAGCGAAGGTCGCGACGCCGTAGCGGGAGTATCCAACCACACCGCTGAATTGGAGGCGCGTCCCGTTTGCGTAGTGCGCGGCCGCAACGGCGAACTGCCCGAGGTAGACCTTGAGGTCACTTCCCGCATCACCGAAACCATTGGTTGGTGGAAGGTTGTACCAACCACCCGTTCCGGCGATCGCGTTGGCCGCGATGTAGGTGGAGTCATCGAAGTCGGGATCGGGCACCGTGCCGTTCATGAGGTCGCCCTGCAAAGCGCCGATGGTGATGTAGGTGTCGTAATCCCAGTCATCCCCAGGTGGAAGAAAGGGAAGCGGAAGGAAGGACTTCGGAATCGCGCCCGCGATCTCTGCGTGGTGAAACTCTGCCGAAGCATTGCCCGTGAGGGAGATGTTCGTGTTGTAGATGTTCAGCAGGCGATCGGTTGACTGTGTGAATTGCGCATACACATCGACCATGTGAAAGCGACCGGATGGTGTGTCCACGACATAACTCGTGCTCGAGAAGCCAGAGAAGTCGGAGAGGGCGAAGGACGCGAGAGATGTCGCTGCAATGGCAGCAAAGGAGTCGGTGTACTTCTTCATGGAGGCGCTCCGGGACGATGGAGGTCAACCATCGCATCGGCGCGTGAAGTCGAGGGGTTCACCCTTGTTCGCACGGACGCTTCGAGTCACGCACAACGCCCCCGATTGGACAGGGCGTATCACTTGCGACGGCGGGCCCGATATGGTTCGCGCTCGCCTGCACACCGCCTCCGGTGCCGATGAAAAACTCGCCGCGCACATGACGGTTGTGCACGGCGAGTTTGATTTCGAGCTCGAGCTTTGCGAGCTTGCTCAGCCCGCGTTGATCACAGCTTCATGAATCACCCCATTGGAACCGACCAATTCGACTTTCCACTTGAACGACCCGTTGAAGTTTAGCCTGAGTCCGTGCGGCGACTTACCTGGGTGCAGCGCGGATGCCGCGGTGATAGCGGCGGAGGGCGAGGTGGTCACGCTAGCGATTGACCGATACATCCAAACATAATCCATAAGCGGATCACTGGTGTCAGTGAAGGTCATACTACCAACAACACTTGCGTTGTTCGCACGGTAGCGCGCGTACTTGAATTGCCCTGAACCGTCAATGATCTGAACGACATCAACATACGCAACACCACCCTCGATCTTCGAGGAAACCTCCACGACGGGCTTGGCGAGGGCTGCAACCGCTGCGTTGACGCAGTTTACGCATGCCGACACCGAGACTGTTTCGTATCCGCCGAAGACGGCCCCGCTGTCGACATTGCTGTCGTCGGCATTGCTTCCGCCGTGATCGTCAGCGTAGTCGTCTCGGTTGAGATCGTCTCCGTCGTCATCACAACCATTGCCGTCGTATCCGTGGTCATCGTTGTAGTCATCCGCGTTCAGGATCGCCCAAGAGAGGCTGACATTCTTCACAAACGCACCGGACTGTTTGAGAGCATTTTGGACGAGCCATGCATTCACATCGCCCGTATCCCGATTGCGCCAGAGGATGTCATCGTCGCCATCACCGTCCAAGTCCGCGCACGCTTCGGTGCGCCAGCTGAGTGGGATACCCGTGTTCATCACGCTCACATCGACGACCTGTCCATCTTCAACGAGCCATGCCAGAACTTTACCCGTGCCTGTGATTGAAGCAGATCCGACATGCCGAATGACAACATCATCGGTACCATCCGCATTGAGATCCCCGATAGCGGTTACAGCCCACTCGCGCTCTAGTGTGCCTGCCGGCCCCATGAGAAGCTCGCCCGACGCATTGAGACCGCTCATTTGCCAACAAATGGGTTGATCGAACTGGTTGCGCCAGAGAATGTCATCATCGCCATCACCATCGCAATCGCCCGTTCCGAGGAACTCCAAGCCATGCGCAGCGCCAATCATCCCGCCGCTCAACTTTGTCGCGCCGTTCATCAGCCAACCATTGACTTGCCCAGTGAGGGCATTCCTCAGAAGTACATCCGCCTTGCCGTCGCCGTTGAAGTCCGCACACGCGAGGAAGTGCCATTCCGCAGCGATGCCGTTACTAATGTTGCTCGAGGATGCGATGTAGAGCCCGTTCAGCCGCGAAATCTTGAATGCGCCGTTGGATTTCAATCGAACGAGCGCGCACTGCTTCCCATCTCCATAGAAGTCGCCGAGCCCGCAATACTCTGCACCTGAGCCGAGTCCGGTGCTCAGAATGGCGCCCGTCTCGCGTGTGAGTCCATTCATTTTCCAGCCGCAGAGGTTTCCACCGACGGGGTCAAACCACACCACATCACCCTTGCCATTGTCATTGATGTCCCCGCGCGTCGTGTTCACACTAAACGATGCAACGGCGCCTCGATTTGTGTTCGTGATATCTGCCCCGTAAATCCCGGCAAGCAAACGATCTCCGTCGATAGCGACACTGCACCCGAGGTTGTCACTTGAATAGTAGGCACTCCTGATGAAGCGCGCTCCGAACTGAGTCAGTGTGCCTGGGGAACCGAGTGTGAATCTACAGACACGAACGCAGCCTGCACTGGTTGTCGAGATTCCGACGGTGGCGTTGGGAGAGCCGACGGCGCATCGAAGCCCAGAGGCGCACAGAGAGGAGCCGAACCCTTCGTTTGCGACGCCGTTTTCTGGGCTCATCTGAGCTCCCAGTGCTGGGGGGACTCCTTTGAATGTCGTGAAGACATACATTGAGCCGGTGCCGACCCCGGAAGCTAGCATGCCTGGCGCGCCAACCCAGACGAGATCGAATCCGTCGCTGTGAGAAAGCGCAACCGCGTGTCCGAAGTACTCAAGATCTTGTGGATCGTCCGAGCTGATGACTGACACCCCATTCCACGTTCCGTTCGTATTGGAGAAGAAGTGCGCTCTGCCTTGATTCGCGGATTGAAATGGCGCTCCGACGATGGCGCGGTTGCCACCATGAGTGGACACGCTGAGCCCGAAGTAACCTTCGGAATCTCCTCCACCGATGGAGGTGATCTTCACGCCGGCGTCGAAACCGGATCCCAGAGTCTCACGGAAGATGTAGGCAGCGCCTTGATGCGAGTTTCCGCCGATGGTGGCGAACGGCGCACCCACGATCACGGTGTCGCCGTGGATGGAGACACTTCGTCCGAATCTATCATCTATTGCGCCGTCACTCGCAGTTAGCTTCGCGATCTGAATCCAAAGTTGTCCCCCTTTGCGAAAGACATAGGCCGCGCCCTTGCCGCCTGCGTCTGGCGCACCAATCACAATCGTGGCAGCATTCCCTCCCGTTGGGCCGATCACAGACGCGCTCCAACCGAAGTAATCTCCGGCGGCGGTATCGAAGCCCGCGAGGGTTGCTTCGATGTTCCACACGCCAGTTGAATCTCGAACGAACACCGTGGCGAAGTCGGCCCACGGCGCGGTAGCAATCGCCGTATCGCCCGCCATCGCGACACTCCAACCAAAGTAGGATCCACCCCCAGCTCCGAAAGGCCCGAGCAGTTGCCTCTCCGTGCGCGTGACCGTTTGCGCGACGGCAATGGAGTTTGCAAGGGCGATGATGAGCAGGAAGCCGCGGCAGATTTTCGTTAGTGCGATCTTCATGAATTCCTCTGTGTTTGATCAACGATCCGTGCTGACAATCTAACACAACTAACTATGAGTAGGTTGGATTTCTGTCGGGAATCATGGGGACCACGCTGCATCGTAAGACGGGCACGCTAGATCACCCGAACTCTGGCGTCGGGAAGCTCAGCACTCACTACGAGGTAGCGAATCAATTCTAGGACTAGTCGTGCCGAAGCGGCGGGCGGGAGCGTGTCAGTGCCGGTGAGAGAACCCCACGCGCGTGCGTCGGATGCGGTCAGCGTTTGCGCGCAAGCCCACGCGCCGTTTGCAGCCCGATTGAAAACGGTGGCAGGCCTTGCCCCCTTGCGCCGACGGCCGCGGTCGAAGCCGTCATTGCAACACTCCTTTCGAAAT
>SXGU01556078.1_pt1 | contig 34589 bp, 28 predicted proteins | sample 3174531 | NCBI WGS metagenome assembly SXGU01 (sample SAMN11356863, study PRJNA531348) | freshwater metagenome | isolation source: freshwater sample F1-140 | place: China: Fuxian Lake, Yuxi | collected 2017-12-25 | reverse complement strand
CGATCGTCGCCGCGGCGCTGTAGGCATATGCTGCCCCGACGCCGAGTGCGATGAGCGTGAACATGTTCGGCGTGCGCGTGCGGAGCGAGAGCCATGCGCGCTCGAAGAACGGCCAGCCAGTCCAGAAGACGATCGGCGTCGCGAGCCCGAGCCCGATCCAATTCACGAGCGTTGCGCGCGCCATCAGGAGCCGGCCGCCGGTTGCCATGTCGCCCATGGTGACCACGAAGATCGGAGCGGCGAGGGCTGCGGCCGTCCAGAAGCGCCGGGTCATGTCGGTCAACTCGGGATTCGGCCCTTCGTCCAGGGTGATGATGCGCGGCTCGAGCGCCATCCCGCAGATGGGACAGGGACCGGCCCTGTCGCTCACGATCTCTGGATGCATCGGGCAGATGTATTCAACAGCCCCGCCAGGTGGCGGAGGCGGTGGGGAGGTGTTTTCGCGCCCTGGCGAGAGAAAGCCGAGCACTTTGAGCGATCCCGAGGTGGTGCGGTTGAGCCCGGCGATCGCGCGGCTGATCGTGGTCTTGCCGGAACCCGACTCGCCGACCAGGCCGAAGACTTCGCCGGCCGAGATGGTGAAATTCACCTCGTCGACCGCCCGGAACCCGCTGCGCCCGAACCTGCCCGGATATTCGATCACCAGGTTCTTGGCATCCACCAGCAGCTCGGCATCCTGATGCGCGCGTTCGGTCAGACCCGCCGACGCCGAATTCCGGCCCAGGTGCGGCACCGCGGCCAAGAGATCCCTGGTGTATTGCTGCTTCGGCTCCGCGAACAAGGCCTTGACCGGCGCTTCTTCCACGATGTCGCCGCGGTACATCACCACGACGCGATCGGCCAGATCCGCCACCACGCCCATATTGTGCGTGATCAGCACGATCGAGGTGCCGAACTTGTCCCGCACGTCGCGGAGCAGTTCGAGGATCTCGGCCTGCACAGTCACGTCCAACGCCGTCGTCGGCTCATCCGCCACGATCAGCGAAGGATTCAGCGCCAGGGCCGCGGCAATCACCACGCGTTGCTTCTGCCCGCCGGAGAACTGATGCGGGTAGTAATCCACCCGCTTCTCCGGCTCCGGCATGCCGACCTTGCGCAGCGCTTCGATCGCGGCGGCTTTGGCTTCCTTGCGGGAGACCTTCCTGCCGTTTTTGGCCGCGTGCGAACACAGGCCTTCGGCGATCTGCCAGCCTACCGTGAACACCGGATTCAACGCGGTCGACGGCTCCTGGAACACCATCGAGACATCCCGGCCACGGACGGCTCGCAGTTCCGCGCCGGAGATGCTCAACACGTCGTGCCCGCTGACCACGACGGCGCCGGAGCTGACCGCAGTCTCCGGCAACAGCCCCAGGATGGTTTTCGCGGTGACCGTTTTCCCGGAACCGGACTCGCCGACGAGCGCCAGCACCTCGCCCGGTGCCACCGAGAGCCCGATGTCGTTGACGGCTTTCACATCGCCGCCATCGGTGGCGAACGTGACTTTCAGATGCTCGATCTGCAGGACGTTCTCGCTCATGCCGAAGCCTCCGGGTTCTGCGTCGCTGCTGTGGCCGCTGCGCCGCTCTTGGTGCCGGCATTTTTCTTGCCCGCAGTTCGGCGGCCGCGCAATCGCGGATCGTTCAGATCGTTCATGCTTTCACCCACCAGGGTCAGCCCCAAGACCGTGAGCACGATGGCCAAGCCCGGGAAGATGCCGGTCCACCAAATGCCGCTGGTCGCGTCGGCCAAGGCCTTGTTCAGGTCGAAGCCCCATTCCGCGGCCGCCGTCGGTTCGATGCCGAAGCCCAAAAAGCCCAACCCGGCCAGGGTCAGAATGGCTTCCGAGGAATTCAAGGTGAAGATCAACGGCAGAGTCCGGGTGGCGTTCTTGAAGATATGCCGGCCCATGATCCGCCATGTCGAGGCACCGACCACCTTGGCCGATTCGACGAACGGTTCGGCTTTGAGCCGGATGGTCTCCGCCCGGATCACCCGGAAATACTGCGGCACGAAGACCACCGTGATCGAAATCGCCGCGGCGAAGATGCCGGACCAGAGGTTCGACTTTCCGCCGGAGATGATGATCGACATCACGATCGCCAACAGCAAGGACGGGAAAGCGTAGATCGCATCCGCCAGGACCACCAGGACCCGATCGAGCCAACCGCCGAGGTAGCCGGAGACCAAGCCCAGGATCACGCCGATGAAAATCGACAGGATCACCGCGATGATGATCACCGAAATCGCGGTTTGCGCACCCCAGAGTGTCCGGGACAGCACGTCGTAACCGCCCACCGTGGTACCCCACAAATGCTGGGCCGACGGCGGCGACTGGGTCGGGAAGCTGTTGCCGTTCGCGTCGCTGATCTGGTTGTAGCCGTAAGGCGCGATCAACGGCGCGAAGATCGCGGTCAGCACGAACAACGCAGTCAGCACGGTGCCGGCGATGAGCATCCCGCGTTGCAGTCCGACGCTGATCTGGAGATGCGAAACGATGGGCAGCCGGCTCAGCCAGCTCTTCTTCCGCAACGGCAATTGCGGGGTCGAAAGTGCAGACATCTCAGTACCTCACTCGAGGATCGATCAAGGCGGCGATGACGTCGACCAGGAAATTGGTCACCGCGACCACCACGGCCAGGAATGCCACGATGCCCTGCACCGCCACGAAGTCGCGCGCGCCCAGGTATTGGGCCAGTTGGAAGCCCAGGCCTTTCCACTCGAAAGTGGTTTCGGTCAGCACCGCACCGCCGAGCAACATTGCGATTTGCAGGCCCATCACCGTGATGATCGGGATCAGCGCCGGCTTGTAAGCGTGCTTGGTGACCAGACGGAATTCGCTGACGCCGCGGGAACGCCCTGCCTCGACGTAGTCTTTGCCCAAGGTGCCGATCACGTTGGTCCGGACCAACCGCAGGAAAACCCCTCCGGTGAGCAAGCCCAAGGCGATCGCCGGCAACACCGCGTGCTGCAGCACATCCCCCAGGGCGGCGAAATTGCCGCTGCGGATCGCATCGATGAAATAGATCCCGGTCGGTGCGCCCAAGCTCTGCAGCGCCAGCGCATTCTCGGTATTCGCCCGGCCGGAGACCGGGAACCAGCCCAGCCAGACCGAGAACACCAGCTTCAGCAGCAAACCGGCGAAGAACACCGGCGTGGCATAGCCCAGGATCGCCAGGATCCGCAACACCGCGTCCGGCCATTTGTCCCGGAACTTCGCGGCCAACATGCCGAGCGGAATGCCCAGCAGCAAAGCCACGATCAAGGCGAAGAACGCCAGTTCCAGCGTGGCCGAACCGTAAGTCGCCAGGACCTGGGTCACCGGTTGATTGGTCAAGGTGGTGCCGAAGTTGCCGGTGAACACCTGGCCCAGGTATTCGAAGTACTGGATCAGGATCGGCCGGTCGTACCCGGCTTCGTGGATTTTCGCCTGCAGTTGCTCCTGCGGCAGCCGGCCGCCGAGCGCCGCCGTGATCGGGTCGCCGATGACCCGCATCAGGAAGAACACCATGCTGACCAGGATGAAGATCGTGGGGATGATCAGCAGAAAGCGGATCAGAAGATATTTGCCCAGTCCGCCGCCGGAGCCCCGCGCCTTCTTCAGGCTCGGGGGTTCGGCGCCGACCGGGGAGTCTATGAGCGCAGTCATTTTTGCCTTTGTTAGAGTCCTGCGGCACACGTCGCAGGACAGGACTCAGGGCGGGGTCCACGGTGGAACCCCGCCCTGAGTGTCCTCAGTTTTTGGAAACTACCGCTGCGCGGAACTTGAAGGCCGCGTCGAGGGTCTGTTCAACCCCGTTCACATTCTTGCCCGCAACCGCGATCTGCTCGCCCTGCAGGATCGGCAGCGTGGAGAGGTCCTTCGCTTCCAATTCCTGGATTTGCGCGATCAGCTCGGCCCGCTTGGCCTTGTCGTCGGTGCCCTGCTGCTGTGCGATCAAGCTCTGCACTTCAGGATTGTCGTAACGGTTCGCCAGGAAGTTGTCCTTGACGAAGAACGGGGTCAAGTAGTTGTCCGCGTCCGAGTAATCCGGGAACCAACCCAGCTGGTACACCGGGTACAGGTCCTGGGTGCGGTCCTTGGAGTACTGGACCCATTCCGTCGACTGCAGGTTGACCGTGAACAAGCCGGACTTCTCCAACTGATCCTTCACCTTGGCGTATTCGTCGCCGGATCCGGGGCCGTAGTGGTCCGGGTTGTACTGCAAGTTGATGGTGACCGGGCCGGTGACTCCGGCGTCCGCGAAGCGCTGCTTGGCTTTGTCCAGGCTGGGCCCGCCGTTGCCGTCGCCGTAAAGCGACTTGAGCGGCTCGGTGGCATTCGCCAGGCCCGAGGGGACCGGCGAATACACCGGGCTGTAGGTGCCTTTGTAGACATCCTCGGCGATCGACTTGCGGTCGATCACATCGGCCATCGCCTGGCGGACGGCAAGCGCCTTCTTCGGATCCGCTTCTGCGGTCTTGGCACCGAACGGCATGGTGTCGAAGTTGAAGACCATGTAACGCAATTCGCCGCCCGGACCTGTCAAGACTTTGACATTGTCCTTGGTCTTGAGGTCGCCGATGTCGGTTGCGCTCAAGCTGCGCCAGGCCACGTCGATCTTGTTGGTCTGGATATCGAGCTTGAGGTTGTTCGCGTCCGCGTAGTACTTGATGTTGACGACGTCGCTCTTCGGCTTGTCGATCAGGCCCACATAACTCGGGTTGGCCTTGAGGCTCACCAATTCGTTCTTCTTGTAGCTGGTGATGTCGTACGGGCCGGCGAACGGGCGCGCCTTGGCGATGTCCTCATCGGACATGATCTTGTCCGCCGGGAAGACTTCATCGTCCACGATCGGGCCGGCCACCGTGGTCAGCACCCCGGGGAAGGTCTGGTCATTGGGCTGCTTGAGCTTGAAGACCGCGGTATCCGCATCCGGCGTGGTGATGCTGTCCAAGTTGGTGAGCAGCGATGCCGGGCCCTGCGGGTCGTTGATTTTGACGATCCGGTCGAAGCTGAACTTGACGTCCTTGGAGTCGAGCGTGTGGCCGTTCGCGAATTTGAGGTTGGGCCGCAGCTTCACGGTGAACTCGGTCGGCGAAGTGAACGACGCCGATTGGGCCAGATCCGGCTCGATTTCCTTGCCGCCGGGCTTGATGTTCATCAGCAGCGGGTAGACCTGGGTCTCCATGAACTGCGATCCATTGTCGTAGGAACCCGCGGGATCCAACGCAACGACCTTGTCAGTGGTGCCGATCGTGTAACTGCCGCTGCCGCCAGAAGCACCGGTGTCTCCGGTGTTGCCTGCCGGGCCGGTGCAAGCCGTGAGCGCAAGCGCGGACACGCCCGCAAAAGCCGCGAAATAGCGCAGCTTGTGTGTGTTCTTGGACATCTGCGAACTTTCTTTCGAAGAGTGATTTGCGCTGCCAATGCCCCCCAGCAAACCACCAATCGGTGTGAGTCAGCGCACAATCGTGATGCACTGTTTCTACCAGAGATTGACGCACTTTTCTCCTCGAGGGCAAAAGTTGCAATCAGTTAGTTATCACGCAAAGCCTGTGCCTGGTCTGAAAATTGGCCAAAAATTTGCCCCGCGACGCGCTGCCGCAAACTGTTCTGCCGGGCGAAGTCGAGCAGCAGGCTTCCGGCGGTCCGCGGGGCCAGCTCGGCGGACATCCCGCTGTCCAGCCAGGCTGCGAGCAACGCTTCATCCAGTTCGAGGTGGAACTGCACGCCGAGGGCGCTGCCGAACCGGAAGGCCTGGTTCGGACAGCCCGCGGTGTGGGCCAGCAACTCTGCCCCTTCGGGCAGCCCGGCATTGTCGGTATGCCAGTGCAGCACATCGATTCCGGTCAGGCCGGCCAGCTCGCCGGCGGCCTGGACCGGCCCGACGCCGATCTCCCGGGTAGCGCCGTAGTCCACCGCCGCGCCCAAAGCGAGCGCGATGATCTGATGCCCCAGGCAGACGCCCAATACCGGAACCTGCGCCGCTATCGCATCCCGGACGAGTTGCTGCTCCAGAGCCAGCGCGGGATGCGCTTCGACGTCTCCGGCATCCATCGGTCCGCCCATCAGCACCAGGCCGCAGAGGTCCGCCGCCGGCGGCAACTGCGAAGCGGATTCGGTGAGCAGGTTGCGGATCCGGTATTCGACGCCGGAGGCATCCAGTGCGGCCGCGATGAGTCCGGGACCTTCGACCGGGACGTGCTGCAGGATCAGAACGTAAGCCATACCGGCAATGCTAGGCCGGGAAGCTCCACGGCCCGGCACATCTGCGGAACTCCGGCCGCAATTCGGGCCAGTTCTTCGGCGTTGGTCCGGTCTGCCGGTTCCGCGCCGCGGCGGACCATCAGCCGGCGGCCACTAGTCCACCGACGCCAGCGAACGTGCCGCGTCGATCGTGGCCTGCCCGAGCACCCGGGTTCCCTGGTAGAGCACCACGGTCTGCCCGGGCGCGACGCCGCGCAACGGGTCGATCAGGTTGACCACGAGCAATGGCGCGCCCTCGTCGTCGGTGATCATATGGGCCCGTGCCGGGACCGGGTCGCCGTGCGCCCGGACCTGCGCCATGCAATCGAATTCGGCGCCCGAATGCACCTCCGCGATCGGCTCACCGGCCCAGGAGACCTTGATCCCGCGGATTTCGTCCATTGCGAGCAGCTGCTCCGGCCCGACGACCACGGTGTTCTCCTTGGGCCGGATTTCCAATACGAAGCGCGGCTTTCCATCGGCCGCCGGAGTGCCCAGTTTGAGCCCGCGGCGCTGGCCGACAGTAAAGGCATTGGCGCCCTCGTGGGTGCCCACCTTGGCTCCGCTCTGATCCACGATCTCGCCCGGGGTCATCTCGATTTTCTCGGCGAGCCAGCCCCGGGTGTCGCCGTCGGAAATGAAACAGATGTCGTGGCTGTCCGGTTTCTTGGCCACCGAGAGGCCGCGGCGCTCGGCCTCGGCGCGCACCTCGGCTTTGGTCTGCGCATCCGCGAGCGGGAACATCGAATGCTTGAGCTGCTCATGGGTGAGCACGCCCAGCACGTAGGACTGGTCTTTGGCCCAGTCGTTGGCCCGGTGCAATTCGTAGTTGCCGTCCGCATCCTGGTCCACTCGGGCGTAGTGCCCGGTGCAGACCGCGTCGAAACCCAGCGCCAGGGCCTTTTCCAGCAGCGCCGCGAACTTGATCCGTTCGTTGCAGCGCATGCAGGGGTTGGGGGTGCGCCCGGCCGCGTATTCCGCGATGAAGTCGTCCACCACGTCTTCTTTGAAGCGTTCGGAGAAGTCCCAGACGTAATACGGGATGCCGAGCTTCTCGCAGGCCTTCCAGGCGTCCGTGGAGTCCTCGATCGTGCAGCAGCCCCGGCTGCCGGTGCGCAGCGTGCCGGGCATCCTGGACAGAGCCAAGTGCACGCCAACTACCTCGTGCCCGGCCTCGACGGCCCGGGCAGCGGCGACTGCGGAGTCCACTCCCCCGCTCATGGCGGCTAAAACCTTCATACTGCTACAACTTCCCTACTGGTTTCCGCTGCACATCCTGAGTTGCTGCGGTTTGAATACTCGATACATGCCCGGCCATACCCGCTTGTTTAGCTTGAGCATGCGCGGCCGGCAATGCGGCAACAAGAGCGTCAACGTCGTTTTTGGTCGAAGTATGCCCCAAGCTGAATCGCTGCGCACCGCGAGCAGTGTCTTCGTCTAAGCCCATCGACAACAACACATGGGACGGTCGGGGAACCCCGGCGGTACATGCCGAACCGGTCGACGTCTCGATGCCGGCCATATCCAAAAGGAACAGCAGCGAATCGCCTTCGCAACCGGGGAAAGTGAAATGCGCGTTTCCAGGCAGCCGGTGCTCCATTGACCCGCGAAGGACGGCATCGGGGATCTCGCCCCGCACGCGCGCGATCAAATCGTCGCGCAATCCGGACAACCGCGCCATCTCTTCCGGCAATTGCCCGACGGCGGCGTCGGCAGCCGCCGCGAACGCCGCGATCGACGGCGTGTCCAACGTTCCGGAACGGACATCCCGTTCCTGGCCGCCGCCATGTTGCACCGGCGTGAGTTTGACCGCCCGGCCGAGCAGCAAGGCGCCGACGCCCACCGGGCCGCCGATCTTGTGCCCGCTGATCGACATCGCAGCAAGCCCGGAGGCAGCGAAATCGACCGGAATCGAGCCGAAAGCCTGAACTGCATCGGAGTGCACCGGAATGCCGTGGCCTGCGGCGAGCGCGACGATATCTGCGATCGGCTGTACCGTGCCGACCTCGTTGTTCGCCCACATCACGGTGACCAGGGCGATCGACTCCGGATCGTCGTCGAGCGCGTTCCGGTACGCCACCAGGTCCAGAACGCCGTCGGCGTCGACCGGCAGCCAGACCGCTTCCGCACCCTCGTGGGCCACAAGCCACTCCACGGTGTCTTGCACTGCGGGATGCTCGATCGTGGAGACCAGAATTCGCTTCCGGTGCTTATCAGCTGAGTTTCGAGACCAGTAAAGCCCCTTGACCGCGAGGTTGTCCGCCTCGGTGCCGCCGGAGACGAAAATCACTTCGGAAAAGTGCGCACCAGCCGCTTTTGCCAGCGTCTCGCGCGACTGCTCGACCACCAAACGGGCACGACGACCCGAGCCGTGCAGCGACGAAGGGTTGCCGCTACGGCTGAGTTCTTGGGTGAGTGCGGCCAACGCCGGCCCGGAAATGGGGGTAGTTGCCGCATGATCTAAGTACACGGGCACCTGGCAATTCTACCGTGAACCGTCATTGAGCGTGAATTCTTGCCCGCCGCATTCACGCCCGCACAAATAGCGTGACCAGCGTGATTCAAGTTGCTAGTGTGCAGACTTTTCGTGTCGGGATCCGAGCTATCTGTGCAGAAGTAATGTGCCGATTCCAGGATTCGGACCGAGTAGCCTTTGCCTGAAGCAACTGCCTATGCTCAGGACACCCAAAATACGAGATACCTATCTCACCAATTGAGACGACTAATGACTGAACACGATATCGGCTGGCGGCGGTGGTACATGCTGGGTTTGGCCGTGGCGGCGCAAGCCACCAGTTCGATCGTGGTCAACGGGATGGCCTTCCTGATCCCGAGCCTGAACCGGCAATGGGGGCTGAACCTGGTCCAGTCCGGATTCCTGGTCGGCATGCCGCTGGCCGGCACGATGCTGGTGCTGATCGCCTGGGGCGCCGTCATCGACCGGATCGGCGAACGGCGGTCGCTGGGCATCGGACTGGCCCTGACGGCGCTGACCATGAGCGCAGCCGCGCTCAGCAGCAACCCGGTACAGCTCGGCCTCTGGCTGTTCTTCGCAGGCGCGGCCACCGCGTGCACCAACTCCGCCGGCGGCCGGATCGTGGTCGGCTGGTTTCCGGCCCGGCAGCGCGGTTTGGCCATGGGCATCCGACAGATGGCGCAACCGCTCGGCGTCGCCATCGCCTCGGTGATGCTGCCGTTGCTGGCCGAATCGGGCTCCCTGCAAGGCTCGCTCTGGTCCGTCGTGGCAATCTCCGTTCTGGTCACCGGACTGTGCTGGATCGGCATCAGCAATCCGCCGCGCCGGGCCAAACGCGAATCGCCCGGCGCAGAGAACCCCTACCGGCAGAACAATTTCCTGTTCCGGATCCATCTGGTCTCGGCGATCTTGGTGATTCCGCAGTTCACGCTGTGGACTTTTTCCCTGGTGTGGCTGCTCGGCGAACGGCAGTTGGCCCCAGCGCTCGCCGGCGCGATCATCGCCTTCGCGCAGATCGCCGGCGCGCTGGGCCGGATCGCGGCTGGGATCTGGTCGGACCGCGCCGGCTCCCGGGTCCGTCCGCTACGGTTGATCGCGCTCGCGGCCGCCGCCGGAATGCTGCTGCTGGCGCTGACCGACTGGCTGGACTCCCCCGCTTCGATTGCGCTGCTGGTCATCGCCTCGGTGATCACCGTGGCGGACAACGGCTTGGCCTTCACTTCGGTCGCCGAGGCTGCCGGTCCGTATTGGTCCGGTCGGGCCCTCGGGGCGCAGAACACCGGCCAGTTCCTGGTCGCCGCGATCGTGCCGCCGGCCATCGGCGCGTTGATCGGCGTCGTCGGCTATCCGCTCGCCTTCGCCCTGATCGGTGCGGCTCCGCTGCTGGCCGCACCGCTGGTGCCGAACCAGGCTGCCGAAAAGGCCGCGGTCCAGGCTGCCGGCTGATCTGCTGCCCCGGAACAACGGCGGCTATTGGGCCGGCGGCTGCACGGTCAATTCGTCCCGCAGCGCCGCCAGGGTCGGATCGATCAGGGCCTCGGCCGGGCAGGCCAGGGAGAGCACCAGACCCACGCCGGCGTGGTTGAGCATCCGGGCACTGAAGATGTTGGCCGGGACCCCGGCGACGGCGGGCTTCCGGGCACTGAGGAATTGGATCACCGGGCCGGGTTTGCCGGCATCACCGGTCCATGGCCAATCGGTATCCCGCAACGCCTCGGCGGCCAGCTCCGGAACCAGGTATTTGAACAGGGCCAGTGTCGAGGAACGGTCGTCTTCAGTGACCATGAGTGCTTGCTGGTCCACGGTCTGCCAATAGTCCAGCAGGCAGCCATTGGCATTTTGGTATCTGGTGAGCCCGGCCCGTTTGTCGATCAGCTTGGTCCAGGCCGGAGCCGTCCCGGAACTCCGGCCGATTTGGTCGTTCCAGCCCACCGGTACGCCGACGGAGAGCGTGTTCCCAGCTTGCCAATCCAGGTTTTTGGCGGCAACCGCAGCAGCATCATGGCCGGGCGTGACCACCGGTCCCGGGTACGACGGCGGCGCGCTGCTCACCCGGTCGGAGCTCGTATCAGGCGCGGCCACGGTGAGCTGGCAGGCGGTGAGGCCGGCAACCACGGTCAGAGCGCAGACCAGGCCCAAAGCCCGTCTCGGCGAGCGACGGCCGGAGTCGGCTCGGCAGCGCAATGGGTCCTCCTTCGTCGGCATTCCTCCCAGCACATACAGTAACCGGTGAACCGCCCGGCCCGATCGGACAAACCTACGTTGGCGTAACCGGGCGCCTCAGGCGCAGGATAGGAAGGTGATGAATCAGCACTGCCCGGCCGGACATGCCGGAACCCCCTCCGAAACCGATCTGCACCCCTGGATGCGCTATGTGGCCATGGGTGATTCCTTCACTGAGGGAATTGGCGACCCCGAGCCCGGAAACCCGGGCGGCACCCGGGGCTGGGCGGATCGCCTGGCCGAAGAGCTGAACAAAGGCCACCACGACTTCGCCTACGCGAACCTCGCCATCCGGGGACGCCTGCTGCAGCAGATCCTGGACGAGCAACTCGAACCCGCGCTCGCGCTCAAACCTGATCTGATCTCGATCTCCGCGGGCGGCAACGACTTGATCCGGCCTGGTTCGGATCCCGATGCGCTGGCCGAAACCCTGGATTCCGCGGTCGGCAAGATGTCGGCCTCCGGGGCCACCGTGCTGCTGTTCAACGGCCCGGACATCCGGGACACCCCGGTGCTGGGCCTGGTCCGGGGGCGGGTCGCGGTCTACAACGAGAATCTGCGGACCGTGGCGGCCCGCCATGATGCCGTGATTGCCGACATGTGGTCGCTCCGTGAGCTTTCGGACCCGCAGATGTGGGATGACGATCGCTTGCACTTTTCGCCCTTGGGCCATCACCGGATCGCGATCATGGCCTTGGACTCGCTCAATGTGCCGCACCAACTGGAGCCGTTGCGCCCCGCCGCGGTACCGCACCGGACCTGGCGCGAGGCCCGCAGCGAAGACCTGGTCTGGGCCCGGGAATTCTTGGTGCCCTGGGTGCTGCGCCGGATCCGCCATCAGTCCTCCGGCGACGGGATCACCGCCAAACGGCCGACGCCGGGCCCGGTTTTCGGCCCGGTGGACCGGAGCGGCCACTAGCGGAAATCCGCCGAGGTTTTCTTCAGCCGGCTTCCGTCGGGCCACCGAGCACGAACTCGGACCCCGGCGGGTTGCTGCTGAGCCGGGCCGAAATCCCGTCCAGCAGCAAGGCCCGTTTGCGCAGCCACCAGGCCTTGCCGTCGGTGTCGAAGGCGAGGCTGAGCAACTTCTCCAGGCCGTCCGGGTTCTTCACGTTCAGCGGCCCGGGCGGGTTCTGCGCGAACCTGGTCTGGGAGACCGCCTCGGGCTTGAGCGGCTTCATCCGGCTGATCCGCAAGCGGTAGGCGTTCATGTAGCTGTCGATGGTCAGGTCCGAAATCGTGTCCACGATCAGCACTGCGGATTCCGGGTCGAAGCCGAAGTCGATCAACGCTTCGGTGCTGGCCGCGAAAATGTAGACCACGCTGGATGGCGGTGCCGGCAGCCGCTGCAGTTCCGGGGCCACACCCGGGAACTCTTCGTACATGGTCCACATCACGTCGGTGAACTTTTCCAGGTATTCCCGCCAGTCCGCACCCGGAGTCGGCCATTTCGCTTCCGAAGCCATGAGATCGATGGCCATCGACACCAAGTCGTCGCGAGAGCCGACATGCCGGTACAGCGAGGAGTGCTTGACCCCCAAAGAAGCCGCCACCGTGGACATGGTCAGATCTTCGAAGCCCAAGCCGATGGCGGCTCGGGCCACTGACTCCCGGGAGATGGTGGGCACCCGGCCGCGGCGGCGCACTTGTAGGTTGGTCACCGGATCATCATATCTGTCAGGGGTGTTCGTCAGTACGGTGCTGAGCCGTGGCGGCGGAACTTTGCCCCAAAGGACTCGGATCAGGTGAAAACCTCGCCTAGAAGTGCAGAAATCTGCGCGATTTCGAGCAGGAAGGCGTCGTGGCCGACGTCGGATGCAATCCGGCGCACCGGCGTCGGCTCCGGTAGCGCAGCGGCCAGTTCCTCGCTCTGCGCGGGCAAATACAACCGGTCGGAACTGACCGCGGCAACGGTGAATCCGACTCCGGCCGCCCTGGCCAGGGCGGAACGCAGATCGCCCCGGCCGCGTCGCACGTCGTGGCTCATCAGGGCCTCGGTCAGGACGATGTAGCTGTTCGCATCGAAACGTTGCACCAGCTTGGCGGCCTGGTGGTCCAAATAGCCCTCCACTTGATAGCGTTGCGCGCCGCGGCCGAGCCCGCGCCGGCTGGATACCGGGGCTTCGCCGGGCTGTGCCGATCGGCCGAACCGCTGGCCGAGCTCCGCCTCCGAACGGTAGGAGATATGTGCAATCCGCCGGGCCAACCCCAACCCGGCCGCTGGAATCGGTCCGTCGTAGTAGTCGCCGCCCCGAAAATCCGGGTCTTGCTCGATGGCCAAAACTTGCGCCTGGGCCAAGGCGATCTGCTCCGCGGTGCTGGCCGCACACGAGGCCAGCACTACGGCGTGCCGCACCCGCTCCGGGTACGACACCGCCCATTCGAGTGCCCGGGCCCCGCCCATCGATCCGCCGACCACGGCGTGCCAGCGCCCGATGCCCAGCTCATCGGCCAACCGGGCCTCCGCCCGAACACTGTCCCGCAGCGTGACGAAGGGGAATCTGGAACCCCAGGGAGCGCCGTCGGGCGCGATCGAGGACGGCCCGGTACTGCCGTAACAGCCGCCCAGGAGGTTGGCGGCCACGACGAAATAGCGTTCCGTGTCGATTGCCTGCCCCGGACCGACCAAGCCGTCCCACCAACCGGCTTCGTCGCTGTCGCCGCGTGCCACGTGCGTGCTTCCGGTGAGTGCGTGCTGGATCAGCACCGCATTGGAAGCATCCGGGTTCAGCCGTCCCCAGCTTTCATAGGCGATCCGCACCCCGGGGAGCTCCAGGCCGCTCTCCAGCCCGAGGTTGCCGATCTGCCGGTCGCGCAGCAGCCCGTCGCCGCGCGCGACGGCGGGTTGCCGCGCCGGCAGCTCCGGCACCGCTGCGGTCTCCAGATCCGATGTCACCATGCGTTTCAACCCTTCGCCGCGCGGAAGCCGGCCTCCAGATCGGCCAGGATGTCCACGATGTTCTCCAGACCCACGGAAAGCCGCACCAGCCCCGGGTTCACCCCGGCGGCCAGCTGTTGTTCCGGGGTCAGCTGCGAGTGCGTGGTCGACGCGGGATGGATCACCAGGGAACGGACGTCGCCGATGTTGGCCACATGCGAATGCAGTTCGAGGCCGTCCACGAATTTCTTGCCGGCCTCCGCGCCGCCGCTGATCTGGAAAGCCAGCACCGCACCGGTGCCGTTCGGACCGTATTTGCGGCCCCGCTGGTACCACGGGCTGGACGGCAGCCCGGTGTAGGCCACCGACTCCACCGCAGGATGCTCGCTGAGCCATTGCGCAACTTGGACCGCATTGGCCACATGCCGTTCGACCCGCAAGCTCAAGGTCTCCAGGCCCTGCGCGATCAGGAAGGCATTGAACGGCGACACTGCCGAACCCAAATCGCGCAACAGCTGCACCCGGGCCTTCAAGATGTACGCGAGGTTGGCGCCCAAGGCGCTGCCCACGCCCAGGTCCCGGGCGAACACCAAACCGTGGTACGACTCGTCCGGCGTATTCAGCCCCGGGAATTTCGCCGGGTCCTTGCCGAAGTCGAAACGTCCGCCGTCCACGATCACACCGGCGATCGCGGCGCCGTGGCCGCCCAGGTACTTGGTCGCCGAATGCACCACGATGTCCGCGCCCCACTCGAGCGGCCGGATCAGATAAGGCGTGGCCAGGGTGTTGTCCACGATCAGCGGCACCCCGGCTTCGTGCGCGACCGCGCTGACCCCTTCCAGATCGAGGATGTCCTGCCGCGGGTTGGAAACCACTTCGCCGAAGAACAGCTTGGTATTGGGCCGCACCGCGGCACGCCAGTGTTCCAGGTCGTCCGGATCGTCGACGAAGGACACCTCGACGCCGAACTTCTTCAGCGTGTGCGCGAACAGGGTGTAGGTGCCGCCGTAAAGGCTCGGGCTGGAGACGATGTGGTCGCCGGCTTCGGCGATGTTCAGCACCGCGAGCGTCGCGGCGGCCTGCCCGGAGGCCAGGAGCAATGCCCCGACGCCGCCCTCCAGGCTGGCGATCCGCTGCTCGACGGCGTCTTGGGTGGGATTGCCGATCCTGGTGTAGATCGGCTCGAGTTCAGCCAGGGCGAAGCGGTCCGCGGCGCTTTGCGCGCTCGGGAAGACGAACGACGTGGTCTGGTAGATCGGCAGCGCCCGTGCTCCAGTCGCTGCATCGGGCGTTTGGCCAACATGGATCTGCCGGGTTTCGAATGACCAACCATTGCTCACAAGGCACTCCTCAATCTGAAGGGGCCCGATGTTCGGCGTCGGCCGTACGGTCGGCAAGCTCCGCCCGGACAGCCGGGTACGATGCATCGACCCGCGTTTGCCTTGGCCGGATGGCCAGGGCCTGGTCTTCACCCGGGGCACCCCGCCGCGGTGGAGGGTTGCCGTCCAGCAAGCCGGGGCAGGCGTCTGGTCAAGACATTGCTGGCACTCGTGACCTGGATCCAGTTTGCGCAGGCGTCCGGGGCCAGTTCAAGTCCGTGACGGGGTGTGACGATTCCGCTTGCGGGACGCTGCTGACCCGCGACCTTCGCAGACTTGTTGCTTAGGTCACCCTAAGTCGAGACGGATGTCACAAAGTGCAAGGATATGAGCATGCGCATGGACCACGTTTCTTACGCTTGTGACCCCGACGGACTGACTGCCACCACGGAGCGGATTGCCGCTGCGCTGGGCGTCAAAGCAGTACGCGGAGGCATCCATCCGCGCTTCGGCACCAGGAACATGATCATTCCGTTGACGGCCCGCCATTACATCGAAGTGGTCGAGGTCCTGGATCATCCGGCTTCGGACAAAGCCCCCTTCGGCCAAGCGGTCCGTGCCCGGTCGAGCGCCGGTGGCGGATGGATGGGCTGGTGCGTGGAAGTCGAAGACCTCTCCCCGTTCGAAGCCCGGCTGGGCCGATCCGCAGTGCCCGGGAACCGCACGTTCCCGGACGGCCGGGAACTCGTCTGGCAGCAGATCGGCATCAAAGGCCTGATCGCCGATCCGCAGGTCCCCTACTTGCTCAAATGGGAAGGCGATCCCGCCTTGCACCCTTCGCAGGCAGAACCCGGGACGGTCTCGCTGGCCAGCCTGACCATCGCCGGTTCCGCGGAGCGGGTGACCGAATGGCTCGGCGAATGCGTGGACAAGCCGCTCGAGGACGTGGCCGTGGAATGGATTGCACCGCACGGCACGCCCGGCATCATGAGCGTCACTTTCGACACGGCCCGGGGCCCGGTCACGGTCTGAACCCGGCCGATCGGCCCGGGTCTCAGCCGAAGCCGAGTTGCCGGCTGAAGGTGAAGGCTGCGATGTCCAGCAGGCTGTGCGCGATGACCAAAGGCATCACCCGTTTGGTTTTGGTGTAGAGCCAGCCGAAAATCAGCCCCATCAGGACGTTGCCCAGAAATGGTCCGAAACCCTGGTACAGGTGGTAGCTGCCGCGCAGCAACGCGCTGACCACGATCGCCGGCCAGATCCGCCAGCCCAATCCGGACAGCCGGTCCAGCAAATAGCCGACCACGATGACCTCCTCGACCACCGCATTGCGCAGCGCCGAGATGATCAGCACCGGCACGGTCCACCAATAGTCCTGGAGCGAATTGGGCACGATCTGCGCGGTCACGCCCAAACCACGGCCCGCCGCGTAGAGCAACAACGACGGCGCCCCGATCAGCACCAGCAGCCCGAAGCCCCACAGCAGGTCCCGCCCCGGTTTGGCGAAATCGAAGCCGAGCCGTTCGAAGCTGCTGCGGCCGGGCTGCCAGAGCAGATAGAGCACCAGGGCTACCGGCACCAAGGCGAAGAAGTTGCCGAGCAGCTGGTAGGTGAGATCGAAATATTCGCGGCTGTTCCGGCTGGTGTTCAAGGTCGCGGTGGCTTCCGCGATCGGACCCCGGCTGAGGTTGTCGATCAGGTTCACCACCGCGTTCACCGCGGACTGCCCCAAGGAGAGCCCCAGTACGATCAGGATCTCCACGTGCCATCGCCGGCGTTGCGCGGGCCGGGGTGCCGCGCCCGACCGCACCGGAGTCTGAGGATTCGCCATTCCCCCATCCTGCCCCGGAGCCGGCGATTCGACCACTCCGGCCGACCGGGCCGGCGCAATGGTTAGACTCGGTGCATGACCGCGCCCCGCCAGATCCTGATGTTGCGCCACGGCCAATCCGCGGCCAATGTGGACCAGACGATTTACGACCGGGTGCCGGATTACCGGATTCCGTTGACCGATTTGGGCCTGGCCCAGGCCGAGGCGGCCGGGGAAAGCATCCGGCAACGGCTCGACGGCGAAAAGGTCTGCGTCTATGTCTCGCCGTATCTGCGCGCCTACCAGACCTTGGCCGCACTCAATCTCGGCGACAGCGTGCAACGGGTCCTGGAGGAACCGAGGCTGCGGGAACAGGACTGGGCGAACTTCCAGAATCCGGCGGAGATCGCGGCGCAAAAAGAGCTCCGGAACGCCTATGGGCATTTTTTCTACCGCTTCCGGGAAGGCGAGTCGGGCTCCGACGTCTACGATCGGGTCTCCTCTTTCCTGGATACCCTCTACCGGCATTGGAGCGCCCCGGACTATCCCCCGAACACGCTCCTGGTCACCCACGGATTGACCATGCGGCTCTTCTGCATGCGCTGGTTCCACTGGTCGGTGGAGTACTTCGAATCGCTCAACAATCCGGAGAACGCCGAAGTCCGGGCGTTGGTCCGCAATAACGGGCATTTCGCACTCGAGCCGCCGTTCCAGCAGTGGAACCAGGTCGATCCCGGGCAAACGGTTCTGGACCGCCCCGGCCGGCCGTTGGCCTAGCCCGACGGCCCCGGATGGGCAGACCTGATCCTGGACTAGCGCCCCGCCCCGTGCGAGGATCAACAGATGGGTGCAACGAATCCGATCGTCCCGATCTGGTGGGATCTGGGTTTGGTCCTGCTCGGTGTGGCGACGCTGCTGTGGTTCGTGGTCACGCTGGTTTCCATTGCACGCAGCCGGCTCACGGCTCCGCTGAAACTCGTTTGCGCACTGTTGGCCCTGGCCATGCCGATCATCGGCGGCATCGTCTGGTTCGCGAGCCGGAAATCCCTGGAACGCTCAGTCCCTCGCCCCGGTTGAAAACTCCTGCCGGAACCGCAGCGGACTGCGGCCCAGAGTCTGCCCGAATCGTTGCCGGAAGGCGGCAGTGGAACGGTAACCCACGCGTTTTGCAATCATTTCCACCGAAACCGTGCCGGAACGGAGCTCCTGCGCCGCGATCATCATCCGGACCCGGGCGGAGAACTCGCCCCAGGGTTGGCCACTGGCCTGCCTGAATCTCCGGGCGAAGCCTGCCCGGGACAACCCGCTCAATTGCGCGGCCCCGGGCAGGCTGGGCGGATCAGCCGGTGCAGCCAGCAGGGCATGTACGGCAGGCAACAGGTCGGGGTCGTTCGCTACCGCCCACGCTGTCGGAATCCGCACCGACGTCGAGCGCAAGGCCAAGGCCAGGAGCGCAGTGCAAAGCGCCGAGATGATCGCGGTGCTTCCTGCTCCGCCGACTCCGGCTTCACGGTGCAGCAGCGCCGAAATCTGCTCGCTGCTGCCTTGCGCAGCCGGTGGCAAGGGAACCCGCAAGAGCCTGGGCAGGGCGCCGAAGAACAGTTCGCCGGCTCCCGCCGAATACCGGAAATGGCCGCAGATGATCTCGACTTCGGATTGTCCGTCGGCAGCCCGGTAGTTCGGCACCAGCCGCTGCGAACCCGGTTCCGCAGGGACCGGACGGAGTCTCGTCGCGGGGGTTGCCGCGCCCGGGACGGACCCGGCCGCACCGCTGAGCAGATGCTCCGAGCCAGTGGGCAACAGTACGAAATCGCCCGCAGACAGCGCCAGCGGAGGCATCCCGGGCACGGTGACGAAACAACTGCCGCTGCTGACCAGGTGAAACGGGGCACGGAACCCGCTGGTCGGAGCATGCGGTATTCCGAAAGATCCACCGACCGCGCACACCAGATCAACGGAGCCGACCGGGTCGGCCAACGACAACAAAGAGCTCAACGCATCGTCCATGAACCAAATCTAGACGATTTAGTCGAAACTGGAGACTTTTGGTGGTTTCCGAACTCGACCGCAATGACCAGAATCAAAATAGCTAGTTGAATCGGTCTTGGCCTCGCAACCCCTGACCCGTGAAAAGGAGGAACACCGTGGCGGATTTCGACGTGGACTTGCTGGTGATCGGCTTCGGCAAAGGCGGCAAAACACTCGCCGCAGATCGGGGCCGTGCCGGGCGACGGGTTCTGCTGGTGGAACAGTCGGACCAAATGTACGGCGGTACCTGCATCAACGTCGGCTGCGTGCCGACCAAATCCTTGGTTCATCTTTCGACCAGCCCCGGCTCCGGCGAAGAAGACGCCTGGTACCGCGAATCCATCGAGGTCACCGCAGATCTGGTCGCCGCCATGCGGCAGAAGAACTTCACGATGCTCGACCAGCTGGACTCGGTCACGGTGGTCACCGGCAAGGCGAAATTCATCTCACCGCACGAAGTCGTCGTGACCGGCGGCGAGGTCCCGCTCACCGTCTCGGCTGCGGTGATCGTGATCAACACCGGTGCGACCCCGGTAATCCCCGAGTTTGCCGCAGGACTCGATCTGCCCGGAGTCTATACGAGCGCAACCCTGCTCCAGCAGGCCGAGCGTCCTCGCCGCCTGGCCATTCTCGGCGCAGGCAACATCGGCTTGGAATTCGCCGGGATCTATGCCGGCTACGGCTCCGAAGTCACCGTGTTCGACCAGTCGCCGGCAATTCTCACACGCGAAGATCCAGACGTGGCCGCCGCCGTCCAGGACCTGCTGCAGGACCAAGGGGTCCGCTTCGAGTTGGGGGTTTCCATCGATTCCTTGGCGGAAGCCGGCGATGTGACGTCGGTGGTCTTCCAGCGGAACGGGGCAACGGAGGAACTGCTGGCGGATGCGGTCTTGATCGCCCTGGGGCGGCGGCCTTTGACCGATGGCTTGGGACTCGAAGCCGCCGGGGTTGCTGTCACGCCCCATGGCGCGGTGGAAGTGAATCAGTATCTGCAGAGCAGCCAGCCGCACATCTATGCCATCGGGGATGTCAATGGAGGCCCGCAATTCACCTATGTCTCGCTGGACGACTACCGGATCGTCAAAGGCCACTTGGCCGGCGAGGCGACGAGGGCCACCGGCGATCGCGGCGCGATCCCCACGACGCTTTTCATCACCCCGCCGCTGTCCCGGATCGGCTTGACCGAACGGCAGGCCCTCGAGTCCGGATATCGATTGAAGGTCGCCAGCATGTTGATTGCCGAGATGCCCGCGGCCCCGCGGTACCGGATCACCGGCGACGTCCGCGGCTTCATGAAGTTCGTGGTCGATGCGGACACCGATCTGATCCTGGGTTGCGCCCTGCTCAACACCGACTCCCAGGAACTGATCAACCTGGTTTCCCTTGCGATGCGTCGTCAAGTGACCGCCAGCGAACTCCGCGAGGCGATCTACACCCATCCTTCCAGCACCGAAGCGTTCAACACCGTGCTCGGAAAACTGGACTGACCGGAGGGACCCGCAGCCGCCGGCTCCGGAAGCTCAGCTGTTCGGGGCCACCAGGACGTCGATGCCGTTCTCCGCGAACGCTTCGACCTGGTCCGGAGTGATCCCGGAATCGGTGATCAACCGTTGGAAGTGGTAGCCCTCCATGGTGGCGAAAGCCCGCTGGCCGATCTTCGAGGAATCCGCCAACATGTAGGCGTCCGCGGCCCGGCGGGCCATCAGCGAATTGACCGTCGCTTCGCCTTCGTCGGTGACCGTCGGCCCCACCAAGGGGTCGATCCCGTTGACCCCGATGAACGCGAAATCCAAGGCCACCTTCTGCAAGATGATGTCGGTGTACGGTCCGACCAGTTCGTAGGAGCGCGGGTTGACGATGCCGCCGCAGACCATGATCTTGAAATTCGGCCGCACCGCGAGCTGGGCGGCGATATTGATCGCATTCGTGACCACGGTCAAGGTGGGTTTGTTCGACGGCTCGGCCAAGTCTTCCCGGGTGGAGAGCACTTGGGCCAAGGCCGTGGACGTGGTTCCGCCGCACAACCCGATCACCGCCCCGCGCGGAATCAGTTCGCTGGCCGCCAAGGCGATCTGGTGCTTCTGCGCCGCATGGTCGTCGCGGTTGTAGCGGCCCGGCAAATCGTAAGCCACCGATCCGGCGACAGCGCCGCCCCGGGTCCTGCTGAGCAGGCGTTCATTGGCCAGGGAATCCAAATCCCGACGTGCCGTGGCCGGCGAAATCGCGAGCTTGCTGACCAAATCCTCGACTTCGACTTGGCCGGACTGCGCCAATAGATCAAGGATCGCAGTCAGCCGCTCAGTACGGTTCATCAGATAGCCCTTCCGTCAGGGTTTTTGCCCGAATAATCTCAATAGCCGCGAAACTTCCGGCACCAGAGCGGATCTGCCTGCTGCCAAATACTTCCGCGAATCCACTACATCAGAGTTTTCGGCCAAAAACTCGCGCACCGCGCGGGTGAAGAAACCATTCAAATGCGTGGAAACATTGATCTTACGCATTCCGGCCGCGATTCCGCGCACCAGGGCCGCATCCGGCACGCCGGAGGAGCCGTGCAAAACCAAGGGAACGTCAAGCCGCTGCCGGAGCTCCGCGATCCGTTCCAGGTTCAGCTCCGCACTGCGCTCGGTCATCGCGTGCGAGGAACCGACCGCCACGGCCAGCGCATCGACTCCGGTCGCCGCAACGAAATCCGCCGCCTCGCCCTGGTCGGTCAGCACCCCGGGAGCGTGTGCCCCGTCTTTTCCGCCGACTTCGCCCAATTCCGCTTCGACGTACACGCCACGCGAGTGCGCGTAGTCGGCGACCCGCCGGGTCACCTCGACATTTTGCGCGTACGGCAAGTGGGCGCCGTCGTACATCACCGAACCGAAGCCCAAATCGACGGCGGCCAACGCCAGCGCCTCATCCTGGGCGTGGTCCAGATGGACCGCGATCGGCACCGCAGCAGCCTCCGCCGCGGCCAGCGTGGCTCGGGCGATCGGCTCGAGTCCGCCGTGGTAGGCGACGCAGTTCTCCGAGATCTGCAGGATCAACGGCAGGCCCGCAGCCTCCGCACCGGCGATCAGCCCTTCCACCGTTTCCAGATGCAGCACGTTGAACGCGCCTTGGCCGGATTCGCCGGCTACCGCGGCCGCCATCAAGTCACGGGTAGGGGTCAAAGGCATTAGGAAAGCTCCTCCACGATCAAATCCGATTCCAATTCTTGCCAGTCCGGCGAAATTTCCCCGGCCCCCGGCATCAGCACGGCAGCCGAGCCCCAGGCCGCAGCCCGGCACAGCAGCACCCGCAAGTCCAGTTCACCGGCGGCCAACACCGATGCGGCACCGGCTACTGCGGCATCGCCGGCCCCGGTCGGGTTGCCGGCCAGCGGTTGCGGCAGCCGAGCACTCAGCTGCCCGGGCCGGCCGGATTCGAAGCCCAGCATGCCCTCGGCGCCGTTGCTGACCAGGACCCGGTGCGCGCCGAGCCGCAGCAGCACCCGCGCTCCGGCGGCCAGGTCGCGTTCCCCGGTCGCTTCGAGGAGTTCAGCCCGATTGGGTTTGAGCAAATCCGCCCCGGCGCTCGCCGCGGAAAGCAGCCCGCTGCCCGAAGCATCCACCACTGCGGGGATTCCGGCATGCCGGGCCAAAGCCACCAGTCCCGGATAGAAATCCGCCGGCGCTCCTTCCGGCAACGAACCCGACCCCACCAGCACCGCCGCCCCCGGCAACTCATCGGCTACCGCTGCGGCCAAGGCCTGCCATTCCGCGGGCAGCAGCGGCGCGCCGAACTCATTGAAGATGCTGGTTTCGCCGTCCGTTTGGTCCACCAGGGCAATGGTCCGCCGGGTTGCCTCGCCGACCGGGACCAGACGGTGTTCGATCCCGCCCAGTCCGGCGGCGAGTTCCGCACCGGTGTCGCCGCCGGCCGTGGCGACTGCGCGCACCGGGACGCCCTGGCCGTGCAGCACCCGGGCCACATTGATCCCTTTGCCGCCGGCCCGCAGCAAGGGCGGGCGCACCCGATGCGATCCGCCGGGGACGATGCCGGCCACTTGGTAGGTCAGATCGATTGCCGGATTGGGGGTCACCGTCACGATCATCGGGTTGCCCCGGAGGCTGCGAGCCACTCGGCCCGCCGTTGGTGGGCTTTCAGCGCCGATCCGATCAGACCGGCATTCTGGCCCAATGCCGCCCGAAGCAGCTCGGGCCTCGGCTGGAAGCTCAGCAGCTCATCGATCCGGCGGCTCAGCGGGAGCATCAGGTCGTCCCCCGATTCGGCCAATCCGCCGCCCAGCACCACTTTGCTGGTGCCGATCATGGCAACCGCCTGAGCGATCGAAAAGGCCAAGGTCTGCACGGCGTCGGCCCAGACTTCTCCGGCCGTGGCGTCGCCCTGTTTGGCCAAGGCCAGGACCTCCCGGGCTCCGCCGTCGAAGCCCGGCGTCCGGGCCGCATAACGTTTGGCGATCGCTCCGGCCGAACCCGTACCCTCCACGATGCCGAGCCCGCCGTCCGGGTGCGGCGCCAGGGCATGGCCCACCTCGCCGGCATAACCGCCGGCTTTGAGCCGTTGCCCGTCGACGTAGAGCGCGGCCGCGATTCCGGTGCCCACGACCAGGATCATCGCGTTGTCCGCGTGCCGCGCGGCACCGAGCGCCACCTCGGCGTCGCCCGCGGTCCCGACGTCGTGGCCGAAGGCGACCGGCATGCCGAGCCGGTCTTCCAGTACCGCCCGGAACGGGAATTCCCGCCAGCCGAGATTCGCCGCATAGACCCCGACGCCGCGCACTTCGTCCACCAGACCGGGCACGGTCAGCCCGACCGCTTCGATCCGGACCTCCGGATGCTGCGATTGGTAGCGCTGCACCAGCTCGGCGAGGAAATCGACCAAGACCTCCCCCGGGCGTCCGGGGTCCAATGCCGTACGGAAACGCTGGATGTCGACGATCTCCGGGACCTGCCCCGGATCGGCGGCCAGCACCAGGCCGGCCTTGGTATCAGTGCCGCCGACGTCGAAAGCCAGCACGGCGGATGTGTTCTGCATACGAAAAGTCTAGATGTGGCTCAGTCGTCCAGGATCACCGAACGGCTCAGATGACGCGGCAGATCGGGGTCCAAGCCGCGGACCCGGGCGCGCTCCAGGGTCAGCTGGTGCACCTTGACCAATTCCGCCAAAGGGTGCAGCTCGCCGCCGAGGAATTCGGCCCCGGTGCGAGCCACTTCCTCGGCCAACCCGACCGGCGCCGGGCCGAAGATCCAGGTCGCCCGGCCCGGTGCGGCGATCGAGATCGGGCCGTGCCGGTACTCCATCGCCGGGTAGGACTCGGTCCAGCCTTGGACCGCTTCGCGCATTTTCAGCCCGGCTTCGTGCGCCAGGCCGATGGTCCAGCCGCGGCCGAGGAAGGTGAACTGTTCCGCCGCGATCAAGGATTCCGCAATCTCTTCGTCCAGTACCTGCCGGGCTTGCGCCACGGCGAGCGTCAGGTCCAGGCCGAGGCTGCTCAACAAGTAGCTCAAGGCGGCGGTCGCGAACCGGGTCTGCACCACCGACTTCTCATCCGCGTAGGAAAGCCCGATCACGGTATCCGCGAGTTCAACCGCCGGCGACGAGGTATCCCCGACGATCAGCGTGGTCGGTACCTTGCCGCGGAAATCGCGCAGGATTTCCAGTACCTCGGTCGTGGTGCCGGAACGGGTCAGCGCGATGATCGCGTCGTAATCCCGGTCGAGGTTCGCCTCCGAAGCGGCGTAGGCATCGGTCAGGCCCAGCCCGGCAGCTTCCCGGGCAGCCGCATAGCTCTGCGCCATGAACCAGGACGTGCCACAGCCGACGACGGCGACTTTGGCGCCGTGCGGCGGCAGCAGGTCCTCCCGTGCGGACTGGGCAATGGCCTGCTCCCAGACATCCGGCTGGCTGCGAAGTTCTGCCTCCATGAAGGCACCGGTACGGACAAGGTAATCAGTCATAGGAACATTCTCCTGGTTCGGCTAGCAAAAGCTACTGCGAAGATATCACGCAATGATGTTTCCTGACGCAATCATCTACATTGCGATCATCTCAATACCTTAATTCAATCATTTTTTTGATTGAAACCTCTTGTCGCGCCATCGCTACTACGGCAAGATAGACGCAACCCCGGATCTGCATAGTGCCTGCACATCCGGTTCACACGGTTGGCAAAGCAGCCGCTGGAAGCACACTCGACGAGGAGAGCAAGATGCCATTGGGGTCAGCAGAGCGCAGATTGAATCCGCACCGTCCACATCCGCACCGTCCAGCCGCAGTATCCGGAATCCGCAGGCTGGTCGCCGCATCCGCCGCCGGTGCCCTGGCCCTGGGCGGGCTCGCCGCCGGCGGCCTGGCCTCGGCCGCTCCGGCCACCGCCCAGGATTCAGCCGGAGCCGAAACCATCAGTTCCGATGTGCTCAGCGTCCAGGTCTCCACCGCTTTCCCGCAGGCGCTCAAGTACACCCAATCGGCTACCGGCAAGAGCCTGACCGGGGCCACCTCGGTGGCATCTTCGCTCACCATCAACGGAACCGATCAGCCGGTCCAGGTGACCGCCGCGAAATCCGATCCGAAGACCATGTCCTACGTTTTGACGCCGGGCAACCTCAGCGGTGTTTCGCTGGAGGCCAAGCTCGCGGTGGACGGTTCGGTGGTGACCTTTTCAGTCACCAAAATCACCGACACCGCGCAGAACCGGGTCAATAACCTGCAGATCAAGAACCAGGATCTGGTCACGGTTTCCTCGACCGAACCGGGAGCAACCGTCGCCTCGGCTGTGATCTCCGTGGACCGCGCGGTTTCCGGTGACACGATCACCTCGATCACCGCTGGCACTCCGGTCGATGCGGCGGCCAAGAAGGCGAATCTCTCGTTGGCCAGCACGGATCAGCTGGCCGCCGCCTTCGATACCAATTCGCTCTATGATTCGAACAGCCCGAATGCCGGTTCGGAAGGCGGCCGATTCTGGCGGCAAGCCGTCTCGGACGCCGCAGGCGGAGTCAAAATGGGCGTTTCCTCCGGCGCTTGGCTCTACCGGGCTGCCGGTTCCAGCCAAACCGAGGAGTTGCCCTGGAGCAAGGTGGTGATCGGAGCCGATGCCAATGCCGACGGCACCGTAGATTGGCAGGATGCCGCCATCGCCTACCGGAGCATCGAGCGGAAGCCCTTGGGCAGCGCCGATGTGAAGAACCGGGTGATCACGCATATCCCGTTCAATTTCGCCAGCCAAGCCACCAATCCGTTCCTGCGCACCCTGGACAATGTGAAACGGATTGCCGCGGCAACCGACGGCTTGGGCCAGATGGCGCTCCTGAAGGGCTACACCTCGGAAGGCCATGATTCGGCGAATTCCGACTTCGGCGGCAACTACAACGAGCGGGCCGGCGGCTTGGCCGATATGAACAGCCTGCTCAAAGACGGCGCAGCCTATGGAGCGACCTTCGGCGTGCACATCAATGCCACCGAAGTTTATCCGGAGGCGAATTCGTTCAACGAAAACATCACCAGGCAACCGCTTCAGCGCAACTGGAACTGGTTGGACCAGGCCTACTTCATCAACCAGAACTGGGATATCGGCTCGGGGAGTTTGGAAAACCGGGTCAAGCAATTGCGCAGCGAAGCCGGACCGAACCTGACCATGACGTATGTGGACACTTACTACACCCCGGGTTGGGCCGCGTACCGGACCCAGAAGGCGCTCAATGACTCCGGGTTCAGCGTGACCTCGGAATGGTCGAACAGCTTGGCCACGAACACCACCTGGTCGCACTGGTCCGCCGATGAGAATTACGGCGGCAGCGGCAACAAGGGCATCAATTCGCAGATCCTGCGCTTCGTGGGCAACAGCACCAAAGACACCTGGAATCCGGACCCCAAGCTGGGCAATGCGCAGGTCAAGGAGTTCGAAGGCTGGACCGGGCAGAACGACTACAACGCGTTCAGCAAGAACATCTGGACCACCAACCTGCCCACCAAGTTCCTGCAGCAGCAGGAGATCACCAAATGGACCCCGGACCGGATCGACTTCACCGGCGGGCTCAGCGTCACGGGCAGCAACGCCGGCAACCGGGTGATCAGCCAGGACGGCAAAACCGTGCTGAACGGCAGCAATTATCTGCTGCCCTGGTCCGCCGATCCAGTGCAGTTCGGACCGGGCGCCGCGAACGATCCGGGCCAGGAAAAGCTTTACCATTACAGCGCCAACGGTGGCACGAGCACCTGGCAGCTCACCGGGGACTTCGCCAAAGCCAGCTCGCTGACCATGTACCGGCTCACCGACAACGGGCGGGAATCGCCGCTCGTGGTTCCGGTGGTCAACGGCTCGGTCAGCGTGGTGGCACTGCCGAACCAGCCGTATGTGTTGGTCCCGGTCCCGGCGACTACCACCGTCCCGGCCGCGAACTACGGGGCGGGCACGCCGTTCCAGGACCCGGGCTTCAACGCCGGGAACCTGCAGGCGTGGAACCCCACCGGCGGCGCCAGCATTGAACGGATGGACAAGGGCCAGCTCGTCGCCAAACTGGGACCGCTCGGCTCCAGCATCTCGCAGCAGTTGGCGCCGCTGCAGGCCGGCACCTATTCGGTGAGCGCGTGGGTGGAGATCCAGCCTGGCCAGAAACGCCCGACGACGTTGAGCGTCACCGGAGCCGGAGCTGCGTCGGCCAGCGTAACTGTGGACCAGTCCGGTGCCCGGAACCAGGTCGGGGCGGATGAGAAACGGGACAGCTACTTCCAGCGGCTTCGGGTCTTGATCGATGCCAAAGCAGGCGACACCCCGCGGTTGGCCATCTCGGCACTCCCGGGCGCAGCCAGTGTCCGGATCGACGACGTTCGCGCGGTGCGCACCGAGCGGGTGCCCAGCACCGGGGTGCTCTCGGAAGATTTCGAGAACACCGATCAGGGTTGGGGGCCGTTCGTCAAGGGCGACGCCGGTGGCGTCAACGATCCACGCACGCATATCGCCAAACGCAATGAGCCGTACACCCAAGCCGGTTGGAACAACAAGACCACTTCGGATGTGCTCAGTGGCAGCTATTCACTGCACTCGCACGGTGAGAACTCGGGCCTGGTCTACCGGACCAGCAACTACACGGTGCCGATGCAGCCTGGTCGGCAGTACAAAGTGTCCTTCGACTACCAGGCCTCAGAAGCCGGCACCTACCAATGGGTCTCCGGTTACGACAATGCTGGCCGCACCGTGCAGACCAGCGCAACGCCCATCGGTGTGGCTACCCAGACCGCCCGCTGGACGCAAACCATCAACGCGAATTCCTGTGGTGCGAACTGGGTAGGACTCCGCAACATCAACAATCAAAAGGGCGAATTCTCCCTGGACAATCTGCTGGTCGAAGACCTGGGCCCGTCCACCGAAACTCCGGCCTGTGCTTCCTTGGCGCTGGCTTCTGGTCAGGATCTGATCGAGCCCGGTACCAAGAATCCGTTCCGGACCACGTTCACCAGTGCGGAGCCGGCGCCGATCAGTAATCTGACCGTAGCCTTGGGACTGCCCACGGGCTGGAAGGCGGTCCCAAAGACCCCGGCCACGGCGGAGACTTTGCCGGCCGGTGGGACGCTGACCACCGACTGGGAGGTCGAGGCTCCGGCCGATGCCAAAGGTGACTTCACGGTCACTGCCAAGGCCGGTTACCGGACCACCGTCGATCCGCTCGGTGAACGTTCGGCCAGCACACAGACCGAGGTCAATACTTTGCCTGATCCGCCCAGCAAGGACACCTACGCTTCGGACATGAAGTGGATCGGCACTCCGGCCAATGGCTGGGGGCCGGTGGAACGGGACCAGGCGAATGGCGAGCAGGGCCAGGGCGACGGGCCGCCGTTGACCCTCGGCGGCAAGGTGTACGCCAAAGGACTCGGTGCGCACGCCGCCTCGAACATCCGTTATTACGTCGGTTCCCAGTGTTCGGCGTTCACCGCGGTGATCGGCATCGACGACATCCAGAAGCCCCGCGGCCAAGCGGTGTTCTCGGTGGTCGGCGACGGCAGCACGTTGTACACCTCGCCGGTGATGAAAGGCGGTGCGGCCCCGGCAACCATTTCGGTGCCGCTCAACGGGGCGAAATACGTCGAGCTCAAGGCCGATGTGGTCGGCGGAAACAACGGGAATGCCTGGGCGGATTGGGCCGATGCGAAGTTCTTGTGCAGTGCACCGGTGGCCCCGCTGAACTTGCAACCGGAGCTTTCGGTCGATCCGAGCACCCTGCTCCCCGGCACCGGGCTCACCGTGCGGGTAGCGGATCTGGCCCCAGGCAGCGAGCTGAAAACCGAGCTGCGCTCCGATCCGGTGGATCTGGGCAGCGCCACCGCAGGTCCGGACGGCGTGGCCAGCCTGCCGGTGACCATACCGCTGGGCACCGCCGTAGGCGAGCACCGGATCGTGGTCAGCGGCACCGACAAGAACGGCCTCGCGGCAACCGGGGCGCGGTCGGTGAAAGTCATCGCGGCACCCACCGGCAGCGATGCGGCCGGCACCAGCAATTCCGCAGGCAACAGCAGCGGAAGCAGCAATGGCGCTTCCGGCGCCGGTGCCAACGGTGCCGGAACCAATGGCATTGGAAACAGTGGCGCTGGAACCAAAGGCACCGGGACCGCGGGCAGCAACGTCAATACCGTGGCCGAGATCAAGTCCGGAGCCGATCCGGCCGGCGGCGAATTGGCGCTGACCGGAGTCGGCACCTGGCTGGCGCCCCTGGGCGTGGCCCTGCTGCTGGTACTCAGCGGCGTGGCCGCTCTGGCGGTCCGTCAGCATCGCGGCCGCCCGTGATCGGTTGACGCACCGAGCATGCTCAAAGCGGCGCAGTCCCTTTCCGGGCTGCGCCGCTTTTCGCGTCCGGCGCCGCAGTTGGCTGCCGGAGGCGGTAACTCCCTAGGATGGTGGTATGGCACGGCCCAGGAAATTCGACCACGACGCGACGCTCGATGCCATTGTCGACGAATTCTGGGGCAGCAGCTATGCCGCGACGTCCACCGAAGACCTCTGCGCCCGCACCGGGCTGTCCCGGAGCAGCCTCTACAACGCCTTCCAGAGCAAACCGGCAAGCTATCGGCTGGCTCTGGCCCGTTATGGCGACGCCAAAGCGGCGCAGCGGCAGCACTATGCGCAGCTGCCGGGCACCGGCCGCGACGTGCTGCGGCATCTGATGTCCGAGGTCGTCGCGGAGCAACAAGGCCAAAGCGATCGCCGGTCCTGCCTGGTGGTGAACGCCTGCGTGGAACTGGGCGGCACGGACCCGGAGATTGCCGGCTTGGCCCGGCAGAGCCTCGCCGCCTTCGAGTCGCTGCTGCAACAGGTGATCGTCCGGGGCCAGCGGGACGGCAGCGTGCGCGCTGACCTTCCGGCCCAGGAACTGGCGCGGACCGTGCACGCGGTGATCAACGGCCTGCAAGTGCGGGACCGGGTCGCCGCGGACCCGACCGAATCGGCCCGGGTGATCAGCACGGTGCTGGCTCTGGTTTAAGCCCCCGCAGCCTCCGCGCGGCCGCCGACGACTTGCCGGCCGGCCCGCCAGACCGCTCTGGTTAACGGCACCCCGGGCCGGTAGGCCAGGTGGGTCGCACTGGGTGCCGCAAACAGCTGCAGATCGGCCCGGTGCCCGACCGCGATCGAGCCGACCGCGCGCTGCCCGTCGAGGTCTTCACCCACGTGCCGCCGCAAGGCCAATGCGCCGCCCCAAGTAGCCGCCCGGACCGCTTCATGCACGCTGAGCCCCATCTGGAGCACCGCCGTGGTCACGCAATACGGCATCGAGGTGGTGAACGAGGTGCCCGGATTGCAGTTCGCGGCGAGCGCCACCGGAACGCCGGCGTCCAACAACCTCCGGGCCGGCGCGAGCGGTTGCCGGGTGGACAAATCGCAGGCCGGCAAGCAGGTGGCCACGGTGCCCAACCCGGTTCCCGGGAGCTCTCCGGCCGGCGCACCCGCACCCCAGGTCCCGGCGAGCGCAGCGACGTCGCTGTCCTCGAGGTAATTGAGATGGTCCACGCTGGCCGCGCCGAACTCCACGGCGAGCCGCACCCCGGGCCCCGGCCCGAGCTGGTTGCCGTGCACCCGCAAGCCCAGGCCGGCCGCTTGGCATGCGGCCAGCACCCTGCGGGATTGCGCCTCGTCGAAGGCTCCGCGTTCGCAGAACACATCGGCCCAGGAGACCCAGGGCCGGACTGCCGCGAGCATCGGGCCGCAGACCAAGTCGGTGTACTCATCCGCGTCCCAACCCGCAGGTACCAGATGCGCACCCAGGAAGGTCACTTCATCGGCGACCCGGGCCGCAATCCGGGCGCTCCGCCGTTCGTGCTCGACGTCGAGCCCGTAACCGGTCTTCGACTCCAGATAGGTGGTGCCCTGGGAAACCGCTTCGACGACCCGTTGCCGGGCCAAGGATTCGAGCTGCGCATCGGAGCTCTCCCGGGTCGCCCCGACGGTGACCGCTATGCCGCTCGGAACATAATGGCCGGGGGCCCCCGACGGCGAGGGCCCCGCGGTGAGCCCGCGAACCGTGGGAGCCGGTGGGGACATCCGGGCTTCGAACTCCGCGGTCCGGTCTCCGGCGAACACCAGATGATTGTGCGAGTCGACCCAACCGGGCAGCACCGCCTGGCCGGCCGCATCGGTGACCGCATCGGCCGCGGGCGCCTGGGCCGCTGGTCCGATCCAACTGATCCGCTCGCCTTCCAGGACCAGTGCGGCGTCCCGGAGCACCCGGTGCTCCGGATCCTGGGTCATCAATTCGCCGATATTGGTGATCAGTTCACTGGTCTTGATTGGTTCACTGGCCTTGATTGCTTCACTGGGCATGGCATCTCCGGTCATCAGGGTACTTCGAGTTCCGCGAACGCTTCGGACAGCAATTTCGCCGGATCGCCGAGCTCGGCGTGCAGCCCGGCGGCCGCGATCTCCCGGCCGGAGACCTGCACGCTGAGCACGTCGGCAGCGGTCGCGGTCATCGGCAACTGGTCGCCGGCCGATCCGACGGTCCGCACCGAATCCAGGTCCAGTTCGACCCGGTCCCCGTACTCCGGCAGGCCCAGGCTGCGCAGACCGCCGTCGTGCGCGAACCCGAGCAATTGCTCCGGGCCGAATCGGCCGCGGATTCCGCTGCGCAGCCGCTCGCCGTATTCCAGCGAGCGCATTTCCAGCCAGGGATCGACGACGGCGTGCTGGTCACTGCCCAGCGCCAGCTCCACCCCCGCAGCCAGGAGTTCGTGCGCCGGGCCGATCCCGTCGGCCAAATCGGCCTCCGTGGTCGGGCAGAAGACCGCAGTGGCCCGGGCCGCGCCGAGCAAGCCGATGTCCTCGGCACTCAGATGGGTGGCATGCACCGCGGAGAGCCGGGAGCCGAGCAACCCCGACTCGGCCAGCAACCCGGTGGGCGTCATTCCGGTAGCCGCCAGGCAATCGGCATTTTCCCTGGGTTGTTCGGACAGGTGGATGTGCAAGGCCAGTTCAGGATCCAATTCCGCAGCGATGATCCGCAGCTGCTCCGGCGGCACGGCACGCACCGAGTGGATCGCGGCGGCCACCTGGACCTGCTCCGGATCGAACTCCCCGGCCACCGCGGTGCGCAGTGCGGCGAGCCGCGCCAGCCAGCTTGCGGCATCGCCGTCGCTGAACCGTCGCTGGGTCGGATTGGCCGGGATCCGGCCGTCCCGGCGTTGCAGGTCGAAGCCGCCGTCGAGGTAGCAGGTGTCCAGCAGCACCAGCCGGATGCCGGCCTTCCGGGCGGCCCGGGCCAGCGCGAACTCCATCTCGTGCTGCGGATACCGCGAACCATCCGGCCGATGGTGCAGGTAGTGGAATTCGCCCACCGCGGTGTATCCGGCAACCACCATTTCCGCGTACACCGCGGTGGCCAGCTGCTCGTAGAGCTCCGGGGTCAGCCGATCGGCTGCGCCGTACATCTGGTCCCGCCAACTCCAGAAATTTCCGGATCCGGCGTGCGTGCGGCCGCGCAGCACCCGGTGGAAAGCGTGCGAATGCGCGTTCACCGCGGCCGGGAAAACGGCCGTCACAGCAAGCCCTCCAGGACATCGGCCAGCGCCGTGGCGGCGTAGTCTGCGTCGGCTTCCTCGACCTGCTCCTGCGGAGAATGCGAAATTCCAGTGGGGTTCCGGATGAAAAGCATCCCGGACGGTACCACCGAGGCCAGGATGCCGGCGTCATGCCCGGCACCGGTGTCCAGCACCGGGGCGCCCGGCAATAGCGCCTGCAACCGGCGCTGCAGACCCACGTCGAAACCGACCGTCGGGCTCAGCGACTCTTCGGCCAAGCTCACCGTGCAGCCTTCGTTGGCCGCCGCGATCTGGGCCTGGCCGTGGATCTTCTGCACGATCGCGGCAGTCACCGCGTCGTCCGGATGCCGGACGTCCAACCAGAGTTCCACTTTCGATGCGATCACATTCGTGCCACCGGGAATCGGCAGGATCCGGCCGACCGTGGCCCGGGCCCCGTCCCGGGCGGCAGCGGTCTTCTGCGCTGCCAGGATGATCTGCGCCGCAGCCACCAGCGGATCGGCCCGGTCCGCCATCAGCGTGGTGCCGGCGTGGTTTCCCTGGCCGGAGATGCTGAACTTCCAACGTCCGTGGCCCAGGATCGCACCGCCCACGGCAACCGGGAAGCCGGTTCCGGCAGCTCCCCCACTGATCGGGTCCGCATCGATCAGGCCGCGGCCCTGTTCCACGTGGAGTTCGACGAACTGCCCGATCCGGGACAGCGCCTCCGGATCGGCGCCCAGGCCCCGGGGATCCACGCCGTTGCGGGCAGACAATTCGGCATAGCTGTTGCCTTCCGCGTCCTTGAGGTTGCGGGCCTTGTCCGCGTCGATCGCCCCGGTCAGCAAACGCGAGCCCAGACAGGCGATGCCGAACCTTGAGCCTTCTTCCTCGGGGAAAACCGTCACCGCAAGCGATCGGCGGCCCTGGCCGGCGGTCACGCCGCGGGCTTTGAGCACATCGACCGCGGCCAACGCGGCGGCCACGCCCAACGGCCCGTCGAAGGCTCCGCCGCCGGGGACCGAATCGAGGTGGCTTCCGGTGACCAACGAATCCTCGGCCTCCGGCCCCCACCAGGCCCACAGCACGCCATTGCGGTCGGTGCGGACCTCGAGCCCGCGCCGTTGCGCTTCGTCCCGGAACCAACTGCGCAGATCCAGTTCCGCGGTCGAATAGACCGGGCGGCTGTAACCGCCCCGGGCCGCATCCCGGCCGACGTCGGAAATCGAGCCGAGCAACGAGCTGACCGTTGCCGGGCGCTCGGTGGAACTCATGGCGCGGTTTTCCCCGGCTCGGCCGTTGCCGATGCCGCAGCGGCCATCGGGATCCGGACCCCGCGTTCGGCGGCGACCTCGCTGGCCCGGTCGTAGCCGGCGTCGACGTGCCGGATCACTCCCATACCGGGGTCATTGGTGAGCAGCCGCTCCAACTTCTGCGCCGCCAACTCGGTGCCGTCCGCAACGGACACCTGTCCGGCGTGGATCGAGCGGCCGATGCCCACCCCGCCACCGTGGTGGATGGACACCCAGGTGGCACCCGAAGAGGTGTTCAGCAAGGCATTGAGCAGCGGCCAGTCCGCAATCGCGTCGGAACCGTCCGCCATGGCTTCGGTTTCCCGGTACGGCGAAGCCACCGAGCCGGACTCCAGGTGG